>Ga0207691_10000393_pt1 | contig 43744 bp, 37 predicted proteins | sample KBSM13metaG_FD_184327 | JGI IMG/M metagenome (GOLD analysis project Ga0207691, IMG submission 184327) | Miscanthus rhizosphere microbial communities from Kellogg Biological Station, Michigan, USA - KBS M1-3 metaG (SPAdes) (version 2) | ecosystem: Host-associated > Plants > Roots > Rhizosphere >...
TGCTCAATGCGAGCACGAGCAGTCCTAGGACATCATCTCCATCATTTCGACGCAGCGATTGCTGTAGCCCCATTCGTTGTCGTACCAACCGACGACCTTCACGAACTTCCCGCCGTGCGTCATCGTCAGTTTGCTGTCGAAGATGCAGGAATGCGGATTGCCGACAATGTCGCTCGAGACGAGCGGTTCGTCGCTGAACTCCAGCACGCCCTTGTAGCTTGCATCACCGGCTGCCTTTTGGAACGCGGCGTTGATTGATTCCACCGTCGCCTCCTTTTCCAAAATAGCGGTGAAATCTGTCACCGAGCCGTCGGGTGTCGGGACCCGAAACGCGCCGCCGTTGAGCTTTCCTTTGAGCGCGGGCAATACTTCGCCAATCGCCTTCGCGGCGCCCGTGCTCGACGGGATAATGCTGATCGCAGCCGCGCGCGCCCGGCGCAGGTCCTCATGCGGAAAATCGAGGATGCGCTGGTCATTGGTGTAGCTGTGGATCGTGCTCATGAAGCCATTCACGATCGTAAAGTTTTCGTGCAAAACCTTCGCCATCGGCGCGAGGCAGTTCGTCGTACAACTCGCATTGGAAACGATATTGTGCTTCGCCGCGTCATAGATGTTGTCGTTGATGCCGACACAGATGGTCGCGTCGGGATTCTTCGCCGGTGCGCTGATCAGGACCTTTTTCGCTCCGCCGGCGAAGTGCAGTTCCGCCTTTTCGCGACTGGTGAAAAAACCGGTCGATTCGAGGACAACGTCCACGGCCAGGTCTTTCCACGGCAGCTTGGCCGGATCCCGCTCTTTCAAGATCTTAATCTTGTGGCCACGCACGACGATGTTTTCGTTGTCGTACGAAATCTCGCCGTCGAATTTTCCGTGCACCGAATCCCATTTCAGAAGGTGCGCGAGAGTGTGAGTGTCGGTCAGGTCGTTGATCGCGCGGACTTGCGCGACCTGATCCGGGGACATGGCGCGAAGCACATTGCGCCCGATGCGGCCGAAGCCATTAATGCCGAAGTTTGCCATAAGATAAGTCGAGGTTGTTGGTTGTAGGTGGGCAGTTGATGGATCTGGAGGGCCTTACCATTAGAACGCCCCGATAAGTGAGGCAAGTGCGCCGAAAGTCGTACTAGCCGGGGTGAGGCGAAGAACCTCGCGCGGGGGCCTATTCAATCGACCGCCGGCTGCTGCTGGGTCAGGCAGTGGAAAGCGCCGAGGCCCCAGATTAGCTCGCGGCAATCGATCGGAACGATACGCCGCGTCGGGAAGGCGCTTTCGAGCACCGCGATCGCTTCGTCGTCGTGAGGGTCGGAAAAAACCGGCAAAAGGATGCTCTTATTTGCGATGTAGAAATTCGCGTAGCTGGCGGGCAATCGAAGGTCTTCGCGCACAATTTTCGCTGGCATGGGAAGGGTGAGGATTTCGAGCGGTCCTCCATCGATCGTCAGCCGCCGTAATCGATCGAGATTCGTCTGCAGCGGTTCGTAATTTGTATCTGCCTCGTTTTCTTCCACCACGGTGACAACCGTGCGCTCAGCCACGAAACGCGTCAGATCGTCGATATGCCCATCGGTGTCGTCGCCCTCAATTCCGTCGCCCAGCCACAGAATTTCGCGCACCCCAATAAAATCGCGCAATCGCTGCTCGATTTGTTCACGGCCCAGCTGGGGATTGCGGTTCGGATTGAGCAGACACGATTCCGTCGTCAACAATGCTCCCGCGCCGTTCACCTCTATCGAGCCGCCCTCGAGGATCATCTGCGGATAGTAAACAGGAAGTCCGAGCTTTTCTGCCACCCGTGTCGGCACGACCTCATCGAGATCAAAGGGCGGATACTTGCCGCCCCAGGCGTTGTAATTCCAATCAACCACCGCCAGGCGCGGCTGCTCGGCCCGGATGAGGAAAATCGGTCCATGATCGCGGCACCAGGGCTCGTTCGTCGGGATTCGATGAAAAGTCAGCTGCTCGTCAGGCAACTCCGCCAGGGCAGCACGCGCGTCCGCTTCGTGTGCGTCGCTGCCGACGCTAATGTTGACCGGTTCTGACTCACGCAGTGCCGCAACCATCGCACGCAGAACCGGCACAACACGATCGTAGGAATCGGGAAAGCTGATCCCCTCGCGGCGCGGCCAGGAGAGCCACGTGGCGGCATGCGGTTCCCATTCCGCCGGCATCCGATATCCGAGTTGAGCAGGCGTCCTTTCGTTAGGCATATCGAACGCAAAGTAGCATCTTACTCTTTCTCCTGCTCTTCACCTACTACAGGCTAGGCCCCGAACCGCCGTTGTTGCGCGGCCAGCAGCGGCGGAAAATCGAAGAACGCTGGAGAAGGCGAACGTTCGATCAATTTCTCCGCGGCTGCTTTCAAATTGCGCCAGCGTTTCCAATCCAAATCCGGCGTGCGCGAGATGTGGCGAAGCATGCTGCGCCATTCCAGTAAGGCGCGCTCGACATCGCCGTGCCGCAAGGAATCGGAGGTAATTTTGTAACGCCCACCTGGATTAGTCACCAATTCGCGAATCACCTCCGCAGCCCCGGCGCCGTAATGCACCGGCACCCCCATTTCGAGATACCCCGGGTGATCGGCGCGCTCATAGCGCTGCTGACAAAGCGCGCCGAGTCGTCCGCCTAGTGGAGCTTCGTCGCCGGCAAAGCGCGGACCTGCCCGGATGTTGGCGAGATCGAAGATCAGGTCATCGATCGGGTAGGTCTCGTCTTCGAGCGCAGCGGCAATCGCGAGCCCTTCGCCGCCCTGAAAAAAGCCAAAGACCACTCCACGCCGTGTAGGCGTTCCATCGGGTCCGACGAGGCCGAGGCGCCGCCAGGCGTAGGCCGGAGACGCGGTAATCTCGACGGTCTGATCGTGCTCCAACTCAGGACAGCCGCGGCAAACCAGCGGTAGCGCCATCCGCTCCGGCGGCTCGAGCAGGGCCCGGCCTAACGAATCCCGTCGGGCTTCGATCAGGAAATTGGAGAAGTCGATTCTTACCGAGAGAAGGTTTCCGCGCCTAACGAACTCGTTAACCACCCCGCCTCCGCTCCATTGCGGAAGCAATTCCGCCACCCGCGACCGCAGCTCGTCTTCCGCGAGCGTCTTTTGGCGCAGCGTTTTCCGCAGCGGCTTGACCAGCTGCAAATCCGTCTGCCCGGCAACGAAGGTGGCGAGCGGCAGCTCGCGCCCGTAAATCCTTTTCCCGTGCAAGCGGCAAAGATTTCCGAGAGCGAAACGGTCGAGAATCTTTGGCTGCCGGAGGGCGGGAATCCAACGGTCGTTTTCTCGCAGAAGCGCCTCCCCTAAGGAAACTTTCGCCCGCTCGCCACGCGGCTCCCATTCCTCGTTGCTATTCAGGATTTCAACAATTGGTCGTCTGACAAATCGCGCCCGCTCGGCATCCACCCACAACCCGCACGGCTTCTGTCCGGTGGCGAGCGAATGCTCCACGCCGAGTGGTACTTTTTGCACGCTAAAGAGCGAGTGCGTGAGGGACACGGCGGACGCAAACGGCACGTTGTGGCCGGGATCGCTGATCCCGGTGTCCTTAGACTCCACTTCTCGACCAGGATCACCGATCCCAGCCACAACGGAAAATGCATCCATGACGCTGATCAGGCTCGGCCAATCAACCTGCGTCGCGCGTTTCAACTTTCGCGGTCGAGCGTGACTAAGGCGTGGCGAGTCCGTCGTGAACAGAACGAAACCGGTGTCATCCAGTCCGCGACGACCAGCCCGGCCAAACATTTGCAGCAACTCATCCGGCTCGACCCGGTGCTCGAAGTTTCCGGAAAAATACCTGGTGTCGGTGATCAAAACCGATCGCATCGAGAAATTGATGCCGGCCGCCAGTCCCATCGTCGCGACCACGACATTGATCTGACCCGCTTTGGCGAGAGGTTCGATCAACCCCGCGCGGGCGGCGTAACTCAAGCCGCTGTGATGATAAGCGACGCGGTTGCGCAGAAGTTTGGTCAGCCGCTTGCCTGCGAGCGCCTCTTGTTGGGGAGAGAGCGACAACGGATCGCGGAGCGGCACCGAGCTTGCAATCGTCTGCGCCATCTCCTCGGTGGCATTGCGTCGAGGAGCAAAGACAAGGACGGGCGCGAGTCCGGCATGCAGCGCCTTGGCGATCATGCGCGGCCAGAATTCGCGGATCTGGAGAAAACCGACTTCCGGCAACGAGCGAAGATCGACCTCGTGTTGCGGGACCGGGCGCTCATCGTGCCTAACGAGAACAGCATCGCGTCCAATGCGACGCAGCCATTCCACTACGTCCTGCGGATTGTTCACGCTGCCGCTGAGAAGGAGAAGTTGGGTCGCGGGAGGCGCGAGGGCGAGAGAAAGCTCGTAATGCACACCGCGCACCGGATCGGCGATGAGCTGATATTCGTCGATCACAAGCAAGCGTGGCCCGACCCGTCGCAGAAAACGCGAGCGCTGCGTCTCAAGGGTCGCGACGACAACTTTGGCATCGGTGTTCAACGCCAGATCGCCAGTCGCGATGCCGACGTCCCAACCGCGGGTACGCCATTCCGCCAGCTTGTCATTGGCGAGGGCGCGCGTTGGAACGGTAAAGACCGCCTGTCCCTTCAGAGACGGGTAAAGCAGCTCAAAGATGTAGGTTTTTCCTGCACCGGTCGGCGCGTGCACAACCACATCCTTGCCTGCCTGTAACGCGCGCACCGCCTCTTGTTGCCAGAGATCGGGCACAAGCAAACTGATCTCCAGCCCTTGCATCCTTTTGCAAAGATGGAGGATTGGCGCGCGAGGCGCAATGTGGGTCCTGCAATGTGGGAGCCGCCTTTGTGCGGCGAATCGTTAGGCCGCGCGAAAATCTGGGCGCAAAGGCCCCTCCCACATTAGTCCAGATTTGCCGCCGCTCGATGCTTGCCTTCCAGCTCCAAAACCATCCGGCGAATGTGACGATATTTGGTGTGCGGGGCGAGGCGACGCAGGCTCTCTTCCGGATCGCCCCATTGCACGATCTCAATTAACTCCTGCCGCAAACCCCACCGATTCATGTCCCCGGGAGTCGCCATGTAAAGATCGATCGTATTCCGCCCCGCGAGCGCCCATCCATAATCTTCGACCCGATAAAGCTGCCCAGTTGATACCACGCGAAAGATGGTTCCTGCCGGCCAGCGCGACCAATCAGCCGCGGCGCTGCCGTAGATTGGGTTGGCAAGGTTATTAGTCCTGAACGGCTGCGACGCCGTCACAAAAGCGACGCTCCGATAATCGTTGCGCGCGCGCCGCTCATCCCGCTGCGTTACCGGAATCGCGCGCGGCACCGGTGCCGCCGGAGCCGCGGCATGCAGCACACCGCCAAGCGCAGTGCGGTTTCCATACTCCTCGTGGTCCGCTTCTGTATGTGTATATGCCGTCGTCCGCACCTGCTGGAAATTGGTCTTGGCGAGCGGCTGCTCGTAAGCCGGGAGGTTGCGCGAAGTGCTGCAGGCGCCTAACGACAGCGCAAGAACTGCGACAAACAGGAGAGGAAAGATTCGCATCCTAAACTGAGTCGGAAAGTTATTAACAGTTATTCACAAGCACGCAAGGGGCATTCTCGCAGTTTTCACCCTCACCGAGTCGGAAGTCGGGCTGGAAGTCCAACTTCCGTTCGCGGCCTTGGCAGGCGGCGTTGTTTCCGCGAAGCTTCCTCCATGCTTGCGAAAGTTGCGGATCAGATCACCTCCACCCTTGAAGAAATCAAAGCGCAGGGGTTGTACAAAACCGAGCGCATTATCACCGGGCCACAGAACGCCAAGATTCCGATCGCGGACGGCCGGCGGGTGATCAATCTTTGCGCCAATAATTATCTGGGCTTGGCGGATCATCCCGCGCTGATTGCGGCCGCAAAGGAAGCGCTCGATTCGCACGGCTTCGGGATGGCCAGCGTGCGTTTCATTTGTGGCACGCAGGATATTCACAAGGAGTTGGAAGCGGCCCTGACGAAGTTTCTCGGGACCGAGGATACGATTCTTTATCCGTCCTGTTTCGACGCGAATGGCGGTCTCTTCGAAACATTGTTAGCCGCGGAGGACGCCGTCATTTCGGACGAACTGAATCATGCCTCGATTATCGACGGCGTCCGGCTCTGCAAAGCGCAGCGCTATCGCTACAAGAACTGCGACATGGCCGATCTGGAAGCGCAATTGCAGGCTGCAAAAGGGGCGCGCTTCCGGCTCATCGCGACCGATGGTGTTTTCTCGATGGACGGGACGATCGCGAACCTAAAAGGAATCTGCGATCTCGCCGAAAAGTATGACGCGATGGTGATGGTTGACGATGCGCACGCCGCCGGATTCATCGGCAAAACCGGACGTGGCACGCCGGAACATTGCGGGGTACAAGGCCGGGTGGATGTGATTACGGGAACCCTGGGCAAGGCCCTCGGCGGCGCGAGCGGTGGTTACACGAGCGGACGAAAGGAGATTGTCGCGCTGCTTCGGCAACGTTCGCGGCCTTATCTTTTTTCCAACACCGTCGCGCCCCCTATTGTCGCCGCTTCGCTCAAGGTTCTCGAAATTCTCTCCAGCTCTACGGAGCTACGCGATAAGCTCGAGGAAAACACGAAATATTTTCGTGCCGCCCTAACGAGTAAAGGTTTAACAATCAAACCCGGGACCCATCCGATCGTCCCAATCATGCTCGGCGACGCCGCCCTTTCCCAGAAATTCGCCGCCCGCATGCTTGAGAAAGGCGTTTATGTCATCGGCTTCTTCTATCCAGTTGTGCCGCACGGGACAGCCCGCGTCCGCACTCAAGTGAGCGCGGCACATTCGCGTGAAGAACTCGAACACGCCGTCAACGCCTTCGCCGAAACGAACGCCGAGATGAAATCCTAGATTGGAGGACGATCCGCCTAGGTGAATGTCGTCCGTGTTTCAGAAACGAGGACGGAACGGCGCCCGTCCCTCCAGCTAGCTTCGTTGATGCAGCGCGATGCTGGCGCCGACCCAGGCCTTGTCCTTGTTGAAGTCGACTCCCATCATCTTGCCCTGGCTCATACGCACGAGATTGTTCACGAGGATAGGTTCGCCGCCATCGGGCCAGAGGAACATCATGCGGATCTCCGCCTTCGACCGCCGGCCATCGACAGTCTCGAGGAACTCCGCATACTGCACTTTCTTTTGCAAAATCCAGCTGTGCGGTGTTTCAAGAGCATCCAGCTTTTCGGGGGTTGGATCCATATCTACGCCTAATCCGGCAAAGGAATAAAGCGGCTTGAGAACGTAGCCCTCCAGTGACTCAGTTGGAGGAAACTCATCCACGAACCAAGTGGAGGAATTGTAGGGCGTTTTCAGGAATGGGAGCGAATGTTTGCTAATCCGGAAATACCAGTTCGGATGCCCGGCCCAATGCACGTCGAGCTCTTCCTGAAAATGGAATCCCGGGTTCACATCCGGTCGGCGGAGTAGCTCGTCAAAGATGACTCGGTTATAGATGCGCTCGATCCGCACTTCACGACCGTCGCGCTCGTAAAACAATTGCCGCCCACGTTTCTTAACGTTCGTTAGGCAGACAGGACGAACTCCGAGTAAGGTTTCGGTGCAGGCAAAGTCGATTCGCGTCTTTTGTTTTTCCGGCTCGATTTCCAGCAGTATCACATTTTCAGGATCAGACTTCCCGAGTATCACCTCGCGCAGAATCGACAGGTAGGTTTCATCCTTCAATCCACTGAATGCGGACGTCCAATCGCGCGGAATGGCCGGGAAGGCCTGCCGCATGCAACCGAGCAAGAGCAACTGAAACCCATAGAGACTGGGAAAAGCTTGCAGTTCGATCAGACGCGGAGTTAGCCGGCCTCCTTCTTCGCAGACCCCAAAATCCACCACGATAAAGTTGGGATGCGGTGGTTCGTTAGGCACTTCCAGGCCGGGTGGAACGGCCGGCTCGGCGTGCCGGGCGAATTCCGGCGTCCGCGTTTGCGCTACAATTTCCTCGGACGCCTTAACAATCTCGTCCGTGAACTCGCGCGTCAAAAAAAGCGGCGTTTCCGAAATCCGGAAATCTGCCGGCCAGCGCTCAGTCCCCTGCACACAATTGACGAGAGATTCATACTTCGCGGGAGAGAAATCAGCGTTGAAAAGGGCGCGCAGGGTCGGATCCATCGGCCAGTAGAATGGCACAGATCGCCACTGACAACAAAACCGTGGTCGCGGATTTAAGGCGACAGAGTCGCTGCGAGCACAACCACATCGGGGTTATTGGGCAGGCTGATGTCTCGCACGATCTTGGTCGGGTCCAATGTAAATCGGTAGGCATAGAGATTGAAGGTTCGGCGATCTCTTGTGCCGTTACTCGTATTTCGATATGCCATTGCCACGCATTCGGACTCGCCCGGGTACTTTTGCGGAGTAAACCAATCACTGAAGCTCTGAACGAATTGTGAATGGCTTCCGTCCGTGTAGTTAACCGTAAGAGTTTGCGATGTTTGATTCCCCTGCACCCCGGTTCCCACCAGCATAAGCCCGGAGTATTGACCCTGTGGAAGAGCTATTACCTGTCCATTACAGCCGACTGCACTAAGTTGATCGGCGGGTCCAAAATCAAAAAGCGTCTTGCTTAGGACTCGCGAAGTGCCAAGGAGGTTCGCTGAGTACGAATAGCCCGCGCCGTCGATACCTCCGGTCGCATAAGAGGTGCCGTCGCTATAGATACCGTAGAGATTAAACTCCGACGACAGATCCACCTGTGTGCCCGTTCCGTTTCCGCCAACGGCGGCGCTCACGGCCAGTGTAAATGCGAAGGTTTGCGTGATGTCACCAGAAGTGCCAGTAACGGTCACGGAAGTGAATCCGGTCCGGGCGGAAGGACTGGCTTGAAAGGTCAGCTTCCGCTTCCCTCCGTGTCCTTCGACGGTTGCCGTAACTCCCTTGGGTAGAGTTGATAGACTTAAAGTGACTTTGTCATGGAAACCGTTGAGCGGCGTAATTGTAATCTGGGCAATCGCGGATGAATTCTGGTTCAAAAACACATTGCTCGGACCTGAGAGCGTAAAGCCAGTGCTGCTGACCGCGTTGTTAATCGCGCTCGCGTATTGCGCGGCGAGACCATTGCCAACAAAGTCGTCATAGAGCCACATAAACCCGCCGTTGATACCGCACTGAGTGTTCCAGCCACTCATGACGCTTTGCACCTCGCTAGGTGTGTCATCCAAGTCCCACAAACCGGGCCAGACCGGGACATCGCCAAAATCCCATCCGACGCATGGATTGTTCCCGCTGCCGCCCGCGTAGGCCTGAAGATGAACCCCGTCTACTGTCCCAGGAAGCTGAGTGTTTATCTGGGCAACAACATTCTTCCAGTAACTACTGTTATTAAAAGCGTCCGGGTTTACCTTGTAACCCAGTTGACCCAGCATGACTCCAAACTGAATTGTCGTGGAGGAGTCAAAGCTATTTTCATCATCAAAATCGATCGCATCCAAGGCCGGGATAGCAGCTTTCAAAGCCGCAAAATCCTTATAGAGAATGCTGTCCTCGCCTGTGCCCTGAGAATTAACAAGGTCTCTAATGTCCTGCCAGTCACCGAAATTAGATGAGCCAATGCTGAATGTAATTCTTTTGACTGTCCCTTCTTTCAACGCCGACATGTTCGCGGCAAAGTCAGGATGCAGTTGGTCGCCGATATAAACTCCGTTGGAGGTCAAAGGAAACTCTCCGTTGAGGTTCAAGTCACCGTTGGTCTTGACCTCGACACTCCAGACGATGACTTCAGTAAATCCCGAATTTTTTAGTTCAGTAATGTTGTTAGTAGCGTTGATGTAAGTCGGTCCGCCGCCGAAAATTCCGGTAAATCCGGTCTGCGCAAAGGTAGTTCCGCCAAAAAACATGGCGGCCAGAAACAAGATAAGAAGAGAGATTGCGGAACGGCGGCGGAGAGGGTGTTTTTGTTGCATGACTTGAGAGATTAAACTTGGCGGCTTATAGCAACCGGTCAGCAAAACGTCAAGCCCGTAACCGCCTTACCCGGGCGTTCTGTGATGCACTCTGTCAAGGTTGTAGCGAAGGCATTTGAACTAGGTCGACAAAACCTTGGCCGTCATAACCTTACCGGGATCACAAATCCCGGCCACAAGAGTTAGAATCCGACGAAGAGCGAGGCCATGCGCGCCCGGGTTTTGGCATCGGGGAGCCTGCCCAACCCTGCCCCCATGTTATCTTCGAGGTGTTGCGGACTATTTGTGGCCGGAATGACGCAGGTGACCGCCGGGTGCGATACAATCCATTTCAACAAGAATTGCGCCCAGGAATGGCAATCGAATTCTGCCGCCCAAGCTGGCAGCGGCCTCTTGGAAATAACCTGAAATATGCCGCCACCGCCGAAAGGACGGTTGATAATGACACCCATGCCAAGTTCTTGGGCGAGTGGCAGGATACGCGACGCGGCCGCTCGATCCATCAACGAATAATTAATCTGCACGAAATCCGGCTTCTGCAGGCGCATGATCCTCTCGACTTCACCGTGACCGCGGTCCTCAGAGTGAGTAATGCCGGTATAGCGAATTCTTCCTTTTCCTTTCAATTCGCGCAGTGACGTCATCTCGCGGTCGACATCAGCGAGGTTGTGGACCTGGATAAGGTCGATCGTCCGGGTGCGAAAGCGCTGCAACGAATGCTCCATTTGGGCGTTTCCTTCCGTCTGACTCCGGGTCCACACCTTGGTGGCAATGAACAGCGATTTGGTCAGACCTGCTTTGTAAGCGAGGTCACCGATCACGCTTTCGGCGGTGCCATACATTGGCGAGGTATCGATCAGCTTTCCACCGAGTTTCACAAAAAGCGCCAGCATCTCCCCGACTGTTTTTGCCTGCGGAGAGCCGGGAGGAACGTCAAAAGTGCCCGCGCTGCCAAGTCCAATGACGGGAAGCTTTTCGCCCGTCAATGGAATGGCGCGCAGAATCTTCGCGGCCGATTCAGCTGCCGCGACGAGGCGAGACGCGCCAGTCGTGAAGAGCGCGCCAAGCGCGCTTGCACCGATCAACTTCGCTGCTCGCCGTCGTGAAATCGATCTATTATCGCTCGCACGCACTCCTCGCATTATTGACCTATTGGAGCGCGATGGTCAAACGCTCGCCCCGAGGGGTTTCCGCCTCCAAAAGTAACAACCGCGTAACCTTTGCCGGCTCGCGCCCATGATCAATCTTCGCCAAGATTTGCGGCCTTATGCACTCCCTATTTGGAAAACTATCTCGTGTCGGATTTGCCGGGCTGGTCGCCATTATCTGCAGTAACGTCGGCATCGCGCTCGCCGGCAGTGCCACTTGGCAATCAAACCCCGCGACTGGGGATTGGAACACGGCCGCCAACTGGACTCCGGCGACTGTGCCAAACGGGCTTTCCGATGTCGCCACTTTCGCTGTCTCCAGTCAAACCCAGGTAAATGTCTCGAGCAGCATCACGCTTAACGGCATCGTTTTTCAGCCGAACGCGAGCGCATTCACCATCACGACTAGCTCTTCGTTTGCCAGCATTCTCATCAATGGCGCGGGAGTGACCAACAACGCAGCGATTGCGCAAAACTTTATTATCGGAGCCGTTGGACGCGACCAGGGTGAGCTTGATTTTGCCGGCAGTGCGACGGCTGGTAACGCTATCTATACCGAGAGCGGCTCAGCGGTGCGCAATTCCTTCGGCGGCACGACTTCATTTTTCAATACCTCAACCGCTGGCACCGCGACGTTTTTCCTAAACGGCGGCGCCGCCAATTCCGCGGCGGGCGGCGGTGTACTTTTCTTCGACTCCTCGACGGCGGGTCAGGCGGACTTCACCCTCAACGCAGGGACTGTTAGCGGCGCGACGGGCGGCCACGTTGAATTTGTAAACACTTCGACCGCCGCTAACGCGACTCTAACCGCGAAAGGCGGAACGAACGGCGCTGGGGGTGGGACGATCTTTTTCTTCGATGATTCCAGCGGTGGGAAGGCTAATGTCGTCCTTAACGGCAACGGCACTCTTGATATCACGGGTCATAACGCTCCCGGAATAACTATCGCTTCACTAAGGGGCGACGGCCTTGTCTCGTTAGGTTCCAGGCAGCTTGGCGTTAAGAATGGATTTGATAACGTTTTCGAGGGTGTCATCTCCGGCTCTGGTACCTTTGTCAAGGCTGGTCAGGCCAAGTTGCAGCTGACTAATGCCAACTCTTACACAGGTGGAACGACGGTGCGTGCAGGTCTGCTGTTAGTCGATAACACCAGCGGTTCCGGTACCGGCACCGGCGCGGTACAGGTCGATTCCGGTGCCCTGGGCGGCTTTGGCACAATTTCCGGCGCAGTCACTGTCGGTCGCAATGATCCAGGTAACGGCGCTTTTCTCATTCCCGGCCAAACCGTTGGCCATCCCGGTACGCTCACAATCCTGAACGGGCTCACGTTCGCATCCGACGGTTTCTACAACGTCGGATTAGGCAGGGATTCGGTCGCCAGTAAAGTCGTAGCAAACACGGTGACGATCCAGGAAGGCGCTCAGTTCGCCTTTGGCAATAACCGCGGATTCAGTGTCCCAGACGGCACAGTTTTGACCGTGATCGACAACACTGGGGCAACACCGATCGCAGGAGTATTCGAGAACCTTCCCGAAGGATTTGTTTTCACCGACCATGGCAACAGGTTCGAAGTGACCTATCAAGGCGGCGATGGAAATGATCTGACGCTGACCAGCATTCCATAATTAAATTCCACGAAACGCGGACGCTTGGTTTTTCCGCGCGGCGCACCCTTTACATGTCGGTTCCCGCAGCGCTAGTCTCCGGCGCGCATGACCGCTGCCGCTGAACCCGAAGACGCCGCGCCCCTCGTTCTCCAGGATCACGCGCCCGATTTCCTCGGTCATCCGCGCGGGCTTTGGTATCTCGCCTTCACCGAGGCGTGGGAACGTTTCTCCTACTACGGGATGCAGTCGCTCCTTGTCCTTTACATGGTCAAGTATCTCTTGCTTCCCGGAAACATCGAGCACGTCGCCGCGTTCGATAGCTTCCGACAGCTTTACGGCGGGCGGTCGGGACAGGCGCTCGCCTCGGCGATCTTCGGCACCTACACCGCCAGCGTTTATCTCACACCAATCTTCGGTGGCTTTCTTGCGGACCGCTTGCTCGGCCGGCGCCGCACCGTACTTCTCGGCGCGCTCACCATGGCAGCAGGACATTTTCTCATGGCTTTCGAGGTGGCGTTTCTTTTCGCGCTTCTTTGCCTGGTGCTCGGTTGCGGAATGTTCAAGGGCAACATTGCCAGTCAGGTCGGCTCACTCTACAAACCGGAAGACCTGCGGCGTGCCGACGCCTTTCAGATTTTTTATCTCGGCGTGAATGCCGGGGTCATCGCTGCGCCTCTGATCGTGGGAACGCTCGGCGAGGTTTATGGCTGGCATTACGGTTTCACAGCTGCGGGAATCGGAATGCTTCTTGCCACCGTTATTTACTCGTCAGGGCAAAAATATTTGCGTGATCAGCAAGCCGAAATCCGTAGTCCGACCCAGCCTAACGGACAAGCTGCTGCGGCCAAAAGAAAACTCAGCGCATCCGACTGGCGCGCAGTCATTGCGCTCGTCCTGCTTATTCCGGTGCTTGCGGTTTCGATTGTACCTAACAATCAAATTTTCAATGCCTACCTGGTCTGGGGCGACCAGCAGTTTGATCTCGTCTTCCTCGGCAGAAAGTTGCCTACCACCTGGCTCGTCACTCTCGACGCCATTGTCAGCGTCAGCTTCCTCGCGCTCGTCGCGCTCTTTTACCGCTGGTATGGCAAACGATGGCGCGAACCTGATGAAATCACCAAGCTCATCATTGGTTCAGCCTTTTCCATCGGCGGCATGCTTTGCCTCTTCGTCGCGGCGGCCACCCAGCAGGCAGGTCATAAGATCGGACTTTTCTGGCCGGTCGCCTTTCACTTCATCAACAGCATCGCATTTGCGCATCTCTTGCCGATCAGTCTCGCTCTATTCGCCAAATACGCGCCGAAAGCAGTCAATGCCACGATGATCGGCCTCTATTATCTGGCCTTCTTTGCTGCCAATAGTCTTGTCGGGTGGGTCGGCGGTTTTTTCCAAACGATGCCGACCACAACCTTCTGGCTCATGCACGTTGGTTTCGCCGCGGGATCGGGATTTTGTTTCGTGCTCTTCAAATTTTTTGTCGGTCATTACCTTGAAATCGAGAGGAGAGCCGGTTCGCCGTAACATTTCTCGAGACCCCGGAAGCTCGTTTTTCATTTCCTCCGCTCCTCTTTCGATGTATGCCTAACCAAACTAATCACCCTATGAAGATCAGACTTCTCCTACCCGCCGCGCTTGGCATTGCAGCCGCCTATTGCTTCGGCACCTGCGTGACGTCGGCTCGCGCCCAAGACCCGCTTGTCGTCAATTCGAAGACGGTAAAACTTAAATTTGAAAACGACCGTGTGCGGGTCCTCGAAGCCAACTTGCCGCCGGGGGTGAAAGAGCAGGTCCACTCACATCCCGCTTACGTCATCTATGTCATCGAAGGAGGTCGTTATCGCAATTATGCCGCAGACGGCAAAGTCACCGACGGCGAGCTTAAGACCGGCGACGTGATCTATCGTGACCCTATAACTCATGCCGCGGAGAACATTGGCGACAAGCCGATGCACCTGATCCTGGTCGAGCTGAAGAGCCACTGAGTCTTAACCCAGGGCCCAAACGAGAGCCGCACGGCGCCGCGGTTTTCGGTGGACTTCAAGATAAAGCTCACGATGAGGTCAGTGCGAAATTGCGAGCGACGTTCTGGTCGACAGGCACGCAAAAAGCTTTCTCCGCACGATTTCATAAATAGGTAGGTGAATCATGAAGACAGTTATTGAAACAGTAATGGTTCTGGAATGCCTTCTTTTCTGGGCCGTAGCCCTCCCTCTCGCTGGATTGTGGGAGTTGGGCGTTGTGGTCGCAGATCGTCTGAATGGACATCATTCACACGGCCTCGCGGCAACGCTCGCCCATTAGGAAATGGCCCGTTAACGCAAAAAGGAACGCGCCGGGCTTAGGTCCGAACGTCGATTCGGAACGAGCGCCCAGCGAAAATCGAGTCGTCGACTCGAATCTAGCGAGCAGAATGGTTCTAACTAATTCTTTAGCTCCGCGAGCGTTTGAGCACACGGCGGGTAGTTTTGGCCGGTGGTCTGCTGGAGAATGGAATCACAACGTCGTGCCAAATGTTCGAAATGCACACCTTCGCCCTGGAGCGCTTCGGCGGCAGCGCGGAACAGTGTCAGGCTCGATACGAATTTCAGAGCGTCGATTGTGCTTCCCATCAGCTCCTCCAAAGCACGGCCCCGGGCGAGTTGGTCACTAACCGCACAGGCGATTTCTTCGTAGCGAGTGCGCAGAAGCGGATCACGCAGATAGGCGCAGGCCTCCGCGAGATCGTCGAGCGCATAAGCGCGCGCGGTGGAGGACCGGCCAAGGCCAGCCAACTGCGGGAAGATGTACCAGATCCAGTGGCTCGTCTTCCGGCCGCGTCGTATCTCCGCCAGCGCGGCTTTATAGCCGACCGATAAGCTGGCCTGAGCGTCGTGGAAGCGTGCAAGCGACATGTGTATGAAACTGAAACAAACTGTATCATACTCGCGCTCGAGCAGGGGCCACGGCTCCGCGCAAGCGTCGAATTTTCTTTACATTTGCATCAGTATGGAAAGTATCGGCGCATGCAGCATCGTACAATAAAGATTTACCTAACGACACTAACACTCGCTGCGATCGGGACCGCGGGCGCGGCTGTCATCCATGTCCCGGCAGACCAGCCGACAATCCAGCAAGGAATCGATGCGGCGAGCAATGGAGATACCGTCGCAGTCGCTGCGGGCACTTATTTTGAGCGTCTCGATTTCCATGGGAAAGCAATCGCCCTGCGGAGCGAAAGCGGGCCTTCGCGCACCGTCATCGATGGCAGCAATGCCGGGACAGTAATAACTTTCCAAGGCGGCGAAGGGCGCAACTCGAAGGTGATTGGCTTTTCCATCGAGCACGGCAATGCCAGTTTTGGAGCCGGGATGATGTTATTGGGAGCGTCGCCAACGATCATGCGAAATACTTTTCGCAATAACGCGCAAGGTGGAGGCGGGTTCGGCGCGGCGATTGGCGGTAACGGTTCTTCTCCGGTTATCGAGAATAACACCTTTGTCGGGAACACGTGTGACACTCAATTTCTTTCCGGCGTAGTGAGCTTTGTGAATAGTTCTGCGCCGGTGATCATTAATAACGTCTTCTCCAGCAATCCCTGCCGGGCAATTAACATGACTCTGCCCGAGGGAAATACTCCTGTTGTCGCCAACAATACGATCGTTCGAAACAGCGTCGGCGTGCGGGTGGACGCTCGAGTGCCAACTTCCTCACAACTCTACGCTAATAATATCATCGTCCAAAACGACATGGGGCTGCAGGTGGATTTCCTCAATCCCGGCAATGAGCCGACTTGGGAGAATAACCTCGTTTTCGCAAATCCGTCGGGCGACTACGTCGGTATTGCGAACCTCACGGGAACGAATGGAAATATCTCTGTCGATCCAGAGTTCGTAGGTCCGGGAGGACGAGACTTGGACCTTTCACCCGGCTCCCCGGCAATTGATGCCGGCACGTTAGACGTGCCGAATTTACCGGCGAAAGATTTCGCGCGTAATCCTCGCGTTCTCGATGGCGACGGGAACGGGGAAGCATTACCGGATATGGGCGCGTTCGAATTCGTGCCTTAGCCAACCGGCGGGCGGTTTCATCTTACTGCCCACCCCCATCCGCATGGCGGGACGATTACTTCGAGTTACCGCGGTTTTTTCATGCACTGTGCTTGCCTTAATTGGGATCCTTCGCGTTCTGGAACACTTCGCTCTTTATCACCCGCACCCATATCGCGCGAACTATCAGCAACTGCTGTCTGGCAATGTGGTTGAGTTACAGTTCGAGACAAACTCCGGCCGACAGACTGCGTTCTACGTTCCGCCTCGTAATAAGTCCGTTCTGCCCGATCGAATCTGGGTAGCTTTTTGCGGCAACGGTGCTCTCGCGCTCGATTGGCTACCGCTGACAGCGGAAGATCAAACTCACGGCAACGCTTTCTTGCTCATCGAGTATCCCGGTTACGGAAACAGTGAAGGCTGGCCTAATATCGCGAACATGCGGTTCGCAGCCGATGGGGCCTTGCTCGCTTTGGCCAGTCGGCTCAAAACCGAGCTCAAAGTGTTGGAGCCGCGGCTGGCCACGATGGGTCATTCGCTTGGCGCGGCGGCCGCGCTCGATTTCGCGATCCGGCACGCACAAGTAAATCGGATCATCCTGCTTGCGCCATTTACCAGCGTAAAAGAAGAAGCGGCGGTCTTCGTTGGTCCCCTGTCGCGTCTGCTTGGGGAGAACTACGACAATCGGACAGCTTTGCGTCAGCTAGCGCTCCGCAGGCCGCCGCCGCGCGTGATGATCTTTCACGGTCTGCAGGACCAGATGATTCCGCCAAGGATGAGCTACGAACTTGCCGCGGAGTTTTCCGGGTTTGTTACCGCCCGCGGAATTCCCGATGCCACTCACGACACCGTGGGTATTGACGCAGCGGATGAGATTCTCGCGGCACTGGCCGACGACACGAAGGACAGCGTCACAAGGTAAGTGTTAAGCGAAACACCCGAAACAAGCAGTGTCGGAACGCAAAAACGCGCCAAGATTGCTCTCGGCGCGTTGCTTTACGAAGTAATGTCGAACCTTAGGCGGCTGGCTTTTCCTTCTCGCCTTTGCATTCGGCCTTGAACTTGGCGAACTGATCCGGCGTCAGGACTCCTTTGGCCTCGTGCATGAACTTCTTCTCGGTCGCTTCTGTGCAACCTTCCTTGTGATGTTCAGCCATCAAGGTTTCCATCTTGGTCTTCTGTTCGGCGGTGAGGTTGAGGTCGGCCATTGCAACCGTACACGCCATCTTGCCATCATTTCCAGCATGTTTGGCGCAATCGCCATGGTCACCCGCGAACATGGTCCCGGCTGCAAACATTCCCGCGGCTACTAACGCAATCAATTTTGTCATAGTCCCAACGTAGACGTAGACGCGACGTTCTTTGTTCAAAAGTTCCCGCGGGAAAGCGAGTTGCGGGGCTGTCCGCGAGCTCAAACGAGAAACTTGCCGCGCTCCATCACCTTCTCATCGTCGAACCAGATGTCGAAGTCGCGGCCGACGCAATCGATGTGCGTTTTGGAAATCCAGTTCTGACCGGTGTGCTCGGCATACGGATGACCAAAAGCGATATGGATCCCTGGAATCTTTTCATCCTGCAAAATGTTGCCGATGATGCGGGTGCAGGCGGTGTTGGTCCCGACCGCGAATTCTCCGACCCGGTTGCTGTTTTCGTCCGTGCTGGTGTAGAGCCGGAAATCGTCGCGCAAATCCTTGTTCTCGGAGTGGAGATCAACAATCCGATTATCTTTCACTTCGATCGTAAGCGGGGTTTCCTTGAGGTCGCCATAACGCTCGCAGAGAAAATCCCCAACCACACCGTCGACGACAAAAACTCCGTTCGTATTTTTCGGCGAAGTGAAAATTTCGCCACCGGGGAGGTTGCCCCATTTTTCCTTGGTGATGATGCCGCTCGTTTTGAGCCATTTTAGTCTGGGCGAAAGCTCGGCCACGAACTCTGTTCCGCCTGGGGTTTTGCAGGTCACCTTCTCGGCCTGGCGCGCCCGCTCGACGAGCCGCTGACTCAGTTCATCGACTTGCAAGAAATCGGCCCTCATCCCTTCCAGCATGATCTCGTGGTTGATGTTCACCATGTGCCCATGGCGCAGGCCGTAGTTGTTGACTACGGAGGTCATCTGAATGCGAGAGCCAAGCTCTCCGGTTTGAGATTGAGCGGCGAAGATCGAAACCTGCGACGTTGCCAGGTCCTCGAGAATGGCCTCAGGCATAAACTTGAGCGGACGGCGGGCGTGATGTTCGAGGACAAAAACACTGTACTCGGATCCGACACGTTCCACCTCCTGCTGAAGCGCGGCGGCGATTTCGCGCGTGGCGCTATCGGTAATGATCGTGATTCGTTCCTTGGGCTGAAGACGCAGGCAGACTTCGACCGCGTTCCGAGCGCCGGGAAGCAGCTCAGGATCGATTGGATGGTAATAAGCGCGGTCGGGCATTAAGGGTGGTGACTCTCATGCGAAATTGGGGCGCAAGCAAACCCGCAAACCGCTGATCGCCGCACCAATATCAATCGTCCGCGTGACGACCTTTGGCTGGCAGCGATCCCTTTGCTATTGAGCCAACTTATCCGCCTGCGATGCCGTCAGGTCTTCGTAGGTTTCGTTCACGATCAGATCGACCACGTCATGCATGTTGTGCTGGGTTTCCCAAGCGCCAACCTGACGATCTGCGCCCGTCCCTTCCCGCATAATTCTTTCCACATGCGCGATTTCCTGATGGCTGCCAAGCTCGTCTACTTCGGTCGCAACAAAATCGAGCAGTTCGTTAAGCAATTCCCGCGTATCCACTTCGGTCTCGCGCCCGAAATCGATCATCCTACCGTCGAGCCCGTAGCGCGACGCGCGCCAGCGATTCTCATCGATCAATCGCCGGCGGTAGACGCGAAAGGTGGTGTTCTGATGGAGCAGCTTGTGCAACTTCGCCACAATCGCCTGGATTAGCGCCGCCATCGCCATCGTGTCGTCCACGCGGGATTGCGCATCGCAAATGCGAATCTCGAGCGTATCAAAAAAGGGATGTAGCCGGATGTCCCACCAGATCTTTTTGGCATTATCAACGCAGCCGGTCTTGATCAGCAGTTTGAGAAAGTCTTCGTATTCGGACAGGCTCTCAAAAGCATCGGGCATTCCGGTGCGCGGAAAGCGCTCGAAAACCTTCAGGCGATAACCTTTCAGCCCGGTGTTTCGACCGACCCAAAACGGTGAATTGGTCGAAAGCGCATAAAGATGCGGAAGGAAATAACGCGCCTGATTCATGACGTGGATGGCGACGTTGCGATCCGGAATGCCGACGTGTACGTGCAGACCGAAAATCAGGTTGGCCCGCGCCACCTGCTGCATGTCCTTCACAATTTCGGCGTAACGTTCCCCCTCGGTGATGTGCTGGTCGAACCAGTGCGAAAAGGGATGCGTCCCGGCAGAGGCAATCTTTAGTCCCCCGCGGCCAGCCATAGTAGCCAGCTCGCTCCGCAAACGAATGACCTGGTCGCGCGCATCGTGCACATCGCGGCAAATATCGGTGCCCAGTTCAACGACCGATTGATGCATCTCCGGTTTGATTTGCTCCTTAAGGGTCACCATCCCTTGCCCGAGGATCTGTTGGATGTGGGACCGCAATTCGCGCGTCTCCGGATCGATGATTTGGAATTCTTCCTCGATCCCAAGAGTAAAGACGTGACCGGGTGCGCTCATGACCAGACAACAACCGCCAAATCGGCGGGAGACGCAAGCCGAGCCCTCTCGTTACAGTCCAGTTCCTGGCAGGCGACTGCGTTTCACACTCCCATGGCGGAGAAATTGCTTATAGAGGGCAAACGCACAAAGATGCAAATCTCCCTCCGCCGCGATGACGGCTTCACGTTGATTGAAATCATGATTGTCGTATCGGTTATCGCGTTGCTTGCGATGATCGCTCTGCCCAGTTTTCTGCGGGCTCGCAAGCGGAGCCAGGCGGTCGCCGTATTGAACGAACTTCGGCTGCTCGATGCCGCCATCGCTCAGTACGCGATCGACAATAACAAAGCCACCGGGGTGCAAATTACCTTCCAAGATCTGCAACCCTACCTGAAAAAAGGCGGAACACTTTACAACACCGGGGCCGACGTCTTCGGCAACGATTTTGGCACATTCGCGGTCGATTCACTGCCGCTCGTCCCGACCGCAACCTGGAAAGCGCTTTCCGATGTGGCTGACCAATCATTCTGGTCACCCTATTACTACGATTTCGGAGTGGCCGCCGCTGCCGCAACAACCCCTGAACCTCCCTAAAGGGTGAAGGCTTCGTTGATCACGCAGGCCTGCTCGCGCTTGTGCAAGGCGAGTGCGCCGACCGCCGGGCTCGCGCTGGCGTTGCGACCGGCGTAAAGAATTTCTCGACCTAACAATGCCCGCAGGCGGGGTTCGACGAAAGTCCACGCGCCCATGTTCTGCGATTCCTCCTGGCACCAGATAATCTTCCGGACCTGGGTGAACGGTTGCAGCGCGGCACGCAGTTTTTGTTCCGCCAACGGATAGAGCTGCTCCAGCCTAACGATGGCAGCCGTCGTGATCTTCTCCTGCTCGCGATGATTGAGGAGGTCGTAGTAAATTTTTCCCGAGCAAAGAATGACGCGGTCGATTTTGTCCGGCGGCGCTACTTCGGGTGCGGGCAAAATTTCCGCGAAATGTCCATTCGTAAAATCCTCGGTCCGGGAGGAGGCCAGCTCGGAACGGAGCAGACTTTTCGGCGTCATCATGATGAGCGGCTTGACGAAGTCGCGCTTCATTTGCCGACGCAAAACATGAAAATATTGGGCCGCCGTGGTGAGGTTGCAGACCTGAATATTTTCCTCCGCGCAAGCCTGCAGGAAACGCTCGAGTCGCGCGCTGGAATGCTCGGGACCCTGGCCTTCATACCCGTGCGGCAGAAGAAGAACGATGCCGCTCGGGCGTTGCCACTTCGATTCGGCCGAAACGATGAACTGATCGATGATGGTCTGCGCGCCATTGGCGAAATCGCCGAACTGCGCCTCCCACAGACAGAGCATGTTGGGATAGTCGAGCGAATAGCCGTAATCGAAACCGAGGACAGCAGCTTCGGAAAGCAGGCTGTTGTAAATGCAAATTCGAGCCTGGTTAGGCGCGAGATGGAGCAACGGGAGATATGGCTGGCCCGTTTTGGCGTCGTAAAGAAAAGCGTGCCGATGGCTGAACGTTCCGCGCCGGCTATCCTGACCGGACAAACGCACGGGTACGCCTTCAAGAAGAAGGGAGCCAAAGGCGAGGGCTTCGGCAAATCCCCAATCGTAGGGACCGCCGGCCTCATACACCTGGCGCTGCCGGTCGATCGTGATCCGTTTGACCTTTGGCAGGATGTTGAAGTCCGCAGGCACCGTCGTTAGGCCGGCGACGATCCGCTTCAGCATCTCCGGGCTGATCGCGGTCGGCACGGATTTGTCCGAATATTTGGGCTGAAAAATTGCGGTCGACTCGAGGAAGGAATTTTTTCGCTCCGCCTGCTCTTTTTCGAGCGACTTCACTTCCTGGAGTGTCATTTCCAAACGCAGATCGAACTCCGCTTCGAGAGAAGCGGCATCATCTTCAGTCAAAACGCCGGCGCCCAGAAGCTGTTGCTTGTAGAGCTTCGCGACGGAAGGCCGCTTGGCGATTTTCGCGTAGAGATCCGGCTGGGTGAAAAGCGGCTCGTCGCCCTCGTTGTGCCCGTAGCGACGGTAGCAATACATGTCGATCACGACGTCGCGGCCGAATTCCTGGCGAAAATCGAGCGCCGTTTCCGTGACGAAGCGGACCGCGATTGGGTCATCTCCATTCACGTGGAAGATCGGGACTTCAATCATTTTGGCGACGTCCGTCGCATACATGGAGGAGCGCGCGTCCTCGGGGAGGGTGGTAAAGCCGATCTGATTGTTGACGACGATGTGAACCGTGCCGCCCGTGCTGTAACCGTGCAGTTGCGACATGTTCAGCGTTTCGGCCACGATCCCTTGACCAGCGAACGCCGCATCTCCATGAACGAGCACTGGCAGCACCTTGCGACGGTGCTCGGTGTCGCCCCGAATGCGCTGCCGCGCTCGCGCGATTCCTTCCACCACGGGGTCGACCGCTTCGAGATGACTCGGGTTCGCGGCCAGCCGAATCTCAACTTCATCGCCGGAACCGAGCTTTCGGATGGTGCGATAACCGAGATGATATTTGACGTCGCCGTCACCATCTACCAGCTCGGGAATATAGTTTGTGTTGAATTCGGTGAAGATCACCTTGAGCGATTTTTGGAGAAAATTCGCCAGCACATTGAGCCGGCCGCGGTGTGCCATCCCCATGCAGATCTCCTCGATACCGGCGTGGGGACAGCGATGCAAAATCGTGTCCAGAATGAGGATGAGCGATTCCGCACCTTGGAGCGAAAAACGTTTTTGCCCGACGTATCGGGTATGCAAAAACACTTCGAAAGCTTCCGCCTCCAAAAGCAGCCGAAGCAGCGCGATCTCTACCTTTTTCGAAGCCTGGTGGTTTGGGGGACGCGACTCAATGCGATCCTGCACCCAGTTTCGGAGACGCGGATTTTGAATGTGCTGAAATTCCGTGCCGATGGAGTCTGCGTAGATTTCCTGCAGAGATGCGATCATCTCCCGCAGGGTCATTTTCCTGTTATCGAGAAAGAATTTTGACGAGACCTGCTGATCAAGATCCTGCTCGGTAAATCCGAGTTCGCGCAGGCTGAGAAGAGGATTTTGCGGCCTGGCCTCTTCGATCGGATTTATGCGCGCGATCGTGTGTCCGAGAGTGCGATAAGCATAAACCAACCCATCGACGCGCCTCTGAAGCGAGTTCTCCGCCTCAACGCTGCGAGCCGGCGCGACGGCGGCTGTTGCGCCATTGCGTTGCGGCGTGTTGCCCAGTTCGAAGCCTTCGAAAAACGCGCGCCAGGAGGTATCAACCGCGTCCGGATTTTTTTCCCAAAGACGATAATTCTCATCGATGAGGTCGAGATTGAATCGGGTCGCAAAGGACGGTCGCATGGTCTCAGTAGCTTGCAGCCGTTTGCCCGCGCAGCAAGTTGACACTGTTGGGTCAGCTTCGATGTTCGCCTGCAAAACGCAGCCAAGACGAATGCGTAACCTTATGATCAAGAGACGTCGATTTCGCGGTATCGGAGCAATGGTGCTTCCGCTGATTTCGCTCTGCCTTGTTCGACCAGCAGTAACTTTTGCCCAGGCGGATCCCGCGGCCGAGCCCGCCGTGCTGGCGGTCGCCAAAGTCCTGCCCGCCGTCGTCAACATCAACACGGAGCGGGTCGTGCGGCGCCAGGTTCGCGATCCTTTCGACGATTTTGCCGCGCAATTTTTTGGCGTTTATCGAAACCGTCCCCGTGAGATCCGGCAAACTCTGCAAAGTCTCGGCACCGGTTTCTTAGTCGATCCAGCCGGATTCATTGTCACCAATGAACATGTCGTCGAACGGGCCGCTGACTTGAAAATCGAGGTGATTACAAACGACAAGAAAAGTTACAAGGCGCGTTACATCACCGGCGATTCAAAAAGGGACCTCGCTTTCATCAAAATCGACAGCGACAAACCACTTCCCTTCGTCAACCTCCAGGACATTTCACCCAATCTCCTCGGCCAAACCGTCATCGTGGTCGGCAACGCGCTCGGCTATGGCAGTTCGATTAGCCGCGGCGTCCTGAGTGGCGTGAAACGCGACATCACGATCGACAATGTCGATTACCATGACCTGCTCCAGACCGATGCGGCAATTAACCCCGGCAATAGCGGCGGGCCCTTGATCGATCTGAGCGGCCGGCTGATCGGCATCAGCTCCGCAAAGATGGCTTTCACTCCGCAGGGCATTCCGACCCAGGGCCTGGGTTTTGCGATTCCGGCCGATATCGTTAGGCAAAATGTCGAAGAGTTCAAAAAAGTCGCCGAGAAACGGCCGCCTACCAAACCAGCCGCGCAAGACGAAGAGACTGGCTCCTCCAGCGCGGATCGGTTGTTTGGCCTGCAGTTGCAGGATCTGACTAACGATTTGGCTGCCGCCCTCGGATTTGCTACCAACAAAGGTGTTCTTGTCAGCGCGGTTGAACCCGATAGTCCGGCGGATCAGGCCGGAATTGAACGCGGTCTGGTCATATACCGCATTGGAAAATACGAGGTAAATTCCGTTAAAGATGTCGAACGCCTGCTCAGCCGCGCCAATAGTGGATCAAGCGTCGATTTCGCGGTTGGCGTCATCGGACGCAACGGCCGTGGGCGCCGCATTGAGACGGTGAATCTTGAGGCGCGTTGAAAATTTTTCGGAAAAAATTCCAACGCTTCGAATGTTCCCGTAGTCAGTAAGAACTCGCTCCCGCATGATCAAAGTCGAAAACCTCACCAAGCGCTACGCCGGGCAGACTGCGATCGACAATCTGAACTTCGAAGTGGGAAAGGGCGAAATTATGGGCTTTCTCGGACCTAACGGGGCCGGCAAGAGCACGACCATGCGCATCCTTTCCAGTTTCATGCCGCCAACTTCGGGGCGCGCGTCGGTGGCCGGATTCGACATCTTTGAAAAGTCGCTCCAAGCGCGCGCACATCTCGGTTATATGCCGGAAAACGTTCCGCTCTATAACGATATGCGCGTGAATGAATACCTGGATTATCGCGCCGCGCTTAAAGGCGTCCAACACCGCCGCATTGCCGAACGAGTCGGCGATGTGAAGGAGCTTTGCGGGTTGAAAGAGGTAGAAAAGAAATTGATCGGCACACTTTCAAAGGGTTACCGGCAACGCGTCGGCCTGGCTGATGCCCTTGTCCACGAGCCTGATCTTCTGATTCTCGACGAGCCGACCAGCGGGTTGGATCCGAACCAAATCCGGCAGGTGCGCGATCTGATCAAAAACCTCGGGCGCCAGCACACCATTCTACTTTCCACTCATATCCTGCCCGAGGTCGAGATGACCTGTAGCCGTGTCATCATCATAAACCGGGGACGGATCGAAGCGTGCGATACGCCGGAAAATTTGCTGAACCAGATGCGGACAGCGACCGGGGTTATTCTGGAGGCCAAGACCGGGACAGATAATGGCGTGGAAGAACTGAAGAAAATTGCCGGCGTCAAGGATGTCAGCCTAACGACCGAAGGCGATTGGCAAATTTTCTCGCTTCGCGCCGAGGCCGAGACAGAGATTCGACCGGAAATCTTTCGTCTGGCGAGTGAACGGCGCTGGACAGTGCGCGAACTATCGCAGCGCAAAGCGACCCTCGAAGACGTCTTCGTGGAGATCACTCATCCCGAAGCGTAATCGCGACCACCATGCGAAAATTCTTCATTCTTCTTTCGCGCGAAATTCGCAGCTACTTCTATTCGCCGATCGCCTACATCGTTCTCGTCTTCTTCCTTCTCGTCACTGGCTTCGACTTTTATTTCCAAGTCTCCTTCATGAATCAGCGGGCCGTCGCCTACTCGGTTCAGGAAGCGTTTTTCAATTCGGTCTTTTTCTGGTTCGCCTTCGTTCTCATTTTCCCCCTTATCACGATGCGTCTTTTCGCGGAGGAATTTAAGCTCGGCACGATCGAGCCGCTGATGACCGCCCCGGTGCGCGACTGGCAGGTTGTGCTTTCAAAATATTTTGGGGCGCTGTTTTTTTACATCGTTCTCTGGCTTCCAACGGTTCTATACTTCGTCATCTTTCAATGGAGAGCGCTCCAGCCGGCGGCGACGTCCCAAGGCGCCTACTTGGGTAGTTACCTTATGATTTTGCTCCTCGGGATGTTTTATCTCTCGATCGGTTGTTTCGCTTCCGTCCTGACCAAAAACCAGATCGTGGCGGCGATTATCTCCTTCGCCACCATCACCCTTCTCTTTTTTCTCGGGCTCGTCTCATTCATCCTCCTCGATGTCAGCTCTGAGACGCGGCAGTTGCTCGGATATTTCTCCGCGATCGAACAGATGGGAACGCTCTCGCGCGGTCAGATCGATACCCGCCCGATGGTTCTCTATCTCAGCATGACGATTTTGATGCTGACCTTTACCTACCAGGCGTTCCAATCGCGAAAATGGAAGCTCTAGATGTCTGACGAACCCGCTTCGCCTAACAAGCCGCAAAAAATTCGTCGCTTCCAGATTGGGATCAACGTGCTGGTCCAGCTCGCGATCGTCATCGTTCTCGCGGCGATGGTGAACTATCTAGGCTTCGAGCATTACCGACGCTGGGACCTCTCGCGCGACAAAAAATACGCGCTCTCAGATAAGACGAAGCATTTCCTCGAGGGCCTAAAAGGAAAGGCGCGAATCACCGTTTTCTTCGGTTCGCAAAACCCGATCACCGCCGATGTGCAGAATCTGCTGACGGAATATCAGTACGCTGGGCACGGCACGATCGACGTCGAATATGTGGATCCGGAACGCAACCTCACCAGGGCCAAGGAGCTTTTCGATAAATACAAAGTAGTGACGGACGAGAGCGTTCTGATCGTCGATTACCAGGGTCGAAACAAGACGGTAAAGGCGTCGGAAATGGCCGAGATGGATCAAGGTGACCCGATGTCAGGCGAGGCGCCGGCTGTCAAAAAGTTCAAAGGCGAACAAGCGATCACGAGCGCTCTGATCGACGTGGTGGAAGGGAAGAAAAACATTGTCGGATACCTGCTCGGCCACAAGGAACCACCGTTAACCGGCGAGAGCCCGATCTCGACCCTCAAAACGTTTATCGAGAACGAAAACGTCCAGTTCAAGGAACTCAACCTTTTCGAGGTGCCCAGTATTCCGGCGGATGTGAAAGTATTGATGACCGCCGGCCCGCAATACGATCTGTCTGATCGCGAGATAACTATGCTGCGCGATTTTTGGAACAAGGATGGGCGCATTTTGCTGCTCGTCGATCCCGCGGCCAAGACACCGAAGCTGCTCGCATTCGTGAACGAGCTCGGGGTGAAAGTGGATGACGATCGACTGATGGCGGTGGTTAAAACCGGCATCGAGGAAGTCGCGCGCGTTCGCGATGTGGTCGCGCATTTTCTCGGCGACAATCCGGTGGTAAAACGACTGGCCGATGTGCGTGCGCCATTCTTCGGCCCGACATGTTCGTTGACTCTCGATTCCCAACAGGTCGCGGCTGCGAACATCCATCTCGCACCGTTGGCGGAGGCCGAAAAGGGTTATTGGGGAGAGACGGATTATAATTCGGACGACGAAACGCTGCTTCAATTCGATTCGACGAAGGACAAGGGTGATCCGCTCACGATCGCGGCCTCGGTCGAAAAAGGCGGGAGTGCCGACGAACGCGTTCAGATCAATTCGGCCCGGCTCGTGGTGGTGGGAAACGCCACCTTCATTCAGAACAACGCACTCACTCAGGACCAGCAGGGTCTCGATTTCGTCTCCGCCAGCTTGAACTGGCTGCTCAGCCGTGAGCAAATGATCGGGATCGCTCCGAAAATTCCGCAGACACTGACTTTCAGCCTCGACGAACAAAAACTGAGGCAGCTGCGGTGGGGAGTCCTGGCCCTCATGCCGCTCATCCCGGCGCTGCTTGGCCTGGTCGTTTGGTGGCGACGACGCGCCTAACGAATCGTAGAAATGAAGACGCGCACTACCCTCGTCCTCCTCCTTCTCGTCATCGGGCTCGGGGTTTGGATCAAATTCTTCGAGAGCAAAAAACCCAATACGGAGGAGACGCAACGCCAGGCGGGAAATGTCGTGAATTTCGATCGCGAGAAGCTCGAGGGGATCTCGATTCAAAACGGCGAAGACAAGATTGTCCTGAAACGCGAGCAAGGTAAGTGGCGCCTGACCGAACCGGTCAACGACCAGGCCGACAGCGCGACGGTCGATAATCTCCTGAGCGACATCGAAACCTGGCGGAAGGAAGGCGCGGTGCCCGCCAAGGAGGTCTCGGCGGACAAGGGGCGAATGACTGAATTCGGTCTGGTGCAGCCAAAACTGCGCATGCAGCTAATCGGTTCGGGTGCGCCCGCCGAAATCTTTTTTGGCAAAGACACAGCGTTTTCGGGAACGATGTATGTGCGTCTCGCGGATTCGAAGGACGTCTTTCTCGCGGCCCAGAAAGTTCGCACTGATATTTCCAAAAAGCCCGATGAGTTCCGCGATCGAAAGTTGACGGATCTCGCCACGGCGCAAGTGGTTCGCGCGGTGCTAAGAAGTGCCGCCGGCGAAATCGAATTAACGAAAAAGAGTGACCGCTGGGAGATCACAAAGCCTTTACAAGCGCGCGGCGACGACCAGAAGGTTGGCGATCTGCTCGCGCAGGTGACGAACGCCCGCGTTCAGGAATTCGTCGCGGACGATCGCGGCGACCTGCATGGTTATGGCCTCTCGGAACCTCGCGGTTCGATTACGATTTACGGCGCTGACGACAAAGAAGGCCGAACTCTTCAGATCGGCGCCGTCGCCGAGAAAATCAAAGACGCCGTCTACGCGCGCTATATGCCCCGCAGCGCAGTCTACGCTCTGCCTAAGAAAACTGAGGAAATTTTGAGCGCACGTCCCAACGATCTGCGGGATCGCCATCTCGTTAGGCTGGATACTAACAACCTTGATCGAATCAACATCGAAGCAGCCAAACAACCCAAAGTCGTGCTCGCGCGCAAAGGGCAAAGCTGGACGATTGCCAGCCGGAATAATCAACCGGCTGACGGCGACGAGGTGCGTCGCCTTCTCGACGCGTTGAATGAACAGCAGGTGAGTAAATTTGTGGCCGAAACCGCGTCCGATTTGGCCAAGTATGGACTCGACCAGCCCCAGCTGCGTCTAACTTTTAGCTCCTTCGCGTCGGAAAACACAGCGGAAACAGCCGCAGGCGAGCATCCTTTCCTGACTCTATCGTTCGGCAAAGTCGAGGGACCGAACGTTTACGCGCGTGTCGGCGAAGAGCCGTTCATCGTCGCGGTTAATCAGGAATTCTTGCGCAAGATCCCGGCTGATCCGTTGCAATGGCAGGAGCTGGCGATTTTCAAATTCAAACCTGAGGAAATTCATCGCATCGCGCGCATGACCGATCGCGAGGAATCGATTGTTCGGAACGGGCCGAAGGATTGGAAATGGATCAAGGGCGAAGGCACTATCGATACGAATAATATCGAGTCGCTGCTCAAAACCCTCTCTTCGTTGCACGCCGTGCGCTGGGCAGGCGCACCGATACCTGCGCATGGTTTCGACAAACCGATGCTGACGGTCAGCTTCACTACCTCGCCAGATGACAAGGCGCTTCACACGTTAACGATCGGCTCGCAAAACGAAGATGGAATGTGGTTCGCCAAGGTCGACGGGCACGACGGAACATTCCTCTTGAGCAATCCCGACTTCACCGCCTTTAAATTTCCTCTCGCTAAGACCGCTGCACCGTCCCCGTCACCGAGCACAACGCAAACTCCATCCGCAGTAGGTTCACCCGTCGCCGCGCCTTCGCCTGGCGGGTAATCAACGGGTGCCCTGATAGATTGTCACGATGCCGCCAGAAAGTGGCTGCGCCTGTGCATTTCGAAAACCGCTTGTCTCCATCAGTCGGCACATTTCCTCGCCACTTGGAAATTTTTCGATTGTTGCGCCGAGATAATCATAGGCCGCTTTCTGGCCGGTAATTATTCCAGCCAGCCACGGGAGACAGTGGTGCAAGTAGGCCCGATAAAGCGGCCTCCACGCGCCGGTGGGCAGGGAGAAATCAAGCACAAGGACGTGGCCGCCAGTCGTTAGGACCCGTGCCATCTCCGCCAGGGCAGCGCCCCAATCAGCCATGTTGCGCAACCCAAACGCGACCGTGACGACGTCGAAGTTACCGTCGGCAAATGGTAGCTCGAGCGCATCCGCCAGGACTGTGTTGGCCAAACCTTTAGCCCGCGCAATCGCCAGCATCTCGGGAGAAAAATCAGCCGCGGTAATCTCCGCTTTCGGCAGTCTTCGTACCATCGTTAGGGCGAGATCGCCACTGCCGGTCGCGAGATCCAATACCCACCGCGGCTGCCATTGCCTAACGATTTCGGCAGCACGGTGCCGCCACCAGAAATCGAGGCCGCCGCTGAGCAGATGATTCGCCAGATCGTAACGGCGCGCGACCTGCCCAAACATGGAGCGGACCGCGACCGGATCTCGCTCAGTTGCCTGCGTGGAAGAATTCATCTTCTCTTGGTAACGGCGGTTTCAAATTGCCGCCAAGTGTGGACGTGCGGAAGCACGCCCCTCCGCTACTCGAGGACCGGCTCGCTCCGGTCTTCCTCGCGTGGCGCCAGTTGGTTCCGCTCAATGATACGAGCACAGGTGTTCCAGCGCAGGAGCGCGTCATCGTTGCCCGACGGCCGAATTTTCTCCGCCTTTTCGAACTGTTGCATTGCCTCGCACAGCTCATGGTAAGCGACATGGGCCGCGCCCGGAGTTCCCTGTGCAAGTTTTGCTTTGGCACGCCGCTCCGCCAAAATCCCCGCGTAGTAAGCACGGTCGTAGTCGCTTTTGATCTGGGCCAGCAGGTGGTTCGCCTGGGTATCGCTGACTCCGTAACCTTTGCTAAAGCGATCCGTTACGGCCAAAAGAAGCATGATGACTGCGCCCTGGTTCTCCGGGTCGGTCTTAAGAATATCGAGGCAAATACTTTCCGCTTCCGCCGGCTCGTTCAGCAACCGATAACGCTCCGCTTTTTCCAGAGCCGCCGGAATCGCCGCTTTCGAAAGTGACTTGAACTCGGACATTGTCGTTAGGCGAGGGGTGGCTCTGGCGCACGCTCATTCTGGCGGCGAATTTTTTTCCAGATCCATCCCAGCGGATCATAATAATCGTCCACCACCCGCTCTTTCAATGGAATGATTGCATTGTCGGTAATGTGAATGTCTTCCGGGCAAACCTTCGTGCAGCACTTCGTGATGTTGCAGAAGCCGATGCCCTGCGCTTCGCGTAATTCCGCGATGCGATCTTCTGTGTCGAGCGGATGCATCTCCAGCGCCGCCGTGTAGACGAGAAAGCGCGGACCGATGAACTGGTCGTGCTTGTGATGGTCGCGTAAAACGTGGCAAACGTCCTGGCACAAAAAGCATTCAATACATTTCCGAAATTCCTGCACCCGATCGATGTCCTCTTGGGCCATTCGCCAAGTCCCATCGGCGGCATCGGGCGGACGCGGCTTGAATTTTTTGATCCGTTTTTTCACCGCAAAATTCCACGAAACGTCAGTGATCAAATCCTTCACGCGCGGGAACGCTTTCATCGGTTCGATTGTGATGGGACGATCAAGCGGCAGATCGCTCAAGCGTGTCATACACATCAGCTTCGGCATGCCGTTTACCTCCGCCGAACAGGAGCCGCACTTGCCCGCCTTGCAATTCCAGCGGCAGGCGAGGTCGTTGGCCTGGTGCGCCTGGATGTCATGCACCGCATCGAGCACGACCATGCCTTCGGAAACGCCCGTGGTGTAGTCGTGGAGCGCACCGCCGTTGTTGTCGCCGCGCCAGATTCGGAAAACTGCCGTTCTCGTGCCCTTGCCCTCAGTTGCCATTATTTCATCTCCTCGATCACCTGCCGCAACTCTTCCCGCATCTCCGGAATCGGCTCGCGCCGAATCTGCATCACGCCGTTCTCACCTTTCCAAACGATCGTGTTCACTTTCGCAAACTCTTCGCTTTTTTCAGGGTAATCGTCTCGAAACTGTGCGCCGCGGCTTTCCTTCCGCTCCAGCGCTGCGCGCGTGACGGCTTCGGAGACGGTAAGCAGATTTTTCAAATCCAGCGCTGTGTGCCAGCCAGGATTGAAATCGCGCGTGCCGATCACGCCGACGTGGCGCGCCCGTTCCCAGAATGTCTTCAAGTGCTCGAGGGCGGCTTGCATTTCGCTCTCGTCGCGAACGATCCCGACATTGTGTTGCATGGTTTCCTGCAAATCACGCTGCACGCTGTAGGGATTCTCGCCTTCCTCATGTTCAAATGGCCGCAGCGCTTCCTCCGCCAAGTTCTTCAGGGCCGCCTGGTCGACTCCCCCTAACGACTGACTCTGAGCATATTTGGCTGCGAACTCGCCGGCCCGTTTTCCGAAAACCAAAAGATCGGAAAGCGAATTGCCACCAAGTCGATTCGCGCCATTGATCCCAGCGGCACATTCGCCAGCAGCAAAAAGGCCGGGAATATTCGACATCTGGGTATCGGAGTCCACCCGCACCCCACCCATGATGTAGTGCGTGGTCGGGCCGACTTCCATTGCTTCCTTCGTGATGTCGATATCTCCGAGCTGTTTGAACTGATGATACATGCTCGGCAGCTTGCGCTTGATGTGTTCCTCTGCGTTCGAAATCCGCTTTTTGATCCAGGAAATATCGAGATAAACCCCGCCATGCGGAGTTCCGCGCCCTTCCTTGATCTCGCGCACGATGCACCGCGCCACGTGATCTCGCGTGAGTAATTCCGGTGGACGCCGCGCATTCTTGTCGCCTTGCGTGTAACGCCAGCCTTCCTCTTCATTGTCCGCGGTCTGCGCTTTGTAGTTGTCCGGGATGAAATCGAACATGAAGCGCTTTCCTTCATTATTCGTTAGGATCCCGCCTTCACCGCGCACTCCCTCCGTCACGAGCATTCCGCGCACGCTCGGCGGCCAAACCATGCCGGTCGGATGAAACTGGATATACTCCATGTCGATCAACTCCGCGCCCGCATGATAGGCAAGCGAGTGACCGTCGCCGGTGCAATCCCAGCTGTTGCTCGTGATCTTGTAAGCTTTCCCAATACCACCGGTCGCGAGTATGACGGCTTTGGCTCGGAAAATCCGAAAACGACCACGCTCGCGATCGTAACCGAAGGCTCCGCAGATTCGCGCTCCATCCTTCAGCAATGCGAGAACACACACCTCCATGTACACGTCGATTCCGCGATGAATCCCGTGATCCTGCAAGGTGCGGATCATTTCCAGGCCGGTGCGATCGCCGACGTGCGCGAGGCGCGGATATTTATGGCCGCCAAAATTCCTTTGCAGAATCCGACCGTCCTTTGTTCGATCGAAAACCGCGCCCCAAGCCTCAAGTTCGCGCACACGCGCGGGCGACTCCCGAGCGTGCAACTCCGCCATTCGCCAATTGTTGACGTACTGACCTCCGCGCATCGTGTCGGCGAAGTGCACTTTCCAACTATCGCGGTCGTCGACATTACCGAGTGCAGCCGCGATTCCGCCTTCGGCCATCACGGTGTGCGCCTTGCCAAGCAGGCACTTTGAAACCATCCCGACCGAAACACCTGCCGCGGAAGCTTCGATCGCTGCGCGCAATCCGGCACCGCCGGTGCCGATAACCAAAACGTCGTGCGTGAAAGTTTCGTATTCGGGCATGCAGTGCGGGCCTAAAAAAATCGGAAGTCGTGCCAGATGCCGAGCGCGCAAAGTCGCACGTAGACGTCTGAGAATCCGACCCATAACAGACTCATCCAAGCCCAAAGCATGTGTCGCTGATTGAGGCAACCGACGCAGGAATAAGCGCGGTAGCACACGGGCGATTTGGAAAATTGATCGAGAAAACCTCCTACGAGATGGCGCAGCGAGTGACAGCCGAATGTGTACCCACCCAAGAGCACCACATTTATTGTCAGGACGATCGTGCCGACTCCGATCCCAAACACGGTCTTTCCCGTTGCGGGATCGGCAAACCACATCGCCTTCCAGGCATCATGTGCGAGAAAGAAGATAAAGAGCAGCGCAAGATAGAGGAAATAACGGTGCACGTTCTGCATGATGAGCGGGAACGAACGCTCGCCGAGGTAAGTTTTGCGCGGTTCACCGACGGTACATGCCGGCGGATCGGCCCAAAACGCCTTGTAGTAGGCTCCGCGATAGTAATAACAGGTCAGGCGAAATCCACCCGGAGCCCAGAGCACCAAGAACGCAGGTGAAAAAAGCAGCCAGGCCGGCCACCAAACCGGTTTCGGCCCCAGCCAACTGTGCGGCGAAGCTCCAAATATTTCCGGTGAATAGAACGGTGAAAGGTACGGACCGAAAAAGTAATTTTTGCCCTGGAGCGCAGCCCAGGTCGAATAGACGATGAACGCGCCCAATCCGAGAAACACAAGCAGTGGTTGTGTCCACCAGACATCGGGTCGCATCGTTTCGCCAAAAGAGCGGCGAGGCAAAGTGGTGGCGCTGGAACTCATCGTGACGAGATTGAAATCGCACGTTCAGTAAATCGCGCGAGAGGGCGTGGCAAGAAAATCCGTTATCGGGCGCCCGCGGTTTGGTTTTTCGGTGCTAACGAGGCAACGATCTTCTCAAACTCTGGATCGCGGCGGAGCGGATCCCAAAAAGGATGGAGCCGAAGTTGACCGTAGCTGACATCTCCCGGGATGGCGACGGCCTGCTTTAGGGTCTGGAGCGCTTGAGCCTTCTCACCGGTCCAGGCGTAGGTGACGGCGAGATACTCGATCGCAAGCGCGCCGTTGATCGCATCTTTTTCGACCGGCAGAAGTTCGACCGCACGCCGTGCTTCCCGGATTGCGTCGTCTTTGCGTCCCAGCGCTGCATCGATCATTCCAAGAACAGCGAATGATGCGGGGTTATCGGATTCTCCAACGAACGATTCTTGGACTCGGTCCCGAGCCCGTGTAAACGCTGCTCTTTCCGCGACAGCATCTCCTTTGACGCGCTCCACCAGCGCTTCGCACCAGGGTCGGGGAAAAGGAACGCCTTCATTGCCAAAGCCCTCGATGCTCATCGAGGCGATCGCGCGACCCGCAGTCGCCAAATCCCGGTCGCAAATCGCAGCGAAAAACCAATCGTCTGCTACCCCGCCGGCCATATCCGGATCTTCTCTGATAATGTCGCTGATTACCCGGCTGAGCCGTTTCGGATTCGCGTTTTGATGCAAATCGACCGCCGCTCGCGTGACACGCAGGCTTGGGTCGTTGGGAAGGATCGCGAGCGCTCGATCGATGGAGGCGCGGGCATCGTCGAAGTGTCGCATCATCTGATAACTCCCCGCTACCTGCTGGAGGGTGTAGGTGTTACGCGGATCGAGTTCAAGCGCGCGGAGAAGTTGCTCCGTCGATTCCTCCCAGCGGCCCTGGCGACGGGCAATAAAACCGGATAGTTGAAAAACACGCGGTTCGTTAGGCAAGGAACGCTTTGCCAGTTCAAGCTCTCGCTCTGCGCCCTCATAATCAAGGTAGCCGCAGTAGCGATGATCCGCGATGGCCAAATGCGTTTCCCCCGCGTCGGGGCGCAAGCGGCTCGCCTCCTTGATCGCTGCTGCCGCGAGCGCGAGACGCGCTGGTGAGTGATCCGGCCCATTTAGATAAATCTGGTTGTGAGCCAGGGCCAGCTTACAGTAGGCGCGAAAGTAATTCGGATCGCGCGCCACCGCTTTCTGGAGAAGATCAGCGGCCTGCAAAAGATTTTGCCTTCCCTTCGCGTTGTAGAGAGGAGCGTTGATCAGGGAATCGGCTTGGAGATAAAGTTCGTGTGCAAGCGGATCCGCCGTCGACTGCTCTTCGATGGCCGCTTTTTCTGCAGGCAAGAGCTCTGCTTTCAGTTGACTGACTATTGTTTCGGAAAGCTCGCTCTCAAGCGCCAGGAGGTTGGCGATATCTCGCTCGTATTTTTCCGCCCAGATATGAGTATCGGTGCGGGCATCAATGAGCTGCACGTTCACCCGGACCCGCTGACCCTCCCTTTGCACAGTTCCTTCCACGACATGAGCTGCTCCAAGCGCCTCCGCGATTTCGCGCAAGCTACTCCCCTTCCAAGCACGAAAAGGCATCGTCGAAGTGCGACTGATAACCTTCAAGTCAGACACCTTGCACAAGTCAGTCAGAATCTCGTCTTGCATGGCGTCAGCGAAGTTCACGTCGCCTTCTTCTTTGCTCAGATTAGCAAATGGCAGAACGGCAATGCTTTTGCTGCTGACAACGTGGGGGGCCGTCTTAGCAGGATTCTCTGGTGGGGTCGCTCGCCGTCGCTGATTGAGAAAAAGGAACGTGACGAAAGCGATGGCAAGCAGGACCAATGCGAGCGCGAGAGGGATAAGACGTTGAGGTGAGCTTCGCCGAATCTTGAACTTCTCCGGGAGGACGGAATTACCGACTTCGTCCGTGAAAAAATTAACCACAGACAACGTCAGACCGTGTTTCGCCGCGCACTCACCCAGAGGGTGCAGATGCGGACGCCATCGCTCGAACTCGGCCAGGTCGTCGGCGGCGCGTTTCGAGAGAAGGATATGATTGGCGTCGGCACACGCCATGATGCGTTCGGCGACGTTGACGGCCGTGCCGGCGACGTTGGAACGGTCATTCACGTCCGTCAGTCGTGTGACGGGTCCGCTATGGATTCCCATGCGCAAAGCGACGCCTGACTGTTCGCGTAGCGCGTGTGTGATTTCGAGCGCGCAAACGATGGGCGATTCTAGATGATCGGTGAAGACAAGCGCCATACCATCTCCGGTCGGCAGGCGAATAAGACTGCCGGCGGCCTCGGCGGCTTGAAAACGCGCGCTCGAGCGGACAGCCGAATTGAGCGCTTTTTGTGCTTGTCGCTGGTCTGTCGTCGGGAGCTTGGAGTAGCCGACCGTATCAATGAAGAGGATGTGCGCGACCTCGAGATGTACCTGGCCACTCGGGTGCGCTTCCATGACGTCTTATCCTCTTCCGCTGGGCGCGACAATATGCGGCCGGAAGAGGCGCGGTCGATCCAAAATCCAGCCTTCGCCTGGAAACAATTCCGCCCCGAACGCAGAGAGATTCAAGGTAATCATAATCCAGGCAAAAAGATAAAGACCCATCGTTAGGCCAATTCCGAGGTGCATGACGATTATCAGCAGCAACCAAAGGCCGCGTGTCTTTCTCGGCCAAATGAAAATTGGATAACCGGTCTCCACGAGGCAGACGAAGGTACCGAGCAAAACAAAGAGTGACTCAAAGTGAAGCAGAAACTCGGGAGTGAGAACATTAAACGGAGGCCGCGTAAGTGCTCCCCAGATATTGTCCCCGTTCCACCAACCTGATGCAAAGCACTTGGAAAACCCGGCAAAAAAATAAACGATGCAAAGATGAAGTTGCAGAATACGGCGATGAAACCCGAGTCGCTCCCGAGTTCGAAGTGAGGTGTTGCTCTGTTTCCCGGCTAGCCAAGGACTCCGAGAGACAGGAGCGATCATGAGATAAAACAAGCCGGTGATTGTAAAATTATCGACCCCGTAGGAAAACAGAACGCCGCTTTTGACCGTCGCCAAATAAAGAAGCCAGGACGCGATTGAGACGAAACGCGGCCACAGCCCAACGAGCAAAAGACCACCACTGCAGAACAAGGCCGACCAGATGATCCAGAGAATAGCCGTATCACTTAGACCTGTGAATTGAACCGCATTAATCAACCACCCAAGCCTCGGCGTCAGGGAACTGTTTCCAGATAAGACTGCTTCGATAAGGAGCCGACTAACCTGACCACCTCGCTCCTGTCCAAAGAGCGATTGCCAGTCCGGGCGCAAGGACCAGGCAAAAAGGATAACTTGCAGGCCGAGCCCGAGCCGCAGGATATCGAGCCAGCGACCGGAGTCAGTCACAAAGAGAAATCTCTGCAGACTAGCGGCCTTGTTCATCGATCCGGATGACGACTCTCACCGCCAAACTGGAAGTCATAGACGTAGAGCGGTCGATAAGATGTCCTCTTCCCTGCCCGATATTCTGTGGCGCTTACGAGATCTGCGACTCCAAAGACTGCTCGAATTAGAACGGCCTGAGGATGTTCACGATGACTCGCCTCGACCAGTGACTGAAGCAAAGCTTCTCGGAGACGGACATAGTGAACTGCAGCTAGATGGTCAAGCAGCGTGCTGATACGGTAGCCAGTGGCGGCGCTGCCGACTGCCGGCACATCGTACTCGATTCGGCCATCCGGATAGTGCAGCTCAAAGACGAGCTTGTTAGGGCCAGAAACGACAGGAGCGAAGAAGCTGTAACCGGCTTCGATGCCAGTAATGTTAGTGTAAGTCGTAATCGTTTGTCGAATTGGGTTGGCATTCGAAAAGCTTTGCCCAAGGAAATGGGAACTAGCCCTGCTGGCGAATTTTAGGGCGAGTTTGCTGGATGCTGAAAGGGCGCTCTGTTCGCCGCCCAAAGTGGCGAACAAATCCTGTAAACAAGTGGCAAGGACCAGGCTCAGGTGCAGCGCAAGCGCCGCTATCCAAAGAAACACCTGCCGTTTGGAAGAATTTTCTATGGTTTGGGAGAACTCGGCGCGTTCGGCGAATTAAGCACTTCGTTTACTTCCCGGATCATTTTCTGCGACTCTTCAACGTTCTTCCTGAAGTGCAGGCTGATCAATGGCGTCGCACTCGGACTTGGAGAAGCCTCGCTCTGGGGAACTACGCTGCTTCCGTCCTGCTCGAGCTTTTTCGACTCTCCTCGCTTCGACTTGGAATGCACACTTTCCCCACCCACCTTAATGTCCAAGCAGGCACCGTGAGGCGGATAGCAATCCACATTCTCAGCAACCCCTACCCCTATTTGAATCGCGTGGCCCTTGAAACCGGTACCCACTCCCTCGGAAAAGTCCATGACCAGCATCTTCTTAGGCAGGGTTCCCATTTCCTTGAACTTTCCGTGCCCGTCGTACACCCGGATTCGGTATAACTCTCCTCTAGGATCAGCCAACTCGGTAAGAGGTTTGGCGGATAATATCTTCCGAATTTTCTTCCATTTATCATCTGGAAGATCCGACCTGATAATCAAGCCGGCGCCTTGCCCCGATGGATCGCCAGCCTTGAGTTTCTTCGTTCCAAACAAAGCGAACACAAGAGTCGCAAGGCCAAGGATAAGCACAATTCTGAGGAGCGTTGTTTTCATGACTTTGGTTTGCTCCCGTCGCGGCCCTGTTGGCAAGCTTAAAATCAGTCTCCCGTCAGCCGCGCTTCGGCCAGATCGAGATCGCGCTGGATGCGACGAAGGGCTTCATCGTTGATCTGTTGGGAATTTCGCAGAGCAATGATGGTCTGCCGTTCGATTTGCAATGCGCCATGCTGAAGGCGCTGGTAGATCGGCGTCGCCACTTCGCCGCCGGGATTGCCGCTCTCCTGACAACAAGCATTGAGCTGCGCGATGCGGTCACAATACTCAGCCCGCACGCGGGCCATTACTTCCTCTGGAAAATGCTCCTCCAGCGCCTTCTTCTCGACGAAATCGACTGCCGCTTCGTTGGCCTGCAAGCGTGCTTCGCGTTCTTCGTTATCGACGAGCCCGTCATCTTCCACCCGGAGCGCGCGAATCAGAAATGGCAGGGTTAGTCCTTGAAAAACAAGCGTTGTCAGGATGACGCAAAAGGTGAGAAACAGAATGTAGCTGCGACCGGGAAAAGGTTGTCGATTGGCGAGCACGATCGGAAGCGCGAATGCCGCCGCGAGCGAAACGACACCGCGCATTCCCGCCCAGGCCACGATCACGCTTTGCCGCCAAGGCGGAGCTGGGTTGCGGCGGCGAAAACCGGGACTGAGCCAGCGCGGCAAATAGATTGCGGGAAAGACCCAGGCAATTCGCACTAGCACGACGGTTCCGCAAATAACAAGCGCATCAGTCGTTAGGCGGGAAAGCGGTTCCTCGCTGAGGTTGCGCATGATGCCGGGAAGCTGCAGCCCGATCATGATGAAAATGAAGCCGTTGAGGAGGAAAGCGACCATCTCCCAAAACGAGAGAGCCTGGAGTCGATAGCGCGCTGTGAACGACGGCGCATGCCAACCAATGTAAACGCCCGATGCCACGACCGAGAGCACACCTGAAACACCCAGGCGTTCCGCCAGGACATAGGCGGCGAAGGGGGTCAAAAGCGAAATCGTGATCTGAACCGGCGGATCATCGAGACGGCGCTGGATTTGACGAATAATTATGCCGACAGCCAAACCAACCGCCACGCCGCCCACTCCCACGAAGATAAAACGAAGACTCGCTACGCCTAACGAAAATTCACCAGTGACCATCGCTGCGATCGCGAACTGGTAGGCGACCAACGCAGTAGCGTCGTTGACCAGGCTCTCGCCACTCAGCACCGCCTGGATGCGAACCGGTACTCTGAGTCGCTTTAGTATCGCCTCCACTGCGACAGCGTCCGGGGGCGAAACAATCGCGCCGAGCGCGAATGCCGCGGCCCAAGGCAATCCAACAACAAAGGAATGCGCCACCCACGCAACCACCGTGGTCGTAACGAGGACAAGCCCGATCGCCAAAAACAGGATCCCACCGAGATTGCGCCGGAAATCACGCCAGGAGGTGAAAATTGCCGCTGGGTAAAGCAAGGGCGGAAGGAAGAAAAAGAGCACCAAATTGGGATCGAGCCGGACAACGGGGCGCCATGGAAGAAAACTCAGCGTCAGCCCGCCCAGCACGAGCAACACCGGGTACGGGATTGCCCAGCGGTTGGCAACGATGACCAGGCCGGCCACGAGCACGAGCAGAAGCACGACGAGTTCGGCGTGATACATAATGACTGCGGAACTTTATGCCTAACGAACCGGTTTGGCGCCGTCCGAAGCGGTCGTTTTGGCCCGGGCTCGATTGGCTTCCAGTTGCGACAGATGTTTCTCCGCCCATTGACAGATGGCACGCAGCGGCTCGATCAAGGTACGCCCGAGAGGCGTCAACGAGTACTCCACCTTCGGTGGAACAACGGGATGAACTTTCCGCGCGATCAGCCCGTCTCGTTCCAGGCTGCGTAAAGTTTGGGTGAGCATTTTCTGCGATATTCCCCCGATCTCTCGCTGGAGCATGGCATAGCGGCGCGTCCCTTTGGCGAGGACATGAATAATCAGCGCGGTCCATTTATCGGCGATCCGGCTGAGAACCACGCGTGAGAGACAATGCGCATTCATGACGGACGGTTGAGCGCGTTTCGACATGTCGTTTTCTAAGCCCGTCCGGCGACACGTGCAATCAGAGAGTGACAAACCAACAGATGGGTATGGAATGAGACGGCGGCTCGGTGAATTTGTGCTTGGCAAATGGGATAATTTAGTAACCATCCTCCAAAATTTGGAAGTCCGCGCCGGCGTGGGCTATTTGCGTTAACCAACCCTAAACCACTTTTTATGTTCACCCTCAGAAAGGAAGGCTTGTCTCAGTGAAGACCCTGGTCGTCGGCGGCGGCGGACGCGAACACGCGCTCGCCTGGAAGTTGCGGCAATCGCCACAGATGGACGCAATTTTTTGCGCCCCGGGCAACGCCGGCACCGAGGAGCTGGGAGAAAACGTTCCCATTCCGCCTAACGACTTCGCTGGGCTGCGCAGGTTTGCCCGGGAAAACCGCATCGACCTGACCGTGGTCGGTCCAGATGACCCGCTTGCCGCCGGCCTGGTTGATGAATTTCACCAGGATAATCTTCGAATTTTCGGCCCGAACAAAGCGGCGGCCCGGCTCGAGTCTTCAAAAGTTTTCGCCAAGCGTCTGATGCGTTGCGCCCATGTACCGACCGCGATGGCGGGCGTGTTTAACGACAGCAGAGACGCGTGCCGATTCGCAGAGAAATTGCGCTACCCCGTTGTGATTAAGGCGGATGGTCTCGCGGCCGGCAAAGGAGTCGTGATCGCGCAGGATCCACCCCGCGCTTTGGAAGCGATCACCGATATGATTGATCGAGGTCGTTTCGGCGCGGCGGGCGCACAGATCTTAATCGAAGAATTCCTCGAAGGCTGGGAATGCTCCGTCCAGTTGCTGGTGGACGGCGACCGCTATCAGCTGTTGGGCACAGCCTGCGATCACAAACGGTTGAATGATGGCAACGAAGGACCAAACACAGGTGGAATGGGCGCCTATAGCCCGGCGGTGGCCTGGGACGCCGGTTTGGAAAAGCATTTTCACGAAAAAATCATGCAGCCGACTCTGTGCGCGCTGAGAGAAGAGAAATTACATTTTTCCGGGCTGCTTTTTCCCGGCCTTATGATCAACCGAGGAGCCAATTACGTGCTCGAGTTCAATTGTCGTTTCGGTGATCCGGAGACTCAGGTCGTTCTTCCGCGCCTGAGGAGCGACCTGTTGGGCCTGCTCGAAGCAACGATCGACGGACGTATCGATGAGATGAAAATCGAAATGGACGATCGAAAGGCAGTTACGGTCGTGATGGCCTCAGCGGGCTACCCAGGAAACGTCATGGCGGGAAAGAAAATCTCCGGTCTCGAGGCAGTGGCCAAGATTCCTGATGTCCATGTCTTCCATGCAGGAACTCGCCGCGAAAACAACGACGTTTTCAGCAGCGGCGGCAGAGTGCTGGCGGTGACCGCGCTGGGCGAGACGCTGGTCGCGGCACGCGATCTTGCCTATGCCGCAGTCAGCCAGATCGATTTCGAAGGCTGCCATTTCCGTCGCGACATTGCTCTTACAGGAGTTCCGGTTACCGTCGCTCCGAGCGATGCTGCGTCACGCCCTCACTCTTAGCCTAACGATTGCGGTCGCGACGTCTGCTCTCGCCCAGACACCCTCACCAACCGCGACCGCAGCCCCTTCGGCCAGTCCCCCAACCTTGCAGACGCTCGACGCCGTCGATCTCCGGCAGGCCATTCCACTCATCAAAGAAAGTTACTTTAATCCCGCCGCGCTGACCGAGCCCGAACTCAATCGCGCTCTACTCGGGGGCCTGCTCAGCTCCCTCGGTCGATCGGTCATACTTCTACCGCCGCGAGATTCGAGTCCGCCGCCGCCGCCGGCCTCATTCTATCGGGAGATCATGGCCAACCATATTGCGTATCTTCGTCTCGGCGACCTGACTCGGGAACAACTCCAGGAAATGGATTCGACTCTGCGCGGGCTCGCCAGCAAAAAAATCGATGCCGTAATTCTCGACCTTAGGGACAGCGCAGAAACAAACGATTTCGGAATCGCCGCGGAATTCGCCACTCGTTTTATCGAGAAAGGCCGGCCCTTATTTGCTCTGCGCGGTTCCGGAGGGAAGGAAATTCGCACTTTTCAAGCAGAACAGGAGCCAATTTACCATGGACTCCTGATTCTTCTGATCGATGAGGAAACTGTCGGCGCCACAGAAACATTGGCCGCCTGCCTGCGCGCTTTCGACCGAGCAATTTTGATCGGCCAAAAAACCGCCGGGCGGCCACTCAATTATGTCGATCGCCCGTTGCCGAGCGGCCATATTCTTCGCATT
>Ga0207691_10000395_pt1 | contig 43692 bp, 41 predicted proteins | sample KBSM13metaG_FD_184327 | JGI IMG/M metagenome (GOLD analysis project Ga0207691, IMG submission 184327) | Miscanthus rhizosphere microbial communities from Kellogg Biological Station, Michigan, USA - KBS M1-3 metaG (SPAdes) (version 2) | ecosystem: Host-associated > Plants > Roots > Rhizosphere >...
TACCTTGCGCTCGGCTCTGTTGGCGGAGCTCCATAGCACTCATGACAAAGCCGAGTGGTTCACTCCGATGAACACCGCCGTTGCTGGCCTTACGGCTGAACAAGCGAAGTGGATACCGCACAACGCCCAAGACAAGGTTGATCCCAACGCAAACCATTCCACCGGCATGCTGACCCATCACCTCGTTTTCTGGAACGAGAACGTGCTCGGACGCATGCGCGGGGAAAAGCCAGCTGACCCGAAGACTAATGACGAAACCTTCAATGACTTCGATGCCGCCCGTTGGAGTGATCTCGTTCAGCGGCTCGACCAAGTAATGAAAAACATCGAAGCCGAAGTCGAAAAAATGCCAGAGGATAAGCTGCTCAAGGTGGCATCCACCGTTTCTCACATCAGCACTCACAACGCGTATCACACGGGCCAAATCCTCTATGTCCGCAAGCTTCAGGGCTCCTGGAATCCTGCCAATGGCGTGAAGTAAGAGAGGTTGAGCGTGCGGCGTTGAAGCTGTTGGCTTATCAGAGTAATAGCATTTATGCGCTCTCTACTTGTGTTGCTCGCTACGGTGTTCATGGCAGCGATCGCGGCCGCGACTGACGCGACCCCGAAAGACCTTGTTGCGCAACTCTACCAGGCGCATCGCTCGAAGCACGATCCGCTGGTTGAAACCAAGTTGCTCGACCGCTACTTCGACGCCCCTCTGCTCAAGCTTTACCTCAAGGACAAGCAGGAAGCGATAGGCGAGGTCGGCCGACTGGATGGCGATCCGCTTTACAATGCGCAAGATATGGAGATCTCGCACTTCTCCATTTCGTCACCCGAAACAGCGAAGGGCGAAGCGCAGGTTACCGTGCGTTTCAAAAACATGGGTAAATCGGCCCGCATTGTTTACGTGCTGATCCCGGCCAGCGCGGGATGGAGGATTAGCGACATTCGTTATGATGACGGTTCGTCGCTCAAAAAGATCCTCCAGGCGCCCAACTGATTTTCTAAATCTCTAAAAGCCTCTGAACGAGAAGCAGAACCAGGAATTGACAATCTCGGGCCGGTTTAGAACTCGACTGGTTTAAGCAGGCGAGTTTACCAGGGCAAACACTGCCATCCCTGCGAGTAGAGTTTCGCTAGGAGCCGCGCCAGGGCTTGCCGCAGCCGCCACCGGCAGTCAGACTGTCAGCGCATGATCAAGCATTTACTTTGCAGCCTGCTCTGCCCAACTCTGCTATTTGCGCAGAATATGGAACTCACCCAAAAGCTCGGGAAAACTGTGTTATATGGCGACATCGCGTTGTCGCCGGACTCGGCACGCGCGGCCTGGGTGCAGTCGACCGCGGCTACTCTGAAACCTAAGCAGATCTACCTGACCGATATCACGGGCAATGTCGCAGCGAAAAGGCTGTCTCTTCCCGGCGAAAACGCCGATCGGATCGACAGTGATCCTGCGTGGGCGCCGGATTCCAAAATCATCACGTTCTTTTCCACGGTCGGCGAAAGAGACGATCAAGCGCAGCTTTGGACGACTAACGCAGATGGTTCGAACTCACGGAAGATAACAAGCTTGCAAGGCTATGCCGCGCGACCGCATTGGTCGCCGGACGGGAAACAAATCGCCTTCCTTTACATAGAAGGCGCCGGTGGCGGCGGGCCGTTGGTCGCCGCCCAGGGGACGACCGGCGTGGTCGATACCGCGATTCATAATCAGCGCATCGCCTTAGTGGATTGTGCTACAAAGCAGCTTCGGCAGATCTCACCGGCTGACTTGCATGTCTACAACTTCGACTGGTCGCCGGATGGAAAGACATTTGTCGCCACGGCCGCACCTGGCCCGGGCGACAATAACTGGTGGATCGCACAGATCTACACCATCGACGTGGCGAAGGGTACACCGACTTCTGTCTATAAGCCTTCTTTGCAGGTAGCAGTTCCGCGCTGGTCGCCGGACGGTAAATCAATCGCTTTTGTCGAAGGATTAATGAGCGACGAGGGTTTCCATGGCGGTGACCTCTATACAATTTCCGCCACGGGCCAGAGCCTAACGAACAGAACTCCCAAGCGAAAGAGCTCTGTCAGTTCTTTTTTCTGGCAAACATCGGAGCGCATTATCCTGACTGAGTACGTCGGAGGAGGCGGTGCGATTTCGGAGCTGAACTTGCCCGATAACTCTGTCCACACAGTCTGGCACGGACCGGAAGGCTTTTACGCCTTCGGGAATTTCCCCGATTTCACGCTCGCCCGCGATGGCAAAGTCGCCGCGTTGGTTCGGAGTAGCTACGACGTGCCGCCAGAGGTTTGGGCTGGACCGATCGGAAAGTGGCGTCAACTCACACATAATAACGCTGACCTGAAACCGACCTGGGGCAAAGCGGAGTCGCTCGAGTGGAGTAACGAAGAAAAGGAAATGCAAGGCTGGCTGCTTCACCCGGCAAGAGTCGAACCTGGCAAGAAATATCCGCTGGTCGTTGTAATCCACGGTGGCCCTTCCGGCGTCAGCACGCCTCAGTGGCCCGCTGGGTTCGGGATGTCGCGCGCGTTTGTGGGCGCCCTGTCTGAGCACGGCTACTATGTCTTTCTGCCTAACCCACGGGGAAGTTACGGCCAGGGTGAAGATTTCACCCGCGCCAATATGAAGGATTTCGGCGGCGGCGATTTGCGCGATATTCTTGCGGGGATCGACGCCGCCATAAACAAATATCCGATCGATCCGGCTCGTCTTGGTGTCACGGGCTGGAGTTATGGCGGCTTTATGACGATGTGGACAGTCACACAGACAAATCGCTTCCGCGCAGCTGTGGCCGGCGCTGGTATCGCTAACTGGCAGAGTTACTATGGACAGAACCTTATCGACCAATGGATGATCCCGTTCTTCGGCGCGTCGGTCTACGATGACCCGGCGGTTTACGCGAAAAGTTCGCCGATGGAATTTATCAAGCAGGTGAAGACGCCAACGCTGGTCATAGCCGGTGAACGCGACGCCGAATGCCCCGTCCCGCAGTCTTATGAATTCTGGCATGCGCTTAAGACTCTCGGCGTTCCAACCAGGCTCATCGTTTATCCCGGCGAAGGTCACATGTTCGTGAAACCCGAGAACCAGGTCGATCGCCTCAACGAAACGATGTGGTGGTTCGATAAGTATTTGTCGCCCCTCAATTTGGAGAAGAAAAAGTAGCAGATCGGCACTTCGACAAACCGCCGTTCCCAGAGGAGAATCGAAAGATGGAGATTCACCAGCTCCGCTACTTTGTTGCCGTCGCCGAGGAGGGCAGCTTCTCCCAGGCGGCGGATCGCGAGCATGTCTCGCAGCCGTCGTTGAGCCAGCAAATCCAAAAGCTGGAGGACGAACTTAATCAGAAGTTATTCGATCGCCTGCCGCGGGCGGTCGTTCTGACCGAGGCTGGCCGGCGTCTGCTCGATTATGCGCGCCAAATTCTCACTGGAATAGCGGATGCCGGCCGCTCGGTAGGAGAGCTGGAGCACGAAGTTGCGGGACGGCTCTCTGTTGGAGCGGTGCCATCCATCGCGCTCTACGTGCTACCGCGCCTCATCCGGCGATTTCAACAACGCTATCCGAAGGTCACCTTCGAGTTGTTTGAGGATACGACGGACAAACTGGCGCAGCGATTGGAGGACGGGACGTTGGAAATCGTGCTCGCGTCGGCCGGTGACGAACCGCCCGCTCTCGAGCATCATTCGTTGGGGGAAGAACCTTTGCTCTTGTTGGTTCCGGAGAAGCATCGGCTCGCGCGCAAAAAGACGATCAAGTGGAGTGATTTATCCGGGGAAAAGTTTCTCCTTTTGCATGAGGTCCATTCACTCTCAAAGAAGGTTCGAGAGTTCCTTGCGGCGAATAGGTTGAACCCCGAAGTCGTCCTCCAAGGCGCTCAGCTCGTTACGATCGCATCGATGGTGGCGGCAGGACTCGGTGTGACCGTAATTCCGAAGATGATGGTTGAAAGCGAGTTCACCCGGGGATGTGTGGCCGTGCCTTTTGCCCGTCCGGTGCCGACGCGCGAGTTAACGTTGTTGCGTAATCCCTTGCGATTTGAGAGTAAAGCTGCCGCAGCGTTCCGCGAGGAAGCCGCGGCAGCCTTCTTGTCTTAAAACGATGTGGGAGCGGCCTTTGTGCCGCGATTAGCAGGCCGCCGCTCCCACATTACGAAATTATCGGCCCAGGCCGAGGGCGTGGGCGAGGGTGAACATCGGCCAGGTGACCGTGAGCACGATCAGTGCGAAAAGAAGAAATTCGGCGGCGTCATCAATGGGCCGCTCACGCTTTGCGTAGCGCTCGCTTAGGTAGCGAAACGCGCGCAAGCGCATCGAAGTCTTCGAATCCAGCAGCTGACCATGTCTTCCGTAGCTGCGTAAGTTGATTGTTTGCATGCCCTAATAACGGGCAAAGCGTATTTGCATTGAAATACTTAGTACCTCTAGCTGCTATAGGCAGCGCCTATGGCCATCCGCTCTGGTTTGCCGGGCAGTTGTCCGGTTGCGGGCGCAGCCTGCCTTTTCGATTTGCGGCCGACATCCAGGATGCGCATGCTCGACTAATGCCACGCTGTCCCTGGGCTGCGAGTGAACCGAACACGACCTATCACGATGAGGAATGGGGCGTGCCGGTTCATGACGACCGGAGACTGTTCGAATTTCTGATCCTGGAAGGCGCGCAGGCAGGACTGAGCTGGACCACGATTCTGAAAAAGCGAGAGAACTATCGCAAGGCACTCGATCGATTCCACCCCGACAAGATCGCTCGCTACGGCTCCCGCGAAGTGAAGCGGTTGCTGGCTGACCCCGGTATCGTGCGCAACCGATTGAAGATCGCGGCCACGATTCAAAATGCGAAAATGTTTGGCCAGGTTCGCGAAGAATTCGGCAGCTTCGATACTTATCTCTGGAGTTTCGTCGGCAACAAACCAATCCAGAATCGCTGGCGCAGAATGTCCGATGTTCCAGCGCGCACACCTGAATCCGACGCCATGAGCCGCGATCTGTTCAAGCGAGGCTTCAAATTTGTTGGCTCGACGATTTGTTACGCGTTAATGCAAGCAACCGGGATGGTTAACGATCATCTGGTCACATGTCCCCGCCACGCCGAACTCGGCGGCGCGGCGCGAAAGTAAATCCCAATTACGTTCCCAAGCGTATCAAGCTGCAGCTCGATGGTATCACGCTGAGCGTTATTGGATGAACCGGATCGTCATCGGATAGCGGTAGAACTTTCCCTCGCTCGCTTGGATTGCGGCGATGATGACGAGGATGGCGTTCAGCACCCAAAGGACAGCGAGTCCGATGAAGCCGATCAGGATAAGGCAGAAAACTGCGGAGACGAAATTGTAAATGAGCATCGAGATCTGGAAATTGAGCGCTTCCTTGCCATGAGCATCAATCTCAGGGGAATCGCCGCGCTTGACCAGCCAGACGATGAGCGGTCCGAGCAGGTGACCCGGGAAATGAAACAGGACCCCGAGCAAGGCGCTGGCGTGGCAGAGCGCAGCCCAGGTGCGCACATTGGTGAGGGGCGAGGCGGTCGGAAGAGGCGGTGGATAGGTCGTTTCCATATGTTCTGATTAATGGATGCAGCCGGGCATCGTTTTGGATTCAATAAAACGCGTGGACGGCAGATTTCCACTCACAATTCCATGCCCGGCCAATTGCAGGGCGGAAGGAAAAAGGCGGGCCTGTTTTGAGTAACCGCCTGCCGTATAGCGACTTACCGGTGCTACCGGGCCTTCTCAAGATCGAAGCTGTCGTTGGCTTCGATGTGTTGGGAAACACTGGCCGTCGCAGTGACACTGTAGGTGCCCGGTTGGGCGCGGCCGGGAATTTTGGTAGTAAAGATGCGTTCACGCGATTCACCGCCGTCGAGCGTGCTTGAGAATTGAGCAATCGATCGCTGCGTCCCCGGGCCCGTCAACGTCACGGCGATATCGATCGTGCGCGAGTTCGAGGCAAGGTTGGTCAGATCCATGCGAAACCGGAAACTGCCCCCGGTCGGCGGGATAATGATCGGATTGCCGCGAGGTGTGAGAGTAAGGCTTGTCAGCGGTTGCGTAGCTGAACCGAAGAAGATGGCGGCATAACCGTGTGCACCTGTCGCAAACTGCGGGGCGCCGATTACAAGGTCGGGGCCGCCATCGCCATTGAAGTCACCGCCGGCGACCGAGAAACCCAACTGATCGAGACTCGATCCCGTGACAATCGAGTCAGCGTCAGCGGCGGAAATCGTTCCGGAAAGCGGTCCAAAGAACGTGTACGTGCGTCCGGATCGGAAGTGATTCTCCGAGGCCCCTACGGTTACATCGCTGAATCCATCGCCATTGAAATCGCCAACACTCGTAACCGATGCTCCGAAGAGATCGCGATCAACTTCGCCAGTGAGGATTGCATTTGCGGTTGCTGCTTGAATATCGCCACTTAGAGGTCCGTAAAAGACATAAGCCTTGCCAGCTCCCGTGCCGGCGAAAAGCTGATCCGCCCCAACAATCACATCAGCCACACCGTCTCCGTTGATGTCGTTGCCGGCGGCCACTGACCGGCCGAAGCCGTCGTTCAGATTTTCGCCAAAAATGGTCACGTCAGCCTGTGTAGCGATGAGGGATCCCGAGATCGGTCCGTAAAAGACGTATGCGCGACCGGTGTCGACGCCATTGAGTGGAAATCTTGGTGCCCCAACGATGACATCGTTTATGCCATCACCGTTCACATCCCCGGCCATAGCGACGGATGCCCCGAACGACTCGTTATCAAAACTCCCGGTGATCGTGGCATCGGCGGTTGTCACACTTCGTTGACCACTTAGCGGTCCGTTGAAGATGAAGACCTGTCCGCGCGAACCAATGCCTGCAATATCGGTCCCGAGAATAATATCGCCAAAGCCATCGCCGTTTAGATCGCCAGCCGGAGCGACCGCGCGCCCAACTTCGTTGAAATCGGCACCGAAGATGATCGCGTCGGCGCTGGTAGCTGAAAGCGATCCGCTCACAGGGCCGTAAAAGAGATAGACCCGACCGGACTGAATACCATTGGTGTCATTGCTGCGTGCTCCAACAATGATGTCACCTATTCCGTCGCCATTGACGTCCCCGGCCGAAGCGACGGAAAAGCCCAGATTATCTCCAAAAGCCTCTGCGGAAATTGAGGCTACGGCCTTAGAGGTATCGATGTTTTCGGTGAGTGGCCCGAGGAAGAGATAAGCGCGACCGGCAAACTGGGCCACAGAGCTATTCGAAGGATCTCCAACAACGAGGTCAGTCACACCGTCGCCGTTTACGTCGCCGGCCGGGGCCACCTGCCAGCCGAAGTCAGTGTCGGTTCCGACGCCACTAATGGTGACGTCGGCGGGTGGGAGTGTGGTCTGCGCATGAACCCAAGATAAAGTTACAGCGAGGCACGTCGCTGTCAGGATAGCCGTGGCAAATTTCATATCCCGCAGCATTGTCTTTTCAAGTGGTCGAGCAAAGTGCTCTTTCGTAACAACGTGGAAATAATCCGCTCGTAACGGATTTGTAACAATCAGCGTCGAAGGTTAGCGGGGTTTATCGGAACCAGAGGCTAGAGCTTGCCTCAAAACCTGAGGGTGAGTTGCGCGCCAAGCAGACGTTCGCCTTCCTGAACATCTTCGTCGTGATGGGTGAAACTACATTGCACCTTTAATTGCAGATCGGCCGAGAAGCGATATCCGAGAGCCAAATCGACTCGCCAAGCATCGTTGCCCCATCTGGTGTCTTGTCCATTGAATGGAACATCTCCGTAGAGCTGCTGGTTCCAGCGCGCAGCGACAAAGAGTTGCGGCGTGACCTTATATTTAGCCTCGAGATAATAGGAAAGGAGATCTGCATTGCCGACATTGGGCACTTCAAAGCGCGTCTCAAAGACTTCTGCCCAGAACTGGAAATGGCGCCAAGCGAAGGCAACGTCCTGACCGATCAAAATCTCATGATAATCTCCAATGCTGTCTCCCCTCGGGAGGCTGAAGGCCGCCTCGGGGTGAAGATAGGGTCCGATGCTTCCCGATATTCCGAAATCCCACATGACATTCGGCTTGAACCCGACTCGTCCGCTGAAAGTAGGATAACTGAAACTATTCCTTGTCAGGTCCCACGATTCGGGTCGGCTGGCGAGGGCGGCATTCTTGACCTCGAATGCATAATGCATCTTGCCGAGCTCTCCGCCAATCGAAAGACCGCTCGCATAACTCGGTCCCCAAATAATAGGAAGCCGAAACTTTTTATCGTAGTAACCATCGCCGAACCTGGTTACTCCATCGAAGGGAACGTGTCCCCAGTATAGAAGCGTGGCGGCCGAATCCGGCGCCATGATGTCCCAAAGACCGACCAGGTTTTCGTAAGGAAGAGGCGCATCGATGAACGGATTTTCCCACGAGCCGTGCCGGCGCACCCAGTTCCCAACGACGGTCGCGAACTTTCCAATTTCAATCCTTGGAAAAGCTTCGTCCTGTACGGGTGTGATTCTAATCGCATACTCGTCGAGACGAATTTGAGCGCCCTCGTCACTCGGATCAAACCCGCGATCAACGCGAGCTTGCACGAAAGCATAAAGGTAAGAATCAACCTTTACATCCAAATAAGTGGTCAGCCGCGGGTTGAGGAGGAAATGCTTCGCCGTGTAAACCAGCGCCGGCGCAGGGCTGTCGATACTGTAAGCCTCCAGGTCCAGAGTTCCGCTGAGCCTAAGTCGCACACGTCCTTCGAGCGTAGTGAAGGAGAGGTTCTTTTGAAAGTCTTCAAGCAACTCGGCATGGACACTAAATGCGGTTGCAGCCACAACTACGGCGGTGATCGCTGTCCGGGCGATGCCCCTGGTTAAGGAAAACCTTCTTCGATAGCGGGCCCGGAACTCCACCCGGACATGATTCCGCCATTCGCGGTTCTAAGCCAGTGGAAAAGAGTTACTGGGCGCGGCGTTGATCGGGTCGAGCGAAGAGGGCGCGCCGATTATCGGACGATTTCGATCCCCGCTGCCTCTAGGGACTGCGATTCTGCGCTTGAGAGTGTGAATATGATTTGGCGCGGAAAGTTCGCGCAAACGGGCGCTGCCCCTGGGCTACATAGGTCCTGCAACCCAGAGGCGATCTAATGAATCTGCGGCTTAGAAGTGGCCGTAGGGAGAGAAGAATGCAGTGTCCGCAACGTCAGACAATGTATTCCACGTAGCTGCTGGAACTTTCGGTAGCGTGTCCACGGTTTGGGTGCCGTAGTCGTTCCCGAAGAGATCCGTCGCTGTGTTATAGAGCGCAGTGCCCTTCTTCAAGTAGACGGTCCAGTCGGCCGTGTTGACGGTTGCACCGGTAGCCTTGCTATTTTCGATTGCGTATTGGTCAACCGCAGAGTCAATCAAGCGCAGGTCATTGACGACGCGGCTGGCCTGGGAGCGTTTACGGGCCCGGAGGAATCCTGGAACCGCAATGGCCGCTAGCAGGGCAATGATTGCAACGACGATCATGATTTCTACGAGGGTGAAGCCCCCGCGTTTTGTGGTGAACTTAGTTAACATGTATTTCCTTTTCTATCCGGTTGGTTCGTTGATTGCGTCCGCCGTTCCATCGCGGATCACCTTTTGAAGAGCACTTGCCGGACCCTTGGGTGTTAAATTGTTGTTAACGGGCGCCTTACGATTCTGTCAGGCGGGATAAGACTAAACAAAACAGCCGGGCCCCTCTCGAGACCCGGCTGCAGTTGATTGTTTTAAGTTTTTGAGTGGTCGGCTTAGTCCCGAATTTCTTCGGGATTAATAGTCCATGCCGCCCATACCGCCCATTCCACCCATGCCGCCACCGGGCATGCCGCCGGCACCAGCTTTCTCCTTTTCAGGAGCTTCGGTGATGATGGCTTCCGTGGTGAGGAGTAGGCCGGAGATCGAAGCGGCATTTTGCAGCGCGCTTCGAGTCACCTTGGTGGGATCAACGATGCCCGCTTTCACGAGATCGGTGTATTCCGATTTGGCGACGTCGTAGCCTTCGTTGCCTTTGCGCTTCTTCACTTCCTGGACGATAAGCGCGCCTTCCTGGCCAGCGTTATCGGCGAGGGTTCGAAGAGGCTCTTCGATGGCGCGGCGAATAATCGCCAGGCCCACGGCTTCATCGCCTTCGAGCTTTACGCTATCGAGTGCTTTTTGAGCGCGGATCAAAGCGACACCGCCGCCAGCGACGATGCCTTCTTCAACCGCGGCGCGAGTCGCATGCAATGCGTCTTCCACGCGTGCCTTCTTTTCCTTCATCTCGGTCTCGGTTGCGGCGCCAACGTTGATGACGGCCACGCCACCGGCGAGTTTCGCGAGGCGCTCTTGGAGCTTCTCACGATCGTAGTCGGAAGTGGTCTCCTCGATCTGACGGCGGATCTGCGAAACGCGGCCTTGAATGTCAGCCTGCTTGCCTTCGCCTTCAACGATAGTGGTGTTTTCCTTGTCGATCGTGACACGCTTGGTGCGGCCGAGATCGTCGAGCTTCACGTTCTCGAGCTTGATGCCGAGGTCTTCGGTGATGCAACGACCACCAGTCAGGACCGCGATGTCTTCGAGCATCGCCTTGCGACGATCCCCGAACCCGGGAGCCTTAACCGCCGCGACCTGCAAGGTGCCACGCAGTTTGTTGACGACCAGGGTCGCGAGCGCTTCGCCTTCGACGTCTTCCGCGATAATCAGGAGCGGACGACCGGCCTTGGCGACCTTCTCGAGCAGCGGGAGCATGTCCTTGAGGCTCGAGATTTTCTTTTCGTGAATGAGAATATAGGGATTCTCGAGCACGGCTTCCATCGCTTCGGCGTTAGTCACGAAGTACGGGGAGAGATAGCCCTTGTCGAACTGCATGCCTTCGACGACGTCGAGGCTGGTTTCGATCGACTTGGCTTCTTCCACCGTGATGGTTCCGTCCTTGCCAACTTTGTCCATCGCGTCGGCGATAATCTCACCGATGGTCTTGTCCCAGTTAGCCGAGACAGTCGCAACCTGTGCGATTTCGCTGCGGTCACTGACTTTCTTTGAGATTTTGCCTAACTCAGCAACGATCGCTTCGACTGCCTTGTTAATACCACGCTGAAGCGAAGTCGGGTTAGCGCCTGCGGTCACATTGCGAAGACCTTCTTTGTAGATGGACTCGGCGAGGACAGTCGCGGTCGTGGTGCCGTCACCAGCGATATCGGAAGTCTTGGAAGCGACTTCGCGAACGAGCTGGGCGCCCATGTTTTCGTAAGGATCTTCGAGCTCGATTTCCTTGGCCACGGTCACACCGTCTTTGGTGATCGTCGGGCTGCCGAATTTCTTGTCGAGAATAACATTGCGTCCGCTCGGTCCGAGGGTCGCCTTGACGGCGCGCGAGAGCTTCTCGACGCCGCGGAGTAGCGCGTGGCGCGCATTCTCATCAAATTGTAATTGTTTAGCTGCCATATGATTTAATCTTTAAGTCTTTAAGTCTTTAAGTCTTTAAGTCTTTAAGTCTTTAAGTTGAGTGTTGAGAGAAGAGTTAGCCGATGATGCCGAGGATGTCGTCCTCTCGCATGATCAGATAGGACTCGCCGTCCACCTTGATTTCAGTGCCGCCGTATTTCGAGATGAGCACTTTGTCGCCCTTCTTGACGGTGAACTCGACCTTCTTGCCGTTGTCGTCCAATTTACCGGTGCCGAGAGCGACGACGTTGCCTTCCTGCGGCTTTTCCTTGGCGGTATCTGGAATGATGATTCCGCCTTTTTTCGTTTCTTGCTCTTCGATCGGTTGCACAAGCACCCGGTCTCCAAGCGGTCTTACATTAATTGCCATATCTTTCAGTTACTCCTTCTGCTGGTTGGGTTGTTGCCGATGGGCCGCTCGCGTTAGGCGAGCGGCTATTCGGCAAATTCGTTGAGAGTTATTTCTTGTTCTCGTCGACGACCTCAAACTCTGCGTCGACGACGTCACCTTGATCCTTGCGCGGACCTTCCTGCGGCTCGGCTTGCGGTCCAGGACGCCCGCCCATGTCCGGGCCGGGGGTTGGGCCTGCACTGGCCGCTGCTTGTTTGTAAAGGTCAGCACTGATCTCTTGAAACTTATTCTGCAAGTCCTCGTAAGTCCGCTTCATCGCGTCGGTGTCATTCGCGTTTATTGCTTCGCGCACCTTGGCAATGGCGTCTTCGACTGACTTCTTCTTATCTTCCGGCACTTTGTCGCCGAGATCCTTCAACTGCTTCTCACACTGGTAGGCCAGAGTATCCGCGTTGTTCTTGATCTCGATCGCTTCCTTAGCCTTTCTGTCCTCTTCGGCATGAAGCTCGGCGTCCTTTTGCATCTTTTCCACTTCCTCCTTGCTCAGACCTGAGCTGCCGGTGATGGAAATCTTTTGTTCTTTGCCGGACCCAAGATCCTTCGCGGAAACGTGCAGGATTCCATTCGCGTCAATATCGAAGGTAACTTCGATTTGCGGAACGCCGCGCGGGGCTGGTGGAATGCCATCCAAGTGGAAAGTTCCCAGATTTTTGTTGTCACGTGAAAGCGGACGTTCGCCCTGCAACACTTTGATTTCTACGCCGGGCTGGTTGTCGCTGTAGGTCGAGAAAATCTGCGACTTCCGAGTCGGGATGGTCGTATTGCGCGGGATCATTCCGGTCGCAACTCCGCCGGCTGTCTCGATCGCGAGAGTTAGAGGAGTCACGTCCAAGAGGAGAACGTCTTTGACGTCACCTTTGAGCACACCGCCCTGGATGGCGGCTCCGACCGCGACCACTTCGTCCGGGTTAACCCCCTTGTGAGGCTCTTTTCCGATGAGTTCGCGCGCTGTCTCGATAACTTTGGGCATGCGAGTCATGCCGCCGACGAGGACAAGCTCATTGATGTCCTTCTCGGAGAGTTTGGCGTCGTTCAGACAATCCTTCACTGGCTTGACCGTGCGCTGGAAGAGCGAGTCAGTCAGTTGCTCGAGCTTGGAACGCGTGAGCTTCTTCTGAATGTGCTTCGGACCGCTGGCGTCCGCGGTAATGAACGGAAGATTGATTTCATACTCCTGCGAGGAAGAAAGAGCTATCTTGGCCTTCTCCGCTTCTTCCTTGATACGCTGAATGGCATCCGGTTGCTTGGAGAGATCGAGACCCTGATCTTTCTTAAATTCTCCGACAATCCAGTCGACGAGAATGTTATCCCAGTCATCGCCGCCCAAGTGCGTGTCGCCATTTGTTGCTTTGACCTCGAAAACGCCATCGCCGATCTCAAGGACCGAGATATCAAAAGTGCCGCCGCCTAAGTCATAGACAGCAATTTTCTCATCCTTCTTTTTGTCGAGACCGTAGGCGAGAGAAGCCGCGGTCGGCTCGTTGATGATACGAAGAACTTCGAGGCCGGCTATTTTGCCAGCATCTTTGGTCGCGTTCCGCTGTGAGTCATTGAAGTAGGCCGGCACGGTAATCACCGCTTGGGTGATCTTTTCTCCGAGCTTGGCTTCCGCATCAGCCTTGAGTTTGGCAAGAATCATCGCCGAAACTTCCGGAGGCGAAAAAGTTTTCTTCTCGCCATTCACTTCCACCTGAACGTGGGCGTCGCCGTTGGCGGCCTTCACGATTTTGTAGGGAACGCGATGCTCTTCCTCGCGGACCTCATCGAATTTGCGTCCCATGAAACGCTTGATCGAAAAAATTGTGTTCGCGGGGTTAGTTACGGCCTGGCGTTTTGCTGCCTGGCCGACGAGGCGTTCGCCGTTCTTCGCGAACGCGACAATTGACGGGGTGGTGCGTGCACCCTCACTGTTTTCCAAAACTACTGGGTCACCGCCCTCCATCACAGACATACAGGAGTTGGTCGTGCCCAAATCGATACCTAAAACTTTAGCCATTTAATTTAGAAATTCCTTTCGCAAACTTCCCAGCAGCGACCATTCCAATTCTGGTGTTCATACGTAATTGGCTCCCGATCAGTCACTAAGCGATTGCAGCTTAGATTTCCTTCGGATCGAAACGTGTCATTTCGTCCCGGACCCGCGGCAATCCGTTGAGGCGTTGGGGACATCATGTCTCCATCCTGCGTGCTGCGTAGGGCGAGGCTCCCGCCAAGCCCCAGATCGGCGGCGGCTGGTGAAAACTCGACACAGGCGCCTCTCCCTCCCAACGCTTGGTTGGTATGGCGGCTGCTTAAAATCGGCATAATGGAACCCAGCGCCCCGGCAAACGCTCCGACAGAAGGCGCAGACGTCACGTTTTCATGCGAGCGTTGCGGCGCTCCGTTGGTGGTGGATGGTGCGGCTGCGGGATTGACATTGAATTGTCAGCGCTGCGGAGGGCCGACCACGGTGCCGCATCCGTCGGCGCCCGACCGTCCAGAAGGGGCGCCTCGCGAGGAGGGCGCGCCGCTGACGATTGAGGAAAGACTGGCGGAGTTAAGACGCCACCTGAAGGAAAATGAATCGCAACGCACCGAGGTTAATGGCTACATTAACCAACTCAGCATACAGCTTCATCGCTGGCAGCTTCGGATGCAAACTTTGGACGAGCGCAACAGGGAACTGATGGCCGAAGTCGTCAAATGTGTAACGGCGGCAAGCCGCGGTCCCCAAAAGTAAGCTCGACCAAAATCTTTTTACGACCACGCGTTGGTTGCTACGAGGCGCTGGGAACGCCGTCGTTCTGAGCAGACCGAAGCTGAACTGAAGCCGGCAGCGAGGGCGAGACCGGACCTTTCCATCTCTGCATATTTGGTGCGCCGGCTCGGAAAAGAGTCACGGATCCTTCGACTGGCTTGGCGTCCCTTGAGGTCGCAGTGTGCGATGTCTTGGCTACCCCCGCTCAATTTCACCCAACTGTTACCCGGTCGTCATATGACTGTAACAATCGCCTTCTAGCGTCTCCAGCGTTTGGACTAGTCCAAGCCGCCCGCGTTCCACCTGGACCGCCGGCACTTTAACCAACCGCGGCGCCTAGCCGCAACAAAGGAGAGAACATGTTTTGCAACAAAATTGTTTCCATTGCGATGGCGGCGAGCCTGACTCTTGGTGCGCTTACAGTCCATGCCCAGGATAGCGGAGCACTACTAGATTTGCTCGTTAAGAAAGGACTCATCACCGATCAAGAGGCCGAGGATGTGCGAGCTGATTTGGTCAAAGAAAATGCCGCGACTTCGGCCGGGAAGTTGAAGCTTTCAACGCCGATTACCGAGCTGGAGCTCTACGGCGACGCGCGTATGCGCTATGAAATTCGGACAGCGGAAGCGGGCGCGCCCGACACTCTGACCGCGCCGGGCGACAACACACAACGCAATCGGTTTCGTTATCGGCTACGGCTCGGTCTGCGCGGAACGTTGGTCGACGATTGGTTTTTCGGGCTCAGGCTGGAAACGAGCACCAACCCGCGCTCGACAAATGTCACCTTTGGCGATGACACGAGTGTTAACGGTCCCTTCTCTAAAGACAGCGATCGGATCAGCGTCGGACAAGCTTATTTGGGTTATAAGGGGGTCCGTGACCTGACTTTCACGGCGGGCAGGATGCAGAATCCCTTCATCACGACCTCTATGGTCTGGGATGCCGACATCAATCCGGAAGGTGCGGCTGAACAGTGGAAACATACCTTCAACTTGTCGTTTGGGGGTAGCAAGGCCGCGGGCGCTCAGTCCTACAGTAAAGATGGCAAGGCAGTTACGACAATGGCCGAAAGCTCGCCGCCTACGAACATGAGTATCGACGTCTTCGCCAATTTCGCCCAGTTCGTCTATGACGATTCAAATCCGGAAAATGTTTTGGGACCGGCACCAGACGGGGTGCCGAATCGTGATGCGTTCCTTCTTGGCTGGCAGGTCGGGGCCAAGCTCAACTTTACGAAGACGATGTATCTCCAACTGGCGCCGACCATCTATAACTATACCGGCAACGGAGATACATTTAACACACACTTCGTTGGGGATCCGACCTTCCTTGACGCGGACGGCAACAAAGTCACTCCTAACCAAACCGGTATCAACAGCCTTTTGGTCTTTGATATGCCGGCCGAGTTCGGCTGGAAATTCGGTGAAGTCCCGATGCGTGTTTTCGGTGATTTCGCAGTCAATTTTAACGGCGACGAGCGCGCCGCTGCCGCTGGTCATCCGGATAAGGGGGATCAGCGCTACGCTTATGAAATAGGTCTGGCGGCCGGCAAGCTAAAGGAAAAACGCGACTGGCAGATAGCAGCTTGGTACCAGCATGTCGATCAGTTCGCGCTCGATCCCAATCTGGTTGATTCGGATCTTTTTGATAGCCGCGTTAATATGGAAGGCTTTGCCATTCAGGCAGGTTACGCCATCACTGACGCAATCTTCTTTAATCTCACCTACGGCTATGGCGAACAGGCCGACGACAGCCTTGGCACCGGCGGAACAGGCGACGCTTTTAGTCTCAACCCGCTCCACAAGTACAGCATTTTCCAATCTGACCTTACCGTGAAGTTCTAACTAACTAAGACAACGTTAATCCTGCATGAATATGAAAATTAAAACGATTCTTCTAACTTTCGGTCTCGTTGCTCTCGCTTCGTGGGCCCGGGCTGACCGCCTCGTCATCAAAGGCTCAGATACCCTGGGCGCAAAGCTTGTGCCGCAACTGGCTGAAGCCTTCAAAGCCCAGCACCCTGATACCACCTTTGACATCGCGGCCGAGGGCTCGACCACCGGCATCGCAGCTATCATCGATGGAACGGCGCAGATTGGCATGTCCAGCCGGCACGCGAAGCCGGCAGAAGTCGGTGCCGCTTCTGGGAAAGGAGTGAGCCTGAAGCCGACGATCATTGCTTACGACGGAATCGCGGTCATCGTTAACTCAGGAAACTCGATCAAGGGCCTGACGAAGAAGCAAGTCGAGCAAATCTTTACAGGTGATGTCACCGATTGGAGCGCAGTGGGGGGCAGCCCGGGTAAGATATCGATTTACACAAGAAATACATCTTCGGGGACTTACTCTGACTTCAAAGAATTAGCGATGAAGAAACGCGATTATGCTCCGAGTGCGCAAAAGATGGCTGGGAACGAACAAATCGCGTCCGAAGTCGGTAAGAATGCCAATGGCATCGGCTACGTCGGCCTCGCATATACCAAGGCATCCGGAGTCAAAGTAATGGCAATCGATGGCGCGCTTCCTTCTGAACAAACAGTGCATGCCAAGACTTATCCCTATGCTCGGCCCACTTTCTATTACACAAATGGGGAAGCAAGCGGAGTGGCCAAAGAATTTCTCGATTTCACAATCGGCTCGGCCGGCCAACGCATTGCTGCCCAGGTTGGCTTTGTGCCTATCAAATAGTCTAGTTGGTAAGAGTTAGGTTTAGAGCCCGCTGGGAGTCTCCCGGCGGGCTTTTCTTTTCTTCGGATCAGAGTGGCTGCCGGCGGCTGTTTTCCGTTGCAAAGTTGTGTTCTGATTTTCACCAGATTGTGACCCGCCCTCCACCGAAGTGCCACAAAGCCGTGCCAGCGTTCTCGAAAGCGGCATTCCGCCGCCTTTAGGACAGATCCAATCAAAACAAATCCAAAAATACTTCCATCATGCAAAAATCAGATCATTTCCGTTTTTCTAAAGTGTTGCTTGCGACAGTGGCGAGCACCAGCCTGCTTGCGGCATCTGCGTCAGGCGGTTCAATAAAGGTTCTCGGACAAGCCGTGCAAGGCGTGCCGAACGCAAATCCTGTGGCTATCTCGGATTCCGGTATTTCCGCCGGTTTTTCGCTCAGCCTTCAGCAGCAAGGACAAGACCTCTTGGAAAATCCGTCCGACTCAATTGTGCGCTTCGGTTACCTGAGCGACGCGACGGGAACGGAACCGGATGAGAATACCTATCTCATCCTTGACCATAATCCCGGAGGCCCAACCCCAAATTATGACTATGGCCGGCATTTTCTTTTTCAGGGGCACGAAAACAGTGGGGATCTTGCATATATCACGCGAATCAACCTTGATATCTCAAGCCCCGATCACCGCATTACACTGTTTACTCCCGTCGGACAGGACGGCCTGACGCATTATAACAGTATCGATGGCTCATGCTGGAACCCGTTCACGAAGACGCTGCTGTTTACGCAGGAACATGGCAATACCGGTGGTGTCATCGAGATGAGCGCTGACTTTGATTCCAGCACAGGCGGCGGCCGCGGTCTCCGCACTCTCTATGGAAGCCTGGGGCGAGGCGGTTTTGAAGGAATACATCCGGACGATCTTGGAAACATTTTCATCGTCGAGGATGTCGGCGGCGCCTTATTCGGCTACGCCAAGAATCCCAACTCCTTTGTCTATCGCTTCGTCCCAAATAACAACACCGAACTTACCCAAGGTAAGCTGGAAGCGCTCCAGGTCAGCGTTGATGGTCAGCCGCTGGTTTTTGTGCCGACAGGGGACACCCTGTCGCAGAACCAGCTCAAATTACATACTTTGGGTACCTCTTATCCCGTAAAGTGGGTTACGGTGCATGACACCGCAGTCGATGGGACTGCGCCCTTCGACGCCAATGCTCTGGCCAAGGCAGCCGGTGCAACTCCTTTCAAGCGTCCTGAAAATGGCCAGTTCATGCCGAACTCCGGATTCCGCACCTTCTTCTTTTGTATCACTGGCGATACCGATGCTAACGCCGGCAATGATCCCGAGCTCGCCGCTCGTGGCGCGTGGGGGGGCATCTTTCGAGTCGATTTCAATGCTACTCGCGAAGGAGGCCAAATTTCTCTTGTCGTCTTAGGAGATGCTGATCACGCGAGCTTTGATAACTTGACCTTCACGAGCACCAGGACCCTGGCAGCAACTGAGGATCGTGGCGACACATTGCACGATCAGCTGAATAAGCTCGACTCTATCTGGGTTTATGATGTGAGTGTGCGAAATGGCGCTTCTGCGCGTCTCGTGGCCCTGGGTCAGGATATTTTGGCTACTGACGAAGATAATGAACCGACCGGCCTGCATTTTTCAGACGGCGATAGCTCCATTCTTGGTCTGATTGGACGTAACGGTCCGAATCCGCGAACGGGTCGACTCTTTTTCACCCAGCAACACGGGGAAAACAATCTCTATCGAGTTGTCCTTCAAAACGAGGAAGGTTCGATCGGCGAATAATTCCAGCGGTCAACTAGCGATGCGGTAGCAGCGCCCCAGGTCTGGCGAGGCCTGGGGGCGCTTGGCCCTCGCTCCAACTGGTCGGCGCATCGATCTGACTAAGATGCGGAAGCGCACTTCCCTCAACATTTTCCAGATAATGGCGTGCTGAAAATCAGGGTTTAGGTGGCCCGCCCGAGGCCGCTTGGCGGGCCTCCATTGCCAGTGTCACTTACTTGTAATCTTCGGTGGAAAGAGCCACCGCAATCTGCCCTTGCCTGAATCCATGTCGACCAACGCGACGCCGGCCTTCGAAAGCTTTACGGCTCCCCCGGTCAGTCCTTCGATAGCGGAGGAAAAGTCTGGCTCGTGACCAACAAGCATAAGGACCTGCTGCGGAAACTTTCGCAGCAGTCGCTTCACATCCGAATGCCCGAATCCCGGCGCAAGCAGCCGTTCCTCGTGCACCCGGGCCTGAAGGTATTCTGCGGCAATCTCGGCGGTTTCGGCCGCACGCGGTAGAGGACTTGTTAGGATCAAGTCTGGTTTAACTTTGAGTCGCGCGAGAAACTCACCGACTTGATGAAGTTCGCGGCGTCCTGGTTTCGTCAAAGGCCGTTCATCGTCGGGTTTTTTCCAATCGGGCCAATCGGCCGCTCCGTGTCGAAGGAAGTAGAGGCGCATCCGTCAAGATGCGTCACTCGCACGCGTTAATCCAGAGACTGCTCTAAAACTCGACGGCGATGCGGGCCAGAATATATCCAAGGAGGGCGGTTGCTGGCAAGGTCAAAACCCACGCCCAGACGATGCGCCCGACCACGCCCCACTTTACTCCGCTGAATCGTTTCACCGCACCCACGCCCATGATCGATGTCGAAATGACGTGCGTCGTAGAAAGTGGAATGCCGTAGGAGGTGGCCGCCTGGATGATGACGGCAGCGGTTGTTTCGGCCGCAAATCCGTGCACCGGCTGAAGCTTGACCATTTTGTGGCCCAAAGTGCGGATGATTCGCCAACCGCCGGCGGCCGTGCCCGCCGCCATTGTGGCCGCGCAAAGGATAACCACCCAGGAGTGAATTTTGAATTCCGGCGTGTGGAGAAAATCAAAGAGCGGAGGTAAGCCGGCGAATTTCCCGTTCGTCGTGCCGGTGTAGAGAGCCAGCGCGATGATACCCATCGTCTTTTGCGCGTCGTTTGTTCCATGGCTGTGCGCCATCCAGGCGGCGCTGACCAGCTGCAGTTTGCCAAAAACTGAATGGATCCAATGCGGCGTGAAAGAGCGGAACGCGATGAGCAGGACGACCATAAGCAATCCGCCCACGACAAAACCCACAATGGGCGATGTAATCATCGGTATGACTACCTTTGGCAGGAGACCCGACTGCCATTTCAGAACAGACCAATCGCCTCGCGCCGAGGCGATCGCAGCCCCGCATAGGCCGCCAATTAGAGCATGACTGGAGCTCGAAGGCAGGCCGAGCATCCAGGTGATCAGGTTCCAGACGATGGCCGCGATTAATGCGGAAAGAATGGTCGGCATCGTCACGACATGAAGATCGACAATTCCCTTCCCGATTGTGGAAGCGACCGCGGTGCCAGTCAGGGCTCCGGTCAGGTTAAAAAATGCCGCCATCGTGATCGCCTCGCGCGGTGTCAGCACTTTGGTCGAGACGACCGTGGCGATCGCGTTGGCGGCGTCATGAAAGCCGTTGATGTACTCGAAGACGATCGCCGTCAGGACGACGAGGACGAAAAGAATCATACAAACCGTCGCCGAAACATTCTCAGGAATATTTGAGCACCATCTGGAGAATGATGTTCCCCGCATCACGGCAGCGGTCGATGACTTTCTCCAGCAGTTCGTAAAGATCGCGCAAGAAGATGGTTTGCTTCGGCTCGTAATTGCCGTGGTATAACTCGCGCAGCAGATTCAGCTCCAGTTTGTCAGCGTCACCTTCGATGTTTTGCAAGCGGGCGTTTTTCTCGCGCGCGGTTGCCGCGTCCGTTCCCTTGCGCAGTTCCTTAACCATCGCGAGAACCGCTTCCGCCGCCTGGTCGAGCAGTTCGAGATGGCTCTTGAAATTGTGCCCGTGTAGATCGCCGGGACAAATCAGGATGCGTTCGCCAATCTTCTCGACCGTCTTGGGGATTTTATAAAGCGAGGCGGCGAGCGCTTGGATGTCTTCGCGTTCGAACGGGGTTACGAAAGTTTTGCAGAGCTGTTCAGTCAGCTCTTGTGTGATCTCTTTGTCCCTGCGGCGGCTAAAGACAAATTCCTCGAGGCTCTCGGGCGATTCCTTGCGTTCCAACCTGCCAAGGAGCGCGACCAGGTGGTGAACGCTTTGATCGGCCTGCTCCGCACTTGATTCGAGGAGATTAAAAAATTTTTCGTCGTGTCCGAGCAGTTTCTTAATCGAGAACATGGGCAGCAATGTGACAGAAGGCTGCCCGATTGCGCTAGCGGAAATACCCTGTCTCGCCAAGCCCAAAGAGGAACTCGGCGTTTTCTAACGACCCGTGGAAAGAACAGCCTGGTGCCGAATATCTTCCGCGGCGGCGGCATACACCGCGTCCTCGGCGATATTGGTCGCGTGATCGCCGACCCGCTCGAGATGCCGAGCGATGAACATTAGGTTCAAATAACCGCGCAGCTGGTCGGGGTCCTGCGCCATTCGCTCAATCAATCGTCGGCTGGCGCTTGCGTTCATCTCGTCGAGTTCTTTGTCGCGCGCTTTGAGACCTCGCCCCAGTTCAACATTTTCCTGCACATACGCGTCGACGCTGTCTTTGAACATCTGCATCGCCACTGCACGCATTGGTTCAATCAACTCCGTCTCCGGTAAGGCGGGGTGACGATTTAGTTTTCTCGCTTTGCGCGCGATGCTCACCGCCTGGTCTCCCAGGCGCTCGAGGTTCGAGGAAAGTTTCATCGCCGAAACGACCCGCCGAAGGTCGGACGCGACCGGTTGAAATCGAAGCAAGAGATCGATTCCATCCTTGTCGACCTGTTTCTCGAGTTGATCGATCTCTTCGTCGTCGACAATCGCCGTCGCGCAAAGGTCGTCATCGCGTTGCCGGAGACCGTTCAGAGCATTGTCGAGACTGCGAGTGGCGAGACTCGCCATCATCAAAACATTGTTGCGCAGGCTCACCAGCGCTTCGTCGAATGTGCCCAGGATATGTTTCGGTGGCGTCATGACTTATTTCTCAACCAAACCTGCCCGTAATGTAGTCTTCAGTTTGTCGTTGCGTCGGATTTGAAAAGATTCGCGCCGTCTCACCGAACTCGACCAATCGCCCGAGGTAAAAGAACGCCGTGTGATCGGAGCAACGGCCTGCCTGCTGCATGTTGTGAGTGACGATCACGATTGTGTAATCGTTTTTCAAAACTCGAATGAGTTCCTCAACCTTGGCGGTCGCAATCGGGTCAAGCGCCGAACAAGGCTCATCCATCAGCAGGATTTCCGGCTCGACGGCGAGCGCGCGCGCGATGCAAAGGCGCTGCTGCTGGCCACCGGAGAGCCCATACGCGCTGCGCTCCAATCGGTCTTTCACCTCGTCCCAGAGCGCGGCGGCGCGTAGGCTTTTCTCGACCGCTTCATTAATGTCGGATTGTTTCTTGATCCCGGCAATCCTCAATCCGTAGGCGATGTTGTCGTAGATCGATTTTGGGAATGGATTCGACTTCTGAAAAACCATCCCGATCCGTCGACGGAGATCCACCACATCGACGGTCGGCGCGTTGATATCGCGGCCTTCGATCAGGATCGAGCCGTGCGCAATTCGGGCGGAATCGACCAAGTCGTTCATGCGATTGAAACAACGCAGCAACGTCGTTTTCCCACAGCCCGACGGTCCAATGAAGGCGGTGACAGCCCGCGGTGGTATTTGCAGGCTGACCTCATGCAGCACTTCATGATTGCCGTAAGCGAAAGTCACATCGCGGATATCGATCATCGGCGGCCCTTCATTTGCCGAAAGCGTGGCCGACGGATTCGGACGGAGAGCGGTTTCGGAAGTGGTTTCGGGCATATAGAGAATGTTCACCATGATAAACGATTTCTGCTCCGTTCGCGGAGAACGACTGAGGTTAGTGCAATGAGCATGACGAGAACGAGAAAAACGAAAGCCGCCCCGTACTGAACATGCTCGGTAAATTCATTCTGCGGGATCTTCGAGCTGACGACATAGATGTGATACGGCAGCGCCATGACGCCCTGGAAGAAGAAGTCGGTCCAGCGCTGCACCTGCCACGGCATTTCATCACGCAACGCATAAGCCGCGGTGAACATGATCGGCGCGGTCTCGCCGGCGACCCGCGCGATGCCGAGAATTGAGGCGGTCAAAATCCCTGGCAATGCGTAAGGCAGAACGTTTTTTCGAATCGTTTGCCACTTCGTTGCTCCGAGCGCGAGGGAGCCTTCGCGCAGACCCTGCGGCACGGCACGCAGCGCTTCTTCACTTGCCGTAATGATTGCCGGCAGAACCATCAGCCCAAGGGTGAACCACCCCGCGAGCAGGGACACATTCCAGTGAAAGAAAATCACAAAGAGCCCAAAACCGAAAAGCCCGAAAACAATCGAAGGCACGCCCGCGAGATTGAGAATCGCGATGCGTATGATGCGGATGGAGCGGCTATCGCGACTGTATTCGCTCAGATAAATTGCGCTGCTGATGCCAATCAAGAGCGCCAACACCATCGAACCGACAACGAGCAGGGCGGTGCCGACAATACAGGGCCAGATCCCGCCCGCAGAGTAAGCCACAGTGGACGGATGGAAATCCTCGTTGGGATGTTGCGCCTGAAAAGCGCGAAACTCCCGGTCGCCTAACGATTTTTGTTTACCCTGGTAATCGAAAACATAAAGCGTCTCCGGTTTCTCGGTCAGGAATGGGACATTAATGAAAGGCGGGGTGGTGGTGAAAACGGTCCGCGCACCTTTCACAGTGATATCGAGAAAGATGTAACTCGTCGCCAGGATGATCGCGTAAGTAGCAAGCCGGAAGCTCCAGAATGCGATCCTTTCGATGACACGACTGCGGCGACGGAATGAAGAAGGTCGCCCTTCGTCATTGGTTATTGATTCGTCCTTCGTCATTTGAAAATTCGTCATCTACCCAATGCTCATGCGGTAACGCTGAACGATTTTCTGGGCGGCGTAATTAATCGCGAGAGTGATCATGAAAAGAACCAACCCGACCATGAAGAGGGCGTGGTAATGAATACTCCCGCGCACCACTTCGCCCATCTCCTGGGCGATGATTCCTGTCATGGTGTGAACAGGCTGGAAAAAGGCACCCAAGCCCTCGCTAAAATCAGGGATTTCAATGCGGTTACCCGCACAGAGCAGGACCACCATGGTCTCGCCGATGACACGCCCGAAACCGAGCAGGATGGCTGAGATGATTCCGGAAAGTGAGGCGGGAACCAGGACGCGCGCGATGGTTTGAAGGCGATTGGCGCCGAGCGCGTAGGATGCTTCCTTGAACCCGCGCGGCACGTTTCGCAAAGCGTCTTCGGAAAGAGTGAAAATCGTCGGGATCGCCATCAGAGCGAGCAGCACCCCGGCGGTGAAGACATTGAGTCGTTCGCTGATCGGAAAAAAAGAAATCCAACTCAACCAGTGCGATTGCGACAGGCGCCGAATTACTTCCCCGACTACTGCGATGCCGAAAAAACCCAGCACCACGGAAGGAATCGCAGAAATGAATTCGATGTAGGGTTTGATGAGACGTTTCTCGCTCGGGCGCGCGATTTCACTCACATAAATTGCAGCTGCGACCCCGAATGGAATAGCAAAGAGGAGCGCAACGGCGGAGACCAGGATCGAGCCGACCAGGAGCGGCCGTATCCCATACCAATCCTGCCAAAAGCTGGCGGTGATCCAATCGCGTCCGAAAAGAAAAGCGCTGATGCCGCGATACCAGGGGACCGGTCTAGCAGGATCCCAAATATTCAGTTCTTGATAGGCGGTGGGTAGGGTCGCGACATAATCGCGCACCTGTTTTTTCCAGGATTGAAAGAGTTTTTGCGCAGCCGGACTTGTTAGGCCAGGCGAGCTGTTGAGCAACCCGGAGAGCTTCGCCGCCAGGGTCGAGCTCGTTAGGCGGAACGTGGCTGCGCTCGCCCGGAGCCGTGTCACCGTCGCGCTCGAGTCCACCACCGGAATCGCGATTTTCGCCGCGGCTGAGGCGTCCCCGGCTCGCGTCAGTCGATCTCTTTCGGCGACCACTTCATCGCGCGAAGCGAGGGCCTCTTTCAGGCCCATGGCGTCGTCGTTCAAGTCGGAAACAAGACCATTCAACTCCTCGCCCGCGTCGCTGAAGCTAGTGGCGAATTGATCGAGCGGCGCGAGCTCGGCCTGCGCCTGTTCGTTGTTGCGCCGCCGTTCCAGTTGCGCGCTGAATTCCTTCAGCCGAATTCGGTTGAGCGAGCGCGTCAGGGACGCGTGCTTCTCAGACTGCGTCCGAATGATATCGACATATTCCAAACCCGAGGTGCGATAGAGGCGCAGGCTGCGCAGATTTTCGCCGAAAAATCCGAATCCTTCGCGAAAGAGAAAGATCGTGATCAAGGCAAGGACGACGATTGCAACCACCGCGTTCCCGCCGAAAAAATAGCGGATTCCTTGCTCCGTCAGGCGCCGAATGCGATGGCGCCGATGCTCATCGAGCTCGACCATCGGAGCGGAGGCTGCAAGTTCCATCTTGCGACCATGCCTCAACCGGTTCGAGCCGGGCAAAATGTTTAATGTTACGTTTGTGTGGCTGCGAGCGGCAGGGAAACGCGAACGGTGGTGCCCTGGCCAATCTCACTCTCGGCTTTGACCTGCCCGCGATGCAGATGAGCGATGTGTTTCACGATCGAAAGGCCGAGACCGGTGCCGCCCAGCTCACGATGACGCGCTTTGTCGGCGCGATAAAAACGCTCAAAGATTCGAGGCAAATCGCGGGCGGGAATTCCCGGGCCGTTATCCGACACACTGAAGGTCACTTGTCTGTCATCATTGCTCGCCCGGACGCTGATTTTTCCGCCTGCGGGTGAATATTTCACCGCATTATCGAGCAGGTTGTAAATGACCTCCTGCAGCCGGGCTTCGTCGGCCTGAAGCGGCGGGAGATCGTCGGACGCGTCGAGCTCCACCGCCAGACTTTTCGCCGCAAACTTCTTCTCCCAATCTCGCATGATGCCGCGCAGAAAGAGAGCGGGCCTCACACTCGTTAGGTCAAGCTCGAGGCCGGGGCCCTCCAGCCGAGCAAGACTCAGGACGTCGTCCACCAGCAGATTGAGCCGATTCGAATGTCGCTCCATGACTTCAAAAATTCGGAGCAATTCAGCTGGAGGCTGTTTTGGGTTTTCCAGCAACGTTTCGAGATACCCGCGCAGAATCGAGAGCGGCGTGCGCAACTCGTGCGAGACGTTGGCGACGAAATCGCGTCGCATCGTTTCCGTCCGCCGTAGCTCCGTGATGTCGCGAAATAAGATCACGGCACCGGGTCCTTCCTTGATTGGCTCAGCCACAACTTCAAGGTGACGTTCGGTATCCGTTGGGCGCTGGAGCACGAGCGTGGTGCGCCGTCTTTCCCCACTGCGGAGCGCTTCGCCTAACAATCGCTCGACGCCCACGTCGCGCACCGTCTCGAGCAAGCTGCGATCGATCGCCTGCGGGCCGATTTTGAACATCTGTCGAAAGGCGTCATTCATCAGGCGAATGCGGCGTTCCCCATCCGCCACGACGAGACCGTCGGCCAGCGCCCCTACAATGGTTTGAACTCCGAATTCGTTTTCTTGAACGCGCGTTCGTAACGCTCCTTCGCGGAGAGCGAGCTTTTCGAGCGCGAGCGCGATTCCACGCATTCCTGGGCTGCCGCCGATAAGAAAGGTGCGAGGCGGGCGCTCGTGATTGAGATCGTTGACGATCTGCTCCAACTCACGGCAAGGCGCGATCCATTCTTGCCGAACCCGCCACCAGAAGTAGAGGAGTGCCGCCAGAGCAAGGGCGAAAGCAAACCAGCCCATGTGCCCCAGCTTATTCGCGCAAGCGGTAGCCGAAACCGCGGACCGTTTCGATAACGCCGGCCGATTTGCCCAACTTTTCTCTCAGCCTTCGAACGTGCGTATCGACCGTCCGCGTATCGATTGCGCTTTCGTATCCCCAAACTTCGTTGAGCAGCCGATCACGAGCCTGAACGCGCCCCGGCCTTTGCATCAGCATACTGAGAAGCTTGAATTCAACCGCGGTCAGGACAACCGGTTTTCCCCCCACCAGCACACGGTGTCGCGACGCGTCGATCGTAATCGGTCCGCGCGTGATTTTTCCGTCGCCCTGTTCACCCGGACCACGGCGCAAAATCGCCTTGATGCGCAAAAGAAGCTCACGCGGACTAAACGGCTTTGTCACATAATCATCCGCCCCAAATTCCAACCCGACAATCCGATCGACCTCCTCGGCCTTGGCGGTCAGCATGATGATCGGAATGTGCGACGTGAGCGAATCCGCTCTCAGTAATTTACACACTTCAAGCCCCGACATGCGTGGCAACATCAGGTCGAGCACGATCAACGCCGGCGCTTCCGTGCGCGCTTTTCTCAAGCCTTCCGCACCATCGTGCGCGACGATCGCCGAGAAGCCGTCCGCTTTCCGCAATTGCAGTGTGAGCAGATCGACCACGTCGGGTTCGTCTTCCACTATCAGGATTTTTTTGTGCGGCGAAACAGTCATCGGCGATGAGTGGGAGATTATGCCAAAGGTACAGCGGCTGACAATTTGCGAATGCGTCCGGGCACTTAATCGCGGGCCAATTTTACATTGCTGTAACGACTCGCCCCGGTCACTTCGTCCCCCAACCAGTCGGGTGGCCGAAAAGAATGGTAGGTTGCGACGTCAGGAAATTCTACTTCGGCTACCATCAGGCCTTGATTCGATCCACGGTAGATGTCGATCTCGATCGTCAGTTTTTTGTAAGGGACATAGTAGCGTGTTTTCGTCAGGCGCGAGCCGGCGGTGGCGGGCCAAAGGATGTCGAACTGAACCGGAGTGAGATGAATCTCGCGTTCTTCGCGCGCGCGCGCCGGCCCCCGCTTGTAAGTAAGAGTGCAAGCCCGGCCCGCCCGACGCAAACGAACGTGTGACTTGTTTCGCCCTATAGAGAGATAGCCTTGGGCGATTTCCTTGTGCGGGTAACGTGTCAGGCGTCGCGGCAATTCCTCGATCAGGAACTTACGCTCAATCTCCATGTGAGGATGCTTCATCGCGGGATTAATGCCAGGGAGGGGACTCGAACCCCTAAGGATTTCTCCACCAGATCCTAAGTCTGGCGCGTCTGCCAATTTCGCCACCCTGGCTTGCCGGAACTCTTACGAAAGGAAGTGCCGAGAACAAAATTCTTTGTTGCCTGGACAAAGGAAAGTCGCAAGGCTGAAGATTAGATAACACGATTTGTCGTTATTGGCCTGCGTGTAAAACATACGCCGAACCCCCTGCGACGGGGAACCCACAATTCACCACGATGGCAAACCAGTCGAAAGTCAGCGCTGGCTTGCTGATGTTCCGGCGCTCCGGCGCGAGTTTAGAAGTCTTACTCGTGCATCCCGGAGGTCCCTTCTTTAGCAAGAAAGATGAGGGCGCCTGGAGCATACCAAAGGGCGAAGCCTCGCCCGGGGAAGACCTGCTCTCGCGCGCGAAGATTGAATTTGAAGAAGAACTTGGCACTCCCGCTACCGGGGACTTTCTTTCGCTGGGATCGATCAAGCAGAAAGGTGGCAAAACTGTGCATGCCTGGGCGGTGGAGGCCGACCTGCCCGCCGACTTTCAACTCGCCTCAACTGTATTCGAGCTCGAGTGGCCGCCGCGCTCTGGTCGCCTACAGACGTTTCCGGAGGTCGATGGGGCGGAGTTCTTCCCGGAAGAGATAGCGCGCCGAAAAATCAACTCTGCGCAGGTAGAATTACTCGAGCGCCTCATAGGTTTGTTGAGTCAGTAGGTGTTAGAATGCTTCCGGGCAAGATTTGGTAAGCGAAAGGCAACTGATGGAGAGCGAAGACAGGCCCACCGAGTAAGCTATTGTTGAAAGGAGGTCTAATGAAGAGGACCAACAACATTGGCGGCGACATGGATCCCGCTCGGGTAGCCTTGTTGTTCGGCATAAGCTTGGGGCTGGGAATCGTGGTTCACGAAAGTTTCTTCATGGTCGCTACGGCAATTGCCGTTGGCGCGGTGGCGGCGGTGATCGCGAATACTTTCTATGATCACACGGAACACTCTGGGTGAATCCAGCAACATCGGTGACTGGCATGAAAGAGCGCAAACGGGGCGCGCATGCGCACTTGAAACTCGAGAAATCACTAGCGGTTGTGCTCCAGGCGACGCATTTTTTCAGGAACCCGGCAAACTCGAAGAAGTCGCGCGGCTGGTCGCCGACTGGTTCGGCAAACATTTGAGGACGCGAAGTGAAGGAACGATTCAGGGATCGGCAGGAAGCGGGCGAACTTCTCGCCGACAATTTGACCGCCTACGCCGGCCAGCCTGACCTCATCGTCCTCGCCCTGCCGCGCGGAGGAGTACCGGTCGGTGTGGAAGTGGCGAGGAAATTACGTGTGCCGCTTGATGTCTTTGTTGTGCGCAAACTCGGTTTGCCGGGGCACCCGGAACTCGCGATGGGCGCGATCGCGCTCGGAGGCGTAAAAGTCTTGAACAGCGAGGTCGTCAACACGCTACGAATTCCTGATCACGTGATCGACGCGGTTGCGGCGGATGAGTTCGAGGAACTACAACGACGTGAGCGCTCGTATCGCGGCGATCTCCCGCCGCTGGACGTTGCCGGCAAGACGGTGATCGTCGTCGATGACGGAATCGCTACTGGTTCAACGATGATGGCAGCGATATCGGCGCTTCGGCAACTAAACGTGGGGCGAGTTGTTATCGCCACGCCGACAGTCGCGCGACCGACGTATCTCTATCTACGTGAGAGCGCCGATAATGTCGTGGCGGTGATCGTGCCGGACACATTTTATGGCGTCGGGCAATGGTATGAAGACTTCGCGCAAACCAGTGACGAAGAAGTACACCGGCTGCTCGGCCTGTTGAACCATAAGGGTACCCCGGCTGCCGCATAACGCGTTTTCCGGTCGCAGTTATCACGCAGACGAGCCGCTGGTTGGTTCGCCTAACGATTTACAACTGCTCTGCCTCGAGCGGGCTTCAGGTTACGGAACGAGTACGGCGGCGCCGGTTAGTTTGCCCGAGCGGAGCGCAATCAGAGCCTCATTTGCCTGCTCGAGAGGGAACCTTTGTGTTTCGGTGCGAACCGGCACGCGCGGCGCAAGCGCGAGAAATTCTTCCCCATCGCGCCGGGTGAGATTGGCAACGGAGCAGATCGTTCGTTCCTGCCAAAGGTCGTGATAGGGAAACGATGGGATGTCGCTCATGTGGATTCCGCCGCAGACGACGGTGCCGCCGCGTTCGAGAACGCCGAGCGCCGCGGGCACGAGCGCACCGACGGGTGCGAAGATGATGGCTGCGTCCAATGTTTGCGGAGGAGTTTCATCGGAGCCGCCCGCCCATTTCGCACCGAGCCGGCGGGCGAAATCCTGCGCGGCCACGTCACCCGGAGTTGTGAACGCGAGCACTTCGCGACCCTCGTGGCGAGCGACCTGCGCGATGATATGCGCGGCGGCGCCGAAGCCGTAAATTCCAAGTCGCTTTGCTTCCCCCGCTTTGCGCAAACATCGATAGCCGATCAAACCCGCGCATAAGAGCGGCGCCGCGGCTACATCTTCGAAGGCGTCGGGAATTGGAAAACAGAAGCGAGCGTCCGCCACGGTGTATTCGGCGTAACCGCCATCAATCGTGTAGCCAGTGAAACGGGCGCGTTCGCACAGATTTTCGCGACTCGTTAGGCAAAATCGGCATTCACCGCAGGTCCAGCCCAGCCATGGTATGCCAACGCGCTGGCCAGCTTGAAAGCCGCGCGCTTCAGCACCGATTTCCTCGACGCGTCCGACAATTTCGTGACCAAGAATCAGTGGCAGCTTCGGATCTGGCAGTTCGCCGTCGAACACATGGAGATCGGTTCGACAGACCGCGCAGGCGGCGACACGCACGAGTAATTGATCGGGTCGTGGTGACGGTCGCGGTATCTCTTTGCTGACAAGCGGCCGGCGAGGTGATTCAAAAACCATCGCGCGCATGAAGACCGCTACACGAACTCGATCGGTTTTGAAAACACCGCGCAATTTAGTGGTTCGCGAGCAGTAATGGAAAACCGAGCGGCCCGCGCGGAGTGGCTTTCCATTCCCCGTCCTTGCTCCAGCTTTATCGACGCGGCATGTTAGTGGCGTCGGTCGTTCAGCCTGACGTAACCTCAACCAACCACGCTATGTATCTAAAACGCTTTTTTGTCGAAGGACTTGCTCACGCTTCCTATCTTTTTGGCGCAGACGGCGAAGCGGCCGTGGTCGATCCTAAACGTGACATCGAAGATTATCTTGAAGCCGCGGAGCGCGAGGGCTTGCGGATTGTCGCAATTTTCAACAGTCATCCGCATGCCGATTTCGCCTCCGGCTTTCGCGAGCTGGCCGATCGCACCGAAGCGAAGGTCTATGTCTCGCAGCACGCCCCGGCTCGCTATGACCATATCGACGCCAAGGACGGGCAGAAGGTCAGGATCGGATCGCTCGAAGTCGAGCTTCGCGAAACGCCGGGACATTCGCCCGACAGTCTGTCCTTTCTCGTCCGCGAGAGCGGCCAGCCCGTCGCGATTTTCACGGGCGACCTCCTCTTCGTAAACGATGTTGGCCGGCCGGATTTGCGCGATGCAGATGAAGATCCGAGTGCGCTCGCGGGGAAGCTCTACGACTCGCTTCACGACAAAGTCCTCACTCTCCCGGACGAGGTGAAAGTTTATCCCGCGCACGGGGCCGGTTCGCTTTGCGGTCGCGCTATTTCCGATGCGCCGTTTTCGCTCGTCGGCCAGGAACGGAAATTGAACTGGGCAATGCAGATCAAGGACCGGAATGATTTTGTTAGGCAAATGACCGCTAATCTGCCCGATCGACCAGCCTACTTTTCCTACGATGTCGGGGTGAATTTGGAAGGCGCGGAGCCTTTCAGCGCTCTACCGCCACTCGACGAGATGAGCGAGGAGGAATTGAAACATGCGGTCCAGGATGACGCGGTCGTGCTCGACGTCCGCTCGCCGGCAAAATTTGGCGCCGGACATTTTCCGGGCAGCATTAACATAGGTGTCGGCAGTCCGTCATTTTCCACCTGGAGCGGCTTCATGGTTCCGGGCGAGAAGGGAATTGCGCTGGTCGTAAGCTCGGCGGAAGAAGCGAAACGGGCGCGGCTCGAATTGGCGCGAATCGGCTTCGACAACGTCCTAGGTTATCTGAAAGCGGAGTCGCTCAGCGAAACTCAGAAGCTTCCCCAGATGAGCGCGGACGAATTGCAGGCGACGGAAAAAAATAACGGTCCTTTCGTGCTCGATGTCCGCACGCCTACCGAATGGAAGAATCATCATATAGAAGGTGCGCGTCACGTTTCGCTTGCTTCTTTCGCCTGGCAGCGCCCCGATTTGCCTAACGACCGACCAATCGCCGTCATCTGCGGCAGCGGCTATCGTAGTTCGATCGCGAGCAGTTTGCTTATGGCGAGTGGTTACAAAGAAATAGCAAACGTTAGCGGCGGCATGGAAGCCTACGAAGAAGCAAGTGCCCGCGCTCCGCAGCTTGGTTAACGAGTAGTTGATTCGATGGCCACAAGGTCAATTGGAGTTTGGAAAGTTCTGACCTAACGAAAGACACACTTTGCAAAGTGTGGCCACATTTTGATCGATCCCCCGTGACTCTGAAAATTGGCACAAAAGATCAAGACAACGCGCCGCGCGCTTTTGTAGGATGCAGGGATGTTTGGACGATCTCTGGCGCAGCGGCACGGCGACACGCTCATTCGATTGCGCCGCGGTTTGGATCCATCGTCAGGTCTGCGGGATGTCAAAGAGATGGCACGCGCGGCTTCCTATTCGCGCCGGCAGTTTTATCGGCTCGTGATTCAATCAACGTCTGAAACGCCGGCTGCCCATCGGCGTCGATTACGGTTGGATCGCGCGGCGTGGCTTCTCCTAACGACCGAGGCAAACATTCTGGAGATTGCGCTCGAGACCGGTTGGCAAAGTCACGAGGCATTTATTCGAGCGTTCCGAGAGCGATTTCAGTTGACCCCTTCGCGTTTTCGGAAAGAGCAAGGACGACGCTTGCCGTGGTCGATGCGCGCGGGATTCTCGATTGCTCTTCAAGCTCAACATGCCGAAGAAAATTTCTAGAGCCACCGTCTCGGCGGCGACGCATCGGCTGACCTTGCAAATCGAACGGCCACACGCGGTCGTCTGGCGAGGTTTCACCCGCGACATTTGCCTTTGGTGGCCCAAAGACTTTTTCGCGTCTTCATCTCCGAAGCGCATGGTTTTTGAACTAAAGCCAGGTGGCCGCCTTTACGAAGATTCCGGCGACGGCAACGGGCTCGTGTGGTACCAAGTAAGCGCTCTCGACGCGCCAAATTCAATTACGCTGTCAGGATTTATAGCGCCGCCGTTCGGTGGCCCTGCCGTCTCCCTTCTGCACGTTTCATTTTCGGCTAAAGGCAAATCAGCCACGCTCATGGACGTGACCGATTCTACTTTGGGTTGTGTCGACGAGGCCACAACCGCCGAAGGATGGCGCCTCTTGTTCCAGGAGGGCTTCAAAGCCTGGATCGAACGAAACCGCCGATAACCGCGGATTATCAGGAGCCTGGTCGTCACTCATTCGATTGGCGAGGAACACTGGATGATTGACTCAATCAATCATCCCTTCTGTCATGCGCCCGGCTGATCCCTTGCCAAACCTCAAATTGCTGAGCCACCACCTTTACTTATGACAGCGGCAAACAGAGACGAGCGAATAGATTCACACCAGGCTGAAATTGAAACGTTGCTCCCCCGGCTCGTGGCGCATTCTCCCGGCGATGCGGTGAAAATTCTCAATGATTATCCGCCTGAATTTGCGGCGGAGATGTTGATGCTGCTCAATCCGAGCCTTGCGCAAAACGTTCTGGAGCGCCTCCCATCCGAGCGAAGGCAGAAAGTAATAGCCGCCGCCGACGAAGCGACGCGCAACCAGTGGGTGCGCAATGAAGACTTCGAGGAGGGCACAATCGGCCAGATGATGCAGCCCGCGCTGGCTGTATTCGGTCCGGCCTGGACGGTGGCACAAACGACGGAAACGCTGCGGCAACTCGTTAGGCAGGCATTCATCACTTACGTCTTCGTGGTCGACGACAACGAGCGCCTGCTTGGCGTCGTGGCGATGCGGGAAATGTTGCTGGCGCAACCATCGGCTCGTCTCGACGAAATCATGGCCAGGAACCCTTTCTTCCTCACGCCGGAAATGCCAATCGTGGATGCGATGCGGGCGACGATGCTCCGGCATTATCCGGTTTATCCCGTGTGCAGGAAAGACGGGACACTAATTGGCGTGATTCGCGGGCAGATGTTGTTCGAAGCGGAAACGGTGGAGCTGAGCTTGCAGGCCGGCAGCATGGTCGGCGTGGAAAAAGAGGAGCGTCTCGACACACCCTGGTGGCGCAGCTTGCGTTGTCGCCATCCGTGGTTGCAGGGAAATCTTCTGCTGGGCTTCGTTGCGGCAGCGGTCGTCGGGTATTTCGAAGGGACGATCGATCGCTATGTGGCGCTGGCCGTTTTCCTGCCGGTGTTGATCGGGCAATCGGTTAATACCGGTTGCCAGACGCTGGCAGTGGCGTTGCGCGGAATGACACTGGGCGAATTGAAGGCCGAAGGCGAGGTGACGATTGTGGTTAAAGAAACGCTGCTTGGTTTCCTTAACGGAATATTTACAGGGGTGACGGCGGCAATCGGCATGTTCATCTTTGCTTCCATTCAGGGAAGTACAGTGGCCTTGAAATTAAGTGCGGTGGTTTTCCTCGCGATGTCCTTTAGCTGTCTGATCGCTGGAATTTTTGGCGCAGCGATTCCAATTGTTATGCGAAAGCTCGGTGCCGACCCGGCGACGGCGTCAAGCATCATCCTAACGACTATTACCGACGTGAGCACGCTGGCAGTTTTTCTCGGTCTGGCTTCGTGGCTGCTTTAGCAAACGCCGGCCTTTCGATTCCCAAGTAACCTGGGCACAGAGAGGAAATGGTGCGCGATACTGGGTTCGAACCAGTGACCCCCTCCGTGTCAGGGAGGTGCTCTACCACTGAGCTAACCGCGCTCGAAAAGGGGGAAGGATAAATGGATAGTGATAGAGGCTTCGTCAAGCGACGAGCGGAGGAAAGATTGAGGGACAACGAATGCGGCGAACCGTCACGATTCGCCCATCGCTTCCGATCAGATCGGCGTCAGGCTGCGAGTTTGGTAGCTTCTTTGTGGCCCAGAATGCAGACCGTTTGCTTGAGCTGCTCGACCTTGAGCGGCTTTTTCAAGACGGTAACCGGACCCTTGGCCAGGATCCGATCGAGCATTTTACTGTCGGGATAACCGGTAATCACCACGATCGGTAGGTCGGGATCGATCTCCTTGGCAGAGTCATAAACGTCATCCGCCGGTCCGTCCGGCAGCTTTAGATCGAGAAAGAGCAGATCAAATCGCTGCTTTTCGAGCGCGGCGATCGCCTCTTTCACCGTCCCAACTACGACGCGGCTGAAACCGATCTTCTTCAAGAAAACCTTGAAGAGGTTTTGCAGACTTACATCATCGTCAACGACCAGGACCGTCGGCTGACCCGATCGATCCTCTTTCAGGATGTCCTTATCCAGAGCATCTTTTTTAATTCTCCACCGTCCTCCGATCTGAATGGCCGGCAATTGCCCGCGCTGCACCAAATAATAGACAGTCGGCAGCGGAATTCGGAGGTATTTCGCAGTCTCTTTGACTGTCAGTAAATTATGCATGGCTGGAGGTCACCAATTTTTTTACGCGGTGGCAACACTTATCCCAAAAATCGAGCATTATAAATTTCATAACGCGTGTCAAGCTCTTACTTGGCGCATCGAGACCCTTTGTCCGGAACCGTCGGATTATTGTCCCTTAAGGGCTCTGGTTTGGTAAAAAAGGCGCCGACTGGCGGGTAAAAGGGCATCCCGCGGGTCTGGCAGAGTCGATTCTTGAGGCGGACCACTGCCCTCGTCCGGCGATATCGTGGCTGGACAACGAGGGGCTCGGGGTTCACTATTCGCAACTTTATGAGCGCATTGTTTTTCAAACGGTTTCTGCAGAAACCGTTTCAAATCGCCTCCATCATCCCCAGTTCAAAGGCGCTTGTGGAGCGGGTTGCGAGCAAAATGGATTTCAGCCAACCGCGCATTATTGCGGAATACGGTCCGGGCGAAGGGGTTCATTCCCGCGAACTGGCCGCCCGGATGGATGCGAACTCGCAATTGTTTCTCTTCGAGCTCGATCCCGCCTTTTCGCGCGACCTCGAACGGCAATTTGCTGATGACCCGCGGGTTCACGTGATCAATCGCGATGCCGCCACCCTCAACGAAGAGCTGCGCCGACGCGGCATCGGACAGTGCGACTACATCCTCTCGGGCATTCCTTTCAGCATTCTCGAAATCAAGAAGAAGCGTGCACTCCTGCAGGACACCTATGACGCGCTGCGCGGGGGCGGTGCTTTCATTATTTATCAGGTGACAAACGAACTGCGGCAGCACGCCACATTTTTTGATCGGGCGGAATCGGAGTACTGTTTGCAAAATATTCCGCCGATGTTCATCACCGTTTTTCAGAAGGCGCAGACGCGCAACGGTCACGGTCGCAATGGGGCCTCGACCTCGGCCCCAGCCCGCGTTGCCGTGCCGCGTCCGGCATGAGCGCACGCAAAGCTCGCATCGAAAAGGACTCGATGGGCGAAATGTCCGTCCCCGAGTTCGCCTTGTACGGAGCGTCGACCCAGCGCGCGGTCTTGAATTTTCCCGTGAGCGGGTGGCGATTTTCGCGCCCGTTCATTCGTGCGCTCGGCTTGTTGAAATGGGCGGCGGCACAGGCCAATCACGATCTGGGCCGGCTCGACGCGGAGCGAAGCGCGCTCATTGTCCAGGCCGCTGAAGAAGTGGCCGAGGGCAAGCTGGACGAACATTTCCCACTCGACATTTTCCAAACCGGCTCCGGCACGAGCACAAACACGAACGCGAACGAAGTCATCTCCAATCGTTGTTGCCAACTGGCGGGGAAAGCGATCGGCGCGCGTGATCCGGTCCACCCTAACGATCACGTCAACATGGGTCAGTCGAGCAACGACGTGATCCCTTCCGCCATCCACATCAGCGCAGCGGAGCAACTGAAGCACTGTCTCCTTCCTGCTCTCGAAAAGCTGGAGGGCGCGCTAGCCGCGAAAGCGACGGAATTTCACGATGTCATCAAGATCGGTCGCACGCATTTGATGGATGCCACGCCGGTCCGGCTCGGCCAGGAATTTGGCGGGTATGCGCAGCAAGTCCGTTTTGGAAAGCGCCGGGCCGAACAAGCGATTACCGCGCTGGAAGAACTCGCGCTCGGCGGCACCGCGGTTGGCACCGGACTGAATCGGCACCTCGACTTTCCCAGCAAAGTGATGCGCCACCTCGAACAGCGCACCGGGATCGCCTTTCGTGAGGCGGAAAATCATTTCGAGGCGCAGGGTGCGAAAGATGCCGTGGTCGAAGCGAGCGGCCTGCTCAAGACGATTGCCGTTAGCCTTTTCAAGATCGCCAATGATATCCGTCTCCTCAGCAGTGGGCCTCGGTGCGGAATTGGGGAGATTCAATTGCCCGCCACTCAACCCGGCAGCTCGATCATGCCCGGCAAAGTGAATCCGGTGATTTGCGAATCCGTCATGATGGTTTGCAGTCAGGTCATCGGCGCGGATACGACGATCACCTGGGCCAGTGCGAACGGAAATCTCGATCTCAACGTCATGATGCCAGTCATCGCGCACAACCTTTTGGAGAGCGTTCGGATCCTTGGCAATGTGGCTGATATTTTCGCCGACAAATGTGTCAGCGGGATCGTCGCCAACCGGGAGCGTTGTCGTGAATTAGTTGAGCTTTCCATGGCGATGGTGACGAGTCTGGCGCCCAAAATTGGTTACGATCGGGCGGCGGAAATCGCCAAAGAAAGCGCCAAGACTGGAAAGACGGTGAGAGAGATTTGCCTTGAGCAGAAAGTGCTTCCGGAAGCCGAATTAAACGCTGCCCTCGATCCGATCGCGATGACTGAGCCGGGCGGGGAAGGTTCAGGCGGCGGCTAATTTTTTTCCGGGTTTCGTTTGCCTAACGTTTGGCTGACGAAGTCCGGGAATGCTTTCTCTTCCATGGTCGCTAACGTCAACAATCCAAATTTTTCGGGCGGGGCGAATATTGCGATCAAGTGTCCGCATCACACTTACGAGCAGACGATCGCTTTTTATCGCGACACGCTCGGCCTGCCTCTGATCGAAGAAGAAGCAGACGGCTGCATTTTCCAGTTTGGACCGGTCAGACTTTGGATCGATCGCGTTCCCAACCTGAGTCACGCCGACGTTTGGCTGGAGCTGGAAACCAACGACACGGAAAGCGCCGCCGCTCATTTCAAGAGCCACGGCGTGGCGCGACGCGACGAAGTGGAACAATTACGGGAAGATTTCGACGGCTTCTGGATTTCTGACCCCGCCGGCATCATTCATCTCGTCGTGGGCGACGAAGATTGAGTCGTTAGGCGCGCCACTGAGAAATCGGCGCTCAGGGATTTATCGCGCCCGTTTCGAAAAGTACATTTTCGAAAGTGGGCTGGAAAGCTCCGCCGCGCGTCAGGCCGATGGTGAAACGCGGGCTGATTTCACGCTGCGAGGCGCAGAAGATTTCGATATCAGGTCGTCCGGATTTTTCGAGTTCGGCCCGGACTGTCCCAGCGGCGAGGACAGGTGAGTTGCAATCCTGGCTGAGATGCCCGAGCACGACCCGCGCGATTTTTCCGGAAAGTAATTGCGAAATCACCGCGGCGGCGGCGGCATTCGAAAGATGACCATGCCGCGATTGGATTCGCTGTTTCACCGGCCATGGTCGATGCGGATCGTTCTGCAAAAGTTTTTCGTCGTGGTTTGTTTCAATCACGAGAGTTTGCACCTGGCGGAGACGCTCGATCGTTAGGCGAGTGGCATGCCCGAGGTCGGTCACATAGCCGAGCGCGTTGTCCCCAGCGTGGAACGTATAACCAACCGGTTCCACCGCGTCGTGCGGAACCGGAAAACTTTCGACCGTGATGTCGCAGATCGAAAAACTCGAGCCCGTCCGAAAAATACGCCATTGGCGATGTTCGCCTAACGATCCATAACGAACCGCTTCGGCGGTCAGGGCATTGCAAAAAATCGGGATATGAAACTTCCGGCAAAGAACGTCTAGGCCGCAGACATGATCGCCATGTTCATGGGTGAGAAGAACGCCATCGAGTTCGTTAGGGGCAACACCGCACTGCTCCAGGCGGAGCACAAGCTGCCGCGCGCTTAGCCCGCCATCGACGAGCAGCCGACAATGGTCGGTCGCGATCAGCGCACTGTTTCCCGCGCTTCCGCTCCCGAGCATCGTCAGACTAAACATTTCCGATTATTAACGAAGCGAGGCAGTCCGCACAAACGGAAACCGCCCGAACTTGAATCGACCGCGATGAATTTTCGACACGGAGAGTCTCGTCGGATACGTTCCGCCATGATGGATGCGATTGACCTGGCTGGTCTGCGGCGTGAGTACGAAACGCAGGGTTTGTCCCGGGCGGATTTGCACCTTGATCCCATCGAGCAATTCGGCACCTGGTTTTCTACGGCTGTTAATTCCGAACTGACGGATGCGAACGCCATCTGCCTCGCGACCGCAACGCCGGATGGAAAGCCCTCGACGCGAATTGTTCTTTTGAAGGGTTTCGACCAGCGCGGCTTTGTTTTTTTCACCAACTACCAGAGCAAGAAGGGCCGCGAGCTGGACGGGAATCCGCAGGCCGCGTTTTCAGTTTACTGGGCGCATTTACAACGGCAGATCTGCGTCACCGGTCGGGTCGAGAAAACTTCCCGGGAAGAGTCAAAAGCCTATTTCCGGGGGCGTCCGCGTGGTAGCAAGCTTGGCGCCTGGGTGTCGCATCAGAGCGAAGTGATCGATGCAAGGCGTATTCTGGACGCGCGTCTGGCCGAAATGAGCGAACGCTTCGCTGGCCAGGACGACATCGAGCTGCCGCCGCATTGGGGTGGTTATCGGATCGTGCCGGCTACAATTGACTTCTGGCAGGGTCGCGCCAACCGCTTGCACGACCGGTTTCGTTACACCCGACAGGCGGACGATTCCTGGGCGATCGATCGGCTCGCGCCTTAATTTGTTAGGCAACATTTCTCCCGATGGAGCCGCCTGAAGACGCCGTCCGCTCGCGCCGCTGGACGCACGCGACCGGGCCGCGTTACTGGTGGCATCGCCTGCCGGGAATGGATTTTGTCCCACCGATCTATTCCGATTTGTCGGAAGCGGAGTGGGAAATCATGCGGGCGTGGTACGAAGAGACCGATCGCAGCGGACTAATCGGGGAATGCGCGGTTCCGCTCATTTCGCTCCTGCACGGATTGGTGATGGGCAACAGGATTGCCCACATCGTCCAGCTTGGAACCTGTTCGGGTTACTCATCCCTCCTTCTCGGGTTCATGCTGCGCCGGATGAATGCCCCGCGGGGGTTGTTTACGGTTGATTTCGGGACGGAGCTTTGCGCACTCACTCGCCGCTGGCTCGAACGTGCTGGCCTGACGAATTTTGTTACGGTTTTCGAGGGCAACTCACTCGACCCGGCGACGGTGGCTGCGGCCCAGCGACATTTCGGCGTGGCGCCGGAAATGATCATACTCGACAGCTCGCATGAATATCTCGCGACCGCGCAAGAGCTTGAGCTTTGGTATCCGGAGTTAGAGGAGGGCGGCATCTTTCTCCTGCACGATGTGAGTATCTTTGCCGCCGACTTTGACGTGACCGGCGAAGGCGGTGTGCGTCGCGCCTTTGACGAATGGCGCCGGAAAAATCCCGAGGCGGAAGCGATTTGTCTGAACGGCGAGTCGCGCACGATGGATTTACCGCGGCCGCTCTACAAGGACGCCTGTGGATTGGGGATCATCCACAAACGCGGAGTGCCGGCAAGGCGAGAGGGCGGAACCGAGCGAACGACGTCTATCGGAGGTTAGTCCTAACCTCGCACGGACCGAAGATTCATCCATTGCATAACCGTGGCGGCGAGATTTTCGTCGCGGTCAGCATAATCCTTGCTTTTGCGTAAGGTTCCGGCGTCTAAAGACCATATATTGGCCTCGAGTAGCGGTATTCGTTACATTTCCGTAATTAAAACCTTGTATTATGAATGACCATAATGTAATACACGCCCGCGATGAGCGGAGAAAGACCTAATTTTATGAAATGGCAGCAACGATTTGTCCTCGGAGGATTAGCTAGTCTAGGAATACTCAGTTTGGCGGCGACGCCAAACGTTCGAGCACAGGAAGGTGTAGGTTCCCCGCCCATCATAGTCGAGGGGCAAGCCCTTCCCAGTCCGACACCGCATGACGATTGGAAAGCGAAGCTCGATCATATCATGAGCGAGGTCTCCGGCACGGAAATCACGGTCACAAAGAAGGCTACCGTTATTAAGCTCGATCAGCAGCCCACGGTGACGAACAACAATCTGCAACAGCTTTTCACCAAAGCGCCCGGCCTGCTAGTTACCGAGCAGAACACGCCCGGTCAGTTCAATCTCAGCTATCGCGGTCTTGGTAATCCGCAGGAGTCGGAATTCGTTACCGTCCTGATGGATGGCGTTCCGCTGGCCAGCGACTGGATCGGTTTTCCCACACTCTATTTCCTTCCCGTGCCTCAAAGCGTTACCGAAATCCAGGAGATCCGGGGTGGAAGCAGTCTACTCTACGGTCCGCAGCCCGCCCCAGCGGTTAACTACGTCACCAGACGCCCTGATCCGGGTTCGCCCTGGCACTTCTATACCGAACAGATCGGCGGATCAGATGGTCTTTACCAGACTTACAACGTCATCGAGGAAGCCATCGGCCCAGTCGAGTTCCGGCTCGACGGCTTCTATGCCCGATCCGACGGCCAGCGGGACAACAGCCAGTACGACCAATGGCAATCCAACCTTTATGTCGGCTATCGGCCTAACGAAGACAATTTGTTAGCGCTTGAGTTCCACGGTGGCCAGTTTAGCGGAGGCGATCCCGGGCGTCTTACGATCCAGCAATTCGACGATAATCCTGACTTCTCACCGGCTCCTTTCGATCATGCCTGGGTCGATCGATATTCGGTTGTGCTAAGCGATGACTGGACCTTCGGCGAAGGCTGGCTCATGCAGGCCAAAGGTTGGTTCACCCATCAAGATATCGATAATCGCAATCAAAGCTTCCGCGGTGCGCCTCCGTTCCCGACCACCCTCCAGACGGAGGAGTTCAATAATGGCGGATTCGACATTCGTTTCCGCAAGAATTGGGGCGACGACACCATCCTCAAGGGCAGCACGCTTACCTTTGGCGGCACTGTTTACCACGGCGACGCCCCGATTAATCGTTACAGCACTTTCGACCTGACGGCGGACCGGTTTGATGAATCGGGTACCCACACCCTCGATCAATCACGCAATTCGGATTACCAAGCCTTCTTTGTCGAAAACATCTTCCGCTTCGGGAAGTTCCACGTCGTGCCTTCGTTCCGCCTCGATCACGAATCGGTCGATGTCGATACCGCGATCGGGCCGACACTGGGAGGGCGTAGCGCGGATCACGTTATGCCGCTGTGGGGAGTCGGTCTTGGTAATGACTTCGGCCACCTCAACGAGACGTACTTCAGCGCCTCGTCCGGTTGGCGACCGACCCGTTACTTCGATGTTTCGTCACCGTTCCAGCCGCTCAACGCTGCTAACAGTCCTGATCCATTCAAATCGCTCGACTTTGAACTTGGCGTTCACGGCACTCCGATTAAGGGCCTCTGGTACGACCTTGGATTGTTCTGGATGGAATTTGAGAATCGGACTGAAACGCAATTTTTCACCCCGACTGACTTCATCATCGTGAACAGCGGCAGCACCCGGCATCGCGGTTTTGAGGGCGAGATTTCCTACGACTTCATGGAACTTTTCCGCGACAACTTCGTGCCTGAGAACCCGCCGACGAGCGCTAAGGATGACAAGGGAGGCCCGGTCACGCGGGCCACGCAACACTCTTTCGAGGGCTGGCATCTGAATGTTTTCAGCAACCTCCAACTCCTCGATGCCGAATTCACCGAAAGCCAGATTCCAGGGCAGGTAGGCAAGACACCCGCCTACTCGCCGAGCGTCCTCTTCAAGGGCGGCATTCAACTTACCCGCGACCACATCTTCGACCTCGCCTTCACCGCGGTCTATGTCTCAGACGAATTCTGGGCGGACGCCAACGTAGCCACGCCGACTATCCCGGCGAAAATTCCGTCCTATGTCGTCTTCAACGTGGCAGCCGACTGGCACGTGACCAAGAACGTGAAACTTATCGCGGGCATTTCGAATCTTGGCGATGAGAAGTATTACTCTCGCGTCTTTTTCAACGGTTCGATCGAGCCCGCGCCGGGGCGCGCCGGCTACGCGGGCCTCTCGCTGGAATTCTAGGTCATTGTAACTCTATCGTGGGC
>Ga0207691_10000397_pt1 | contig 43567 bp, 35 predicted proteins | sample KBSM13metaG_FD_184327 | JGI IMG/M metagenome (GOLD analysis project Ga0207691, IMG submission 184327) | Miscanthus rhizosphere microbial communities from Kellogg Biological Station, Michigan, USA - KBS M1-3 metaG (SPAdes) (version 2) | ecosystem: Host-associated > Plants > Roots > Rhizosphere >...
GTTGTTGCTTCACGGGTAGACAGCTTCAGGAGCCTGGCCAAGGTCGATTCAGTCGTTCGCGCCGCTTTCGCCGGCCGCGCGGGTGGACGAGTTGCCGCCGTTGCCGAGTATCTCACGACCGCTGTTCGATCCGAGGAGGGATTCTTCGCGCGCCATTTCGCGCCCGTCGGCGGTCGGATGTATTTCACGGACGAAAATGCGCGCCGCATTGACGCCGCTCGAAGCACGCTGCATGAGTGGCACGCTACGGGGATGGTCGACGACGATACGTTTTACGTCCTGCTGGCGGCGATCATCGAAGGGGCGGATCGCGTCGCGAACACCGCTGGCGTCTACGCTGCCTACATCAAGAAATGGCAGCCGAACGCGCTGCGGCCGTTCAGTATTACGCCGGAGCTGCCGGTGCCGTCACGGGCGCGATCAGTTGCGCATCAGGCGGATGCGATCGCAGTCGCCGCCGCTCTTGGCCCAATCGATTTGCTGTACGTCGATCCGCCGTACAACAATCGACAGTACGCCGGTTACTACCACGTGCCGGAGCTCATCGCGCGTGGGTGGTTCGACGCCACCGTTGAGCTGAGAGGGAAGACCGGACTCATCGCCGACCGGCAACAGCGGAGCGCATGGTGCTCGCGCCGGCACGCGCCTGGTGCACTGCGGGATCTACTCGCCGCGACCGGCGCGCGGCACGTTCTCGTCAGCTACAACAGCGAGGGTGTGATCGAAGATCGCGAGTTTCGCGCGATACTTCGCGACGCATCGCTGGACGGTCGCGTGCGACGGTCCACGCTGCGCTACAAACGATACCGCGCAGACAGTGACCGAGAGGGGCGCCGATACAAGGGCGACGAGGTCACGGAGCTGCTCTACTACGCGCGGCTTCGGTAGCATCGCTCCATGTAATTCCGGGGTTCGGACGGGCACCAGCAGTGCAACGTCGCCGGTTGCGCTGTTACGGAATTTTCGCCCATTCGTCAGACCCACGTGACTAACAACACAACTGCCAGACCGGCGGCGAGGCGCGCCCCACCAGCCCTATCGACGGCGCGCGAATCGGGTTACACTAGCGCCGTGAAGACGACGGCGCCGGCCTCTCCGACCGACCCATTGGAAGTAGATCAGGACATCATTTCGAGGGTCCTCGCGGGCAATCGGGATGCGTTCACGATCCTCATCAATCGGTACAGCGACCCACTGTACCGCCATGCGTTGGGAATGACCGGCAGCCCAGATGTTGCGGAGGACATTCTCCAAATGTCCTTCATTAAGGCGTACCAACACCTCGCGGAGGTGCGCGGACGCTTCGATGCCTGGGTGTTCCGAATCGTAGCGAACGGGTGCAAGGATTGGCTGAAGAACATTCGGCGCACGCACCTGAGCTACGACGAGGACGATCAGCCCTCCGGCTACTCGACTCCCGATGAGGAGTTGGACCGGACCGAGCTACGCTCGGATCTCGACAGAGCTCTCATGACACTCGCGCCATCGTTGCGAGAGGCGTTCGTGATGAAACACGTCGAGGGGCGTTCGTACGAGGAGATGGCCGATTTATTGGGTACCACCGTCGGAGCCCTGAAGATGCGCGTCCACCGCGCTCGCGAGGCGCTCCAGGCTCTTCTAGAGGAGAAATACGCATAATGCAAGACAACTTGAACGCACGCGATGGCAGCGGCGACGCGCGCCGCGAGCGGCCTCGCCGAGCCTCGGAGCAAGTGCAGCCGCTCAGCGACCGGGAAGTTCCGCTCGGTGTGACGGCGACGTCCGAGACGTCCGACATGATCAACAGCTGGCTCGATGGCGAAGCTCCGGAACCAGCCTCGTTGAGCGCGGATGCCGCGCGCCAGGTAGACCTCTGGCGTCGTATCGAACAAGAATCCGAGCGTCGCCGCCATATGGTGACGCCTGCACATGTGAAGGCACAGATCATGGCCGCGCTGCCCGCCGATCTCCCGCAGTTGGCGCTGCCGTGGTGGAAGAAGTCGATCCAGGTTTCGCCGGCGGTGGCGCTCGCGGCCGCCGCTGGCCTGGTTGCCCTTGGTGCGGCGATCGGCAATAGCATGAGAATTCGCTGACGCGCCGAGCGCGTGTGCGACAAAGAGGGCCGGTCCGCTGGACCGGCCCTCTTTCTCTTGACTCTCTTAACGCGGCTGGCTTCGCGGCGTCTGACACACGTGAAGGGTCTGGCGCCGGCAAACGCCACAAGCCAAGATGCCAGCCTTGTGAACGGTTGTGGGTGTGACGAACAATTTCAGCTGAAAGGGGGGTGTCATGCGAGCTCGTCTCGTCGCGGTTGCTGGAGTAATTGCCGTGCTGGCCGCCTGCGATCGATCGACTCCCGTCTCGCCGACCAGTGACTCGACCGAAGTAGTCGACCTGGTGCCGGACTACGCAGTGAGTCCAGCTGCTTCGGTCGATGCGGCTGGTATCGGATCCGCCGAGTTGCCGGATGCGCTCCGTCTGACCGTGGAGCAGAAAGCGGCGATCGTCGCGCTGCACGACGCGTTCATGGCCGCGACCGCGGCAGACGTCGCAGCGCTTCGAGCAATCGAGGTCGAAGCGAAAGCGGCAATCAGGGCGCGGAAGCCTCGCGACGACGTTCGCGCAATTCTCGCCAAGGGCGACCCGATTCGCGCCCGGCTCGACGCGGCGTTCAAGAAGCTGCAAGCCGACATCTGGGCAGTCTACACGCCTGAGCAGAGGGTATGGATCGAGGCCCATCGTCCGAGAGATTGCGGCGCGACCGCGGCGAAGCTGACCGACGATCAGGTGAAGCAGATCCGGGCGCTGGAGGACCAGTTCTACACCAGCGTGAAGTCTGACCTCGAGCTCATTCGGTCCATCGCGACCGAGGCGAAGCAGGCGAGGGAGGCGGGGAAGTCGCGCGACGAAGTAGCGACGATTCTCGCTCGCGCCATCGAGCCACAACGCCGTGTCGCCAACGCCGAACGAAAGTTGCAGGCCGACATCCTCGCGCTGCTCACGACGGAGCAACGCCGCGCGTGGTCATGTCGTCGAGGCTGAACTCCGCGAAACCGACTGGTAGCTGAAAAAACCGACGGGGGAGAGCATCGACTTCCTCCGTCGGTTTCACGTACCGGCGGCTACGCGCTCGAATATCAGCATGGCTACGCCGTCGCTGTAATAATCGGCGACGCGAGCCACTGGAGCGAAGCCCCAGCGCTCCAGCAGCGCCCGCCCACTCACGAACGCAGTCTCGTCAGGCAGCTCTGCGACCACGTTGCGCGCTCCCTGTTCCGCGAGCCGCGCGAGGGTAGCTTCGCAGATCGCGCTTCCAATACCGCGCGATCTTTCATCCAGCGCAACGGCCATGAAGTGGATTCGAGCGGTGCCAATCGTGCCTGCGACCTGACCAAACAGGCCGAACCCGACGACAGTACCGGCGCGCTCCGCCACAATCGCTTGAGATTCGTTCGCCTCGTCCTCGAGCGCCATGCGGAGCGCGTACGTCGCGACTTCTGCGAAGCGGCTCGTCGCGCAGGTCTGCGCGACGAGCCGCTCGAGAGTCTCCCGATCTGCAGAGCCCACCGACCGAAGCGACACATGCTCGGCATTGGACCGGAGGCGCATTGCAATAACGATGGATTATCTGGGACGGACCTACGCGCGGCCCAGCTGGACCTGCCGGACGTAGTGGATTTCCGGCAGGCTGCCTAACGTCTCGAGCACCGCCGAGTCGAGTCGGCCGTCCACGTTGACCACGGCGAGCGCATCACCGCCGGCGTCTACGCGGGACTGATGGTACCCCGCGATGTTGATGCCGGCGTCGCCCAACAAAGTTCCAACGCGGCCGATGACGCCAGGCACGTCTTGGTTCCGCAGGATAAGCAGCGTCCCGTGCGGAGCCATGTCGACTCTGAAATCGTCGATGCCGGTAATTCTCGGATGCGCATCGCCTAACAAGGCGCCGATAACGCGCGTGTCTCCGGCATCGGTCGTCGCCCGTATCTCTATCTGCTCGGCGAACGCGCCGCGCGAGTCCAACTGGATCTGGTCGACGCGGATGCCGTGAGCCGTTGCGACGTGAAGTGCGTTCACGGTGTTTACCGCACTCGAGCCGACGATTCGCGCCATGGCTCCGCAGAGTGCCGTCGCGGTAAGCAGACGGAGCCCGTTTGCGGCGGCTCCCGAGTAACGAACTTCGACGCGCACCAGCCCACCTTCGGCGAGGGCGGAAGCGAGCGTGCCGAGGCGCTCGGCCAGCCCGAGCAGTGGCCGGAGACGTCGCATCTCGTCCCCCCCGAGCCCAGGAGCGTTGACGGCCCGCGACAGATCACCGTCTATGAGCGCCGCACGCACGGCTTCGGCGATCTCGATCGCGACGTTCTGCTGCGCTTCGGCCGTCGACGCTCCGAGGTGCGGCGTAAGGATCACGTTGTCGAGCGACCGGAGCGGGTGATCGGCCGGCAGAGGCTCCTGCTCGAAGACGTCGAGCGCAGCGCCGCCGAGTCGTTTTTCCTGCAGTGCGCGAACGAGCGCCATCTCGTTCACCACACCGCCGCGCGCAGCGTTGACGATGACGGCCGTCGGCTTCATGAGCGCGATCTCGCGGTCGCCGAGGAGGCCGGCGGTCGCATCCGTGAGCGGGACGTGGAGCGAGACGAAATCGGCTCGACGAAGCACCTCTTCGAGCTCGACACGCTCGATACCTAACGTCAGTGCCCGCTCCGCAATGAGAAACGGATCGTAGGCCACGACCTGCATGCCGAACGCCCGCGCGCGCTTCGCGACCTCACCACCAATGCGGCCGGCGCCCACGAGGCCTAACGTTTTCCCGTACAGCTCCGTGCCACTGAAGCTTTTACGGTCCCACTGTCCGGCCTTCATGGAGCGGTCGGCCGCCGGGACACGTCGAGCCACCGCGAGAGTGAGCGCAAACGTCAGCTCGGCCGCCGAGATCGTGTTCCCAGCGGGCGCCGTCAGGACGGCGATGCCACGCTCCGTCGCGGCGTCGACGTCGATCGTGTCGACACCGACGCCGGCCCGGCCGATCACCCTGAGCCCGTTCGCCTGCGCGAGCGACTCCCGGGTGATCTGTGTAGCGCTGCGAACGAGCACCGCATCGGCCGCCGCTATCGCGGCAGCGAGGTCCGCCCCCTTGAGCCCCGGCTTGACGATCAGCTCGAAGCGCGAGTCATCACGAAGTGGCGCGAGGCCGTCGAGGGCAATCTGATCGGCGACGAGCACACGAAATTTTGTGCTCATGCGACGAGCACCTCACGAAGCGTCTCGAGCAGGACGTCCAGTTCCGCGACGGTATGATCGCCCATGTGGCCGATTCGGATCGATGTGTCCTTGAGCGTGCCATATCCGGCGGAAATCGTGAAGCCGCGGGCCTTCATTGCCTTGTTGACCGCGTCGCCGTTGTGAGTCGGCGGAAGCGCGACGCACGTGACGGTGGGCGAGCGCGATCCTTCCGGCGACAGAACGGAAATGCCAACGCCGGAGTCGCGCAGCTCGTCCACCCACGTCCACGTGCGACGTGCCATGGCCGCGTGCCGGTCCCAACGGGCCTCGATGGTTTCCTGTCGGATATCCGCGAGCTGCGCAGCCAGCGCGTAGAACAGCGACAGGGCCGGTGTGTTAGGCGTCTGATTCTTCCGGATCGACTTGTCGAACTCGATGAGATCGAAATAGATGCCGCGATCGCGCTTGGACTTGGCTCGGTCGAGCACCGTGTCGCGGGCAACCGCGAACGCCAAGCCTGGGGGAAGCGCGAGTGCCTTCTGCGACCCGGTGAGCACGAAATCGAGCTCCCAGGCGTCGCTCTCGACGGGAGCACCTGCGATCCCGGTGACGCTGTCGACGAGAAGCGTCACGTCGCCGGCCCCGTGCGCGACACGCGCCAGGTCCGCGATCGGATTCAGTGCACCCGTCGACGTCTCCGAATGCACCACGGTTACGGCATCGAATCCGCCGCCCTTCAGTGCGTCGGCGAGCATCTCCGGTGTATGTGCCTGTCCCAGCGGGACCGACAATGCCTCCGCCTCGACACCACACGCGCGTGCGATCTGGAAAAATCGCTCACTGAACGCGCCGTTCACGAGGGAGAGAACCCGGGAACGCACGCCGTTCCGAATGGCGCCTTCCATCAGCCCAGTCGCCGAGCAGCTCGCGATGTAGACCGGGCGCGTAGTTCGAAAGACGTACTGAAGATCCGGCTCGATGCGGGCGATCAGATCCTCCATCCCTTTGCCTCGATGGCCGATCATCGGTTGCGTCATCGCCTCCAGGATGCCGGGACGAACCTCCGTCGGTCCGGGCAAAAAGAAGCGCCCGAACGCGCGTTGGGTGTTCGGTGAGCCAAGGGCGGTGGTTTGTTGTACCGTCATATGTGGCGGCGAGATCTCGGGGGTCAGTGCTTCGTGGCCGAAGCGCTCAGCGCTTGGCCACGCGCGTATAGAAAGCGATGAGGTGCTTGAACAAGCTCGTCCACGTCCAGCGCGAGTGGAAGGAGCGGAGCCAGGGAGTTTGCGCGAACGACGACATCAGCGACTGCGACAACGGCGGGGCGGTCCACTACTCCGGCGAAGGCGACAAACATGTCGACCGCAGGGCGCGCCTCGAGGTCGGTGATGCCATCGCCGACCATCATTGCCGGGCGATCGATGTTCCAGCGCTCGATTGCGATGCGCTTGCCCCCGGCAGTCGCAAGGGGAGAGGCGTCGTCGAACCCGGCGTATGAGCCATCGTCGGCGAAGGAGATGTCCACCGCGTCCACCCGGCTCGCGGGCACATCGAGCGCCGTGGCGACCGCGAGAACGGCTGGTAACAATCCTCCGGACACGATGCGAACGTCGACCCCCGCCGCGCGCAGTGCGGCGACCGTCTCTCGCGCGTCGGGTACCAGCCGCGCGACGTACTGCAGTCCCAGGGCAACGATGGCAGCGCGTGTCGGACGCACGAGGTCGAGTCGACGTCCGTACACTTCTTCCAATGGAATCACCCCGCGCATTGCGGCGTCGGTCAACTGCGCCACGTCCTCCCGACAGTGCACGGCCAACTCATCGATGCCCTCGATTGCGGACAGCGTGGAATCGCAATCGAAGATCACCGTCCGGAACCGTGGCATGCCTCGCGAGCCCGCGGCGTCTACAGGTGAATCGGGCGGCCAAGGACGCCTAACGCTGCTTCCTTCACGGCCTCGGAGAGCGTGGGGTGCGAGTGCACCGTGATGCCGATGTCCTCGGACGACCCGCGGTATTCGAACGCGAGCACGACCTCCGCGCACAGCTCGGAAACGTTAGGCCCGATGAGATGCGCGCCCAGTAGTTCGTCCGTCGTCGCGTCGGCGATGAACTTCACGAAGCCACTCGTCTCACCCATGGTCCGGGCACGGCCGTTCGCTGAGAAGGGAAACTTCCCGACCTTATACGCGCGGCCGCTCTCCTTCACTTCGTGCTCGGCGAGTCCGACGCTCGCGATCTCCGGCCACGTGTATACGATGGATGGCATTGATCGGTAGTGCATTTCCGACGGCTTGCCGGCGATGACCTCGGCGGCGATGACGCCCTCTTCTTCGGCCTTGTGCGCGAGCAATTTTCCGCCAACCACGTCACCGATCGCGAATACGCCCGGCAGGTTCGTGCGCATCGCGTGGTCGACGAGAATCTCACCGCGCTTACCGACATTCAGGCCGAGCGCGGCGGCATCGATGCCCGTGATGGAGGAACGGCGCCCAATCGAGACCAGCACGTAATCGGCCTCGAGCGTCTCCGATGTTCCGTCCTTATCGGTCTGGACGAGCACGCGATCGGCTTCGATGGTTGCGCCGGTCACTTTCGTTCCGGCGCGGATCTCCAGACCCTGCTTGCGAAAGACCTTGTCGGCTTCCTTCACGACGTCGGCATCCATGCCAGGCAGGATCGTGGGCATGAGCTCGACGACGGTAACCTTGGCGCCCAATCGTCGCCACACCGAGCCCAGCTCTAGACCGATCACACCACCGCCGATCACCACAAGGTGTTTCGGAACCTCGCCGATGGTCAGCGCGCCGATGTTCGATAGCACGCGGCGCTCATCGAACTTGAGAAACGGCAGCTCGATGGGCACGGAGCCAGTCGCAATGATGACGTTCCTGGCCTGATACGTCGTGACCGAACCATCGCTGCCAGCGACCTCGACGAGGTTCCCAGGTCGCAAGGTGCCGCGGCCTTTCGCCCAGGTGACCTTGTTCTTCTTGAAGAGAAACTCAACGCCTCGCGTGTTCTGGGCGACGACCTCCACTTTGCGGTTCATCATCGTCGGCAGATCCACCTTCACGCCGTCGAAGTTGATCCCGTGGTCGGCCGCATGTACGCGAGCGAACTCGTAGTGCTCGGATGACTGAAGCAGTGCTTTGGAGGGAATGCAGCCGACATTGACGCACGTCCCGCCGAGCGTTTTGTCCATCTCGACGCAAACCGTCTTCAGGCCGAGTTGCGCGGCGCGGATCGCGGCGACATAGCCGCCGGGACCGCCGCCGATGACAACGACGTCGGCCGTTTCGCTAGCGTTTGCCATGTTTCATTGGGGCACAAGGGGGAGCGGAAAAAAGTAGCGGGTACGGCCACCGAAGGCGACCGTACCCGCCGCTCCCCCCTCAGGGAGCCCCATCAGCGCCGCCGGAGTCGGCGGCTTCAATTACACGTGTGCTTCGGTGTCAGCGCGTACTGCCACGAATTTTCCTTCGCGCAGCGGCCGGTATCCGCGTACGAGTCGCGTGTTGAACTTGCCCGAAATCTTCCCGTCGACGCGACGACCCTCGAACACCGTCACCACTTCGGCGTTCTCACGCGGATCGAAATACGGCCCGACCATCGCGACGAACGTGCTCTGACTTGCTTCGAGCAGCTTGGCACCGGTAGGCGGGATGTCCTTCGTCATGAAGAACAGGAACCGTCCTACAACTGACGCGTCCACCGACGCATCGCGAATCAAGGTGAACGGAACGCTGACGTCCTCGTCAGCCGCCATCAGATGTCCGCGCCAGACTCCGGAAAGGGCCGACATGATTGGCGGCCTGAAGCTTCCGCGCGCGGGCGGTATTGGCGTAAACGCGAATGAAGTTGAAGACTTGCCCATCTGGCTACTCCTGTCACCGCTCACTACGAGATACCTGTCGAAAAGTGTCGGCTCTCGGCATCAGCCCCTCCGAGGGCTCCCGACAGTCGCAGCATCGCGCGCCCGTCTCACTCTCTGTTGCTCATTGGATGCAGTTCGACGGAAAAGGGTTTGCCTCGAGACGGAAATCCCCGATGAAAAAACCCGGGATGCATCGCTCACGAGGAGCGTGCATCCCGGGGAGAGCCGGAGTGCGGTGCGGGCGCTGCGTTAGTTGATCAGCATCGTCGCGGGATCTTCCATCAACTCCTTCACGCGCACGAGGAACAACACCGCCTGCTGCCCATCGATGATTCGGTGATCGTACGAGAGCGCCACATACATCATGGGCCGAATCTCGACCTTGCCGTTGATGGCAACGGGGCGATCCTGAATCTTGTGCAGTCCGAGAATGGCGACCTGCGGATAGTTGATGATGGGTGTCGACACCAGTGAACCGAACACGCCGCCATTCGTGATGGTGAACGTGCCGCCGGTGAGATCGTCCATCGTGAGCTTGCCGTCGCGCGCGCGCTTTGCGATCGCGGCGATGTCGCTCGAGACCTCGACCATGCCTTTGCGATCCGCGTCCTTGATGTTCGGCACAACCAGACCGGCATCGGACGCGACGGCGATTCCCATGTTGACGTAGTGCTTGTAGACGATCGAGTCGCCATCGATCTGCGCATTGACGACTGGGTACGCCTCGAGCGCCTGACACGCGGCCTTCACGAAGAACGGCATGAAGCTGAGCTTCACTCCACGCTCCTTCTCGACACGCTCCTTGATGCGTTCGCGGAGCGTGCTCACCGCCGACATGTCGATTTCGTTGAACGTCGTCAGGTGCGCTGTCGCGTGCTGCGCTTCGAGGAGATGTTCGGCAATGCGCTTGCGGCGCGTCGACATCTTCTCGCGCGTTTCGCGCGCGCCCGCGGGAGCGGGTGGGGTCGGCGGCTTGCTCGGGGCGGTCGCTGGCCGTGGGGCCGCTTCGACAGCTGGCCGCGCCGCGGGTTGTGAGCCGGCGCCATCACCACGTTGTGTGTTGGGCGGCGTTGCGCGGTCGGCCTGTTCGATGACATCCGGCTTGCTGACTACACCGCCTCGACCGGTTCCGGTGATGCCGCCGAGATCGACTCCGCCTTCAGCGGCGATGCGCCTGGCCGCAGGCGATGCCTTGACGTCAACGGGCGCCGCGGCTGGAGCGGGCGTAGCAGCGGGGTCGACTTGAGCCGCGTTCCGCTGCGGCGTCGGAGCTTCAGCGGGCGCGGGCGCGGCAGACGCACCTGCTGCTGTCTCGTCGATCTCGCCAAGGACGTCATCGACGGCGACGACATCACCGTCGTGCTTCACTTGCCGAGCGAGCACACCCGCTTTGAGCGCGGGCACCTCGACGGTAACTTTATCCGTCTCCAATTCGACCAGAGTGTCGCCAGCAGCGACCGCATCCCCCTCCTTCTTGAGCCATCGAGCGACCGTCGCTTCGACGATCGATTCTCCGAGAGGGGGCACCTTGATCGATATCATTCCGCGAATCCAGTGACCGGTATGGTGGGCGAAGTTTTCGCGGAATATAACCGTCGAGGAACATCGTGCGAGCGCTGACGATCGATGCGCACGGCCAAGTCGATCAACTCAAGTTTCGCGACGACATCCCTGCACCCGAGATCACGTCGCCCGACGATGTGCGGGTTCGTGTGCATGCGGCGGCGCTGAATCATCTCGACCTCTGGGTGGTTCGCGGCGTACCCGGGGTTCGCATATCTCCCGGCTGGATTCTCGGCTCGGATTGCGCTGGCGTGGTCGACGCGGTGGGGCCCGGAGTGACGTCGGTTCGGCCGGGTGATCGCGTCGTGCTCAATCCGGGGGTGAGCGACCGCACCTGCGAGTATTGCCGCACCGGCGACAATCCGCTCTGCCTTCGCTACGCCATTCTCGGCGAGCACCGGCCGGGTTCGTTGGCGGAGTTCGTCGTCGTTCCAGTGGCGAACGTGCTGCCGATCCCACCGACCGTCGATTTGTCGGTTGCGGCAGCGTTTCCGTTGGCGACGCTGACGGCGTGGCGCATGGTGGTGTCGCGCGCGAATGTTCGCCCGAGCGACCAGGTGCTCATTCAGGGCATCGGTGGCGGTGTCGCACTTGCCGCGCTGCAGATCTCCAAGTATCTCGGCGCGCGCGTATGGGTGACATCGAGCAGCGACGCCAAGCTGGCCCGCGCGGCCGTGTTAGGCGCCGATGAGCTCATCAACCATACGACACACGATGTCGGGAAGGAGGTCCGCGCGCGAACGGGGAAGCGCGGTGTGGATGTCGTCATCGATTGCGTCGGGGAGGCGACGTGGGCCTCGTCGCTCGGGTCGCTCGGGAAGCGCGGCCGGCTCGTCACCTGCGGCGGCACGTCCGGCCCACTGGTGCAGACCGACATCCGGAGAATGTTCTGGAATCAGTGGACCCTGATGGGTTCGACGATGGGCAGCGACGACGAGTTCGAGGCGATTGTCGCGGAGCTTCGGGAGGGGCGGCTGCAACCGCCAATCGACTCGGAATTCCCGCTCGAGAAGGGGCGGGAGGCGTTCGAGCGGCTCCAATCGGGACAGCAATTCGGCAAGGTCGTGGTGCGGGTGGCGGACCGGTGACCGGAGATCAGGCGCAGTTCACGGTCGAAGAACAGCGAGAGATCCGCGAAGCTGTTGCGGCCGGCCACTCGGCTCACTGCCCGCGGTGTACGGTGGCGCTATCCGCGCGGACCATCGGCGGCGGGTCGTTTGGGCTTGGGTACGCGCGACGACGTGAGTGGCTCATCTGCCCGAAATGCCATCGGAGCGCCATCTTCGATGTGAAACGAGGCACGAGAAACTGATCGACCGACCCGGAGCTTCCGCATGACTTTTCTGGAGCGACTGCAAAGCAGCTTCGCCCAGTTCGCCGAATTCGTCCCCGCGCTCTTCGGCGCGCTCATCATCCTGTTCGCTGGGTATCTCCTGGCGAAGCTCATCGAACGCGGAACCGAACGTCTCTTCCGCCGTATGCGGCTGAACTATTTCCTCGAGCGCGGCGGCGTCATGCAAGCCGTGGAGCGATCGGGATCGCACTTCAATCCCTCTCGCGTGATCGCGAACCTCGTCTTCTGGTTCGTGATGTTCGTGGTGATTATGGTTGCCGCGAACGCGCTGGGAATGGAAACGCTCGCCGACGTGTTCTCGGAGCTGGTCGGTTACATCCCGAGCATGATGGCGGCGATCGTCCTGCTCATCGTCGGCATCGTGCTCGGAAGATTCGTGGGTGGATTGATTCTGGCCTCCGCCGGAGCCATTCAAGGTGGGCCCACACTCGCGCGTGTAGGACGCTGGGGTGTGATACTGCTCGCGATCTTCATGGCGCTGCAGCAACTGGGCATCGCCAACGAGATCGTCGTCACCGCGTTCGCGATTCTGTTCGGCGCAGTCGCGCTTGCACTCGCGCTCTCGTTCGGACTCGGCAACCGGGAGCTCGCGGGCGAGGTCACTCGCGCGTGGTACGAGCGATACAAGGCGGAGCGCGACGCGATTGCGGCGGCCGAGCGCGAGGCCGAGCTTGCGGATGATCGTGAAGCGGAAGGGAATCCCGTGTTAGGCGCGGGAGATGGACCGGAATAGCGTTCAATCGCGTTGAATAGCCGTTGCTCGATGGCACGAACCCGACGAACCTACGAGAAGGACATGACCATGACTGAGACTGCCTCTATCGCCAGCGCAATCGCTTCCGAGCCATCACTCGAGGAGCTCTGGATGCCGTTCACGGCGAACCGTGCGTTCAAGCGCGCGCCGCGAATGCTCGCATCGGCCAACGGCATGTACTACACGTCGGTCGATGGCCGTCAGGTGCTCGACGGCACGGCGGGACTGTGGTGCGTGAACGCAGGCCACTGCCGTGAGCCGATCGTGCGCGCGGTGCAGGAAGCCGCGGCGACGCTGGACTTCGCGCCTGGCTTTCAGATGGGGCATCCGTACAGCTTCGCACTCGCCGAGCGGGTCGCGCAGATGCTGCCGGGCGACCTGGATCACGTCTTCTTCTCGAACTCTGGTTCGGAAGCGGTCGACTCGGCGCTCAAGATTGCGCTGGCGTATTTCCAGTCGAAGGGGGAGCCGCAGCGCACGCGGTTTGTCGGACGGCTCCGCGGATATCACGGCGTAGGATTCGGGGGGATCTCGGTCGGCGGCATCGAGCCCAACAAGCGCGCCTATGCGGCACAGTTGCTCCCGCAGGTGGACCACATGCCGCATACGCACGACCTCGCGCGCAACGCGTTCTCGCGCGGCGTGCCGGCTCACGGTGCGGAGCTCGCGGATGATCTCGAGCGTATCGTTCGGGAGCGCGGCGCGGACACGATTGCGGCGGTGATCGTCGAGCCGATGGCGGGATCCACGGGCGTGCTGATTCCTCCGAAGGGATATCTCGAGCGGCTCCGCGGCATCTGTGATCGGCACGGGATCCTGCTCATCTTCGACGAAGTCATCACCGGCTTCGGCCGGTTGGGTACACCGTTCGCGGCGGATTACTTCGGCGTGGTTCCCGACCTGATGACGGTGGCGAAGGGCCTAACGAATGCCGCCGTCCCGATGGGCGCCGTGTTCGTTCGTCACGGCATCTACGATACGGTCGTGAACTCGGCGCCAACTGGCATCGAGCTGTTTCACGGCTATACGTACTCCGGACATCCGCTGGCGGCGGCGGCGGGTCTCGCAACGCTCGAGTTGTATCGGACGGAAGGGCTGTTCGAGCGCGCGGCGTCGCTGGCACCGTACTGGGAAAACGCGCTGCACTCGCTGCGTGGCCTGCCCCACGTGATCGACATCCGGAACCTCGGACTCGTGGGCGGCATCGAGCTCGAGCCGCGCGCCGCCGCACCGGGCGCGCGCGGGTTCGACGTATTCATCCAGTGTTTCAACCGCGGTGCGCTCATTCGTGTGACGGGAGACATCATCGCGCTCTCTCCGCCGCTGATCATCGAGAAGCGACAGATCGATGAATTGGTCGGAACGCTGACCGACGTGATCAAGTCGGTCAGCTAGCCGCACGAACGCAGTCGCTCGTCTGCCCGAAGACGTCGTACCCACCGTCACGTCTGTCACGTTCGCCACGCGAGGCCAATCGATGATGCCTAACGTTTCACGGGAGCGTCGACAGCCGTGCGCGGTCGACGCGCGCACGCGGACACGGAATCTCGACCGACTGGCGTGCGCGACCGTCGTGGCACTCGTGGTGGGTGCGTCGCTCGGCGCGCAGACGCCGGCGAAGCCGCGCGCCCGCGATCTCGGGCTGCCAATCGGCGGAACTGCGGGGGCGCTCGACGCGATCACTGACGTAGCGGGAATCGAAGTCGGCCACACCACGCTGATCTCGGGCAGTGGCAAGCTCGTCGTGGGGAAGGGTCCGATTCGAACCGGCGTCACGGTAATCCATCCGCGGGGGAAGGCAAACCCCGACCCCGTATTCGGCGCGTGGTTCACGCTGAATGGGAACGGCGAGATGACCGGGACTACATGGCTGCAGGAATCCGGGATTCTCGAAGGACCCATCGCGATCACGAACACGCACAGCGTGGGTGTGGTGCGCGACGCGATTCTGCAGTGGCAGGTCGGCAAGCCGGGGATGCAGCCGTGGGGGCTACCTGTCGTCGCCGAGACGTATGACGGCGGGTTGAACGACATCAACGGCTTTCATGTGAAGCCGGAGCATGTATTCAGCGCGCTGGATGGCGCGCGCGGCGGTCCGGTACAGGAGGGTGCCGTCGGCGGCGGTACCGGAATGGTGTGCCACGGCTTCAAGGGTGGGATCGGCACGGCATCACGAAAACTCCCGCCGGAGCAGGGCGGCTACACCGTAGGCGTGCTCGTGCAGTGCAACTATGGCGCTCGGCGCGACCTGAGAATCGCCGGCGTCCCGGTCGGTGAAGAGATCCCCGATCTCGCGGCGTGTATCGCGAATCATGACCCGGTTCCCGCGCAGGGCGGACCTGGGCAGCGCCGCCCTTGTGACGCACCAACGCCGGGCCGCAACGATGAAGACGGCGCCGGGTCGATCATCGTCGTCCTGGCTACCGACGCGCCCCTGCTGCCGCATCAGCTCAAGCGCATGGCGACGCGCATCTCGCTCGGCGTCGGGCGGATGGGGGGATGGGGTGGAAATTCGTCGGGCGACATCTTCGTCGCGTTCTCGACCGCGAACGCGGGTGCGGCGGGGGCGGCAGATACCGCCAGCGTCAAGATGCTCGCGAACGCGAAGATCACCCCGCTGTTCACGGCAACCGCGCAGGCAACCGAGGAGGCAATCGTCAACGCGTTGCTGGCCGCGGAGACGATGACCGGCGCGAACGACCTCCGTGTCTACGCGCTGCCGGTAGATCGACTGAAAACGATCATGAAGAAATACGGCCGTTGAGGCGGGCAGTGTGAGAAGCCCAAGGCAGAGCCCGGCTCGCCTGGGGTGGCGAGCCGGACCACGCCTAACAAGTTGGCCTTTGGCTTAGTTACGTCAGTGGTCGTGGTTCGTCGTCGCTGCGGTACCATTCTCGATCGCCGCGTGTGCAGCTGAGCTTCGCGCTCACCGAGTCCACGCCGACGACCACTTCCGGCCGTTTTTCCGTCGCATTCAGAGATGTCTGCTGCTGTCCCGTTTCTCTTTGCCACGGGCATCGAGAACAGCTATCCGACGCTGCGCACCGGTGCGCGCGTCGACCAGATGGAAAAGTGCGGCCACTACGAGCGCTGGGAGGAGGACTTCGCGCTGGTGCGCGAGATGGGCCTCAATGCCCTGCGCTACGGTCCGCCCTATTACCGGACGCACGTCGCGCCCGACCGGTTCGACTGGGACACCGCCGACGCGCCCATGCATCGCCTGCGCGAGTTGGGGCTCGAGGTCATCGCCGACCTGTGTCACTTCGGCGTCCCGTCGTGGCTCGGCGGGTTTCAGGATGATGCGTTCCCCGTGCTGTTCGCGGAGTACGCGCGGAACTTCGCGCGTCGCTATCCGTGGGTGCGGTACTTCACGCCGGTGAACGAGATCTTCATCTGCGCGAGCTTCTCGGCGCTGCGCGGGTGGTGGAATGAATGCGGGACGAGCGACGCGACGTTCGTCCGCGCCCTCCGGAATCTCTGCATGGCGCACGAGCTGGCGGTGGAGGCGATTCTCTCCGAGCGGCCGGACGCGATCATCGTGCAGGGCGAATCGATCGAGCACTTCGAGGCTGCTGGCCGCTCCGCCGCACGCGAGGCGGAGCGCTGGAACGCGATCAAGTACCTGTCGCTCGATCTGACAATGGGGCACGAGCTCGCGCCAGGAATGGCGGCCTATCTCAACGTCAACGGCGTAGCGTCCAACGACCTCAGTTTTTTTCGAGAGCGTCGCGCCGTTGGTCAGCGGTGGCTCGGCATGGACTATTACCCGACGTGCGAGCACCGTGTGTCCGCGACAGGGCGGAGCACGACGTCGCGGCGAGGGGTCGGCTTCCGCGCGCTGGCGATGCAGTACTACCACCGGTACAACGTTCCGCTCTTTCACTGCGAGACTAATCGCGTGCACGGGCACGCTGTGGACTGGCTCGACGAGCAGTGGCGCGACATGGTGCAGCTGCACGCCGACGGAATTCCCATCCGCGGCTTCACGTGGTATTCGCTTACGGATCAGGTGGACTGGCAGTACGCTCTGCGTGAGGAGCGGAATCACCTCCATCCGGTGGGCCTGTACGATCTCAAACGACGGCCGCGTCCGGTTGCGCACCGCTATCGCGAGATCGTCGCGACATGGGGGCCGCAGTGGATCGCTAATAGCGGAGTGAGCGATTTTGTGCGTGCTCAGGCATAGACATATCGCGACCAGTCACCTTCAATCCCGGATCTAATTGGGAGCCAAAGCGTTAGCGCTTTGGCTCTCGCTCGTTAGGCAAACAGATCATCCCATCAACGCGAAAATCGGACGAGTGGGGCATATGATTTGCCCATTGGGCGGCGCTCGCCAGCACGTCGCCGAACACCACCACTCGCCCCGATTTAGCATGGCATCCGTTGCGCGCACGGCCGTCAACGACGGCCGTCATCCGTTGATCGTCCACAGCCATCTGCGCTGGGATTTTGTGTGGCAGCGCCCACAGCAGATTCTGTCGCGCTTCGGCCGCAGCCGTCCCGTGCTCTACGTCGAGGAGCCGGTTTTCGCCGATGACATCGCCGCAGGCTCGCTCGACGTCTCGCAGCCGACGCCCGGTGTGTATCGCGTCATTCCGAGGCTGCCCGGTGATCTGCGCGCGTCGTACGATGACGCCGCGGCCGCCGTGCGCACACTGCTCGTCGAGTTGTTAGGCGAGGGTGGTCAGCTCGCCGGAACGTTCGACGACGCCGTCCAGTGGTTCTACACGCCGATGCCTGCGCGCACGATGCTCGGTGCGCTTGGTGAGTGCGCCGTCGTCTACGACTGCATGGATGAGTTGGCACAGTTCCGCTTTGCGCCGCCGGATCTTGGTGCGCGCGAGCGCCAGCTCATGTCGGCAGCGGACGTCGTCTTCACTGGGGGGTATCAGCTGTACCAGTCCAAGGCGAAGCACCACGAGAACGTACACTTCTTCGGGTGCGGCGTGGATGCGCGCCACTTCGGTCTCGCGCGCAACCCGGAGACGCCGGTGCCACCTGAGCTCGCGGATCTGCCGCAGCCGGTGCTCGGATATTTCGGCGTGGTTGATGAGCGACTGGACTACGAGCTCCTTGGCCGGCTCGCTGACGCCTTCCCGGACGGCTCGGTGGTCGTCGTGGGCCCGGTCGTCAAGGTGGATCCTCGCGATCTGCCGCAACGCCCGAACCTCTACTGGCTTGGCCAGCGCGCGTACGCCGATCTCCCGCGTTATGTGAAGGCGTTCGATGTGTGTCTCATGCCGTTCGCCCTCAACGAGGCGACGGAGTTCATCAACCCGACGAAGACGCTGGAGTACATGGCGGCGGGAAAGCCCATCGTGTCGACAGCCGTGCCTGACGTTGTTCGTAATTTCACTCCCATCGTTCGCGTCGCCGATTCCACCGACGAGTTCATTCACGAAGCTCGCGCCGCCATTGCCCCGGATCCCGAACGGATCGAAGCGGGCGTGGCGTGTGCCCGGCGCTCGTCGTGGGAGTCCATCGTCACGGCCATGGATCGCCTCATGACCACCGCGGTGCAGGCACGGCGGCCCTGGTCAGCGGCCAAGGAAGCGACGCAGGGGCGTCGGGCGACTGCCGCCAGCGTTAGTGCTACGAGCGCCACGCAGGCCAGCGGCGGGTCCGCGGCCGTGCGCTCCGGCTCGAAAGGGGAGGGCGCGGCGACTCGCGCCTAACGCGTGGCAGCTTTCGTGCGACAGCCTGTGGAGGTGTGGGCCGGAATCGAATGCTCGCTCAATCGTGTCGGCAATCGGTACGGCGATCAGTTGGTGCGAGGAGGGCAGTACGATCGCCCGGAGGACGTGGACCGCTTGGCGGCACTGGGGGTGCGAGCCGTTCGGTTTCCCGTCCTCTGGGAGCGGGTGGTTGCACTCGGGGCTTCCGCGTGGAAGTGGACGGACGACTGCCTCGAGCGGCTTCGCGCCCACGGTATCACGCCGATCATCGGGCTGCTGCACCACGGAAGCGGCCCGGCGAACACGAGCCTGATCGACCCGCGATTCCCCGCACAGCTCGCGCGATTCGCGCGGACCGTCGCGGAGCGCTATCCCTGGGTCGATCGATTCACGCCGATCAACGAGCCGCTCACGACCGCCCGGTTCTCCGCGCTCTACGGCCACTGGTACCCGCACGCGCGCTCTCCTCGAGACTTCGCGCGCGCGGTCATTACGCAGTGCCAAGCGATCGTGGCCGCGATGCGGGCCATCCGCGAGGTCACTCCGCATGCGCGCCTGGTACAGACTGAAGACCTCGGCAAGACGCATTCGCGCGAATGCCTGCGTTATCAAGCGGAGTTCGAGAACGAGCGCCGCTGGCTGACGTTCGATCTGCTGTGTGGTCGCGTTCGCGGTCGACACCCGCTTGTCAAATATCTGCGGTGGGCGGGCATCGCTTCGCGGGAGCTCGATGCGTTCGCAGAGAACGCGTGCCCGCCAGATATCATCGGCATCAATCACTACCTCACGAGCGAACGCTTCCTCGACGAGCAACTCGCCTCGTACCCGGAGAGCACGCACGGCGGGAACCACCGGCATCGCTACGCCGATGTCGAAGCGGTGCGAGTGCTGCGCGACGGGTTGGCCGGGCCGTACACGCTCATGCGCGAAACGTGGGAGCGATATCGCGCGCCTGTTGCCGTGACGGAAGCTCACCTCGCGTGCACGCGTGAGCAGCAGCTTCGCTGGCTGGACGAAGTGTGGCGGTCTGCCAGTCAGCTTCGCGGCGAGGGCGCCACCATCGTCGCGGTGACTGCGTGGTCGGCGTTCGGTGCGCATGACTGGAGCTCGTTACTCAGGCGGGACGACGGCGTGTACGAAGCGGGACTGTTCGACATCCGCGCTCCGGAGCCACGGCCCACGGCGCTGGCCCGCATGGTTCAGTCGCTCGCGTTATGCGGCTCGTATGATCATCCAGCGTTGCACGGACCGGGATGGTGGCGCTCCGATGAGCGACTAACGTATCCGCCCGTATCGCTACGAGCGCCGTGCGCTGCCCATGCATTCATTCCGAGGGCACCCGCGGCCACGACCCATCCGATGCTGATCGTCGGCGCAACAGGCACGCTGGGGCGAGCCGTCGTCCGCGCCTGTGAGGTGCGCGGCATCAAGCACTGGGCGCTCACACGCCGAGAGCTCGACATCGCTGATGCGAACGCCGTTGCCGCGGCTGTGGCGAGGCATAGGCCATGGGCGATCGTGAACTGTGCCGGCTTCGTGCGGGTCGACGACGCCGAGCGCGAGCGGGGCGCATGCCAGCGAGAAAATGTCGATGGTGCCCGCGTGCTCGCGGCTGCGTGTGCCGCCGCGGGCGCACGGTTCGTGACGGTATCGACGGATCTCGTCTTCGATGGGCACAAGCGGGCGCCATACGTCGAGACTGACGATGTCCGCCCGCTGTGCGAGTACGGCCGCACCAAGGCCGAGGCAGAGGCGATTGTGCTCGCGGCGAATCCGCAGGCGCTGGTCATCCGCACGGCGGCATTCTTCGGCGATCACGATCCGTACAACTTCGTCACGTGCGCCCTGCAGTCGCTGGCCAGCGGGCAGACCTACACGGCCATCAGCGACATCGTCGTGTCGCCGACGTATGTGCCCGACCTCGTCGAGGGGATGCTGGACTTGCTGATCGATGGCGAGTCAGGCGTATGGCATCTCGCGAACGGCGGTGCGGTGACGTGGGAAGAGCTGGCGCGCCGAGCGGCGCACACCGTGGGCGTCAGTACGGCGAATCTGCGCGCGGTCCCGGTCGAAGAGCTCGGACTCGCCGCACCCCGGCCGCGCTACACCGCGCTCGAGAGCGTGCGCGGTACACTCCTCAGTCCTCTCGATGACGCGCTGCAACGTTATGCACGCGCGCGCGCGTGGGAGCAGAGTTACGTCGGCGTCACGAGCGCCGGTACACACGGGCCAGTCAACCAGCCCAAGCGGTCTTCCAGAAATTCCACACCATCAACACACGACGGCTCGCGTGCGGCGCTGCTCGCGCGCGCTCAGGATCAGGTATGACGCAGATCGAGACGAGTACGACCGCCGACGGACCAAAGATCGTCATCATCGGTGCAGGGCCGACGGGACTCGCAGCCGGATACCGGCTGCGCGAGCTCGGCTACACGAACTTCACGATGCTCGAGAGTCGCTACAAGGTCGGCGGTCTGGCGTCGTCGGAGCGAAGCCCCAACGGATTCATCTACGACATCGGCGGTCACGTTCTGTTCTCGCACTACGAGTACTTCGATCGACTGTTCGACAAACTGATGGGTGACGAGTACCAGGAACTGCTACGCGAGTCGTGGGTGTGGATGTTCGATCGCTTCCTCCCCTACCCGTTCCAGAACAACATCAAGTTCCTGCCGAGGGAAGTGGTGCTGGAGTGTCTCCTCGGACTCATCGAGGCGCAGAAGCAGCCGATCGACAAGAATCAGTTCGCGAACTTCGAGGAGCTGATTCGCGGTGTGTTCGGCGTTGGCATCGCGAAACACTTCATGATGCCCTACAACTTCAAGGTCTGGGCGCACCCGCCGCGGATGATGAACAAGGAATGGATCGGCGAGCGCGTCGCTACTCCGCCGATCGAGCGCGTGCTCGGCAACGTGGTGCTCGATCGCGAAGATGTCTCGTGGGGACCTAACGCGACATTCAAGTACCCACGCGTCGGCGGTACCGGTGAGCTCTTCGAGCGAATGCGGCCGTACGTGGAGGAGAATCTCCGGCTGTGCGCGCCGGTCGTGTCGGTGGATGCGGATCGCCGCGAGGTCGTGTTGGCGGACGGTGGTCGTCAACCGTTCGATGTACTGCTGTCCACGATTCCGCTCGACATCCTGGTCAAGTCCATGACCGGCGACGTCCCCGATTGCGTGCGCACGCAGGCGGCGCGGCTCCGTCATTCGGGATCGTACATCGTGGGCGTGGGGATCAAGCAGCCCTCGCCGTCGAACAAGTGCTGGATGTATTTCCCCGAGGACAACTGCCCGTTCTACCGGCTCACGTACCTGTCGAACTATTCACCCGATGTCGTGCCTGATCCGGCGACACACTACTCGCTGCTCGCCGAGATCTCGCACTCGGAGTTCAAGCCGGTGGACAGGCGCACCATCGTCGACGAGACGATTCAGGGACTCGTCAACACGCGCATGATCTCCGAGGCGGACAAGCGGGACATCGTCGACGCCCATCTCATCGAGCGTGACTATACCTACCCGACTCCCTCGCTCGAGCGCGACGAGGCGCTCAAGGCGGTACAGCCGTGGCTCGAGGCGAAAGGCATTCACTCGCGCGGTCGGTTCGGCTCGTGGCGCTATGAGGTCGGAAACATGGACCACTCGGTGGCGCAGGGCGTCGAGTGGGTGAACCGCCTGCTGCTCAACGACGCGGAGAACGAGCTGACCTGGCAGGCGAAGCGGGGGTGTTGAAGTAACGCCAGCGGAACTCATACGGTAGAGTCTGCTTTGCGTCTACGGGATGTGCGTCGTCTCACATCGGGGCGGTAGGACAGGCATTGCGAACAGCACGGCAACACGGTTTCTAAGTCGTTGTCGTGCTGTTGCTTACACAGCTAAGCACGCGTTGCCATTCGCCTCCCCTTCGGGTATACTTCCCGTTCCCGATTTCGACTCGGTTTTTCCTCCCGCAGGACGTCATGACCGCACCAAACAACCGCGAGCGTATTCTCCCGCGTCTCATTGACGAGGAGATCAAGGAATCGTTCATCAACTATTCGATGAGCGTGATTGTGTCGCGTGCGCTGCCCGATGTACGCGACGGACTGAAGCCGGTCCATCGGCGCATCTTGTACGCGATGAACGACCTGGGCCTCTTGCCCAACCGCCCATTCAAGAAGTCCGCGACGGTCGTGGGTGATGTGCTGGGTCGATTCCATCCGCACGGCGACGGCGCAGTCTACGACGCGCTCGTCCGGATGGTTCAGGAGTTCTCGCTGCGCTATCCGTTGGTGGACGGGCAGGGAAACTTCGGGTCGATGGACGGTGATCCCGCCGCGGCGTACCGCTACACGGAAGCGCGGCTCATGCGGATCGCGACCGAGCTGCTCGCCGACATCGACAAGAACACGGTCGACTTCGCGCCGAACTTCGACGACCACCTCACCGAGCCGAAGGTTCTGCCGGCGGGCATTCCGAACCTGCTCGTGAACGGATCGTCGGGAATCGCCGTCGGCATGGCCACGAACATCCCGCCGCACAATCTCAAGGAAGTCATCAGCGCGACGATGGCGATGATCGACAACCCGGATTTGTCGATCACGGACATTCGGAAAATCATCAAGGGCCCCGACTTCCCCACCGGCGCGTACATCTACGGGCGCGATGGCATCAAGGACTATCAGGAGACGGGACGCGGCAAGATCGTGATGCGCGCCCGTGCGGTCATCGAGGAGAAGGAGACCTCGAACAAGTCGCAGATCGTCGTAACAGAGCTGCCGTATCAGGTGAACCGCGCGAACCTCGTGCGCGACATCGCGGAGCTCGTGCGCGACAAGAAGCTGGAAGGGATCAGCGATCTACGCGACGAGTCGTCGGACACCACGCGCATTGTGATTGAGCTCAAGCGAGATGCGATTCCGCGCGTTGTGCTGAATCAGCTGTACAAGCACACGACGATGCAGGCGACGTTCGGCGTGATCATGCTGGCACTCGTGCCTGACGTGAACACGCGGCAGCTCGTGCCGAAGGTCATGGGCATCAGGGAAGTGCTCGAGCACTACATCACGCACCGGCACGAAGTCATCGTGCGGCGCGCGCAGTATGAGCTCGACAAGGCGCTCGAGCGCGAGCACATCCTGGACGGCCTCAAGATCGCCGTCGACAACATCGACGAAGTGATCAAGGTCATTCGCAAGGCGGAGGACACGCCCAAGGCGAGTGCTCAGCTGCAGAAGCGCTTCAAGCTTTCGGAGCGTCAGGCGGAAGCAATCCTGAACATGCGACTCGCGAGGCTCACGGGACTCGCGATCGACGAGCTCGAGGCCGAGCTCAAGGAAGTGCGCGGCGTGATCAAGGACCTGCGCTCACTGCTCGAGTCGAAGCCGAGGCGCCTCAAGCTCATGAAGGACGAGCTGCAGAAGATCGTCGACACGTACGGTGATCCGCGTCGCACGGAGATCACGAGTGACCAGGGCGAATTCACGATCGAGGATCTGATCGCTGAAGAAGACATGGTCGTCACGATCTCGCACTCCGGGTACATCAAGCGGACGCCGACGACGACATACCGCCGACAGCGCCGGGGAGGTCGGGGGTCGAGTGGACAGGACCTGAAGGAGCTCGACTTCATCGAGCGGCTCTTCATCGGCAGCACGCACGACTACCTGCTCATCTTCACCGACGACGGGCGTTGCTTCTGGCTCAAGGTGCACGAGCTGCCTCAGGCAGGTCGCGCGACGAAGGGCAAACCCATCGTGAATCTCATCAACGTCACGCCCGATACGCAGATCAAGGCGATCGTGCCGGTGCGCGAGTTCAACGACGAGAGCTCCCTGTTGTTCTGCACGAAGAATGGAACGGTCAAGAAGACGAAGCTCAGCGAGTATTCCAACCCGCGTGCGAACGGCATCAAGGCCATCAAGATCGAGAAGAACGATGAGCTGATCGACGTTCAGGTGACGAGCGGAACGAACGACATCGTCATCGCCACCAAGCACGGGTTGTCAGTGCGGTTCCACGAGAGCGACGTGCGCGACATGGGTCGCGACACCACAGGCGTGAAGGGCATCGAGCTCAGGCCCGATGACTTCGTCGTGGGGATGGTCGTGATCAAGCGCGAAGCGACGCTGCTCGTCGTGACCGAGAAGGGCCTCGGGAAGTGCACGCACATCGACGACTATCGCGTGCAGAAGCGCGGCGGAAAGGGAATCCTCACGGTGAACCGCACTGAGAAGACCGGCGACGTCGTCGCGTTGATGGAAGTACTGCCGGAAGACGAGATCATGTTGATCACACGTGGTGGCATCGTCATTCGGTCGTCGGTCGAGCAGGTGCGCGTGACGGGCCGTAACGCGCAGGGTGTTCGCCTCGTCTCGCTCGACGATGGCGACCACGTCACCGCCGTCGCTCGCGTGGTTCCCGAGGACAAGGCCGAAGGCGAAGGTGACGAAGTCGACGAGCCGCTCGAGGTAGCGCCGGACGAGGAGTAGAACGGAGTGATCCAATAGCAAGTCGATTGCGTTTGCGGACCTGACGGGGGTCTGCCTGCTGGCAGGCCCCGCGTCGCATCGACCCTCGCGGAACTGCAGAGATCGGGGACTGGCGCACGAGGTATTCGGGGGCCTTCCACGACACGACTGTAGGCGCAGTGCCACAGCGCTGCTCACGGTCGAGTTCGGCGATTATGCAAGCCACTATGTCACAATGAATTAGCAGCGCGGCCACGGGGCTCACGGTATGCACGGGGTGGCATGCCACTGATCCTACGTCCGTCCTCTCACGCGCTTCTTTCTTGTCCTTCGTGAACGTCAACTTCCCGATGACCGACGTACCCACCGCTGGGGTCTCACCTCGCGATGGCTAACGCCCGCATCGTGATCGCCGACGATGATCCGGCGATTCTCCAGACCATGACCTGGGTGCTCAAGGAGCACGGCTACGACGTCGGTTCGGCGTCCGGTGGCCGTGATCTGATGGCACTGCTCGAGGAGCGCACGCCAGATCTGCTGCTCCTCGACGTCATGTTCTCGGACGTTGACGGCTTCCAGCTGCTCGAGCGGATCAAGAACGACGACCGCTGGCGCGACATGCCAGTGCTGATGATCTCATCGCTGCCGCCCGAAGAAGCCGCGGTGAAAACGCTCGGTCTCGGCGCGGCGGATTTCGTGCGCAAGCCGTTTCGCGTGCGTGAGCTGCTCGCGCGCATCCAGGCGCAGCTCCGCATGCGTGCCATCCTGCGTTCCGCATACGATTCGCTCCGGGTGACGGAGGAAGAGTTGGCGCGCGCGCGCGCGGACGCGGAGAGCCGGCGGAAGCTGGTCGACATCCTCCGTGAGGTCACTGGCGATCTCACATCGGACGAGATCTATCACCTGCTCGCGCGTCGCGTCGCGCGTGCGCTCGACCTCACGCGCTGCTCGGTCATCCTCGCTCGGCCGGGAGACAAGTCGGGCGTCGTGGCCGCGTCGTTCGAGCACGCGCTCGTGAAGAACTTCGAGCTCAATCTCGATCGGTATCCCGAGATCCGCGCCGCGCTCGATTCGGGTCAGCCCGTTCTGGTGGAGGATGTGCGTTCGAGCCCGTTGTACGCGGATATCCGCGAGCGATGGCGCGAGGAAGGGACGCACGTCGCCATCCGGTCGGTGATCGCGATGCCGTTCTCGCTGGCCGATGCCCGACAGTCCGGCGTGTTCTTCCTTCGTCGTGGCGACGACGAGCGTCCGCTCAAGGAAGACGACGTCGCGTTCGCGGATACGGTCGTGCGCGCCGCCGTCGCGGCGGTACAGCGCGCGAACATGATGGAGAGCACGCGCGCCGACAATCGCCGGCTCGAGGCGCTCGCGCAAACGGACCCGCTCACCGATGCGCTCAACCGACGCGCGTTGACCGAGCGGCTGAACGCGGAGCTCGAGCGCGCGCGGCGGTATGACTCCACGGTCACGCTGCTGATGATCGACATCGATCACTTCAAGCGCATCAACGATACGTACGGCCACCTCGTGGGGGACGACGTGCTGATGGCACTCGCGGCGTTGCTGCAGCACGAGGTACGCAGCGTCGACCTCGTCGCCCGATACGGCGGCGAGGAGTTCGTCATCGTACTTCCAGAGACGCGCGAGGATGGTGCGGTGGCGTTCGCCGAACGTATCCGCGAGCGCATCGAGATCCATCCGTTCTCGCTGGACGCCGGCCCGACGCTCCAGGTGACGGCGAGCATTGGCGTGGCGACGTTCCCGGCGCCCCGAGTCGCGACGGTCGAAGACCTGTTCATGCGCGCGGACCAGGCGCTGTATCGCGCGAAAGCCGAGGGGCGAAACCGCGTTCGGAATTAGGGCTTCTCGAGCGGGGTGCATCGGTCGGACGGGCCGGGGTTGTCGCCTGCGTGGAACGTGTGTACGCTCCACGCTGGTCGATGGACTCCCCGCCCTCCGAGGACTTCTGTGCGACTCAGCGCGTTCCCCCTCGTTGTCGTTGCCGTCGCCGCGTGCTCGTCATCGCGGAGTAGCGCGCAGGATGCACTCCAGAGCCGCCTGACGCTTCCGGCCGGCTACAGCATCAGCGAATACGCCCATGTGGGCGGTGCCCGGTTCATGGCGCTCGGTCCGGACGGGGCGGTGTACGTCAGTCGCCCGAGCGCGGGAGAGGTCGTGCGTCTCGTGGACGCCGACGGAAACGGAGAGGCGGAATCGCAGGTGGTCGCCGCGTCCGGTCTGAATCGGCCGCACGGGCTCGCGTTTCACAGTGGCTACCTCTACATCGCGAACACCGACGGCGTCGTACGCGTTCGACTCGGCGCGAACGGGCAGGCCGCGGGATCGGCGGAGCGGGTGAATTCGTACAGCGGCGGTGGTGGTCACTGGAGTCGGTCGATCGCGTTCGGCGCGGACAGCGCGATGTACGTCGCGATCGGATCGTCATGCAACATGTGCGTCGAGAAGTCCCGCGATCGCGCGGCCGTCATGCGATTCGACGAGAACGGGAGCAATGGCCGAGTGTTCGCGTCGGGACTGCGAAACGCTGTGGGCATCGCCATGAACCCGGCGTCGAAGCAGATCTGGGTGACGCAGAACGAACGCGATAACATCACGCCGGATCATGAGGACCTTCCGCCCGAGGAGATCAACATTCTTCAGGACGGCGGCGACTATGGCTGGCCGTTCTGCTACGGCAATCGCATTCCGAGTCCCGATCGCGACTTTCACGATCCCGCACGCTGTGAGCGCACAATTCCGCCAGCGCTCGAGATGCAGGCACACTCCGCCCCACTCGGCATCACGTTTCTCGATCGGGCCACGATGTTCCCGGCGGACTGGCGCGGAGATGCGCTGGTGGCATTCCACGGGTCGTGGAATCGATCGACGCCGACGGGCGCGAAGGTCGTTCGCGTGCGAGTGCGCGATGGCCGTCCCGTGTCCTACGAAGATTTCATCACCGGATGGCAGGGTCCGAACGGGCGACGTTGGGGCCGCCCCGTCGACGTGCTGGTGCACAAGGATGGCTCGTTACTCATTTCCGACGACGCCGCCGGCGCTATCTACCGCGTCACTCGGGCCGCGGACCGTTAGGCACGCCGGCGTTCGGTTTCGCGTGCCCGCTCTCCGTCGGACCAAGGTGGCGGTCATCGCGCTCGGCGCCGCCATCGCCGGAGCGTGCAGTCGTGGCGAGCAGGCGCGCCCGAGCGCCGAGACCACGGCGGTAACGCACCGACCGGCCGCCGGGACGTTGGTGCGCGTCGCCTACGTCGCCGACTCGAGTGGCGCCGCGGCGCTGGCTGATTCCCTGGACCGGGAGGGTTGGGACGTCGCGCCCGGATCGCGCCAGCTTCCGCCTAACGGGTGGGTGGTGAGCATCATCGTTCCTGGCGATACGGCGCTCGCAGGCGCGATCGCTCACGTGTTACGCGCGGCTGGAATGCAGCCCCAGGTCGTCGCAGCACAGACTTCGACGACCGGAATCGCCGTGAGCGCAGTCGCTGTGAACCGCGGCACGCACGGGATGTCGGCGCGGGTGCGGTGGGTCTCGAGTCAGGACCGGCGCGGGCTACTCGTGGTGGAGGACCCGCGTGGAGCGGAAAACGATCCCGTGCCTAACGGGTTCGTCTTCGCGCGAGAGGGGTTGCCGCCGGTACAGCGTGATAGCACGTGGGACGCCGCCGCCGCCCCGGACTGGAAACGTGTCGCGTACTCGCGCGCGTACACGACGCGACCGGGCGAGTCGGACTCCGTCCCCGCGAGCGAGTGGCGTCGACTCGCTCGTGGCGTCGGGCTTCGGGAATCGATCGTCCGAATGCATGCGTTTCCCACGAGCGGCATGGTGTCGGCGTTCGGCGCGGCGCGTACATTCGTGGTCGACGTGAGCGTGGCGAATGACTCTACACCCGTGAGGGAAGTCGCGCTCCCAATCGCTGAGGGGTGGAGGCTGGCATGGGCAGCGAACGGCTCACGTCTGGCGATCGGCGCGCCGGCGGACGTCATCAGTGACGACGGACAGGCGTCGCGTTGGCGCCTCGTCGACCCGGAAAGCGGGGCGTCTCGCGGTGTCGTGGACGCGGCGTCGCTTGCGCCCGTTCAGTGGGTGGAAGGACCGACGATCGATGCATCGACCGCCGTGGACATGACGCAGCGTCGCGCGTTTCGTGGCGGCGGGGTGGATGTCGAGAGCGAGGACGGCTGGATTCGCCTGTTCGTCAGCGATGGTGGGCGCGTACGGGTACCGCGCATTATCGGCCCCGGCATCGCGCTGGCGTCGACGGCGAGTGGCGAGTTCGTGGTCGCCATCGCGCCCGATCCGAACGCGAAGTCGTACGACCCGCCGAATCATCTCATCGTGTACCACACAATCCGCCAATGACCCAATCGCGTTGCGCAGGCTCGCGTCGTTACTTCCAGGTGGTGATCGGCAGCCTAACGTTGGCTGGCCCCGCGCTCGCGCAGAGTCCCGGTCCGCACCCGTACCGCCCGGGCATCGACGTGGTCGACTACGCGATCACGCTCGACCTGCCTGATCGCGGAGCCGCCATTCAGGGCCGAGCGGTGCTGGCGGTTCGTCGATCGGCCGCGGTGGACACGCTCGTGCTGGACCTGGTGTCGCTGCGTGTGGACAGTGTGCTCGTGGACGATCGCGCAGCTGTGTTCGCGCGAACGGACTCGCTGCTTCGCGTGCCGATCGGCACGGTCGTGGGCGACTCGTTCTCCGTGACTGTGCGCTACAGCGGAGAGCCGAAGGACGGACTCATCATCCGCACCGACAGCGCGGGTCGGTGGACCGCGTTCGGCGACAACTGGCCGAACCGTGCGCGCAACTGGATCCCGAGCGTGGACCATCCGTCGGACAAGGCGACCGTCACGTGGACCGTTCGCGCTCCGAGCGAACGCCGAGTGGTGGCGAATGGAGACCTCGTCGAGGAGACGCCGCTCGCGGCGCGTTCCGGCGGTCTGCCACGCACGCTGACACGGTGGCGCGAAGACCGACCGATCGCGCCGTATCTGATGGTGATCGCCGCGGCGCCACTCGTGTACTACGACCTCGGCCGCGATGGCTGTGGCGTGGGCGAGTTCGGCTCGTGCGTGCGGCAGTCGGTGTACGTGTTTCCGGAATCGCGTGATTTCCTCCCCGGCCCGTTCGCGCATTCGCCGGAGATCGTGCGGTTGTTCTCTGAACTCGTCGCACCATTCCCGTACGAGAAGCTCGCCCATCTGCAGAGCTCCACGCGATATGGAGGCATGGAGAACGCCGGCGCGATTTTCTACGCCGACGGGCCGTTCCGCAAGAAGACCATGCAGCCTGGCGTCATCGCGCACGAGACGGCGCACCAGTGGTTCGGCGATGCCGTCACCGAGCGCGAGTGGTCGCACGTGTGGCTCTCGGAAGGATTCGCGACGTACTTCCAGGAGTTGTGGGTGGAGCGCTTCCGTGGCGACAGCGCATTTCGCGCGGACATGCGTCGGATCCGGGACCAGATCGTCAAAGCTCCCGAAGTCGCCTCGCGTCCGGTGATCGACACGCTGCAAACCAATCTCATGCAGCTGTTGAACACGAACAGCTACCAGAAGGGCGGCTGGACGCTGCACATGCTTCGCGGGCTGGTCGGCGACTCGGCGTTCTTTCGCGGCGTGCGATCGTACTATCTGGCGAACCGTCACTCCACGGCGCTCACCGATGATCTCCGTCGCGCGGTGGAGGGCACGTCCGGTAGATCGTTAGGCTGGTTCTTCGACCAGTGGCTGCGCCGGCCGGGGTACGCGGAGGTAACGACCTCGTGGCGGTACGACACCGCTCAGCGGCGGGTCGTGGCGACGATCGCGCAGGGAACACGGTTCGGAGCTTATCGCTTCCCGCTCACCGTCGCGGTCGTCGATGCCTCGGGTCGTGAGCGTCGAGCGACGATCGACGTCCCCGCCACCGGCTCCGCCACGCTCGTCGTGCCGCTCGAGCTCGAGACCTCGCCTCGGGGCGTAGCGTTCGATCCGGACGTGCGCGTGCTGGGGACGTTCCAGTCTCGTTGATGCCTCACGTGTCGCCTAACGACGACGCCATCCGGTCGCGGCGACGGACGCGTACCCTTCGGCGCCAACGGAGTCTGCGGTCCGTCATCGAGTCCATCGGCGGCGAGCTGGAGCTTCGTCCGTTGCTCACGCGAATCGTCGAACAGGCGTGCACGCTGCTCGAAGCCGACCACGGGACGATAGGCCTCGTCGACGAGGCGCGTGGGATGGTGCGCACGGAAGCGGGCTTCAACATGCCGCCGAACGAGCTCGGGACGGAGCTCGGTATCGGTGAGGGAATCGCGGGTCTCGTGCTCGAGGCGCGCCAGCCCCTCAGATTCAGCCGATACGGTGACGTGCCGCAGCCTACGCAGCCCGGCATGTTGAACGACGCCATTCTCGGCATGCCGATCGTGTGGCGTGGCGCGATGATCGGGTTCTTCGGGATCGGGCGGTCGCCGAAACCCCCAGCGAAGGGGCCTCCGCGCGGCAAGCAGGCCGCCGCCGCAACGAAGAAAGGACGAACGCGGGCGCGCCGCTTCACGCAATCCGACGTTGCCGCCCTGGGGGAGTTCGCACGGCACGCGGCGATCGCGATTCAGAATGCGCGCACGTATGAGCTCGAGCAGCGCCGCACCGAGCGTCTTCGGGTCATCACGCGTATCGGCGGCATCATCACCTCCGATCTCCGACTCGGCGACATGCTGAAGAAGGCGGCCGACGCAGTGCACGAGCTGCTCGGCTATCCGAATGTGGCGATTGCGCTGATCGACCCCGAGGATCCGCAGACGCTCATTCTGGACACGTTAGGTGGGCACTACCGGGCGATCATTCATGGCGAATATCAGTTCCCGATCGACCAGGGGATCATGGGCGCCGCGGCGAGAACGCGCGAGACGGTGCTCGTGAACGACGTGCTCGCGGATCCACGATACCTGCGCACGCCAGGTGCGCCGGACGTCTACTCGGAGATTGCGGTTCCCATCCTGCTCGGCGATAGTGTTCTCGGCGTGCTGAACGTGGAGGCGGACGAGCCGCTCGGCGAATCGGATGCGGAGGTACTCCGATTGGTGGCCGATCAACTGGGCGTCGCCATCGCGAACGCGCGGCTGCACGCAGTGGCCAGGAAGCTGGCGGCGAGTGAGGAAAGAAACAGGCTCGCGCGGGAACTGCACGACTCGGTGACGCAACTGTTGTTCAGCGTCACATTGATTGCGCAGTCACTGGGCGCAGCGTGGAAGCGCGATCCGGCCGAGGGCGAGCGCCGCGTGGAGCGGCTACTTCAGCTGAGTCAGACGGCGCTCGCCGAGATGCGTGCGTTGCTGAGCGAGCTTCGGCCGGGCAGCGACACGCCGCCCGGCAGCGATACCGCGCCCGTGGCCCGGGCTGCGGACGCGATTCGTCGTCATGGGCTCGTCGGTGCACTGCGGCGACATGCCCGCGAGCTGAGCGCGGACGGGTTGCGCGTCATCTTCAGTGCGCGAGGATACGTCGCAGCTCCGGGTGAGCAGGAATACGAGCTGTTTCGGATCGCGCAGGAAGCGCTGCACAATGTCGCCAAGCACGCGAATGCGCGAATGGTCGAGCTCACGCTCTCGAGCGGGCCGTCAACGACGGTCTTGCGTGTTTGCGATGACGGTACAGGATTTGGCGGGGGGATGCCTGATGCCCATTCCGGGCGAACCTGGCCTGGGCTCGGTCTCCGCACAATGCGAGAGCGGGCAGAGTCGTTAGGCGCGCATTTCACGGTGCAGTCGTCGCCGGGTGACGGGACGATTGTCGAGGTGTCGGTACCGCTCGCGACCGCGAGCAAGGAAGACTCATGAAGAAGCCGGTCCGCGTGTTGATCGCCGACGACCACCAGGTCGTTCGGGAAGGGCTGCAGATGATTCTTGCCGACTCGGATGGCGAGATCGTCGTGGTTGGTGAGGCGTCCGACGGCGACGACGCTGTGCGTCTCGCTGCGTCTCTGAAGCCGGACGTCGTGCTCATGGATCTGAGCATGCCGCGGGTGGACGGACTCGAGGCCACGCGACGGATGCGGGATGCCGGGCTCGAGTCGCGTGTCCTCATCCTCACGAGCTTCGCCGAGGGCGAAGGGGTGCGCGACGCGGTGCGCGCCGGCGTCACTGGCTACCTCATGAAGGACGTGCTGAAGGCAGAGCTGCTCGCGGCCATCCGGCTCGCGGCGGATGGTGTGCCCACGCTTCACCCACGCGCCCAGCAGCATCTCATGCGCGGCATCGCCGAGCCGGAAACGCCGTCGCCGTTCGGGGCGCTCACGCCGCGCGAGCGTGACGTGCTCGCGTTGCTGGCGCGCGGCGACAGCAACAAGCGCATTGCCGCATCGCTGAACCTCAGCATCGGCACGGTAAAGGGCTACGTGAGCGCGATCTTCGAGAAGCTCGGCGTCGAGGACCGCACGCAGGCCGCGCTGCTCGCGGCAAAGCACGACGTCGTAGCGCCGCCCCGGTAATGGGCACTCGTTCGTGGGCGTGAAGTTCGCGTCAGCCCTGATCGCCCGCGTTCGCATCACAGCCGGCACCGGCGCGTTAGGCGCGCAGGCCCAGGATGTCAGCAACGGTGGGACGTACGACCTCGTGGTGATGGACGACTTCCTGTACTCGGAGCCGGTTCCGCAGTAGTCGGTAGCGGAGCGGGGAGGATACAGGCGTCGACCGTTCCGGCGCCTGTGTCCAATCCGTCCCGTGTCGTCCGGACGAGTCAGATGCCCATTCGCATGAGCTCCACCTTCAGGCACCTGTCCTGAACGACGTCAATGCCCGCTCGAGCCAGACGCTCGGCGGCTTCGTCGTTTCGTATGCCGAGTTGCATCCACACCGCACGCGGGGCCTTGGCAATGATGTCGTCCACGTGTGGCAGCACGTGCTCGGGGCGCCGGAAGACATTCACCATGTCGACATCGCCCGGAACGTCGGCCAGGCGTCGATACACTGGCTGGCCCAGGATCTTGGTCACCTCAGGGTAGTAAACCGGGACCGGGACGATCTCGAAGCCTGCTTCCTGCGCATACGCGGCGACGAAATGAGCCGGCTGGGCCGCTCGCGTTTCCGGCTTGATCCCGAGAACGGCGATGCGACGTGTTTGCCTGAGGAGGGCGCGCATCTCTTCTGTCGACTCGATGAGATGGGCGCGCCAATCGGTAGTTGGAGTGGTAGACATGCCCAGTTTCGTTGCCAGGATCGTGCGCGCGGACGCGGTATCGCGGGATGACAGGCGAGGCTGACCTCGGTTAGCTTATACGGCTCTCGTTCACACGACCGCCTTGGAGAAATACCGGATGCGGATGCTCGTACTCGGCGCGGGCCTTCAGGGCTCGGCCTGCGCCTTCGATCTACTTCAGAATCCCGATGTTCGCGAGGTTCGGCTCGCCGACCTGAACGTCGAACACCTGCCGTCGTTTCTCGCGCCGTATTCCGGGCCGCGCCTCATCCCGACGCGACTGGACGTTCGCGCTCGCGAGGCCGTTCTGGCGCTCATGCGCCAGAGCGACGCGGTCATGAGCGCGATCCCGTACTACTTCAACTTTCCGCTCGCGGAGCTCGCGGTAGAGGCGGGTGTCCATTTCTGCGACCTCGGTGGGAACACCGAGATCGTGTTCAAGCAGAAAGGGCTGAACGCGCAGGCGGCGGCGAAGGGCGTGACGATCGTTCCCGATTGCGGAGTCGCGCCCGGGATGGTCAACGTGCTGGCGCAGTACGGCATCAGCCAGCTCGATTCGGTGAGCGCGGTGCGCATGTTCGTAGGCGGGTTACCGCAACATCCGGAACCGCCACTCAACTACCAGATCGTGTACTCGCTCGAGGGAGTGCTCGACTACTACACGACGCTGTCGTGGGTGCTGCGCGACGGGAAGCGCCATCAGGTGCCGGCACTATCGGAGCGCGTGATGGTGCAGTTCCCCGAGCCGGTCGGCGAGCTGGAAGCGTTCCATACCGCGGGCGGGCTGTCGACGATGCCGTTCCGATACGAGGGCCAGATTCCGTTGATGGAGTACAAGACGCTTCGGTATCCGGGCCATGCGCACATCATGGAGGCGATCCGCGAGCTCGGCCTGCTCTCGCTCGACCCGGTGGACGTGAAGGGTACGAAGGTCGTTCCGCGCGATGCCGTGGTTGCCACGATCGGGCCGAAGCTGAAAAAGCCGGAGGGCCGTGACCTCGTTGCCCTGCGCGTGAGCGTGTCGGGTAGCAAGAACGGCACGCCACGGACGCTCACGTGGGAGCTGATCGACCGGTACGACGAGCGCCACGGCATCAGCGCGATGATGCGGACGACGGGCTACTCGCTATCGATCACAGGACAGATGCAGGCCTGTGGCGACATCACACCGGCTGGCGTGCACACGCCTGACGAGTGCATTCCCCCGCAGCGCTACATCGACGAGCTCGCGAAGCGGGGCATCAGGATCGCGACGCGCGATGGAGGACCGGGCATCGCCGATTGACAATGCCCGGTGTCTGACCGCCTAACGATGTTGGAAGCAAGACCCGGCGACGTCATCATGGCGTCGCCGGGTGCATCGAGGGCCTAACGCTTGTCGCCGAGCAGGCCGCCGAGGATGCTGCCCAATCCGCCGCCGAGTCCGCCGGCCGAGCCGCCGAGCTGACCGGACGCCATGTTCGCGATGTCGTCCGCGATGCTTCCGTCGTGATTGCGGTCGAGGATGGAGGCAAGTCCGCCGATTCCCGGAACCTGGCGCTCCATGTGCTGTTGTTCCCCCTGAAGCACTGCGCCCGCGGACGCGTTCGCGCCGTGAGCGGCGCGAGCCCGCGCCAACCCAGCCATCACGATTGGCGCCAGGATCATCAGAACCTTGCCCGCGCTCTGCATATCCATGCCGGTGGCTTTCGCGACGCCCTGCTGGATCGGCGCCTGTCGCTGACCGAAGATATGGCCGAGGATCCCGCCGGCGTTGAGCGCGGTAGGGTTGGTGATCGCCTGGTGCGGGGCATCGAGGAGCGAACCGTCGTGGTCGCGCGTCAGCGCCTGATCGAGGGCGGCAGCACCGTCTGGCGTGGCCGCGTTCCGGTTCAGACCACCGAGCAAGAGCGGTAGCGCGACTGAAACCGCTTTCGCTGTGGTCGCTGGATCAGCGCCGACTTGCTGGCTGATCTGCGCGATGGTATTGCCGCCAAGCTGCGCCCCAATCGTGTCGAGAATCCCCATAGGAGTACCTCCGCAACGAGTCATCATCCGAGCCGGCGCCGAGTGCACGCGGTCACGGAGTGTTCCGTGATGTAGCCGGAGGACTGGCGAGAGGGAAGTGAATCGGGTGTCGCCGGAATGACTGCGCCCCACGCTCGGGCTTCCTGCCGAACGCGGGGCGCGAACAAATCCGGGGCTCTGACCAGCTACTCTCGCACGAAGCCAGCCAGCGTCGCTCCTGAGACGTCGATCGCCTCCTTGGCATTCCAGCGATCGCGACCGTTGTAGAGAAACGCGAAGGCCAGCACCTCGCCGTCACGTGCGGTGACGTAGCCCGCGAGTCCGATGACGTCGTTCGTGGTTCCGGTCTTCGCGTGCAGGTTTCCCTGCGCGGGCGTGTACCGCATGCGATGACGCAGCAGCTCCGACTCGCCAGCCACTGGTAGCGACGCGTGGAAGTCGGCTGACCATGACGCGCGATGCGAGTAGGACAGCAGTTGCACCAGCGCGCGAGCGGTCACACGATCGAGTGTGGAGAGGCCGCTGCCGTCAGCGGCCATGACGTCCGTGGCAGTCGCGCCGACCTTGTCCGCCATGAACTTTCTGAGCGCGGTATTCCCGTACTCGGCCGACCCGACCTTGTCGGGACTGGCAATGTGCGCGACGTCGCGAAACAGCAACTCGGCGAAGTGGTTGATGCTCTCGCGGTTCATGGCTGACGCGAGTCGCGCGAGCGGTGGCGACGATAACGACGCCACTGTCACCGCGTTCGACGTCGCGGCGCCGGTCTTCACCTGTCCAGTGACGGTCACACCCTGGGCAGCCAACGCGGATCGCAGGGTTCCGGCTACCCACGGCGCAGGGTCGTCGATGACCACGAGGTACGAGCGCGGACCAGCCTTCGATCCGATCCAGCCGCGGACGTCGATGCGGCCGTCCGCCTGCCGACGAATCACGAGCTTGTCGCCCTTTCTGCCCATGATGGTGCGCGCGGCGCTCGTCACAGGCACGGTGCTCGACGGAGGGTCGAGGTAGACGCTCGCCGCGCCGCCGTTAGGCGCCGGGCTGATGACGACGGTCGCGAGGTTCTCGTTCATGGAGAGCGCAGACACGCGTGCAGCGTAGCCGGACTCCAGATACCGTGCGAGCCAGCCATCGGGGACGCGCTTCGATTCGAACGCGCTCGCGTCCGCGAGGAGATCGCCCGAGACGCGCTTGATGCCAGCGGCGGCGACCATGCGTGCAAGCGTCGACATCGGTCCGTCGGCGGGCGCGCGATAGTAGCGGGTGGACAAACCGGGGTCGCCTCCGCCGCGCAGGATGAGGTTCCCAGTTAGCGTACCGTCGGGGCCGAGCGTTCCGTCGCGCAGCACGGTAGTCCTGAACTGGTGGTCGGGACCGAACGTGTCGAACGCCAGCGCGGACGTGAACAGCTTCATGGTCGACGCCGGCATCAGCAGATCGCCAGCGTTGGCCGAGTACAGCGTGTCGCCGCGCGTGAGTGAGACGACCATCGCGCCCCAGTTCCCACTGCGAACTCGCGCGTTGAGAAACGTGCCGATGTCGGACGCGAGCGCGCCCGCACTCGCTGGGGCCGTGTAGCGGAGCGCAGGTGGCGGTGCAGGGCGGCGCGCTGCAGGACGCGTGGTCTTGGCCCGAGGCGCTGTTCGCGTCGTGGGGCGGGACCTCGAGGTCGCCGCCTTCGTTCCGTTAGGCGGGCGAGTGCCGCCGTTCTGCGCGGCGGACGTGACAACGGGAGCCGCGAGCGCCACCGAAACGACGGCAATATCCGTCAATCTCCGCAGGGTGCGGAGCAGAGAAGTGCGTTTCAAGTTCACGATGTCTGACGTGGCAACAGGCGTTCCGGGCACAGGCTCGACGAGCACGTCGGTCGGGCCACGACCGGGCCCAGGCGTAGGTGACCGGCCGCACCAACGGGCTCGAACGATTCCTATACCGCGTTATACCGCTAGAGCTTCACGAAGATACGCCGGCGGTAGAGCACCCAGAGGATGGCGAGCCACACGAGGACGAAGGTGATCGCGAACAGCAACGATGCGTTGCGCGGCTCGAGCCAGGAGGCATAGAACGTCTGGTAGATCCAGGTTTCGAGCGGGATCGGCTTGCCGTCCGACTCGACCTTGAAGATCGAATAGATGAGGCGCGCCGTGACTCCGGAGCCGACGAACGCGACGATGGGGTTCATTCCGTAGATCACGAAGGGCTTGGTCCAGCCCGCGACGCGGTGCTCGTCGATGATCCACATGCATGTCGCGAGCGCAACCGCAGCCATACCAGCGGTGAAAAGAACGTACGAGCTCGTCCACAGGCTCTTGTTGATCGGGAAGGACCAGTGCCACATGAGACCGAGCATCATGGCGATGCTGCCCGCGGCAAACATGCCTGCAAGGCGCTCGCTCAGCAGGCGGGGTGACTTGATCCAGCGGCCGCAGATGATGCCGAGCATCGCCGTGCCGACCGCGGGGATCGTGGAGAATGGGCCTTCCGGATCCCACGTGACGCTGCTGACCCAGAGGTGGTTCCCAAACCTGCCCCAGTCGAGCAGCAGACGATCGAAGTAGGCGGCGAGGGTCTCCGGAGGGTTCCCTAGTACGTCGATGCCGAGGAAGCCGTTAGGCGGTACGGGTACGAGCGTCATCGCGAACCAGTACCCGAACAACAGTGTGGCGATGATCGCGACCTGCTGTTTGAGCGTCGTCCTGAAGCTGAGCAGCGCCGCGAACATGTAGGCCAAGCCGATGCGCTGCAGCACGCCCATGATCCGCCAGTGGTACAGGCGATCGACGACGCGCTCGATGAACGACGGGTTCGCGATGCCGTCCACCGCACCCCACGTGAAATACGGAAACCCGTTGACCAGGAAGCCCGCGAGGAAGATCAGCAGGCCGCGACGGATGACCTGTCTGATGAGCGCGCCCTCGTCGTCGCCACGCGCGCGACGCGCATCGAGCGAGAGGTGCGTCGTGATGCCGACGATGAACAGGAAGAACGGGAAGATCAGATCTGTCGGCGTCCATCCGTTCCACGTGGCGTGCTCCAGTGGCGGGTAGATCGCGCCCCAGCTGCCGGGATTGTTGACGAGCAGCATCCCGGCGATCGTCATGCCTCGAAACACATCCAGCGACAACAGGCGCTCGCGGGAGGGGCGCGGCGACGGCGTGGGCGGGGGTGTGTATCTCGCGACGGGGGTGTCCGTCCGCTCTGGCGTCAATGTGGCCGCACTCATGGGCTCACTCCATTTCCGTTTCCGGCCGGGCATCCAGGACTTCGCGGACCTTGGTCCCCAACGCCTTCGGCTTGAACGGCTTGCCGAGAAATGCAGCGCCTGGAACGAGTCCGACATTGCTCGCGAGCACGTCTTCCGCGTAGCCCGACATTGAAGAGTACGCGCAGTGACTGCCGTCGCGCGAGGAGCGTGTCGGCGAGCGCGCACCCGTTCATGCCCGGCATCATCACGTCCGTCAGTAGCAGGTGCGCCGACTGCCCCTCGGCCACAGAGATCGGCGACGCGACCCGGTATCGCTCAGTACGAGGACGAGCGATCCTGTCGAACGGTGACCGGCGGCTGCGGCTGAGGCCGGGGGGCGCGAGCGGGCGGAGCCGGACGCCAATCGACCTGCGCGCCGGCGGTGGTGTCGGTATCTCGGCCTGCCCACTTGAAGAACACGAACGTCATCACCACGTAGAACAGAAGCCCGCCCGGAATCCACATGATGAGACCACCGATCTGCTGGTCGCTGAGCGGAGAGATGTCCCAGACGCGCGGCGCAATCGAGTAGGCGGGATACAGAACATGATCGGCCATCGCGATGTAGATCGAAATGATCGACATCGGGATGACCATGAGGAAGCAGTAGAGCATCTGCCCCGGGTACGAGAGCCGAGGTAGCTCGGGCAGCGGGCTGAGAAACGGCCACCACATGAGCACCGACGCGATCATGAACGTCAGGTGCTGCACGATGTGGATCGGGTGGTACGCCATCGCCGTGTTGTAGAGCGGCGGCAGGTGCCACAACGAAATCACGACGTTGAAGATGACGAAGCAGCGGACGGGTGGTGTGACAGCACGCGCCACGGTCGCGATCTTCGCGTTCCGGAGGAAGGGGCGCAGCAGCCAGCCGGGCGTGCCCACAATGAGCAACGGCGGAACGGCGAGGCTGAGCAGCAGGTGCTGCACCATGTGCGCGCTGAACAGATAGGTGTCGCTCAAGTCGTGCAGTGGCCCGTTCAGCGAGCAGAAAATCACCAACAGGCCGCAGAAGAACGAGACCTGCTGCGACCGCCGGACCTCGGGGACGTTTTCACCGCGAGCCGCCGCGCCTGCCTGCACGCGACGCGCGCCCCACACGTACAGCCAGCCTAACGCCGCGAGCCCGATGACGGTGCTCCAGTGGATCGTCCAGCTCGTCCACCCGACCTGGGCAATAGGGTGGACGACGGCGAGCGCAGCGGGCGGCAGTGCAGGGGACATTACGAGCAACACCTACGGTACAGCGAGGGAACTGGGGCCAGTCGCGCGATCAGGAGCCAACGCGAATGGCGAGATGTCCGAACAGGAACATCAAGCTGATGATCGTCACGACGGCGATGATCAGTGGGCCGGTGAACAGCGCGCGGAACAGTCGCGCGTCGTACTTGAGGTGCATGTAGAACAGCACCACGATCGCGAACTTCACCGCCGACATGATGAGCAGGGCGGGAACGAACAGCTTGGACGCGACGAACGACGGGATGTAGTAGATCCACACCTCGACGACGGTAATCGCGGTCAGGATCAGTGCGACCCACTTGTACTGCTTCCAGGTGGGGTGTGCGTGGGCATGTGCATCGTCGGCGGCTGGGGCGACGTGCGCTCCGCCTGCCGCTGCACCGCTCGCATGCCCGCCGTGCCCCTTGGGAGCCGAGTCCTGCTGCGCCATGTGCGGCTCCTTACCTGATGAGGTAGATGAGGGTGAAGATCGCGATCCAGACGACGTCGACGAAGTGCCAGTAGAGAGCCGCGATGTCGACGTTGATGGCGTCACCGGGCCCGAGCCCGCGCTTGTAGTCGATCGCGAGCAACGTGCCTAGCCAGATCACGCCGGCGGTAACGTGAGCGCCGTGGAAGCCTGTGAGCGTGAAGAACGACGAGCCGAACAGGTTCGTGCGGATGGACAGACCCTCGTGCACGAACGACGTGAACTCGAATGCCTGGAAGGCGAGGAACGTCGCGCCGAGAATGCACGTGGCCCACAGCCACAGCTTGGACGACCCGAGAATGCGGTCGCCCGTCGTGAGCTTCGGAAGATTGCGGTTCTCGACCGCCGCCAGTGCGAGCACCATCGCCAGCGACGACATGAGCAGCACGAACGTCGACGCGGACGTGACCGGGATGTTCAGGATCGCCTTGAGGGGCACCTGGCAGGCCGGTGGAGCGCACGCCTCATGCGGGAACGGTCCGACGACGCTTCGCCCCTTGTAGATGAGGTACGTCGAAATCAACGACGCGAACAGCATGCACTCCGACCCGATGAACGCCCAGATGGCGATCTTCCGGCTATCCAGCCCGGTGGTCGTGTAGTGATGGCCGTGTGCGCCGGCTTGTACGTGGTCGAGCGCTGGCGAGGCAGACATTCGTCTCGTGGAGATCTAGTGAACAGACTGAACTAGTGGTGGGCTTCTTCGAGAGGGCTCAGCAGCCAGGCATACAGGAAACCGATGAGCCCTGCCGCGCCGCCGAATATGAGCGTGAACGCGACCGCCTTGTTCTCCAGGTGAATGAAGATGAGGCCAGAGAACATGACGATGATGCTCGCCGCCACGAATAGCGGCTTGATGGTCGGCAACGGCATTGGGATGCCAAGCTCCTTCGCCGTGCGACGTTCCGTTTCGATGTGCACCGGCTTTGCGTCCGCTTCCTTCTCGTGGTCCGTCCACGCGTCGTGCGTGTGCGGGATCTCGGATGTGCGCTCGGGATGTGTCAGGTCCCAAAGCGGATACCGTGACTCGACGAGCGGGATCTCCGCGAAGTTGTACTCGGGCGGTGGCGACGGAATCGACCACTCGAGTGTCGCGGCATCCCACGGATTGTCAGGCGCGATCGGCCCGGTCGCTTTGCTGCGGAAGAAATTCCAGACGAAGATCGCCGTCGCGATCACGAGCATGAACGCGCCGATGCTCGAGAGCATGTTGAACGTGTCCCAGCCCTGACCGGCATCGTACGTGTAGATACGGCGCGGCATCCCGAGCAGTCCGGAGAAGTGCATCGGGAAGAACGTCAGGTTCATCGCGACGAAGTTCAGCCAGAAATGCCAGGTGCCGAGCCGCTCGTTCATCATGCGGCCGAACATCTTCGGGAAGTAGTGATAGATGCCGGCGAAGATGCCCATGATCGACCCACCGAACAGCACGTAGTGGAAGTGGGCGACGATGTAGTACGTGTCGGTCTGCTGAAGGTCAGCCGGCGGCGACGCGTGCGATACGCCGGAGATACCACCGATCGTGAACAGCGCGACGAGCCCGATCGCGAACTTCATCGCGGCCGTGAAGCGGATGGAACCACCCCACATCGTGAAGATCCAGTTGAAGATCTTCACGCCCGTCGGGATGGCGATGAGCAGCGTCGTGAGTCCGAAGACGGTGTCGGCGATCGGCCCCATGCCGACCGAGAACATGTGGTGTGCCCACACACCGAAGCCAAGGAAGCCGATGAGGATGCCCGAGTACACCATGACCGGGTATCCGAAGAGTGGCTTCTTGGAGTTCGTCGGCAACACTTCGGAGACGAGCCCGAACGCCGGAAGGATCAGGATGTAGACCTCTGGATGACCGAAGATCCAGAACAGGTGCTGCCAGAGCAGCGGGTCACCGCCGGAGCCAATGTTGTAGAAGTTCGTACCGAAGAAGCGGTCGAACTGCAGGAACACGAGCGCGATCGTGATCACCGGGAACGCGAGCACGATCAGGAACTGCACGACGAACGACATCCACGTGAACATCGGCATGCGCATCAGGTTCATCCCCGGTGCGCGCAGATTGATGATCGTCGTGATGAAGTTGAACGCGGCCGCGAGCGACGAGATGCCGAGGATCTGCAGGCCGAGCACCCAGAAGTCGATGTTCAGACCCTGCGAGAACTGACGCGTGGTCAGTGGCGCATAACCGAACCAGCCGCCGTCCGGCGCGACGCTGAAGAAGATCGGGAACGTGATGAACAGGCCGCCGAACAGATAGACCCAGTAGCTGAACGCGTTCAATCGCGGGAACGCGACGTCGCGCGCGCCGATCTGCAGCGGAATGAGGAAGTTGAAGAACGCCGCAGACAGGGGCATGATGGCGAGGAACACCATCGTCGTCCCGTGCATCGTGAACAGCTGATTGTACATCTCAGCCGACACGAGCGTCTCGTTGGGACGCGCGAGCTGCGCCCGGATGAGTACGGCCTCGAGTCCGCCGAACAGGAAGAAGAAGAGCGAGGTGTACAGGTACAGCACCCCGATCCGCTT
>Ga0207691_10000398_pt1 | contig 43485 bp, 39 predicted proteins | sample KBSM13metaG_FD_184327 | JGI IMG/M metagenome (GOLD analysis project Ga0207691, IMG submission 184327) | Miscanthus rhizosphere microbial communities from Kellogg Biological Station, Michigan, USA - KBS M1-3 metaG (SPAdes) (version 2) | ecosystem: Host-associated > Plants > Roots > Rhizosphere >...
ATACTGGTGGGCGAACAGCCGGGCAACGATGAAGACCTCGCGGGCCGACCCTTTGTGGGGCCGGCCGGGTTGCTGCTTCGTACGTTGCTCGAAGAAGCGGGGCTGCCGGCGGCGCAGGTCTGATCTCTCGTCGGCGTTGCGTTGACTTCCGGATCGTCGGCAAGCCAAATCGAGTGCTGGACACGCAGGAGACCGGAATGACCAAAGTCAGGCAGGCGGGGATCGGCGACCTCGACGCACTGGTACCGCTCTTCGACGCTTATCGGCAGTTCTACAAGCGCAACACCGATCCGCCCGCGGCGCGCGAGTTCCTGTTCAAGCGCTTCCAGCACCAGCAGTCGGTGATCTTCATCGCGCATGACGACGACGGAGCGGCCATCGGCTTTACGCAGCTCTATCCCCTGTTCTCGTCGCTCACGCTGGTGCGCACCTTCATCCTGTACGACCTGTTCGTTGCTCCCTCGGCACGACGAACCGGCGCGGCGCGGCAGCTGCTCAGGGCGGCCGCGGACTACGGTCGCGCGGTCGGCGCGGGCGCACTGGAGCTGTCCACCGCCACGGACAACGTAGCCGCGCAACGCCTCTACGAGTCCGAGGGGTGGGTGCGCGACAGCGCCTTTTACGTCTACGGGCTCGGGCTCTAGCCAGACCAGGCTCGACTCCAACTTTGGGCTGCCTTCGGGACCCTAGCGGTCGGGGTCGTGTCGATTTTGAAATTGCCCAAACGACTATGGGGCATCGACCACCGCGTCACGGCTCGCCCGTGGCCTACAGAGCAGACAGGAGCAGCCCATGAAAGTCTCGCAGCGAATCAGCCCGTGCCTGTGGTTCGACGACCAGGCCGAAGCCGCGGCGAAGTTCTACACCGGTATCTTCAAGAACTCCAAGATCACGCAGATCGCGCGCTATAGCGAGGTGGGCAAGGAACACCACCACAAGCCACCAGGCTCGGTGATGACCGTGGCGTTCGAGCTGGATGGCCTGCCCTTCACGGCCCTGAATGGCGGCCCCATCTTCAAGTTCAACGAGGCCATGTCCCTGCAGATCTACTGCGATGACCAGGAAGAAGTGGATCACTACTGGAGCAAGCTCACCGCCGGTGGACAGGAGCAGCGCTGCGGGTGGCTCAAGGATAAGTTCGGCGTCTCCTGGCAAGTGGTGCCGAAGCCGCTGATCGATATGATGACCGATCCGGATGCGGCTAAGGCCGCGCGCGCCACGCAGGCCATGTTCCAGATGAAGAAGATCGACATCGCGACGGTGCGCCGCGCCGCCGGCTGAGCTCACTCGAAGAACGCGAAGCTGCGGAATTCGATGCTTTCCCGGGGCCTGGCGTCCGGGAAGCTCAGATCGCGAAACGCGGTGTGAGGCGTCCGCAGCGCCTTGCCCGCCTCGCTGTCGTGGAACTTGATGAGCACGATCTCGTCTCGCGTCATGTTCGAGAAATACCACCACCGGTGCGCCGGGTTGTAGTGGAAGATGGCGGCCGCGAGCAGCGACTCTTCGTCCGGCATTTCGCGCATCATGGCTTCCGGTTCGGGAATGCGGTCCACGACGTGCAGCGTGTTCGGAACCCCTTCGTCGGCGCGGACGCTCCCCGCGTCGCACAGCGCGAGCGGCCAGTCCTGTGGCGGTTGCGAGAATGAGCGCCAAAGACTGGAGGCGATGAAGCGCGAGTAGCCTTTGCCGTCCGGAAAGGCCTTGTCGTAGAGATCACGCGCAAGGAGCTCCGCGCGTCGTGGCGTGAAGTCGACGTGCGCCTCGCCAGCCGGCGGCTGGACGCCGCCTTTGTGCGCGTAACCGACGGTCTGGCGATGATGCCGCGACAGATCTCCGGAGGTGCGGATCATCCAGCTCATGAGTGCGACGCGGTTCGCACCGGTAAGTGCCTTGACGGTCTCCTCGACTTCGCCCGGGTAGATCCGCTCGACCTCGTCCCGGTCGAAGAAGTCCCGCACCGCGCTGCGATGCTCGGTCAGGACGAAACCGTTTACATCCAGGCTGAACCGCTCCCTGATCGGGCGTCCGTCGCGGATCCTCACGCGGTGCGTCTGATACCTGCCGGTGTTGCATTCGACGCCCGGCGCCACGAAGCGGCGATTGATCCGCGAATCAGCCGTGACATAGCTGATTCCGGCCTCCACCGTTCTCACGTCGGGATCGTCCACGGCACCTCGCATCTCGCTTGCTCCGTCGAATGGGATCATTCGCCGGCGATCGTCATCTCCTCGATCAGGATCGAGCCCGTGCGGGTCCCGCCGCGGAGGTCGACGTCGTTGCCGACATCGACGATACGGCGATACAGGTCCTTGAGGTTGCCTGCGATCGTGACCTCGTGGACGGGATACGCAATGCGGCCACCCTCGATCCAGAATCCCGTGGCGCCACGCGAATAATCGCCGGTCACGCCATTGACGCCCTGCCCCATGAGCTCGGTCACGAGCAGGCCGCGATCCATGAGCGCGAGCATGCCGTCGAAGTCGCGCTCGCGCCCGATCACGGTCAGGTTGTGTGTGCCGCCCGCGTTGCCCGTCGTGCGCAGCCCTAGCTTGCGCGCCGAGTAGGTGCTCAGCACGTAACCTTCGAGCACGCCGTTCGCGACGAGCTCGCGGTCGCGCGTCGCCACTCCCTCATTGTCGAATGGCGCGCTGCCGAGCGCCTTCGGCAGGTGTGGATGCTCGTGAAGTGCGAACCAATCCGGAAAGACCTGTTGCCCAGCCGCGTCGAGCAGGAACGATGCGCGCCGGTACTGGCTGCCGCCGCGGATCGCACCGGTGAAATGCCCGATCAGCCCGCGGGCGACGTCGGGCGAATAGAGCACCGGTGCGCGCGTCGTGGCGAGCTTGCGCGCCCCAAGCCGTGCAACGGCGCGTTCGCCGCTCCGGCGTCCGATACTCTCGGCGGGCTCGAGCTCGCGCCAGTCGCGCGTACTGCTGTACCAGTAGTCGCGCTGCATCTCGTCGCCGTCGACGCCGATCACCGCGCAGCTGATGCCATGCAGCGACCCCGGGTAGGAGGCCATGAAACCGTGCGAGTTTCCGTAGGCGCGCACGCCGGCGTGGCTGCTGACGCCGGCGCCCTCGGAGTTCGTGATGCGCTTGTCGACGACCATCGCTGCCGACTCGCAGGCACGCGCAAGCTCGACCGCCGCCTCGGGATCGAGCGCCCATGGATGCGACAGGTCGAGATCCGGGATGTCGGTCGCAAGCGTGTCGGGATCCGGGAGTCCCGCGCAGGAGTCCTCCGCGGTGAACCTTGCGATGCTGCAGGCCTTGGCGACGGTTTCGCGGAGGGCGTCCTCGGTCAGGTCGGCAGTGCTCGCCGCGCCCTTCCGCGTTCCAAAATACACGGTCACCCCCATTCCACGGTCGCGCTGGTACTCGACCGTCTCGACCTCGCCCAGTCGCACCGACACCGAGAGGCCGGTATCCATGCTGACCGCGGCCTCCGCCTGGTCTGCGCCGCGTGCCTTCGCTTCGCGAAGCGCGACATCGACCAGCGCGGGCAGGTCCGGGCCACGGACGGGCGGCGCAGGTGTTTGCAGGTCGTTCATGCGTCGGGATCCACGAGGGTGCGGCAGCCATTCTAGCAGTGCCCGCCGCGCAACCCGCTGCGTGCTAGCATTTCGCGCGTGCGTCCACCCGACCACGATCCCGACGAGGCGCCCAGCAAGAGCGCCCGCAAACGCGAGGCGCTCGATCTCCAGTCGCTCGGCGAGGCGCTGATCGAGCTTCCTCCGGCGGAGCTCGATGCGCTCGATCTGCCCGAGACGCTGTACGACGCGATCGTCGCCGCACGCGACATCACGAGTCGCGGCGCCGGTGTGCGGCAGCGACAGTTCATCGGCAAGCTGATGCGCAAAGTCGACGCCGAGCCGATCCGGGCCGCGCTGGAGCGGCGCCGCGACGCCGATCGAGCGCGGCTGCACAGCGAGCGCCACATCGAGCAATGGCGCGACCGGTTGCTCACAGACGACGCTGCTGTATGGCGGGAGCTGCAGTCGTCGCACCGAGACGCGCCCGTCGACGAGCTGCGTTCGCTGGTGAGACAGGCACGCGCGGAACGGGACTCGGCGCGCCCGCCCGCGGCCGCGCGCAGGCTTTTCCGGCGACTTCGCGCACTGCTGGATCCGGGCCTTTAGGCCCGTTTATGTACAATGCCGCGGTGAAGGCACTGGTCGGCATCATCATGGGTTCGTCGTCGGACTGGGAAACGCTCAAGTCCGCAGCCGACACGCTCGAGCGCCTCGGCGTACCGTTCGAGGTGCGAGTGGTTTCGGCGCATCGCACGCCCGATCTGCTGTTCGAGTACGCCGCCACCGCGCGCGATCGCGGGCTCGAGGTCATCATCGCCGGAGCCGGCGGTGCCGCTCACCTGCCCGGCATGACCGCGTCAAAGACCTCGCTACCGGTGCTTGGCGTGCCCGTGCAGTCAAAGACGCTGAGCGGTCTCGACTCCCTGCTCTCGATCGTGCAGATGCCGACCGGAGTGCCGGTCGGTACCCTGGCTATCGGTCCCGCCGGCGCGGTCAACGCGGCACTGCTCGCCGCGGCGATCCTCGCTAACGGACACCCTGACGTGCGCGCCGCGCTCGACACTTATCGCGCCGCCCAGACCGAACACGTGCTCGCCGCACCGGATCCACGCAAGCCCGCTGGCACATGAGAGTCGGCGTCATCGGCGCCGGCCAGCTTGGGCGCATGCTGGCGCTGGCAGGCTATCCGCTGGCTCTGGGCTTCCGCTTCCTGGACAGCAGCGCGGATTCACCCGGCGGGCAGATCGCACCGATCGTCACGGGCGCGTTCGACGATGCGGATTGTATCGCGCGCCTCGCGGCCGGCTGCGACGTCGTTACCTATGAATTCGAGAACGTACCGGTCACTGCGCTTGCGCGGATACCAACCTCGGTACCGTGTCATCCGCCGGTCGAGGCGCTGCGCGTGTCGCAGGACCGGCTGTACGAGAAGGAGCTCTTTAGCAGGCTCGGGATCGTCACACCCGCCTATCGCTCAGTAGAGACGCTGCGCGAGCTCGAGATCGCGGTGGCTGCGATCGGCCTGCCCGCGATGCTCAAGACGCGCCGCCTGGGATACGACGGCCGCGGCCAGCGGTGCCTGCGCCGCGCAGCCGACCTGGCGCCCGCGTTCGCGGCCCTCGGCGGCGTGCCACTCATCCTCGAGGGATTCGTACGCTTCGATCGCGAGGTGTCGATCGTGGGCGCAAGGAGCACGGCGGGCGAGACCCGCGCCTATCCGCTCGCGGAAAACATCCACGGCGACGGCATCCTCCGCGAGACGCGCGCACCCTTCAAACGGCCGGCGCTGCAGCGCGCGGCCGAGCGCCACCTGGGGCGGCTGTTCGATCACTTCGGGTACGCGGGCGTGCTCACGATCGAGTTCTTCGTCGAGCGCGGACGGCTGGTGGCGAACGAGATGGCGCCGCGCGTGCACAATTCCGCGCATTGGACCATCGAGGGCGCGGCGACCTCGCAGTTCGAGAACCATTTGCGGGCGATCCTCGGCTGGCCGTTGGGCGACACACGGGCGCTCGGCCATGCGGCGATGGTCAACCTCATCGGGACGATGCCGGACCGTGACGCACTGCTCGCCCTGCCGGACGTACATCTGCACGTCTACGGCAAGACTGCGCGGACCGGCCGCAAGCTGGGCCATTGCACGCTCGTAGCCGCCACGGCCCGGGACCGCGATCGCCTGCTCCGGCGGGTACAGCGGCGCCTCCGACCCTGACCGGACGTGCTGTCCGTCACCGTCCTACGACCGACCTGACGGGTTTTTTTGCGGTGACGCGCCGGGCCCTTATAGTTGCGCCCGGGAGCCTCGATGTACCTCGAACATTTCCAACTGAAGGAATTGCCTTTCCGGCTCAGCCCGGATCCGGCCTTTCTATACCCGAGCCCGGTTCACTCCCGTGCCAAGGCGTACATGGAGTCGACCATCTGGTTCACGGATGGCTTCGTGATCATCACGGGCGAGATCGGCTCCGGGAAGACCACCCTGATCGAGACCTTCCTCAAGGAAATCGACAAGGATGTCGTCGTCGCGCAGCTCAACCAGACGCAGGTGTCGCCGATCGAGTTCCTGCAGACCATGCTGGCGCAGTTCGGTTTCAGCCCGTTCAAGATGAAGAAGGCCGAGCTGATCACGACCCTCAACTCATTCCTGATCGAGCAGTACGCAAACGACCGCAAGGTGCTGCTGATCGTCGACGAGGCGCAGAACCTGAGCAACAAAGTGCTGGAGGAGGTTCGGTTGCTGTCGGGCGTGGAGACGACCAAAGAGAAGGTGCTCCGCATCATTCTCGCGGGCCAGCCCGAGCTAAACGCCAAGATCGACTCGCCCGAGATGATGCAGCTGCGGCAGCGCGTCCGCCTGCGCTTCCACCTCTCGGCGCTGTCCGAGCAGGACACCGTGAATTACATCGACCATCGGCTACAGGTCGCCGGGTCGAACGGCCGCGCGCTGTTTGCGCCTGAGACCTACCCGGTCATCTATCGCTACACCGGCGGCATCCCGCGGCTCATCAATACGCTCTGCGATACGGCGCTGCTCGCGGCGTTCGCGCAGGACCACGCCACGATCGGTCTCGAGGAGCTGCAGGCAGCGATCGAAGAGCTGCAGTGGGTCGAGTACGCCGCGACGGCGATGTCGAAGCAAGCCAGCATCGACGACACGGCTACGCACATGCAGCCGCCGGTCGGCCGGGTGGTACTCGCGCTTCAGGGCGCCGTGGTCAGCGAGGCGCTGCTTGCGCCCGGGCGGTTCGTGATCGGTCGCACCACGGACAACGACCTGCAGATCGACAGCAAGTTCGTGAGCCGGCATCACGCTCAGATCGTCACGACGCGCGAGGGCAGCTCGATCGAGGACCTGAACAGCACCAATGGCATTTTCGTGCGCGGCCGACGCATCAGGCGCTCGAAGCTTGCCGAGGGTGACGTGGTCAAGATCGGCGTCCACGAGCTGATCTACCAGCGGATCGACGGCGCGGCCTTTATCGGGCCGTGAATCAGTCGAGCGGCGGGCGCTGGTACTCCTCCTGGGTGGCCCGGTAGTCACGACGCCGCATCCAAACGACGAGACCGGCCGTCATGCAGAGCGCGCCGAGCACGAGCAGCAGCGCACGCGGCCCGGCTTCGATGAAGAACGCACAGAGAAGCTGAAACACACCGGCGGCGATATACACCATCGGCAGGGCCTCGTAGAGCGCGTTCGGGATCCACATCGGCCGCATCGCGCCGTTCCCTACCCGGTGCCGCCCACCGTGAGTGCGTCTACACGCAGAGTCGGCTGACCGACGCCGACCGGCACGTCCTGGCCGTCCTTGCCGCAGGTGCCGACGCCGTCGTCGAGACGCAGGTCATCGCCTACCATCGAGATCCGCGTCATCACGTCCGGGCCGTTGCCGATCAGCGTCGCACCCTTGACAGGCCGCGTGATGCGACCGTTCTCGATCAGGTAGGCCTCGCTGGCGGAGAACACGAACTTCCCTGAGGTGATGTCCACCTGGCCGCCGCCGAAGTGTCGGCAATACAGGCCCTTTGCGACGGAACCCACGATCTCCTCCGGTGAATGCGGCCCCGGCAACATGTAGGTGTTCGTCATGCGCGGCAGCGTCAGGTGCGCGAACGACTCACGGCGGCCGTTGCCCGTCGGGGCGACGCCCATCAGCCGCGCGTTGAGCTTGTCCTGGAGGTAGCCGCACAGCACGCCGTTCTCGATCAGCGTCGTGTACTGCGTGGTTGTACCTTCGTCGTCGATATTGAGCGAGCCACGGCGATTGGGAAGCGTCCCGTCGTCGACGACTGTGCATTCCGGCGCCGCCACCCGCTGGCCGATCCGGCCGCTGAACGCCGAAGTGCCCTTGCGGTTGAAATCGCCCTCGAGCCCGTGCCCGACTGCCTCGTGCAGCAGGACGCCGGGCCAGCCCGGCCCCAGCACCACTGTCATCGTGCCCGCGGGCGCCGGCACGGCCTCGAGATTGACCTGCGCGGTGCGCACGGCCTCGCGCACCAGCGCGCGCCAGCGCTCGCCGGTGCGGAACTCGGTGTACGCGAACCGGCCGCCGCCGCCCGCATATCCCTGCTCACGCCGTCCCTCGTGCTCGATGATCACCGACACGTTGAGCCTCACCAGCGGCCGAACGTCGGCCGCGAGCGTGCCGTCGCTCGCGAGCACCATGATCGTTTCGTGCGACGCGGACAGGCTCGCCATCACCTGGCTGATGCGCGGATCGAGTGCGCGCGCCTCGCGGTCGATCTCCTCCAGCAGGCGCACCTTGTCGCGGTCATCGAGCGTGTCGATCGGGTCGATGGGCAGATACAGGTCGCGCCCGCCGCCCGCATGCCAGGCTTGAAGCGCGCCTGTCGAGCCGCTGCGCGCAATCGCGCGCGCAGCACGCGCGGATTCGAGCAGCGCAGGCAATACGACCTCGTCCGAGTAGGCAAAGCCCGTCCGCTCACCCGCGAGCGCGCGCACGCCGACACCACGGTCGATGCTGTGCGCGCCGTCCTTGACGATGCCATCCTCGAGGGACCAGGACTCCTCGCGCACCGCCTGAAAATAAACATCCGAGTAGTCAACCGCATGCCCCATCACCTCGCCGAGAATGCTGGCGACGCGGTTTTCGTCGAGCGCGGCCGGCACCAGGATCGCGCTCCGGGCGTGGTCGAGTGGGTCGGCGTGCGTGCCGGTGGCGGACGGCAACTGGCTCGGCGAAAACATCGCCGGCGGCGGGATCGGGTGGCTCATTGACTGCCTCAGGCGTGCTGTCGGTGGGTCAGGACGGGGAAATTCTGCCTGACCTCGCGCTGACGCACGAGGTCGATTCGCCCGATCACGACCCCGGTGCCGCGTGGCAGCCGGCTCTGCACCCGTCCCCAGCAGTCGACGATCATCGTGTCGCCGTAGGTTTCACGGCCGTTTTCGTGGAATCCGGACTGCGCCGGCGCCACCATACCGGCCAGGTTCTCGATGGCGCGCGCCCGCAGCAGTATTTCCCAGTGCGCGCGGCCGGTGGGCGCCGTAAAGGCGGACGGCAGGCAGAACCAGTCGGCGCCTGCGCGTCCGAGCTGGCGGAAGAGCTCCGGAAACCGCACGTCGTAGCAGACCGCGAGCCCCAGCCGGCCGGCGGGCGTATCGATGCATACGGGCTCACTGCCCCGCCGCACTGTTCCCGACTCCATGTAGCGCTCGTCGCGGCCCGGGATGCTGACATCGAAGAGATGGATCTTGTCGTAGCGCGCCACCGTGCGGCCGGTGGGGTCGAGGACCAGGCAGGCGGCCGCGACCTGTGAAGGGTTCTCGGTCGCGATCGGGATCGTGCCCGCAACCAGCCACATGCGGAACTCGCGGGCGGCCTGCGCGAGGAAGCGCTGGATCGGCCCATCACCCGCCTGTTCCGCGACCGCGAGCTTCTCCTGCTCGGTATGACCCATGAGCGCGAAGTTCTCGGGCAATGCCGCGACCTCGGCGTCCTTCGCGCGCGCCTCGCGCAGCAACCGCCAGGCGTCGGCGAGATTTCGCGCGACGTCCGCGCCCGTGGTCATCTGGATGGCGGCGACGACGGTCATTGTGTAAGCGCCGCGGCGGCCTCCGGCGCAGCCGGGCCCGACGGTTCCGGCGCCGAGATGCGTTCAACCACCGGGGCCGCCCACGGCCCGGTGACGCGATAGTACGCGCGCGTCAGTCCCTTGAGCTGGCCCTTGAAGAGTTGCGAGAGCACCAGCACGCCGGCGCCCACGACCGGGCCCGCGGCGAGTGCACCCGCGACCGCCAGCGGACCGCCCGGGTTGCCGCTCACGATCACGGTCTGGTCGTAGTCCTGGCTCGCGAGCCCGGTCCGGCCCGCGACACCGATGTCTACCGCCGTGCCGGTGAGCAGCAGGTTCTTCGTAAACGCGTCGCCGTCGTGCACCTCAAAGTCGCCGCGCACGGAATCGAAGGCGAGGCCTTCGTCGGTGACGTCGCGGAAATCGAGCGCGAGCCGTCGCGGAAGCTCGACGACGCTCATGAGGCCCAGCACCCGTCCGGCTGCGCCAGGCTCGACGTTGCGGAGCTGTCCGCCCTCGAGCTCGACGCGCACGCGGCCGTCCATGAGCCGCACCGCATCCCCGGTCGGCCCTCCCGGCCAGGTGAGGTGTGCGGCGATCGAGGCGCGCTGCGCCTCGATCGCATCGCGATACCCGAGCGCGACCGAGGCCGCGCGGAGATCGGTGCTGGTAGCCTCGAGGTCGAGTTCGCTGCGCGAGCCGCCCCCCTCGGCGAACCAGCGTCCGGTGCCCGCGATGTCGAGAGCCGGCGAATGCGTGGTCAACTTCAGCATGCGGAGCCCCTGCGGTTCGCGCACGATCTCGGCGCGCAACTGGCCGAACCGCCGCTCCTGCCAGACGAATTCCTCCGCGGATATCATCAGCGCCGGCATGCGGCGCGGATCGGCCGGCTCGGCAGGCGTCGGCGTCGTGGCCGCACCGGATTCGAGGTGCAGGCGCTGCATATTGAGCACGACCGGCGCACCGCTCTTAAGATCGAATGGAACGCTAATATGACCCGCAGCCTGCGGCCCGGTCAGGTCAACCTGCCAGTGCCGGTCGGATGCCGCGAGAACCGCGGCGACGTCGCGCAGCTCGTAGCCGTAGAGCCGCGCTCGCGCCAGGCGCACGTTGACCGGGCCCAGCCAGTCCGAAAGCGTTCGTCGTGCGGGCGAGTCGCCACCGAGCGCGAGCCATCGTCCGAGATCGAAATCCGGCCAGTCGCCGTGGATCTGCAGCCCGCGAGTCGCGGGCAGCGACAGTGCTCGATCGTCGAAGCGCAGCGCGCCGCGCTCGAAGTCCGTCTTGCCGTCGCGGTCGCGGAACGCGAGCCGTGCGTGCGCCGCGCCGGAGCGGACGTCCACTTCGGTTGCGCCACCCGGCGAGTAGTCGAGCGTGAGACCGGTTTGCCGCTGGTCGTCCGGGGTCTTTGCAAACGGCGGCGGAGCCTCGATCGCGAGCCCGCGCAGATCGCTCGAGACTTCGAGCTGGGTCGGCCAGGGCTCGCCCTGCTGCTGCCGCTGCGACCCAAGCGCGAGCGTCCAGTTTAGATTGCCCGCCATCCGGATTCCGGCGGGCAGCCCGATGAACGCCGGAAGCTCCGCCCCGGCTGCGCGGCCGCTCCCCTCGACGACGACCGAGTCGAGCTCCGGTGCCGACGGGTCGCCGGGCGCGACCGTGATCGAGAACGGGCCACCGAGGAAGGTGCCGCGCAGATCGCTCGATCGTATGTAGCGCCGCGCGACCACGAGCTCACCGCTCACCTGTTGCGCAGGGACGCGCAGCAGCGGCAGCGAGACGGTGGCCTGGTCGAGGCGTGCCCGCACCTCGTAGTTGCGGTCGGCCGGATCATGTGGGGTGAGGTGCAGCTGCAAAGCGAACGCCGTATCTCCGCTCCCGGCGAGCTGCATGAACTGGCGGCCAAAGGTCGGGCCGAGCGGACTCTTCTGCAGCATGCCGAGCGCTTCTCCAAGGTCGCCGTCACCGCTGGCGTCGATATCGATTACCGGCTCCTTCAGGTCGGCGATTGCAACCGCGCCGCGGCGCAGCGATAAGCCTCCGACTCGCCCCGACCCGAGCTCCGCGCGCAGACCGCCGTTCTCGAAGAGCACTCGCCCCCCGGCGTCGTGCAGCGGCGTAAAGCCGGCAAAATAGTCGAGCGTGATATCGCGCGCGTCGAAGGCGATCCGCATCTCGCCGCCGCCGTTGCGGAACGGGAAGCGCTTGACCGGCCCTGCGATGTGCACGACACCGTCGGTGGCGGTGCCCCGCACGAAGGCAGCCGCGAGCCATGCGATCGACTTAGGTCTAAGGCGCCCGTAGGGAAGCAGGCTACGCACAAGAGCCGCATCGGCTTGCTCTACGGTCCCGTCCACGCGCAGCTCGGGTGACTTCCTGCGGCCCGCGTACCGGAACTCGAACGCGCCGTGTGCTCGACCCTGAGCGTGCTCGAGCGAGATCTTCCTCGCGGCTGCGATCCAGGTGCGTCCTTCGCGACGCCACTCGATCTCGCCTGTCGCCGCGATCGGGCCGGGTGCGGCGGAGAACATCCGCGGCCATTCGAAGTCGAGGGACGGCGAACGCATTTCGATCCGGCCGCGCTTGTCGCTCCCCTTGACGGTTGCGGTCAGGCCCTTGAGCCCCGGCCACACGCCGCTGGCCGCGGCTCCGAGGTTCGCGACGTCGGCGTCGACCGCGAAGACCGGGATCGCTCCGGCGCGCGGCCGGTCCAGCTCGAGCGTGAGCCTGCGGATCTCGCCGCGCGGAGCGAGGCCCAGCCACCGGTCCGCGGCGCGCGGTGCGACGGCCAGCGCGAGCGGCCACAGATCGTCGAGGCGCAGCGCCTCGCCCTGCAGCTTGAGCGAATGGCGCGTGACAGCCCGTCCGTGAAACTCACCCTGCAGCCGGGCGGGCGGAGGAGACCCCGTCTGCATCTCCCGCACGGCGCGCAGGTCGCGTAGATCGAATGCCCAACCGTCGTCGAGGCCGCGCAGTGCGAGGTGTCCGGCGAGGAGCTCGTACCTGACCGTTGGTGGCACCTTGACCGGCTGACGGCGCCAGCGCTTCTCGACCTCGGGCATGCTGAGCGGCGAGCTGCCCGGTGCGCGACGCGGCGGCGTCAGCTCCAGTACCTCGAGCTCGGGCAGGTTGCGCGCGGGTGTGCCGAGCGCGAGCTCGCGCAGCTCGAGATCGAGACGCAGCTCCTGCAGCCGTCGCGCGCTGAATGCGACCCGCGCGTTGACGCGACCGGTGCCGGAGAGCGGCCGTGCGAGCCCGCTCGGCAGAAGCTCCGCCAGGCCCGGCAGCACCAGCCGCTCGACTTCGAGATCGACGCGACCGGCCAGATCGCGCGGCTCGGCAAGCGTTCCCTCGAGCTCGGCTTCGAAACCTATGCGCTTGCCGAGCGACTCCGGCAGCCGGGCAGAGCCGCGCGCGACGACTCGATCCCGGTCCCGGCGCAACACGACATCGAGATCGCGCACGGTCCAGGGCTTCGCGCGGGTCTTGAGATCGCGCACATGCACCGTGGCGTCGGCGATCTGGACATGACCGGCGGGGAGCCGGTCGAAGTCGAACGGTGGACGGTCAGCAGGTCGTTCGCCCAGTCCGAGCAGACGGATGCTGCCGTCCTCGAGGCGCATAAGCGTCATTGTCGGGCCGACAAAGCTCACGCGCCCGGCAACGAACTCGCCGGCGCGCAGCACGTTCCAGAGATCGAGCGCAACACTTCCTTCGCGCATTGCGAGCATCGGCTGCCGGTCTTCTCGGTCGAGGATGCGAAGGTCGTAGAGCACGAGCTCCGGTCCGTACCAGCGCAGCCTGGCGTCCAGGCTCGAGAACTCGAGCCGCAGCTCGGTCTGCCGTTCCACCCAGGCCTTCACGCGGTGGGCGCGCTCCGGCATGCCGGCGAGCACGATACGGAGCAGCAGCAGCAGGAGTGCAATCGCGATCAGCAGGCCCGCGAACAAGAAGCCGAGGATCCGCAGCACGCGCCGCTTCCCGGCGCCAGGGGGACCATTGGAGTCGGCCGCGTCGGTGAACGCGTGCGCGTTCACATCAGGACCACGTCGTACTGGTCGATCAGGTACAGCGCCTCGGTCTGCAACCGGATCGGCTTGCCTGTCAGGACCTCGAGCTCACCCAGCGCCGCCGACTCCTCGTCGAGCAGGCGTTCGATCACGTCCTGGTGAGCGAGCACGAGCAGCTCCTGGAACTCGAACTGGCCGGTCTGCCGCAGTATCTCGCGGAAGATCTCGTAGCACACGGTTTCCGGGGTCTTGACGTAGCCGCGGCCCTCGCAGGCAGCACAGGGGGCGCAGAGCTGGTGTGCGAGGCTCTCCCGCGTGCGCTTGCGGGTCATCTCGACCAGACCCAGCGGCGAGACCGTCGACACGTTGGTGCGGGCATGGTCGGCGGCGAGTGCCTTCTCGAGCGCCTGCAGCACCTGCCGCCGGTGCTCTTCCTCCTGCATGTCGATGAAGTCGATGATGACGATGCCGCCGAGGTTTCGCAGCCGCAACTGGCGCGCGATCGCGACCGCGGCCTCGAGGTTGGTCCGGAAGATGGTCTCCTCGAGGTTGCGATGCCCGACGTAGGCACCGGTGTTGACGTCGATCGTGGTCAGCGCCTCGGTCTGGTCGATGATCAGGTAACCACCGGACTTGAGCGCCACCTTGCGGTCGAGCGAGCGCTGGATCTCCTCCTCCACCGCGTGCAGGTCGAAGATCGGGCGGCTGCCCGCGTAGCGCTCGACGCGCGCACCGAGGGCGGGCATGAACGTGGTGGCAAACTCACGCATCCGGTCACAGGTGGCGTCGTGATCGACCAGCACCCGGTCGACGCCTTCACCGACGAGATCGCGCATCAGGCGCAGCGGCAGGGCGAGATCCTCGTGCACCAGCGTTCCCGCGCGCGCGCTGTGCGCGTTTGCGTCCAGCACCTCCCACAAGCGGCGCAGGAACAGCATGTCGGCGCGCAGCGCCTCGGAGGCGGCGCCCTCCGCGGCCGTGCGCACGATGTAGCCTCCCGCCTCGCCGTCGACGACGGCCGATTGCACCGCCTCGCGCAACCGCTGCCGCTCGCCCTCGTTTTCGATGCGGGCCGACACACCGACACCGTGACCGAACGGCATGAAGACCAGGTAGCGAGACGGAATCGTGACGAAAGTGGTGAGCCGCGCACCCTTGGTGCCAAGCGGATCCTTGAGCACCTGGACCAGGATGTCGGCGCCCTCGCTGACGAGCTCGCGGATGCTGTCGGTGCGTGGCGCAGCGTCGCCGTTCTCGGCATCATCGGGCTGGACGATGTCGGATGCGTGGAGGAACGCCGTACGCTCGAGACCGATGTCGATGAACGCTGCCTGCATTCCGGGCAGAACCCGCGATACACGTCCCTGGTAAAGATTGCCCGTCAGACCGCGCCGGCTCGCGCGCTCGACGAACAGTTCTTGAAGCACTCCGTTCTCCAGCAGCGCCGCGCGCGTCTCGCGCGGGCTCACGTTGATCACGATCTCCGTGCTCACGGCGCCGGCGCGTCCCGGGCGGCGAGTATCGGAGCGAGCAGTTCCCAGGTCTCGCACAGCGGCAGCCCCATCACCCCCGAATAGCTGCCCGCCAGATGACTGACGAAGACCGCCGCACGGCCCTGGATCGCGTAGCCGCCAGCCTTGTCGACGGACTCGTTGCTCGTGCAGTACCAGTCGAGCTCCGCGTCCGTCAGCCTGCGGAAACGCACCGTACTGGAGCACAAACGCAGCTCGACACCGTGAGTGCACACCAGCGCCACCGCGGTGTGCACCTCGTGCGTGCGCCCCGACAGGCGGCCCAGCATCGCGCGGGCCGCGGATGCGCCATGCGGCTTGCCGAAGATCTCGCCGTCGAGAGTCACCGTCGTGTCGGCGCCAAGCACCGGGCGGCGCTCAACCTCGGGGAGCTCGTCCCAGAGGGCCCGTGCCTTGGTCTCGGCGAGGCGGGAGACGTAGGCCGTAGCCGACTCGCGCGAGCGGCGTGTCTCGTCGACCTCGACCGCGCGAACCTCGTGGTCGATGCCGATCTGACGCAACAGTTCACTGCGTCTCGGGGACGCGGAAGCCAGAAAGATCAATGGCTTGGGCATCCGCGAAGGATACCGGCCAGTCGATCGGCCGACGAGCCCGGCGCGGCACCGACGGCCCTTCAAGCCCGGTGATACGGCAACCCCTTGATCAGGCTCACGGCACGGTAGAGGGCCTCGGCGGCAACGACCCGCGCGAGGCCATGTGGCAGCGTTAACGGCGACAACGACCAGCGCAGCCGCGCCTTTGTGTCCACGGTCGCGGCGAGCCCGTCGGGACCGCCGATGCAGAAGACCAGCGGGTCGCCTTCGCGCGAGCGGTCGTCAAGCCAGCGCGCGAGCCGCGCGGTGCTCCACGCCTCGCCGTGCACCTGCAGGGCGACGACGCAGGCACCCGGACCCGCGGCCGCCAGCATGCGCTCACCTTCCGCGGCAACGGCGCGCGTGACCTCGTCGCCCGAGCGCTTGCCGAGCGGGATCTCGGTCAGTGCCATGCGGTAATCCGCGCCCTGCAGGCGGTCTGCGTAGTCCCGGTATCCGGCGTTCACCCAGCCCGGCATACGCGTGCCGGCGGCGACCAGGTGAAGCAGCATTCGGGTCTCAGGCAGCGACGGCGCCGGCGGACCAGAGCTTCTCCAGCGCGTAGAAGCCACGCACCCGCGGCAGCATGACGTGCAGCACGACGTCGTTGAGGTCGAGCAGCACCCATTCCCCGTCGCGCTCGCCCTCCATGCCGAAGGGCCGGAACCCGGCCTCCTTGCAGCGTTGCACGACGCGGTCGGCGATCGAACGCACGTGACGGTCGGAGGTGCCGCTCGCGACGATCATCGTGTCGGTGATGTCGGTCAGCCCGCGCACGTCGAGCGCCGAAATGTCGATCGCTTTCATGTCGTCCAGCGCCGCGAGCACGACCTCCCGCAGCTTCGATCCGGTTGCGGAGCTCGCCGCCTTCTTCGCGGGAGCGCGCCGTGGTACGCGCGGCGTCTTCGCCGCAGGGCGTGTCGTGCGTGTGGACTTTATGCGCTTTACTGCCATGCTCACCTCGTGGGACTTTGGGAATAGCAACCTGTCTCGCTGATGATGTTGCGGACCGCGTCGGGCATCAGGTACCGGGGATCGCGACCCGACGCGATGATGTTGCGCAGATCCGTGGATGCAATCTCGAGCTGCGTCACCGGGTGGATGAATATCCGTCCGGCGAGTGCCTCGTGCAGATCGTTGATGCGTCCCGTTCCTCGATCGACCATTAGCTCGCCGAGCGGGCCACTGGTCGGAGCTCGCCAGCCGGGACGGTGCGCGACCACCACGTGCGCGAGTTGCAGGATCTCGCGCCATTGATGCCACTTCGGCAGGCCGAGAAACGCATCCATGCCCACGATCAGGCAGAGCGAACGGTCGGAATGCTCGCGCCGCAGCTCGGCCAGGGTGAGCACCGTGTACGATGGGCCTTCGCGCCGCACCTCGCGGTCGTCGACGACGAATCCGGCCTGACCGTCGATCGCCGCGCGCACCATCGCGAGCCGCAGACGTGCATCGGCAAGTGGCGAATCCCGAAGCGGCGGGGCTCCCGCCGGGATGAAACGGACCTCCGCGAGACGCAGCGCCTGCAGCATCTCGAATGCCGTGCGCATGTGCCCGAAGTGGATCGGGTCGAAAGTGCCGCCGAAGATCCCGATCGGCATCATGCGGCCAGGCGTACTCCCGCGATGCGCGCCACCAGCGCCTCGAGCGCGAGCCATGGATCGCCGGCGAGGGCGCCCTTCGCAATCCGATCGGCCTGGCCCGCCGCGACGATCAGCGCGTCGATCGTAGGCCGCGACAGGCGTGGAATCGCCATGCGCAGCGCCGGCTGGCGGCTCGCCCACACCCGCTCCGCGCGCAAGGCCTCGTCGATGGAGCGCGTGCGGGTGAGCCGCAGCGCGACGCGCGAGAGGGCCCGCAGGTCGGAGAGCAGCGCCCAGAGCAGCAGCGGCGGCTCCTGCCCCTCGGCGCGCAACCCCGCCAGGATGCGAAGCGCCCGCGCGGCTTCGCCTGCGAACGCGGCGGTCGCGAGCTCGAACACGTCGTAGCGCGCACTGTCCGTGACGAGCGAAGCGACAGTCGCCTCGTCCAGCGATCCGCCGGGCCAGGCGAGCGCAATCCGTTCGATCTCCTGCTGCGCCGCGAGCAGGTTGCCCTCGACACGATCGGCGAGCAACCGCGATGCAGGCGGATCGAGCGTCACGCCCCGCTCGGCCAGCCGCGCCGAGATCCAGCGCGGGAGCTCGTCGCGATTCACCGGCCGCGTGAGGACTAGCGCCGCTGCTTGCTCGAAGGCCTGCACCCAGGCCGCCTGCAGCGATTTACGCTCGAGCTCGCCGCTCACCAGCAGCAGCGTATCGGCCGGCGGACGCTCGGCGAGCTCGGTCAGCGAGCGGGCGGCCGTCGTATCGATCGGTCCGGCGAGACGCAGCTCGATGAGGCGCCGCTCGCCGAAGAGCGACAGGTTCGCCGCGCCGGTCATGAGGCGATTCCAGTCGAATCCGCGATCGAGGAAGTGCAGCTCGCGCTCCGCGTAGCCTGCGTTGCGGGCAGCGCCGCGGATGAGATCGCAGGCTTCGCCGATCAGCAGGGGTTCCGCGCCGGTAACGAGATAAGCGCTGCGCAGGCCACGTGCGAGCGCACCGGCCAAGCTGTCCTGAGCGATCCTCACGGCCGTGGTTCAGCCGCGTTCAGGGCGACGTACCTGTCGAGTTCGGACCATCTGCGGCGATTATGCCGCCTCCTCCCTGATCGTTCCACCATCTCGCATGCGTCCGTCGCACGGCGCCGGCACCTCGTCGGCTGTTCTGCCGCCATGAGCTACACTCGCAGGATGTATGGTAAATCCGCCACCGCGGGCGTTGCGCGCCGTCGCGGCCTCTTCCCCGCCCTGCGACCGTATCGCCACGGGTGGCTGCGGGTGTCGCCCGTCCATGAGATCTATTTCGAGGAGTCGGGCAACCCGAAGGGCAAGCCTGCGGTATTTGTCCATGGCGGCCCCGGAGCCGGTGCGAACGCGACCGCACGCCGGTTCTTCGACCCAAAGCGTTATCGCATCGTCGTGTTCGACCAGCGCGGTTGCGGCCGCAGCCGCCCGCACGCCAGTCTCGACGACAACACGACCTGGCATCTGGTCGGCGACATGGAACTGCTGCGCCGACACCTCGGAATCGGGCGCTGGCTGGTATTCGGCGGGTCCTGGGGCTCGACTCTGGCGCTCGCCTATTCGCAGACGCACCCGACCGCCGTCTCAGAGCTGGTGTTGCGCGGGATCTTCATGCTGCGCAAGTGGGAAATCGACTGGTTCTACCAGGAAGGCGCGAGCGCCCTGTTCCCCGACCGGTGGGAGCAGTACGTCGCGCCCATACCGCAGCGCGAACGAGGCGACCTGCTGCGTGCCTTTCACCGCCGGCTGACGGGCCGCAACCGCGCGCGGCAGCTCGAGGCGGCGCGGGCGTGGTCGGTCTGGGAGGCCGCCACGAGCTTCCTGCGCACGGATGAATCGCAGATCCGCAAGTGGGGCGACCCCGCGTTCGCGACCGCAATCGCGCGGATCGAGTGTCATTATTTCGTGAACAAGGGGTTTCTCGAGCAAGAGGACCAGTTGTTGCGCGGCGTGCGGCGTATCCGCCACATCCCCGCGGTCATCGTCCAGGGCCGCTACGACGTTGTCTGTCCGATGCGCACCGCATGGGACCTGCACCGCGCCTGGCCAGAGGCCCGCTTCCGCCTGGTCGCCAATGCGGGACACTCCGCACTCGAGCCCGGCATCACGCACGAGCTCGTCGCGGCCACCAATCGTTTCGCCCGCCGATAGACCGCCTCCAAACCGCGTTTCCCGTCGTCAATCAATTGGCGCGAGCCGATTTTTCCGAGCGCGGGTCAACGGGCGCGTGTCGGACGAAAGCCGACATGGAACGCGATTACGGTTGCGGGGTCCAACGGATTGACGAGGTCGGGACTTATGTCACATCTTGGCGCGAGCGCGCGCGTATGCTTTCAACACACGTCGAGCACGTGGCAAGGAGATCGAGCACAAGTATCTGCGGTTGGGAGGAGTCATCGATGAGTGGGTATGCCGTCAAGAGTCAGGCTGGGGACGCCACGAGCTTCGTGGAGTCGCTCGGCGCGTACAGCCGCCAGCATCGAGCCAAGCACTGGGCAGGCACTTTCGAGGAATTCCTCCGCGACATCGTTCCGCCGTCACCGCGCTCACTCGCCCGCAGCAGCCACGAGTACCTGTGGGACATGCTGTGCTGGTTCGGTCGCAGCCAGCCCGATGCCGACAGCGGTCCGAGTGCGCTGTTCCAGCGCGAGTTGTTCGGCATCGACGCGCCGCTCGCACGTGTCGTCGATTATTTCAAGGGCGCCGCCGCCGGCTCCGACGTGGGTCGGAGACTGCTGCTGCTGCTCGGCCCACCGTCGGGCGGCAAATCCACGATGGCCATACTCCTGAAGCGCGGAATCGAGGAATACAGCCACACCGATGAGGGTGCGGTGTACGCGCTCTCCGGCTCGCCGATGCACGAATCCCCGCTCAACATCGTGCCGGCGACCTTGCGCGCGGAGTTTCGCGAGAAGTTCGGCGTCGAGATCCGCGGCGAACCCAGTCCCTGGGCGCGCGACCGGCTCGAGCGCGAATTCGAAGGTGATTTCCTCCGCATGCCGGTGGAACGCATCTTCCTCGCCGAGGCGTCGCGGGTCGGCGTGGGCACCTATGCGCCGCACGACCCCTCGACCGCCGACATCGCCGACCTGGTCGGCTCGGTCGACCTGTCGAAGGTCGCCCACTTCGGCGACGAAGGCGACCCGCGCGCGTGGTCGTGGTCGGGCGCCGTCTACGCCGCGAGCCGCGGCGTGCTTGAGATGATCGAGATCCTCAAGGTCAAGCGCGAGTTCCTCTACCTGCTGCTCACGCTGACGCAGGAGAAGAACGTCAAGGTGTCGCGCTTCCCGCTCATTCACCTCGACGAGACGATCCTCGCACACACCAACCTCGCCGAGTTCAACAAGTTCCTGCAGGAAAAGGAGAACGAGGCGCTGCTCGACCGGATGGTGATCGTGCGCGTCCCGTATACGCTGTCCTACGGCGAGGAGGGCCGCATCTACCACAAGCTCGTGTCCTCGGCGCCGGCGTTCCGCGACGTGCACCTCGATCCGCACGCACTGCGCGTCGCGGCGGTGTTCGCCGTGATGACACGGCTGGTCAAGTCGGAGCGCGAGGGCCTCGATCTGGGCAAGAAGGCGCGGATCTTTGCCGGAGAGAGCGTCGAGGGCTTTACCACCACCGAGATCGAACGGCTGCGCCAGGAGGCGCCCGACGAGGGCCTGACCGGGGTGAGCCCGCGCTTCGTCATCAACGCGGTTTCGAACGCCATCACGCGCAGCGATACGCGCAGCCTGACGAGCATGGAAGTGCTGCTCGCGCTCAAGGACGCAATCGAGAGCGACGCGCGCATGGATGCCAAGCTCAAGAAGGCCTGGATCGACCACCTGGTCGTTGCGCGCAAGGAATTCTACAACCGCTGGGTCAAGGAAGATGTCCACCGCGCGCTCTTCGCTTCGTTCGAGGACGAGGCGCAGCAACTGCTCGACAAGTACCTCGACGAGGTCGAGGCCGCTCTCGACCAGCGCGAGGTCAAGGACCCGATCACCGGTGAGTCGCGGCCTCCGGACGAGCGCTTCCTGCGCTCGGTCGAGGACAAGATCAAGGTGTCGGACTCCGGCAAACTCACTTTCCGGCAGGAGATCGTGCGCAAGGCGATGGTGGCCTACAAGACCGGCGAGAAATTCAGGCTCAAGAGCCATGCGCGGCTCTCCGAGGCGATCGAGCAATACCTGTTCGAGGAGCGGCGCGACGTGCTGCGGCTGGTGACCTCGGCGGCGAGGCCCGACGACGAAGCCCAGCGGAAGATTTCCGCAGTGCAGGAGCGCATGATCGACGAGTACGGCTACGACGAGCACAGCGCCAGGGAGGCGCTGAGTTACGTGACGACTCTGCTCGCACAGGAGTAAGGCGGCGGGGGGTTGGGCAGGGCCGGGTTGCAGCGCCCGGCAGGATCGAGCGATGACGGATGAGGTCAGCGGCAACCGTTTGAATGCGTGGTACGACCTGTTCTCGCGCGGCGCGCGCGACTGGTTGCGTCACAACGAGAAAGTCCGCGACGCAGTGCGCGCCCATCTTCCGCAAGTTGTTGCCGGTGCGGACGTATTGAGCCGCGGTCACTCCACGGTGCGTGTGCCCGTGCGGATGCTCGAGCACTACCGCTTCCGGTTGCGCGCGCCCGACCAGGTCGAAGGTGTGGGCCAGGGCGCGGCAAAGCCCGGCGACCGCATCGAAACCGGCGCGGATCCGGCCCAGGGCAGCGGTCGCGGCACAGGCGGCGACGAGGACGGTGGCGTCCAGTACACGCTCGAGTTCCAGGTCGACGACATCGTCGACTGGCTGTGGGAGGAAATGCAGCTGCCGAACCTCGAGAACCGCGCCGGGCAGGCCCGCGACGACGACTGGACGCGCGAGGGCTGGGATCGCCGCGGCGCGCGCTCGCGTCTCGACCGTCGCCGCTCCCTCAAGGAATCCATCAAGCGGCAGGCGGTCAACCAGGACTCCCCGACGTTCACCGACGAGGACCTTCGCTATCGCCAGCTCGCCAAGCGCGAGCAGCCAGCTACCCAGGCGGTGGTTTTCCTCGTGCTCGATGTGTCGGCCAGCATGGGCGAGGAACACCGCAAGCTCGCGAAATCCTTCTTCTTCTGGGCGGTGCAGGGCCTGCGCCGGCAGTACCGGCAACTCGAAGTGGTGTTCATCGCGCACACGACCGAGGCCTGGGAGTTCGCCGAGGAGGAGTTCTTCCGCGTTACGGGCTCGGGCGGCACGTTCATGTCCTCCGCGCTCGCGCTGGCGCGCAGCGTCGCGGACGAGCGGTACAGCCCGTCGCAATACAACCTCTATCTCTTCTATGCCTCCGACGGGGAGAATTCGCCGAGCGACAGCGCCGCCACGGACGTCGCCCTCAAGGAGCTGCTCGGCGATCTGCAGTACTGCGGCTTTCTCGAGGTGGGCTCCGGCGGCGAAGGCGGTCCGTCGAGCGACATCGGCAAGCTCTTTCTTCAGCTTGCCGCGGACGGCCAGCCAACCGCCGCGTACCGGGCGGCGAAGGCCGACGATATCTGGGGCGCCGTGCGGCACTTCTTCGGCCAGCAGCAGGCCGCGTGAGGGGACCGCAATGAGCGACGGCTGGCGCAGTTACCTGGCCCGGATCGAAGACCTGGCGCGCGGCGCGGGCCTCGACTACCACCCGGTCGAGTTCGAAGCCGTGCCCGACAGCATGATGATGGAGATAGCGATATACGGGCTGCCGGTTCGCATGCCGCACTGGTCGTTCGGCGTGCGCTACATCTACCGGCTGGTGCAGCACAGGATGGGGCTGTCACGGCTGTTCGAGGTCGTGTTCCCGGGCAATCCGGGACGTGCCTATCTCGCCCGCAACAACAGCGACGCGGAAAACGTTCTGGTCACCGCGCACGTCCTCGGCCATGCCGACTTCTCGAGCTGCAACCTGCTCTTCCGGCGCAGCGCCGCGCAGGTGGGACAGCAGATCGTCGAGCAGGCTGCAACGCACGCGCGGCAAATCGGCGAGGCGATCGAGGCGCATGGGGCGGAGCGTGTCGAGGCGGTGCTCGACGCGGCGCTGGCGCTCGAACAGCACGTCAACATCGACGCCGTGCTCGCCAGGCCGCGCTACCCGGACGAGGGACAGAAGACCACACCCTCCGACGACGACACATTCATCCGGCGTTTCCGCACGCTCGGACCGGATGTCGCGCCGGCGCCGGCGACCCTTGCGCCGGTGCCGCGGCCGCAGACGCCGCCGCACCCGGAACGCGACCTGCTCTGGTTCATCGCTCAGTACGGGCCGGAGCTCGAGCCTTGGGAACGCGACATCTTCCTCGCGGTGCGCGCCGAGTCGTTCTACTTCTACCCGGTGTTCGCCTGCCAGATCATGAACGAGGGCTGGGCGTCGTACTGGCACGCGCGGCTGCTGCGCGAGGCGGAGTTCCTGCCTCCGCAGGACTACGTCGACGCGATCAAGTGCCACTCGGATGTCGTGCGCCCCACCGGGCAGGGCGAGCGCGCCTCGCTCGACATCAACCCGTATCACCTCGGCTTCTCGCTCTGGGAGCGCATCGTCGCGGAACACGGCGTCGAGTACGCGCGCCGCGTGATGGAGCAGAACGACGACTTCGCGTTCATACGCGGGTATCTCACCAGCGAGGCCGCCACCGAGCTCAACCTGTTCCGCTACAAGGGACCGGCCCGCGGCCCGTACCAGGTGCAGGAGGAAGACCTCGATGCGCTGCACGAGGCGCTGCTCAAGCCCAAGTTCAGCTTCGGCGCCCCGACGGTGGCGGTCGATCGGCTGCGTGTCGATGGCACGCTCGAGCTCGTTCACGACCACGCGACCGACGGTCGCGGGCTCGATCACGAGCGCAGTGCGCGGGTGCTCGATTACCTGGTGAAGATCTGGCGGCGGCCGATCGTGCTAGCGAGCGTCGACGGCGAGGGCCGCACGCTGCAGCTCACCGCGAACCCCGCCTAGGCTCGCGCGCCAAACTCTCTAGAGCGAGCCCAGCCGCCGGACGATGAGTCCGGCGATGTCCCGCGCCATCGCCTCGCGCAGGATGTCCTCCTCGCGGTCCTTGGCGAGCAGGTCGGCCTCGTCGAAGCTGAAGCTGCGCGTCAGCTCGAGAACCTGGCTCGGCACAACCTCCTGCCCGCCGCGGTCGATCGAGTAGTCGACGACGTAGAACACCTCGAACTCCTCGGGCGTGTTGCGCGCCGAGACGGAGAGCACGCGACGACCGGTACGGTCGCTGCGCACGCGCACCACGGCGTCGGCCGCGCTGGCCGCGGGCGCGAGCGTCGCGCCGTTGCGACTCAGCGCCTCGCGCAGCTCGACCGCGAGGGGTGTCAGCTCGTCGGCGGTCGCCACATAGATGCGGCGGACCTCGGCGGGCAGCTCGCCCGAGCCCCGCAGGCGAAACCCGCAGGAAGAAAGGAAAATCACCGCAAGAACACACAGCAGCAGCAAGCCCACCACCAAGGGCTGCGAAAGGTGACGGATGGTGTCAGACGACGACATTGGCGAGCTTGCCGCGGACGTAGATGAATTTGCGGACGGGGCGCCCTTCGATGAAGCGCTGGACGTTCGAATCCGCGAGGGCGGCCTCGCGCACCGCAGCCTCGTCGGCCTCGGCAGCGACGGCGACCCGCCCGCGAAGCTTGCCGTTCACCTGCACGACGACCTCGATGGTCTCGCGGACAAGCGCGCCCTCGTCGACCCGCGGCCATTGCTCATCGATAACCGCTCCCGCGTGACCGAGTGCCTTCCACAGCGCATGACAGACATGCGGAACGACCGGTGACAACACCAGCACCGCGACCTCGAGCGCCTCCTGCAGCACCGCCCTGCCTTGCGGGGAACGGTCCTCGAAGCGCCCGAGCGAGTTCGTGAGCTCCATCACCGCAGCAATCGCCGTGTTGAAGTGCCGCCTGCGGCCGATGTCGACGGTGACCTTGGCCACCGTCTCATGCACCTGCCGGCGAATGTCGCGCTGGCCAGAGTCGAGCGTCGTCGGGTCGAGCGCCGGTGCCGCTCCGCCGCTCACGTGCGCGTGCACCGCCTTCCACAGTCGTCGGAGGAACCGAAACGCGCCTTCGACGCCCTCGTCGGACCACTCGAGCGTCTGCTCTGGCGGCGAGGCGAACATCGTGAAGAGCCGTGCGGTGTCCGCGCCGTATTTCGCCACGAGTGCATCAGGATCGACGCCGTTCATCTTCGATTTCGACATCGTGCCGATGCCGCCGTACTCGACCGGCTGACCGTCGGTGCGGAGCCGGGCTCCGATGCGCACGCCTCGTTCGTCGGTCTGCACCTCGACGTCCGCCGGGTTGAAATAGACGATGCGGCCGGCAGCCGGCTTGCGGTAATAAATCTCGTTCAGGACCATGCCCTGCGTCAGCAGGTTGATGAAGGGTTCCTTGAGCGCGGTCAGGCCGAGATCGCGCATCACCCGCGTCCAGAACCGCGAGTACAAAAGATGCAGGATCGCGTGCTCGATGCCGCCGATGTACTGGTCGACGGCCATCCAGTAGTCCGCGCGGCGGTCGACCATCGCCGCGTCGTTGCCGGGGCTGGTGTAACGGAAGAAATACCAGGACGAGTCGACGAAGGTGTCCATCGTGTCCGTCTCGCGCCGCGCCGCGCGATTGCAGCGCGGACAGCGGCACTCGACGAACGACGCCAATTTCGCGAGCGGGTTGCCGCTGCCGTCGGGCACGAGATTCTCGGGCAGGATCACGGGCAGATCCTCGTCCGGCACGGGCACCTCGCCGCAGGTCTCGCAATGGATCAGCGGGATCGGGCAGCCCCAGTAGCGCTGGCGCGAGATGCCCCAGTCGCGGAGCCGCCAGTTGACGCGACGCTGGCCCCGGCCGGTGGCCTCGAAGGACTTCGCGATCGCGTCGAAGGCCTCGTCGAAATAGAGCCCGTCGAATTGTCCCGAGTTGATCAGGCGTCCGTGCTCGAGGTAGGGGCCTGCGTCGAGCTCGACCAGCCGGCCGTCCGTCGGCTCGATCACCTGGTGGATGCGGAGCCCGTAACGCCGCGCGAATTCCCAGTCCCGCTGATCGTGCGCGGGTACGGCCATCACGGCGCCGGTGCCATAGCCCATCAGCACGAAGTTCGCGACCCAGACCGGGATGCGCTCGCCGGTGAGGGGATGGACCGCGTTCACGCCTAGCGGCTTACCGCGCTTCTCCATCGTCTCGATCGCGGCTTCGGTGATCGCGCTGCGCTGGCATTCGGCGATGAACTCGCGCAGGTCCGCGCTGTGCTGTGCGGCGCGCTGTGCGAGCGGATGTCCGGCCGCGACCGCCATGTATGTGACGCCGTACAGTGTGTCCGGCCGCGTCGTGTAGACGCGCAGCGGCTCGGGCCCGTCCTCGACGTCGAACGCGAGCTCGAGACCCTCCGAGCGGCCGATCCAGTTTGCCTGCATGAGCTTGACGCGTTCGGGCCAGCTGGGCAGCTCGTCGAGCGCGGCCAGCAGATCCTCCGCGTAGTCCGTGATCCGCAGGTAGTACATGGGGATCTCGCGCTTCTCGACCAGCGCGCCCGTGCGCCAGCCTCGCCCGTCGATCACCTGCTCGTTCGCCAGCACCGTCTGGTCCTCCGGGTCCCAGTTGACGATGCCCGTACGCCGATAGGCGATGCCGCGCTCGAGCATCCGCAGGAACAGCCACTGGTTCCAGCGGTAATAGTCCGGACGACAGGTGGCGAACTCGCGGGTCCAGTCGATGCCGAGTCCGAGCGGCTTCATCTGCCGCTTCATGTGCGCGATGTTGTCGTAGGTCCACTTCGCGGGCGGCACGCCGTTCGCCATGGCGGCGTTCTCGGCCGGCAGCCCGAACGCGTCCCAACCCATCGGCTGCAGAACGTTGCAGCCCTGCATGCGCATGTAACGCGTCAGCACGTCGCCGATCGTGTAGTTCCGGACATGCCCCATGTGCAGGCGGCCGCTGGGATACGGAAACATGCACAGGCAGTAGTACTTCGGCCGGTCGGGGTCCTCACGGACCTCGAAGCTCCTGTGCTCGTCCCAGTAACGCTGGGCGTCCGGCTCTATGGCGGCCGGATCGTAACGGTCCTGCATGTCGGTCTGGGCGGCCTGAAGTGGGCTCGCAAGGATAGCGGAGGCGCCGAGCCGGCACCAATTCGCGGCCTGGCGCGGCCGCGCGCTACACGATCGTCGGATGCACCAGGTTCGCGAAATCCCGGTACTTGAGCCGGATCAGCTCGGTGTGCGTGCCGGCGTTGAAGGCGATCTCTTCGTCCTCAGCGAGGTCTTCGAGCACGAAAACCTCCATCCCGTAGAGATTGCCGAACGGCGGCATCGCACCCGGCTCGCAGTCGGGAAAGCGGTCTCTGAATTCCGTCTCGCTCACGAGGTGCACATCGCGGGCGCCCGCCACCGATCGGACGCGCCCCAGCGGGACCTTCGAGGAGGCCGTCTGGACCACCATCGCGAGCTTCCCGTCGATGTCGACGATCACCGTCTTGGCGAGCTCGCGGCCCGGGACGTGCGCCGCGGCGGCAATCTCCTGCGCGGTGTACGCGGGCGAGTGACGGATCTTGGTGTATCGGACGTGGTTGGCGTCGAGCAGATGCTCAAGCTTCGAGAACGGCATGACGGGCCTCCGTTCCGTACCGATGTCGCTCTGAGCATACGCCGGCAACCACGGCAGCGCCACGCTGTGCATCGCCAGCGCACGCGTCAGATCCGCACGAAACGTGCCACGTCGTCCGCAGAGAGCGTGCGCACCACCCGCCCCTCGCTCGCGAGGAAATGCAGGTGCGCGAGCGCCTCGCCGAGGGCAAGCACCCGATGGAAACCGCGCAGCACGCGCCCGAACATCACCGCTACCGTCTCGTGAGCGCTGCGCGGCTCGCGGCAATGGTCCTCGACGCGGGCGAGCTGCTCGAGGTGATGGTTGCGGAGGTCGGCGATGCGCCTGTGCAGCGCGCGAAACGGGCGGCCGTGAGACGGGAGCACCAAGGTCGCGGGATCGCAGGCCTCGAGCCGTGTGAGCGAATCGAGGAACGAGCGCAGCGGATCGGCGTCGGGGGCGGATGGAAGCACGCTGACGTTGGGCGAGATGGACGGGAGCACCTGGTCGCCGCTGACAAGAATGCCGCGCTCGGCGTCGTACAGGCACAGGTGTCCGCGGCAGTGACCTGCTGTCTCTATCACCTGCCACGAGGCGCCGCCGGACATGCAGGTCTCGCCGTCGACGGGCGCATGCGTGAGCGGCGGGATCCCGCCGTACCAGGTACGGTGGTCGCGTGGCGGCTCGCTCGCGACCGGGGATTGAAGACCGTGGGCGCGCAGGAACTCCCGCAGTCGCAGGTCGACGTCGGCCGGCTCCATCCGCAGGAATGTCGAGGACGACTCGTGCGCCGACTGCGACATCCAGACAGCGGCGCCGTGCCGCTCGGCGATCCACCTCGCGAGTCCCATGTGATCGGGATGATCGTGCGTGACGAATATTCGACTCAGTCGACGGGGCGCGAGCGGCTCCTGCTCGAGCGACTCCCACGCGACGCGGCATTCTTCCGCCGCCAGCCCGGTATCGACCACGGTGCACGAGTCGCCGTCCTCGAGCAGCCATAGATTTATGTGGTTGAGCTCCATCGGCAGAGGCATGCGAAGCCACCACAGGCCGGCGGCGATGCGCAGTGCCTGCCCGGGCGCCGGCGGGTCGCCCGGCAGGTAGTCGAGGTCCTGGTCGCGCGACGGATAGCGCTCGCCTTCGCGGGTCAGCTCGGGTACCCGCTCCTTCAAGCACCCGTCCCTGCGCGCCGCCGCACCAGGAGCCCCACGACCACTGCCGCCGCGACCAGCACCAGGACCGGCGCGTTACCGAGCCGCAGGTAAGGAGTGAGTCCCGCTCGCGGCGTGACGCGTCCTGTGAGCACGCCCGGCTGGAACTGGGGCAACGTGTCGAGCACCCGCCCGTCATGGGCGATCAGCGCGGTGATGCCGTCATTGGTCGCGCGCAGCGTCGGTCGCGCGGCCTCGATCGCGCGCATGCGGCTGATGTCGAGATGCTGGTGCGGCGCCGTCGAATTTCCGAACCACGCGTCGTTGCTCACGTTGACGAGCAGCGTGGAGTCGCGGACGATGCGTCGCTGGTCGGTGCCGTACGAATCCTCGTAGCAGATCGTGGGCGCGAGCCGCTCGCCAGCCACCGCCAGCGGCTTCTGCCGGTCGGAGCCCGGCTCGAAATCCGAGTACGGCAGACTCATCAGCTTGAGCCAGGAACGCACGGTCGCGGGCACCGGGAAGAACTCGCCGAACGGTACCAGCCTGCGCTTCGCGTACCACTGCTCGATTGCCGGTTGCTGCGGGTTCCACGCGACCATGGCGTTGTAATAGGCATCGGTCGCGGGCTCGTTGCGAATCAGGCCCATGATGAGCGCAGTTCCGCCCGCGGCCGCCTCGGCGCGCACGCCGGAGAGGAACTCGCCGAGATCCGCTGCAAGCGCCGGGATCGAGGCCTCCGGCCAGACCACGAGATCGGCGCCGAAGTACGGCCGCGACAGGCCGAGATACAGGCGCTCGGTGCGCTCGCGCTGACCGGGCTGCCACTTCATCGTCTGCGGTACCGCGCCCTGTACGAGCGCGACCGAGAGAACCCTGTCACGCGGCTCTGTCCACTCGACGCGTGTCAGCCACGCACCCACGCCCCATATGGTCAAGATCGACAAAGCGGCGACGATGCGCGAGACGCGGGTCCCGAGGAGAAGGGTGACGAGCGCGCCGGCGGAGATTGCCGCGGCAAGGCCGACGCCATAGACGCCGAGCACCGGTGCGTATCCGACGAGCGGCGTGTCGAGATGCGCATAGCCGAGCGACAGCCATGGAAAGCCCGAGAACAGCCAGCCGCGGAGCCATTCGACCAGGATCCAGCCCGCCGGTATGAGCAACATCCAGCGCGCGGGTCCCGCGCGCGGCGCATAGCGCGCGACCAGCCAGCCGAGACCCGCGCTGTAGCCGCCCATGATCGCTACCAGCCCCAACATCAGGAAGATCGCCACCGGCAGCGGCGCGTGACCGATCTCGTGGACGCTGTGATAGAGCCAGTAGGTGCCGGCGAGAAAGGTGGCTCCGGTGAACAGACCCCCGCGCCAGGCCGCCTCGCGGGGTGTCGTGTCCTGCCACAGCAGGATCTGCAGCGCCGGGCAGGCGATGCTCAGGACAGCGAAGCCGAGCGGCGCGAACGCCGCCGCGAGCGCCAGTCCGCCCGCGAGCGCAACCCACCGCCCGTGACGCCCGAGCACGTCGAGCATGGGCGCCACGCCGCGGGGTACGATCACCGCCGGGGTCGCGCTGCCGTCGGCGCGATTCACTCTGCCCGCTTGAGGTCGATGTCGCGCGGCGTCGTCACCCGCAGCGTCTCGATGCGCCGCCGGTCGGCGCGCAACACCTTGAGTTCGAGCCCGCCGAGCTCGACCGCTTCGCCGCGCCGAGGCATGCGCCCGAGCTCGTGCAGGACCAGCCCGCCGATCGTGTCGGCGTCCTCGTCCGAGAAGCGGGTGTCGAACACGTCGTTGAACTCCTCGATCCGCGTAAGCGCCGGCACGGCAAAGGTCCGCTCCGCTTCCTTGTGTATTCCTTCCACCTCGTCGACGTCGTACTCGTCGCCGATGTCACCGACGATCTGCTCGAGCACGTCCTCGATGGTGAGCAAACCCGAAACTCCGCCGTATTCGTCGACGACGATCGCCATGTGGTTGTGGCTGTTGCGGAACTCCCTCAGGAGCACGTTCAGACGCTTGCTCTCGGGAATGAACACCGCGGGCCGGAGGCATTCGCGGATGTCGAAGCTCGCGGCGGAGTCCTCGGCGAAATACCGCAGCAGGTCCTTGGCGAGCAGAATTCCGACGACCTCGTCGCGGTCCTCTCCGACCACCGGAAAGCGCGAGTGACCGGACTCGATGACCGCGGGCAGGATCTTCTCCGGCGGGTCCTCGCGCTGCACAACCACCATTTGCGCGCGCGGCACCATCACGTCGCGGACCTGGATGGCCGAGACCTGCAGCACGCCCTCCATCATCGACAACACGTCGGCCTCGATCAGGCCCCGGTCCTTGGCGTCCGCCAGCACGTCGGAGAGCTGCTCGATGTCGCGCGGCTCGCCGGACAGCGATTCCACCAGGCGTCGCAGCCAGCTGCCCTGGCCGGCAGGTCGATCGTCGTTCATGCGCGGGAGGTCACCACCCTGAGGTAAGGATTCTGATACCCGAAACCCCGCAGGATTTCCACTTCGACCCGCTCCATGCGCCGCGATTCACGGTCGTGCCGGTGGTCGTAGCCGGCCAGGTGCAGCACCCCGTGCACCACCATATGCGCCCAGTGCGCGGCGAGGGTCTTGTCCTGCGCGCGCGCCTCACGCGCCACGACCGGAGCGCAGATCGCGAGGTCACCGAGCGCGCCATCGTTCGCCCGCTCCTGCGGCGATGCGGGAAACGACAGCACGTTGGTGGGCGCGTCCTTGCCGCGAAAGCTGCGGTTCAGGCGCCGGCTTTCCGCCGCGCCCACGACGCGGATGCAGATCAGCGGCGCGCCAGCGCGCGGCCGTTGTCCATGCGCAACCGACGCATAGGCGCCGCGCGCCCAGCGGCGGAGCGCCGCCGCACCGGGGACCCACGGGCGCCGAGCCACGAATTGCGTCTCGACGCGCAGCTCGGCCGATGCGGTGGACGCGGCGCTCACGTCGCGTCCTGCCCGCCGTCGGTGTCGCGCTCGTAGGCGAGCACGATGCGCTGCACCAGCGGATGACGCACGACATCACGCGCGCTGAAAAAGGTGAAGGCCACGCCTTCGACGTCGCGCAGCACGTCGATGACGTGCTTCAGTCCCGAGCGCTGCTGCCGCGGCAGGTCGATCTGCGTGATGTCGCCGGTCACGACGGTCTTCGAGCCGAAGCCGATCCGCGTCAGGAACATCTTCATCTGCTCGACGGTGGTGTTCTGCGCCTCGTCGAGGATGATGAACGAATCGTTCAGCGAGCGGCCGCGCATGAATGCAAGCGGCGCGACCTCGATGACCTGGCGCTCGATCGCGCGCGCAACGCGGTCGAAGCCCAGCATCTCGTAGAGCGCGTCGTACATCGGCCGCAGATACGGATCGACCTTCTGAGCCATGTCGCCGGGCAGAAACCCCAGCCGCTCGCCCGCCTCCACCGCGGGCCGCACCAGCACGATGCGCCGAACTGTCGCGCTCTGCAGCGCCTCGACCGCGCTGGCGACCGCGAGATAGGTCTTGCCAGTACCCGCCGGGCCGATCCCGAAGGTCAGATCGGCAGTCCTGATCTGATCGAGGTACCGCCGCTGATTCGGGCCGCGACCGCGGATCGCGCCGCGCTGGGTGTGGACCTCGACCTCGCCAGCGGTGCGGACCGCCGGGACCTCGCCGCCATCCTCGGGCCGCGGGAAGCCGAGCTCCTGCACGCTAAGGTGCACACGCTCGGGCGTCATCGGCTCGCTGGCTGAAAGCTCGAACATGCGGCGAAGCACCGCCTCTGCGCGCGCGAGCGGGCCCGACGGGCCCGACAGCTGCAGTCGGTGACCGCGTCGCCGGACGTCGATTCCCAGTCGGTCCTCGACGTGGCGCAGATTCTGCTCCATGGGGCCCGCGAAGTTGGCGAGCCGGTCGTTATCAGCCTCCGCAAGCGAGATTTCGCGTTGTTCCGGAGGATCGTTCAAGCAACGCTCCGCGTCGGCTCGGCGAGCCGTCCCCGCAGCGAATTGGGCATCGCCTCGGTGATCTCGACGTCGACGTAGCGATCGATCAGCGTGGCCGGCCCGTCGAAGTTCACCCAGCGGTTGTTGCTCGTGCGAGCCGCGAGCTGGTGGGCGTCGCGGCGCGCAGGGCGCTCGACCAGTACCCGCTGTACGGTCCCCACCATCGCTCGCGCGTAGCGCGCGGACTGCTCGCCGACCAGCGTCTGCAGCCGCTCGAGCCGCCGCTGCTTTTCATCGTGCGTCACGTCGTCGGGGAGCGCGGCCGCAGGCGTTCCGGGACGGCGGCTGTAGATGAAGCTGTAGGCCTGGTCGAAGGCCGCATCCGCGATCAGGTCGAGCGTCGCCTGGAAGTCGCGCTCGGTCTCTCCCGGATAGCCCACGATGAAATCGCTCGACAGGCTGATGTCCGGCCGGACGTCGCGTAACCGGCGGAGCTTCTGCTTGTACTCGAGGACGGTGTGGCCGCGCTTCATCAGCGCGAGCACGCGGTCCGAGCCGCTCTGCACGGGCAGGTGCAGGTAGTTCGCGAGCTTGGGCACGTCGCGGAATGCCTCGATCAGGCTGTCGCGGAACTCCACCGGATGCGAGGTCGTGAAACGAATGCGCTCAATGCCGGGAACTTCGGCGACGAAATAGATCAGCGCGGCGAGATCGGCGTGACCGCCGCCCTCCATCGTGCCGCGGTAGGCGTTTACGTTCTGACCGAGCAGCGTGACCTCGCTCACTCCCTGCGCGGCGAGACGCTCGAGTTCCTTGAGCACCTGCTCGAGCGGCCGACTGACCTCCTCGCCGCGCGTGTACGGCACGACGCAGAAGCTGCAGTACTTGCTGCAGCCTTCCATCACCGATACGAATGCGGTTGCTCCACGGGCCCGCGGTTCGGGCAATCGGTCGAACTTCTCGATCTCCGGAAAGCTCACGTCGACGACGGATCGCCCCTTCGCGCGGAGCTCGTCGATCATCGCGGGCAGCCGGTGCAGCGTCTGCGGTCCGAAGACGAGATCGACGAAGGGCGCGCGCTCGGTCAGGCCCACGCCTTCCTGGCTCGCAACGCAACCGCCGACACCAATGATCACGCCGGGTCGTCGCGTCTTTAACTCACGCCACCGCCCAAGCTGCGAAAACACCTTCTCCTGCGCCTTCTCGCGCACCGAGCAGGTATTGAGAAGCAGCAGGTCTGCCTCCTCCGGCACCTCCGTGGGCTCGTAGCCACCCGATTCGCGCAGCACGTCCGCCATACGGGCGGAGTCGTACTCGTTCATCTGGCAGCCAAAGGTTTTCAGGTAGACGCGCGGCATCCCGGGATTCAATGCATTGGATCCCCGATAGCGCGCTGCTGCTCGGCCGTCGGGGCCGCCTATCGTAGACGGTGCCAGCCAGCCTTGTCCGCCCCTCCGCGGGCGGGCGCCGGCGGAGGGCCCGTCGGAGTGGGCCCGGCGGGCACGAATGCTAGCGAATTCCGTGGCTTACGCGGCGCCGGTGTGGCGCTGGCGACGTGCGGCTTGCCCACCCCCGGAAGCCTGGGCCTCGGCCGCCAGCAGTGCCGCCTTGCGGTGTACACCCCAGCGGTAGCCCGACAGCGCGCCGTCGTTCCGCACGACACGATGACAGGGGATCGCTACCGCAAGCCGGTTTGCCGCGCAGGCCTGCGCGACGGCGCGAACGGCGCGCGGCACGCCGATACGCCGTGCAATCTCGGTATAGCTCACCGTCGTGCCCGCGGGCAGCGCGCGCAGTGCCTGCCAGACGCGCTGCTGGAAGGCCGTCCCGCGCACGTCGAGCGGCAGGTCGAGGCCGACCGCCGGCGTCTCGACGAAACCGACGACGCGCGCCACGAGGCGCTCGAAGTCCTCGTCGCCGCCCACGAGCTCGGCCTTCGGAAACTCATCCTGCAGACGACGCCCCAAGGTATCCGGATCGTCGCCAAGCAGGATCGCGCAAATCCCACGCTCGCTCGCGGCGACCAGGATCGACCCAAGCGAGCATTCACCGACGGCAAAGCGGATCCGTGTCGCCGCGCCCCCGGCGCGGTAGGCGGACGGCGTCATGCCGAGACGCGCATTGGCCTCCGCGTAGAACCGCCCGCTCGAGTTGTAACCCGCCTCGTAGATCGCATCGGTGACACTGTCCGCGCGAGTGAGCTCGCGGCGCGCACGGCGGGCGCGATGCGCCTGCGCGTATCCACGCGGCGTGAGCCCGGTGACCGCCTTGAAGACGCGATGGAAGTGCCAGGCGCTCATGCCGGCCTCCGCCGCGAGCGTTGCCAGCGACGGCACGTGCTCCGCGGCCTCGATCGCGCGGCAGGCCCGCGTGATCTGTACCGCGTGCCGCTCGGTCAGACTCGGACGATCCGGATGGCAGCGCCTGCAGGGTCGAAACCCGGCGCGCTCGGCGGCCTCATGCGTCGCATGAAACCGGACGTTCTCCGGCCGCGCGCGCCGCGACGCGCAGGACGGGCGGCAATACACGCCGGTCGTGCGCACGGAATAGACGAAGTGCCCGTCGGCTGTCGCATCGCGGGCAACCACGGTGGCCCAGCGTGGGTCGGCGACGACGCGGCGGGCGAGTTCTGCGTTGCGTTCAGCGGTGCTCATGGCCGTTCCTCAAGTAATGCCGATGGGGTGTCTGGCATTCTCTAGTCAGCCCGTCACACCGGCATCCCGGGTCTTGCTCTCAAATTCTAGAACGGGATGTCGTCGTCGAACTCGCCCGCGGCCGCGGGCTGCGCGGCTCGCTCCTGGGTGGGCGCGGTGCGTGGCTCGCCGCGTGGTTCTGCGCCAGCACGGTCGCCGCCGCGACTGCCGAGCATCTGCATCTCGTTGGCGATGACCTCGGTCGTGTAGCGATCCTTGCCTTCCTTGTCCTGCCACTTGCGTGTCTTGAGCCGACCCTCGACGTAGATCTGTGAGCCCTTGCGCAGGTATTCGGCCGCGATCTCGGCAAGACGGTCGTACATGACGACGCTGTGCCATTCGGTCTGCTCGCGCTGCTCGCCGGTCTGCTTGTCCTTCCAGCTGTCCGAGGTCGCGAGCCGCAGGTTGGTGACCGCCTTGCCGCTCGGCATGTAGCGCGTTTCCGGGTCCTGCCCGAGGTTGCCGACCAGAATGACCTTGTTGATACCGCGTGCCATGGTTTTGTCCGCTTGAGGGGAAAGCTGATTTTACGGTACCGGGCGGCACACCGGGTGCGCGAAATCTGGCCTTGAGAGCGAGAAACAGATCCCGCCGGCTCAGGTGCTCGCGATGTTGCCCTTGGCCACGATCGGGCCCGTGGGCACGCCCTGCGGCGCCCCGCCTGCTGGCTCGAGCGATATGGCGAGCGTCGAGCCCGCGGTCATCGCCCGGCGCAGCTCCACCGGCACGGCGATGGTGTGCGCCTTGTCGGTCGTGACCACGCCGAGCGAGCGCGGCGCCTCGCCGGCCGGAATCAGCCACAGCTCGGGAACACGACCCTCAGCGTCGGGCGCGCTCGGGACCGGTACCAGCAGGATCGCCCCGCTTGCCGTATCGAGCGTCGCGAGATACGCCGGCGTCCCATCGTCGAAGCTCAGCGTCGTGACTGCGCGTGCAACGGGTGCCGGAGTCACCGCCGGAGGCACCTCACGTACGGTGTTCAGGACCGCGAGCGCCGTGGCTGCCACGATCGCTGCCGCTGCCGCCGCACGCCAGAACCCCACGCTCTGCCATAGGTTGCCACGGGCACCCTCGACGGCGGGCCAGCCCAGGCGGCGGCGGATCCCGGGCCAGACGTGCTGCGGCGGAGTCACCGGCGCGATCCCGTCGAACAAACCGGCGAGCCGGCTCTCCCAGGCCGCCACCCGCGCGGCAAAGGCGGGATCCGTCTCTATCCGCGTCTGCGAGCGACGACGCTGGGCGGCGTCCTGCACGCCGAGCGCGTACTCGGCGGCCTCGAGATCCGGGCCTGGTGGCTCGGAACCGAATTCGTCGTCGGATGTCGGATCAGGCGTGTTCATGTTTCGAGACAAGCGCGTAGTTGCATCAGGCCGCGCCGTATCCAGCTTTTCACGGAGCCAAGCGGAGCGCCGATGCGCGCTGCCAGCTCGTCATATGTCGCACCATCGAAGAAGGCCGTGCGGATGAGGCTGCGACGTCGATCGTCGAGCTGCTCCAGGCAGCGCTCCAGGCGGCCGCGGTCGGTGACCGACTCCGCCTCCCGCTCGGGCGTCGTCCCGGGATCCGCCATCTCTTCGATCACCGCGAGCGGCGCCCGTGACATAGGTGGCCGCGCCCGCAGCCGGTCGATCGCCTTGTTGCGTGCGATCGTCGACAGCCATGCGAGCGCACCGGCGCGATCCGGGTCGAACTGCGCTGCGCGACGCCAGATGGTCACGAAAGCATCCTGCAGCACGTCCTCCGCCTCGGTGCGGTCAGACAGCACGCGCAGGCAGATGCCGAACAGCCGGGCCGAAGTACCCCGGTACAGCGCATCGAAGGCGACGCGATCACCGGTCGCCACTTCGACGACCAGACGATCGAGCGCCGCGTCGCGCTCTGCGGTCGGCCGCAGTTCCGTTTCGGACACTTGAGGCATCGTGTCGAGCCCTGGATGAAAGTGTACCTTCCAGCTGCCGCGAGACAACGGCGACGGGTCGATCGCGTCGGTCGGCATTACGACGCGCCATCCTGGCACGCCGCCTGCCGATCCTGGAGGCACCGGCCGACTCGACCGACCCGCCGCCTTGCTTAAAAGTACGTATGGCCGACCCCCGCGGATGCAGCGGCAGGCCCGGCCGCGGGGCGTCCCCAAACCACGACAGGCCTCCTTTGCCTCGGCCGCGGCGCGCTGCGTATAGTGACTGGTTGGCCGCGAGCGGCCATCTTCGAGCCCCGCCATGGACGTGATACGCATCCGCGGTGCCCGCACGCACAACCTGCGCGGCATCGATCTCGATCTGCCCCGTGACCGGCTGATCGTCATCACCGGGCTCTCCGGTTCGGGCAAGTCCTCGCTCGCCTTCGACACCATCTACGCCGAGGGTCAGCGCCGCTACGTCGAGTCGCTGTCGGCGTATGCGAGACAGTTTCTGTCGGTGATGGAGAAGCCCGACGTCGATCATATCGAGGGCCTCTCGCCCGCGATCGCGATCGAGCAGAAGGCGACCTCGCACAACCCGCGCTCCACCGTCGGGACGGTGACCGAGATCTACGACTATCTGCGCGTGCTCTATGCACGGGCCGGCTTGCCGCGCTGCCCGGAGCACGGCCAGGAGCTCACGGCACAGACCGTGAGCCAGATGGTCGACCAGGTGCTCGCCCTGCCCGAAGGAACGAGCATGCTGCTTCTCGCGCCGGTCGTGCAGGATCGCAAGGGCGAACATCTCGAAACGCTGGACCAGTTACGCTCCCAAGGCTTCGTTCGTGCGCTCATCGACCGGCGGCTGGTCGAGCTCGAGACACCGCCGCGTCTCGACGCAAGGCGGCGGCACAGCATCGATGTCGTGGTCGATCGACTGCGCGTGCGCCCCGACGCGGGGCAGCGTCTCGCCGAGTCCTTCGAGACCGCGCTCGCGCTGGCGCAGGGTGTGGCACGCGTCGCCCTCGCGGACGAACCTGACCGCGACACGCTCGTATTCTCGAATCGCTTCGCCTGCACGGTCTGCGGCTACAGCCTGGCCGGTCTCGAGCCGCGCCTCTTTTCCTTCAACAACCCGACTGGCGCCTGCGGCAGCTGCGGCGGCCTGGGCGTACAGGAGTACTTCGATCCGGGACGCGTCGTGGTCAACCCGGGGCTGTCGCTGGCCGGCGGCGCCGTGCGCGGCTGGGACCGTCGCAACGCCTACTACTTCCAGCTCATCCAGTCGCTCGCGCGGCATTTCCGCTTCGACATCGAGACCCCGTGGCACGAGTTGCCCGAGGCGGTTCAGCATGTGCTGCTCTGGGGTAGTGGCGAGGAAAAAGTCGAGTTCCGTTACTTCGACGCGCGCGGCGGAACGACGCGTCGCAGTCATCCGTGGGAAGGGATTCTGCCGAACCTCGAGCGGCGTTATCGCGAGACCGAGTCCGCAACCGTACGCGAAGAGCTCGCGCGGTACCGCGGCACGCGCGCGTGTGTGGACTGCCGCGGCAGCCGCCTCAACCTCGCCGCACGCAACGTGTTCGTCGCGGGACGGAACCTGCCGGACATCGCCGCGCTGCCGATCGCGGACTCGCGCCGCTTCTTCGCTGAGCTCAGGCTCGAAGGCTGGCGCGGCGAGATCGCGCAGCGGCTGGTACGCGAGGTCTCCGACCGCCTCACGTTTCTCTCCGACGTCGGGCTCGACTATCTGGCGCTCGATCGCAGCGCGGAGACGCTCTCCGGGGGCGAAGCGCAGCGCATCCGGCTCGCGAGCCAGATCGGGTCGGGTCTCGTGGGCGTCATGTACATCCTCGACGAGCCGTCGATCGGGCTGCACCAGCGTGACAACCAGCGGTTGCTCGACACGCTGACGCGGTTGCGCGATCTCGGCAACACCGTGCTGGTCGTGGAACACGACGAGGACGCGATCCGCCAGGCCGACTACGTGGTCGACCTCGGGCCGGGCGCAGGTGTGCACGGCGGCGAGGTCGTCGCGCGCGGGACGCCCGAAGAGATCGCGGCGGCGGCCGGCTCGCTCACCGGTGAGTACCTGAGCGGCCGGCGCGCGATACCGGTCCCGACCGTGCGCACTCCCGCGCAGCCGGGACGCATGCTCAGGATCGTGGACGCAACCGGTAACAACCTGCAGGCCGTCACCGTGGATATACCGCTCGGTGTCATGACCTGTGTCACCGGGGTATCCGGATCGGGCAAGTCGACGCTGGTCGTTGACACGCTGTTCCGGCACGCCGCAGCCGCGCTCGCGGAATCACCCGGTGACGCGGCTCCCGCCCGGGCAGTCGAGGGACTGGAGCAGATCGACCGTGTGATCGACATCGATCAAAGCCCCATCGGCCGGACGCCGCGCTCGAACCCCGCCACTTACACGGGCCTCTTCGGGCCGATCCGCGAGCTCTTCGCCGAAGTGCCGGAGTCCCGGGCGCGTGGCTACGATCCAGGCCGGTTCAGCTTCAACGTGCGGGGCGGCCGGTGTGAAGCGTGCGAGGGCGACGGCGTCATCCGCGTCGAGATGCACTTCCTCCCCGACGCGTACGTGACCTGTGATGCCTGCCGCGGCATGCGCTACAACCGCGAGACGCTCGAGATCCGTTACAAGGGGCGCAACATCCACGATGTCCTCGAGATGACCGTGGAGGATGCGCTTACGTTCTTCCGCAACATCCCGGCGCTGCAGACCCGGCTCAACACGCTGAACGACGTCGGGCTTGCATACCTGCGGCTCGGGCAGAATGCCACGACGCTGTCGGGCGGCGAGGCGCAGCGCGTCAAGCTGGCACGCGAGCTCGCGAAGCGCTCGACCGGTCGCACCCTCTACCTTCTCGACGAGCCGACGACTGGTCTGCATTTCCGCGACATCGAGCAGCTGCTGGCAGTGCTGCTGCGGCTGCGCGACGAGGGCAACACGATCGTCGTCATCGAGCACAACCTCGATGTGATCAAGACTGCCGACTGGGTGATTGATCTCGGCCCCGAAGGCGGCGCCGGCGGCGGTCGCCTGGTCGCGGCGGGAACACCCGAAGAGGTGGCACGCATGCCGCAATCGCACACGGGCGGGTACCTGCGCCGCGTCCTGCAGCCGGAGCGGGCGCGACGCTCTGCAACCGGCTGAGCGCGCTCAGCTTGCCGTGTGCGGTCGCCCGGCGACCTCGAACACGTGGCGAACTTCGCCCGCGGAGCGCGTTTCGCGATAGCGGCCCTCGGTGAGCGTGGCGATCACGCTGCGCCAGAAGGCGAGCGCGGCACGGTTTTGCTCATCCTCGACGATTTCCCACGCACCGCCGAAGCGGTTGAAGAGCAGCAGCGCTGCGCTGCGTCCGATCCCGCGGCGCCGCGCCGCAGATGCGACGAAGAACTCCGAAAGCCGGAGACGCGTGCTGCCCGGCGGCCGCGTGACCAGCGCGAATCCGACCCGCACGCCGTGACTCAGGATGACGAACGGATGACTCGCGTGGTCGGAAAACCAGCCTGCGAGAAACTCGCTTTCGCGCGCATCCCATTCGCCGAGCGCTGGAAAGAGACCTGATTTCGAGACCGACAGCTCGGACAGGTAGTCGCGATAGATCGCGCGTATCCATTCGCGATCGTCGCTTGAGTTGCGAGCGTCTCTGAGGGTGACAGACACGGTGCAATCCGTGCTCGTGCCGGTGTCCGCGGGCCGACCGCCCGGACGGGTTTAGTTGCTCAAGGGACGGGCGGGCCCCAGCCGGGGCCCGCCCGAACCTGTCAGCTTATGCTGAGCTGCGCCTGTTAGTTCTTGGGCGCCTCTTCCTGCATTTCCTCACCGGCTTCCTCGACAGCCTCGCCGGTCGCCGTGACGGCGTCCGAAGCAGCCTCGGCAGCGGCATCACCTGCTTCGGCGGTGGCGTCCATGGCGGCATCGCCCGCAGCGGAAGCGGCATCACCGGCGGCGTCAGCGGCCTCACCCGCCGCAGTAGCGGCATCGGCAGCAGCGTCCTGCGCTGCCTCAACGGGTTCCTTCTTGGCGCAGCCCGCGATAGCCAGGGCAGCGAGGGCAGCGGCAAGAGCGATCTTGGCGTTCATCAGAATGTACCCCGAGTAATGAGTATGGATGTTTGATCGAAACAGCAGGTGGGGCGCCCGCCTCATGCGGTGCGATACCCCCTGCGCGGTCAGAATTCTAGGGGCAGTATCCAGGGCCAACCGTGGGCGTTTTGTCTGTTATTAGCGACAACCGGCGGCGAATCCCTTATAGGGCGTGATTCAGCGTCGCCGGCTTTCGGGCAAGATGCCCGGATCCACCGCTCCCGGGCCAGCCCATGACCGCCTCCGACATGAACCGGGCGTTCCCCGCCCACCTTGCCTCAGTAGCCGCCCGCGCCGATGACGCGCTGGCGGCCTGCGGCTTCGACGCCCTCGCGATCTTCTCAGGTCGGCCCGCCAATCACTTCCTCGACGACTATGGCTGGCCCTTCAAGGTCAATCCACACTTCAAGCTCTGGGCGCCGCTCACCGATGCGCCCGAGAGCTTCGTGTGCCACGTACCTGGCCGTCGCCCGGTGCTCTGCTTCTACCAGCCCGCGGACTACTGGCACCGCCCCCCGCGTCTGCCCGCGGAGGAGTGGCTCGCCGAGTTCGACTTGCACACGATTCGCGAGCCGGGCCAGGCGCGCGAGGTGCTCGCGGGCGCCTTGGGTCGTGCGCCGCGAACCGTATTCCTGGGCGAATGGCATCCTGATTTCGCCGACTGGAAATTTTCGGCTGCCAATCCGCCTGCGCTGCTCGCGCACCTGCATTACTGGCGCGCGGTGAAGACCCCCTACGAGCTCGCCTGCATGCGCGAGGCGTCGCGAACCGGTGCGCGGGCACACCTCGCGGCGCGCGACGCATTCTTCACCGGCGCCTCGGAGTTCGAGGTGCATGCGGCGTACTGCGAGGCGAGCGGACTCACTGAGGCCGAGCTGCCCTACCAGAACATCATCGCCTTCAACGAAGGCGCGGCGGTGCTGCACAACCACAGTCTCGACCGGGACCGGGACAAGCCGCGCCGCTCGTTCCTGATCGACGCCGGCGCACAGTTCCGCGGCTACGCCTCCGACATCACTCGCACGTATTCCGGCGGCGATCCGGAATTCGCGGCGCTGATCGAGGGCGTCGACGCGCTGCAGCGCAGGCTCTGCGACGGAATCCGCGCCGGTCGTGATTATCGCGAGGTGCATCTCGAAGCGCACCGGCTGATCGGCGCACTGTTGCGCGACGCGGGTGTGATCTCCTGCAGCGCGGAAGCCGCCGTTGCGGAAGGCGTGAGCAGCATTTTCTTCCCGCACGGTGTCGGTCACCTGCTTGGCCTGCAGGTGCACGACGTCGCGGGATTCGCAGCCGATGTGACCGGTCGCGAGATTCCGAAGCCGGAGGGTCATCCGTATCTGCGGCTCACGCGTCGGCTCGAACCCGGTTTCGTGGTCACGGTCGAGCCCGGCCTCTATTTCATAGAGCTCCTGCTCGAGGCGGCGCGCGCGAGTCCGGCGGGCCGGCACATCCACTGGAACGCCGTCGAGCGGCTCGCACCCTATGGCGGGATCCGCGTCGAAGACGACGTCGCCTGCACAGGCGGCGAACCGGAGAATCTCACGCGCGACGCGTTTGCCGCGCTTGCTTGACCGATCAGGATTGCTTTTTCAGCAGGTCGCGGATCTCCGTGAGGAGCACCACGTCCGCCGGCGTAGCGGCGGCCGCGGGAGGGGCCCGGAGCTTGTTGACGGCCTTGATGGCCATGAAGACGGCGAGCGCGATGATGAGGAAGTCGAACACCGCCTGAAGAAATGCACCGTACTTGACGAGCACCGGTTCGCCCGCCGGACTGGTGCCGAGTAACACGGACAGATCCGTGAAGTTGACTCCGCCGACGGCCATCCCGATCACAGGCATCACGAGGTCGCCGAC
>Ga0207691_10000399_pt1 | contig 43442 bp, 24 predicted proteins | sample KBSM13metaG_FD_184327 | JGI IMG/M metagenome (GOLD analysis project Ga0207691, IMG submission 184327) | Miscanthus rhizosphere microbial communities from Kellogg Biological Station, Michigan, USA - KBS M1-3 metaG (SPAdes) (version 2) | ecosystem: Host-associated > Plants > Roots > Rhizosphere >...
GGCGGTGTACACGATGGTCGGAAGGTTCACACCACGGTGGGCGAGATGCTGGTGCAGCTCCAGCCCGGTCATCCGCGGCATGTGCGCGTCCAGCAGCAGGCAGTCGGGGCGCGTCGCGCCGGCCTCGAGCGAGTCGATGAGCTCGCGGCCGGAGGCATAGATGGCGGGGTTCAAGCCGAGTGCGCCGCAGAGTCGGCGGAGAGCGATACGAACCGACTCCTCGTCATCGACGATCGCGATCGAGATGCAGTTGGGCGGCGGCATATGATCAGAGGACATCGGTTGACACGCGTGAAAGGTTGGTCGGTCCGCCTAACGCCACTGCCCGCGGGGGCGCGACCGGCGCGGAGCTGAGCAGGCAGTGGACGGTGGCGCCTCGATCGGCGTTGTTCTGGGCCCACATGCGGCCACCATGCGCCGCGACGATGGTCCTCGAGATCGAGAGTCCGAGACCGAGCCCTTCGGGCTTCGTCGTCACGAACGGCTCGAACAGTCGATCGATCACGGCCGCGGGAATCCCTGTGCCGCAATCGTGCACGGACAGATGCACGTTGCCCCTCGCATCGGAGTTCACGATCACGGACAACCTCCGATCGACCGGCGGCGTGGAGCTCATCGCCTCGCATGCGTTGACGACCACATTCAGCAACACCTGCTGTAGCTGCACACGATCGCCGAACACCGGAGAAATGTCGGGGGCGAAGAGCGCAGTCGCGACGACACGACGGGCAATCAGCTCGGCATGTGCCAGCTCGAGTACCTCGTTGACCAGCTCTACCGGAGCTAGCAGCTGGGAACATACCTCGTTGCGATCGAGCAGCGCCCGAAGGCGTTGAATGACGTCGGCGGCGCGCTGGTTGGACGTGATGATGTCCCGAACGATCGCATCGAGCTCCTCGAGATCTGGCTGGTCGCGCGTGAGCAGAATTCGCGCGGCGCCCGCGTTGCCGGCGATGGACGCCAGCGGCTGATTCAACTCGTGCGCGAGAGCGCCCGAGAGTTGGCCTAACAGGGTGACCCGCGCGAGGTGCGAAAGCGCGCGTCGCTGCTCCTCGATTTCCATCAGCGCGTGGCGGCGTTTGGTCTCGTCGGCTCGCGTCACGACGGCACCGCCATCAGGTCGCTCGAGCGTTTCGACGCTGAAGACGGACCACGTCCGTTGGCCGTTCCGTTCGTGATCGTACTCCATCTCGAAGCGGTGTTGGTCGCGATTGAGCACGCGCAGGACGCCGGTCAACGCTCGGGCCGCGATGGGATCCCCTGTCTCTGCACCCAGGCGACACGCGCCCGCGTAATCGTCTCCCACACCGGCGCGCTCGAATCTCAACACGCCGGACGTCTCGGCGAACCGCCGCCACGCGTCGTTCACCTCGAGGATAGTGCCGCGCGCATCGATGATGGCGACGTGATCGGGGAGTGACGCCAGAAGCGCGCGATGGAGCTGTACTACGCCATGCCTCGCCGTACTGACCGCGGCAATGCAGAGCACCGGGAGCGCCGTCAGCAGCAGGAAGCCCTGCAGCACGAGCACGTTCTGGGCAGGCGATGATTCGAGAAACGGTCCGAAGCCGCGGTCGGCGCCCAGCAATGAGATGAACGTGGCCGCCGTGAGCGTGAGGCTCGCGCCCGCGGATCCGAAGCGAAGCGCCGCCCAGATAAGGACTGGCAACGGCGCGTACAACCGCTGAAGTGCGAAGTGCCACGGGCCGCTCGGAGGGACGAGGAACGCGATCGCGGTTGTCGCGACCAGCGCCCCGGCGAGCGCCATCGCCTCGCCCACTCGCCGTCTGTCCGCCCGGTGCCAGGGCCGTCGCAGGCCGCTCGTGGCCAGGAGAACGAATGCCGGAAGCATCGTTAGGCCGGTGAGCGCGTTGGACAGGAACCAGGCGCTCCACAGCTGCCGGTACGTCCCCGGTCCACCATGCAGCACGACGTTTGCGGCGCCTATCGTCGCCCCGACCGCCGGTGCGATCAGCGCTACACAGGCAACGAACATCCCCAGACTTCTGACGCTATCGAGACGCGGTGGCCCCTTGAACACACGACCCAACAGCACGGCAGCGGTCAACGCGCGCGCGATGTTGGCGACGTCGGTGAGCAGGACCCACGACACGCTCCACCGCGGCCAGCTCGTCACGAAGTGCATGAGCATGGCCACCAGGATGTATGACAGCCACCTGCGCCGTGGTGATACGAGGAGCGCCGCGGTGAGCACCGCGTACGGCGGAAAAAGAACGGCGCTTCCGAGGTCGGGGTAGCGGAACAGCGATCCGACCAGATTGCCTAACAAGCAGACCAGCGTGAACATCCAGAGCCCGGGCGCCAGGGATTGCGTCCGTGCGTCCGCTTCGTGATCCGTAGTCGCGCGGTCTTCGCTCATCGCGTGCCGCTCGAGACATTCACTGGAAGAATCCGCCGCGCCGCGCCGTCCGACCGCGACGTTGTCCAAAGCTGCCCCGAAGAGTTCCGCGACGCCACTCACGCCAATCGGTGGCGCGGCGTCCTCACCGGCACACTCGGGCACGCGCCGGAGCAGATCCGGCGATGTACGACGCCACATCTTCGACGAGGCGCCGGAAGCGCGGGGCATCCGACGGACGCATGCGCGAGAGCGTATCGAGCGCATCGCGCACCGCAGCCACGACGTCAGGCCGTATCCGTTGATCGTCCTGGTGCGTGCGAACAAGGCGGCGACGCCGCCCATCATTCCGGCCTGCACGATCGTGTATGCTCGCCATGCGTTGGTCCCTGGGTTCGCTGCGAAGTCGACGGAGGCAGCCTGATCGTTAGGCGCCGCCGACTGCCGTGTCCGGCAAGCCTATGCACGAGGCAGCCGGCCAGGCATTGGACTTTCGGCCTAGTGGCCCGGGTATCACAACAGCAATCGGGCAAACCGACCGAGCCGGCGCTGCCACTTGCTGTAGGGTGGTATCAACTTGTCGAGCTCGGCTTCCGTCTCGATCCAGGTACTTCGCGTCATGAGCGAGAAAAGATCGAAGAGTCCCACAGCGCCGCTCATGCCCGACAGAACGAACAACGCTTCGCCATCGAGGAGCATACCGCGAGGGTCCTGATTCATCGTGCCGACGGTGAAGTAGAATGACATACGCGCACTGTCGGCTGGCGGACGGTTCGCGAGATACGCTTTGAGCAGGGTCTGGATCGCGGCTGTCCCTGCTGTCGTAACGCTGTCGTCGTACAGGCCGGTCTTGGTGCCGCGCTGGGCTTGTAAGGCGCGGGCGATGATCGTCTGGATCGCGACCTCGCGCCACTCCGGCCGCGAGGCGAGCCGGGCGAGCGCAGCGGAATCGGCGAAGAATTGCGTCTTCCGATGCAACTGTGGCAACCGGGGTACCTCGTCGCGGCCGAGCTTGAACGGACGGTACCCCTTGCGTTCGAGTACGGCCGGCGCACTGTCGAGGACCGCGAGGACCCCTGGCGCGAGCGGGACCAGGTCGTGAAGCCACGGGTACCGATCCATTCCCGCGCGCACCGCACGTGACTGCTGGACAATGTCGTTCACGTCTTCCGTGGCCGTATAGAGCCCGACTCGCAGCTCGCCGCCGGCTTTTTTGATCTCGTTTGTGAATTCATGGCGCACCTCCAGGAGCCGCAGCATCACCTCCTGGATGCGTGACATCTGCGGAAAGCCCGCGCTCGGTGCATTGGCGAGTGCCGGCGCGACGATGAACACGCGGCAGCCGCGGAGGGCTGCACCCGCGAGCATCCCCGCCCACCCGCTCGAGAGCCAGAGTCCGTCGGGGACGATGATGACGTTGCCGGGAGGCGACAGCGTGTAGAGCATCGCGCGCGCAATCGATGCCTGCTTGGCTCCGAAGCCGGGCTCGTTATTCACCAGGAGCGCCCGACCCAGCTCGCTCGCCGCGACCGCTTCGCCATCATCGAGCGAGGCGTTCGTCGCCCGGCACGTATCGCAGCGAGGTGTTTCACGGAGCACCGGGGGAATCTCGGACTCCTTGAAGCTGTTCAGTTTGAGCAATCGTCTCGCGGCGGCCCGCACCTCCAATATGGCAGGCCCGCGAACGAGCATGCCGCGATCCTCCCAGGTCGGGGTCGCGTAATGCTCTCCGATACCCACCCCGGACACCAGCATCCCACCCCGCTGCGGCGCCGATTCGGTGACGTCGTAGAACGCGATCTTCCGGTGGTCGCGCATGAGGTTATCCGGAAGCAGCGGCAGATTCGAAACGAGATGGTGGCTGCGGAACGTGAAGTCGCTCGGTTGCGTGATGCTCACGTGCACCTTGACGGTCCGTCGCAGCCAGTCTTCGCCACCGTGGCGGGCCGCGAGCGCCTGGAGCCCGTGCGACTGCAGGACCGCCTCACGCAACGTTCGCTGCCGGTCGCGGAGGATCGTCTCCAGCGAGTCGTTTCCGCGCGGTAATTTGATCGTCGCGCCTAACGGGTCTTCCAGAATCGACATCCAGAGACGCCCGTTGTCAGGCTCGTAGAAGTTCTGGTCGAGAAAGAAGAAGTACGTCGTCAGGCTCCCTGTGCTGTCGAATCGCGCGACGGCCTGTGTGAGCGCCGGGAAGTACACGTTGGCCGTCTGCGCGAAGCCGACGCGGTCGACGTTTCCGGACGATCGCTGTCCGGCATAGTCGTGAAGCCAGAGGACATGGTAGTCACGCGCCGCCAGGATCGTCCGGGCGAGCTCGATCTGCAGACGGTCCTCGCGCAGGTACGTGATCTCGTTCCCTCGCGTGAACGGTCGGCCGACGACCCGCGCGATGAGGGCGTCGACCTCCGCCTGATCGTCGTGCTGGTCCGGCGTGAGAGCGAACTGCAGCGGAAGCCACACGCGGCGCGAGTCGGACCACTGATTGGCGAGATGGTCATGGACGGCGACCACGGACGCGAGCCATTCCTCGTGCACGCGGACGACCGCGAGCCGCGATTCGTTCGTTAGGCCTGACGAGTCGGCCATCCACGCCTGCAAGTCGGCCCGCGTGGCATCGAGCAGTGGTGAGAGGAGGCTGCCGCGCTCGCGTTCCTTGACCTGGCCGAACAGTGCGTCGTACGGGATCAGGAACTGGGCGAGCAGTCCCGCGCGCGCGCGCCGAGCGACGATGCCACCCAGCGCCGTGTCGCCGACAGCGATGGCGAACGCCCGCTGGAGCGACGCTGCGTACACGCGCTCGGCCTCCTTGAACGTGTGCCCTTGAGGGTAGTCGGCCGAGACACGCAGCATGGTCTCGCGCGCGACACGGGACATTTCGCGCATCTTCTCCGCGTCCTTCGCGCGATCGGTCTCGTGACGTTCGCTGAAAAAGTTGCTGGACGCGGCGATCAGGAATGCGGCCTCTCGGACGAGACCGAGCGCGGTGTCCGCACTCGCCGGCAACGTCGTGCCGGCCGCGCGCGTGACTGTTTCGCGCGGGTTGGTGATCGAGCGCGTGCGGTCCGTCGCACTACGGCGAGCGGCCTCGCGCAACGATGCCCCGGTATTCTGCGGACGCGTTCTCCCAGCGTATCGCTGCCAGAGCGGGAGCGTGATGCCGACATCGAATCCGCTACTCCGCGACGGAATCCAATCGACGCGAAGTGTCGACCCGTTACCGAAGAGGCCACCGCGTCGAATCGCCGTGTTCAATGACAGCATGAACGCGAAGTTGTTTTCCCGCGCGTCCCAGTCGACGCCATAACCGAGGTTCGCGGCGCGCGTCACGCCGAGGAGACGGAGGCCTCCCGTCGCACCGCCGTCGGCCGCCAACACATACGCTTCGGACGAGAGTCCGAACATCCCGTTGACCGGGCTGCCTCTGGGGTGGAACAGACCGATCACCAGCCCGCCCACCGCGTCGTTGTTGCGTCCGAAGGTGGCAACGGCCGACGTGTAGGCCTGCCAGAGCGGTGGTTGGCCCATCGACGTGATGGACGGAATCGCCGGCGGGCCGACGGGAGACTGCGCGTCGGCTGGCACGGACGCGGCAGTCGCGGCAAGCGCCACCCACCCGGAGATTGCCACCCGCGCCAGCGCGCGCGACGCGCGACACGCGACGGATGCGTCGCCTAGCACATCGTTAGGCATCGAACAGTCTCCGATGCATGCGGTGAGAGCCCACGCTCGTGACGCATCGCCGCGCGAGCCAACGGGGCTCGGCGCGCGACGCGAGATGAGTAACTGAGTGAACATCGCGCCAAGAACACGCACGGGCGCTTCCACTTAGGTCCAATGGACCAGCGCGGCGTCGATCCGAGGTTTCGCGAAAACGGCGCGTCGACTCGACCGACTCATCCGTAGTCATGCGCGCCCCTGACTGCGACGCGCCGCCGCGTTCGCGCGTCCACGGCGAGGCGCACCGGCGGGAGAAGACATGCGAAGCGCGCTGCCGGTTTCGCGGGTGGGGGCGGCCCTAGCCCTGGCGCACAACACTCAGGGCGTCGCGGACGTTAGGGAGGTATGAAGGTGTACAGCCGTTTGGTCGCATCGCCGCCCCAGTCGGGACGGCCGCGCCCCCTGCTAGCGTGAGTCCGCGATGCTATTGGCCTAAGGTCTATGTAGGCAGGAAACCGCCGCCGACGGCCCCTCCTGTCAGTAATCGCGGGAAATCGCTAACCTTGCAGGCATGCCCACGTCGCGGGCATGCCCACCTCGTCCGAACTGGCGCGAGGCAGGGCGATCAATCAGTGGTCCAACCCGGGTCTTGGATCAGATGGTGGCTGACCGCCTCCATCCTTGTGCGCAACACCCGAGGCCCGTGATATTCGCCCACAATTTGGAGAGTGTGTGGTACTGCCAATTCCAAGCGCCATGACTGACGAGACACCAACGATCACGATCGTCGACGATGATGATTCGGTGCGCCGCGCACTCTCACGCCTGCTCCGCGCGAGCGGGTATCTCGTCAAGACCTATTCCTCAGCCCCGGAATTTCTGAGCGACCGGTCCTCGATCGACCCGGGACCAGCCTGTCTGCTCATCGACGTTCGAATGCCCGGCCTCAGCGGGCTCGAGCTGCAAGCCCTTCTCAACGACGAGAAGAACGACGCGGCGGTCGTGTTCATGACGGGCCACGGTGACGTGCCCACCGGCGTCAAAGCGATGAAGTCCGGGGCGATCGACTTTCTCCTGAAGCCGTTCCTCGAAGATGAGCTGCTCAACGCCGTGAGCCGGGCGCTCCAGTGGAACGCCGAGTTACGGGTCCGGCGCCGGGACATCGACGAGCTCGAGCGTCGGGAGGCAAGGCTGACTCGCCGTGAACGAGAGGTATGCGCTCTCGTCGTCACGGGGAGGCTCAACAAGCAAATTGCCGCCACGCTTGGCACGAGCGAGAAGACGGTGAAGGTGCATCGATCGCGCGTCATGACCAAGATGGAAGTCGCATCACTCGCGGAGCTCGTCCGGACGGTCGAGCGTCTCAATCGGGCTCATTCGAGCGCCGAGGCGAACGGACAGTAAGCCCGTCCATGCGTTGAGACCTCGAGTGCTGAGTCCCATGCCCCCTCCCTCGACCATCGACGCACGCCAGGTTGATCCGGCCGCCTCCGCGCGCACGCCCCAGGTACGCCTGGTGCTGGCATGCGTGATGGTGGCCGTGGCGTATTACGCCGGTGCGAAGGCCGGGTTCGTACTCACGCCGAAGACGCAGCCCGTCTCGACGCTCTGGCCACCTAACGCGATTCTGATGGGCGCGCTGCTGCTCGCGCCAGCCCGGGTGTGGGGCATCCTCCTGCTCGCGGCTCTCCCCGCGCACCTGGCCGTGGAGTTAGGCAGCGGAGTGCCGTTCGGGATGGTCCTGTCGTGGTTCGTCAGCAATTCGGCCGAAGCGCTGATCGGTGCGACCATCGTCCGCCGCTTCATCAAGCCTCCGCTGCAGTTCGACACCTTTCGCAGCGTCGCGATTTTCGTGGCGGGCGCGGCGCTCGGCGCGCCGTTCGTCTCCTCGTTCCTGGATGCCGCGTTCGTGCAGTGGAACGCGTGGGGAACCGCCGGCTACTGGGAAGTATGGCACGTCCGATTCTTCTCGAACGTCCTCACGATCCTGATCATCGTGCCGGTGATCGTTTCGTGGGACAGTCGGAAGCTGCAGTCGCTTCGCGTGACCACGGCTCGTCGGGCGCTCGAAGCGGGCCTGCTCGTGTCCACGCTCCTCGTCGTGTCCACCATCGTCTTCGTGCGGCCGGCGTTAGGCTCCCACGTGACGGTGGCGCTGCTGGCCGCCCCGTTGCCATTTCTGCTCTGGGCCGCCCTCCGATTCGGACCGGCGGGCGCGAGCGGATGCCTGCTGATAGTCGCCGTGCTCTCGGTGTGGGGTGCGATCCATGGGCAGGGTCCGTTCGCCGCCTATCCGATCGCTGACTACGTCCTCTCGCTCCAGCTGTTCCTGATCGTCACGTATATCCCGATCTTCGCGCTCACGGCCGCCATTCGCGAATGCGTCGGAGCGGAGGAAGCTGCTCGGCGCAGCGAGGAGCGGCTCACGCTGTCGCTGAGCGCTGCACAGGTTGGCGCGTGGGACTGGAACATCACCGGCGGCCATCCGACAGGCACCCGAAGCACGAACGGACTGTTCGGCCAGCCCGCGACCAACGGGGCGACCAACGGAAAGATCGATCACCCGGCGTTTCTCGACACGGTGAACGCCGACGACCGGCTGATCGTTCTCGACGGCATCAGCGACGCCATCGAATACTCGAAGCCCTACGAGGTCGAGTTCCGCACCGCCGGCTCGAACGGAGCGGTGCGGTGGTTGTTGAGCAAGGGGACGGTCGTTCGCGACGCGACGGGTCGTCCAATCCGCATGGTCGGCGTCAATGCCGACATCACGGACCGGAAGCGGGCGGAAGACGTCCTGCGGCAGGAAGCCATGCGCGAGGAGAGTGACGCGCGGCTCCGGGCACTCGCGGACGCGATGCCGCAGATCGCGTTCACGGCGCGTCCCGATGGCGTGATCGACTACTTCAATGGAAAGTGGTACGAGTTCACCGGGCTGCCGAGAGATCAGGTCATCGACGAGAGCTGGGTCAACGTCATCCACCCCGCGGATCGGAATGGATGCGTGGAATCCTGGCACCAGGACGTCTCCAGGGGACGGCCGCACGAGCACGAGGGTCGCTTCTGGAACGCGCGGACGGGTCGCTACCGATGGTTCCTCGCGCGCGCGCTTCCCGTGCGTGACGAGTCAGGTGCCATCATCCGCTGGTACGGCACAGCGACCGACATCGAGGATCAAAAACGCACGGAGCACGCGCTGCGTGAGAGCGAAGCCAGCCTGCGTACCTTGCGATCGGAGCTCGAGTACCGCGTGTCGGAGCGGACGCTGGCGCTCAGGCGATCGAACGAGACGCTGCACGAGGAGATCGACACTCGCCTGCGAATCGAGCGGGCGCTTCGCGCGTCGGAGGAACGATTCGCCAAGGCGTTTCGCGCGAGCCTCGACGCCATCTCCATCTCGCACCATCCGGACGCGCACATCGTCGAGATCAACGAGCGGCACGAAGCGATCTTCGGGTTCGGGCGCGACGAGGTGATCGGGCGGACGATCGACGAGCTCGAGATCTTCGCGCACCAGAAAGACCGAAAGCGATTTCTCCGGCTCATGAAGTCGCACGGGAATGTGCACGAGCTCGAGCTCGACATGAGACACAAGAATGGCACGCTGCTGAGAGCCGTGCTGTCAGCGGAGACGGTCGAGGTCGGAGGCGATCCGTGCCTCATCATGATGGTTCGCGACGTCACGGAGCGTAAGAACGCTGATCGGAAGATCGCCGAGCAGCAGCGCGAGCTCGCGCATCTCGGCCGCGTCGCGATGCTCGGCGAATTGTCTGGGGCGCTGGCGCACGAGCTCAATCAGCCGCTCGCCGCCATTCTGGCGAATGGCCGTGCGGGGGAGCGCCTGCTGACGCGCGGCGACGTCGACCAGACCGAGTTGCGCGCGATTCTCGATGACATCGTGTCTGACGGTCGTCGGGCGGGAGAGGTGATCCGCCGCGTCCGGGCCATGCTTCGGAAGGACGAGGCCGAGCTGCAACCGATCGCGCCGAACGATGTCGTCACCGATGTGCTCGAGCTGGCGCACAGTGATCTGATTCAGCGCGGCGTGATCGTTTCGACGGACCTCGCGCCGTCGTTGCCGTCTGTGCTTGCCGACGGTGTGCAGCTTCAGCAGGTGATGTTGAATCTGATCGTCAACGCGTGCGACGCGATGACGGAGTACCCGCCCGACGAGCGTATTCTGACCATATCGACGGGGCAGATCGGCGCAACCGTGCGCGTGTCGGTCACCGACAACGGGACCGGTCTCACCAGTGAGCGGCTCGAGACCGTGTTTCAGCCCTTCGTGACGTCGAAGCGTCACGGGCTCGGCCTCGGCCTCACGATCTGTCGATCGATCGTCGAGGCGCACGGTGGGGGTATGCAGGCCGCCAACAACGTCGGCCGCGGCGCGACGTTTCACGTGGTGTTGCCGGCGTCATCGGAGCAGGTCCGGCCCACGGCGACGGCCCAGGCCGAGTCGGCGCCGGCGGTGTAGCGCGGCCGGCGCGCTCGGTCAGTTTCGGCGCGCATTGCCTAACGGGATGGCGACGATGAACGCCGCCCCACCAGCCGTCGGATCACTCTCGCACCAGATGACGCCGCCGTGCGCCTCGACGATCGTGCGGCTGATGGACAGGCCCACCCCGAGGCCGTTCTTCTTCGAGGTGATGAACGGCTCGAAGATCGCCGCCTGGCGCTCGAGAGCGACGCCAGGTCCGGTGTCGCGGACCGCGAGTACCGCCGTATGCGTCGCGGCACGTGCGGTCTCGATGCGGACGAGCCGCTCTGCGTCGGGCGGCTGATCGGTGACCGCCTCGAGGGCGTTGAGCACGAGGTTCAGCGCGACCTGCTGCAGCTGCACGCGGTCACCCACTACGATGAGTGGCTCGTGCGTGAGAACGAATCGGATCTCGGCGCGGCGACGGATGCTGTCGTGCCTAACGATTTGCACGGCTTCCCGCACCACCGTGTTGAGGTCGATGGGTCCCCGCTCCACCTCGTCCTTCCTGGCGAATGCCCGCATGCGCTGGATCACCTCACCAGCGCGGCGGCCGTCGGCCGCGAGCTGATGGAGAATCTCTCGCACCGCCTCGGGATCGCGCGGTTGGGCGTCGAGCACCCGCATGGCGGTCTGAGAGTTGATGAGGATTGCCGTGAGCGGTTGACGGATCTCGTGCGCCAGCGCCGCGGCCAGCTCGCCGACCGTGGTCGTGCGCGCAACGTGCGCGAGCTCCCGGCTGCGCTGGGCAGTCGCCAGCTCGGCCGCCCTGAGCTCGGTGATGTCCGCGACCGTACCGACGAGCCGTCCGGATTCCGGTTCATCGGGTGGCCGAGGCGCGGCACGGTCTCGAAACCAGCGCACGTTTCCATTGACGTCGACCATCCGGAAGTCGAACGGCTTGTCGGCACCGTCACCTCTGCCCTGACGTCGCGCGTTCCACACCTGGTGCAGCGCCGCGGTGTCATCGGGATGCACCTGCCGCCACCACCAGCCGGGCGACTCCATGTCCAACGCGGCGAGACCGAGGAGCCTGCCTAACGGGCCATCGGTGCTCACCGCGTCCGACGTCGGGTCATGGGTGTAGACGAACACGCCTCCCGCTTGCGTGGCGAGCGCGTATCGCGCGTCGTGCTGCGTCAACTGCGAGGTGACACGCCGGCGTTCGTCGATCGCGACCGCGAGAAAGAGCAGCGGGGTGGCCAGCGCGAGCAACACCAGTTGCTGCGCGACGATGCCAGTGGTCGTCGACGGTGAGCGAAAGGGCGGGATCCCCTGCACTGCACCTCCTATGGCGACGCAGGCTCCGATCAGAAGCGCCGACGCCGCGCCCGCCAGCCCGAACCTGAGTGCAGCGATCATCACGAGTACGATCGGAGCGCACAGCACGATGGCGCGACCAACCGCGTCGTCTGGCGATCGCATGAACAGCAGTGCGGCCAACAGCGCGGCAGCTGCGCCAAGGCAGAGCGCCTCGATCACGCGCGCCCATCGTATGACCGACTGCGATTCGGTAGCGAACGTCTGCTTCACGGTGGCGTGTGCGGCGAGTCCCACAGGCACGACGATCAGATAGGCCAGCGTATGACCCAGGATGGCGATGAGCCCGGGGGTCGAGTCGCCGGCCCCGACGCCGTCCGCATTGCCCGGCGTGACGGGAAGGTCGATCTGAAACAGCGCCGCCGATCCGAGGAACACGAGCATTGGCGACACGCACGCGATGATCGTGAAGGCACCGATGGAGCTCACTGTATCGAGCCCCCACTTCAGGTCTACGTACCGTCGTATCAGGGTGGCGGCGAGGACCGTGCTCGCAGCGTCGATCGCGAACGATGCGAGGATGTACACGACTGATGCGTCCTGTCCGACCGCCGTCACCCAGCGGGCGACGAGCGCGGACGCGAGCACCGCCCACCAGCGAGCCGGCGGTGTGAGCAGGAGCGCAACCAGCACGAACGCGCTGGGAATGGACAGCGCTGGCGGGACCTGTGGCACCGACAGGTTCGCCTGCGTAAACCGTGCGGCGATCGCGTAGGACACGGCGAACGCCGCCACGTTGCGTGCGAAGCGCAGCAGCTCGGGCCCATCGATCGCGCTGGGCTCGACGTTGGGGCGACGCATGGGCGTAGCCAAGCGAGACATGGGCGGAGCCAAGGGTATGCGTGCCATCTCGTTAGGCCTGCGCCATAACGAGTGCCGCGAACGCGTACACGAACCCGAGGCCGATGCAGAGCGCGGCGGCCGGCTCTGTCATGAGTCGCATCCACTGCAGCGCTTGTGCGAACTGGCTTTCCATAACGTCGAGCGCCTCGTGCTCGTGGAGTGTACGGACTCAGGGCTCCGGAACGCGGAGAATACACCGGAATCCAACGTGACTGGCCGAGGTATCGATCGGCTCCGGAAAGCGCGCCGCTGGCCGGTATCGCTGGCAGTAGTTCGGCGAGCAGAGATGCGACCCGCCCTTCAGCACCTTTCGCGGAATGTTCGCGGTGTCGCGCTCGTCGCAACTCGCCCGCCCATCGTCGTGCGAGCAACACGCCTTCGCTGGTTCGGCCGAGTGACGGGGACGATACCAGTCGGTGGTCCACTCCCACACGTTGCCGATCATGTCGTGGACACCGTACGCGTTAGGCGGGAAGGCGTCCACCGGCGATGTGAAGTCGTAGCCGTCGGCCCCCTCGTTGTGCCATGGGAACTCACCCTGCCACGTATTCGCGCGATGACGCCCGTCAGGCACCAGCTCATCACCCCAGGCGTACTCGGCGTCGTGGAGTCCACCACGAGCCGCACGCTCCCACTCCACTTCGGTCGGCAGTTCCTTTCCGGCCCACAGCGCGTACGCCGCCGCGTCATCGTAGGTCACGTGCACGACGGGATGGCGGTGCAGGCCCTCGAGGCTGCTCGATGTTCCGCGCGGGTGGCGCCATTGCGCGCCCCGCGTGAACGACCACCACTGTCGCGAGTCGTGCAACGGGACGCGTACCGGCGGTTTCGTGAATACGAGCGAGCCCGCATACATCATCTCCGGGAGCGCGCCAGGATAGTCCGCCGGGTTCGGCGGCAGCTCGGCGAACGTCACGTACCCGGTGTCATCGACGAAGCGACTGAATTGCTCGTTCGTCACGGGATACGGATCGATCCAGAATCCGTTCACCGTCGCGTCATGGGCGGGCCCTTCCTCGGAATAGTGGCGGTCCGATCCCATGCGAAACGTGCCGCTCGGGACCCAGATCATGTCGGCAGTCGATGCGCGTCCTGGCCGGACGAACTCGGCCGGTGCTTGAAGCATCGCGAGCAGGTTGCTCATAGTTGGGCCTTCAGGGTGCGCAAACGACGATGCACCCCTTGGGGAAGCGGACCCATTGGACCTTGGAGCAACACATGGCCAGTGCCTAACCAAAGGTCCAATGTCGTCGCGCCCAAGCTGCGCACCACTCTGCGGCATGCACGCGAGCTCGCATCGAGCTTGACGAGAGCGTGCCGATCCCAACGCCCGTTGGCGAATGATTCGATCGCGCGCGGCCGCTCTGACGCTGCTCTATCTGCTCGTCGTGTGCGCTGTCGGAATGCTGCACCCGGTTCGCAACGCGCTCGTGCTCGGCGCTCTCGGTGGAAGCGGCTTCTACAAGGTGTATCTCGCGAGCGCGCTGGTGGCGTTCGCCATCGTGCCGTTCAATCGTCTGGCCGCCCGCATCCCGCAGCAGCGCCTAACGCCGGCGGTCGCCACATTCTTCGCCGTCAACCTGGTCCTGTTCCGGGTGTTCTTCCCGGGTGGTGTGCTGTTCGGCGTGCTGTTCTACGCGTGGCACGACTTCTACGCCGGCATCCTCATCTCGCAGTTCTTCCTCGCCACGTCCGAGGTGCTCGACCAGCGCAATGCGAAGAAGGCGCTCCCGGTCATCATCGCTGCCGGGTCGGTCGGCGCGGCGATAGGCGGCGCGGTCACAGGGTTTCTTGCCCCGGCGATCGGCGTAGCCAACCTGCTCCTCATCGCGGCCGCATTGACGTTCATCTTCGCCATCGCGTTACCCGCGATTACCGGTGGGGCGACACCCAAGTCCGATTCACGCGTGCGCGTTGTCGAACATACCCTTCGCGCGCCCATCCGCGACGTCGTCAGAAACCGCCAGGTGCAGCTCATCGCCGGGACGGTCGTGCTGACCGTGCTCGTCAAGCAGATCGTCGACTACCAGTTCAACACCGCCAGCGCGTCGCTCGGCGACCGCGAAGCGGTCAGCACCTTCCAGGGAAAGTTCAACGCCGCGACGCAATGTCTGCCGCTGCTAGCCGCGCTGGCCATTCGTCCCGCACTCGCGCAATGGGGCGTGGGCGCCGCGCTACTCATGCTCCCGGCAGGCATGATCGTGACGAACCTGATTGTCGGCTGGCGCGGTGGACTCGGCCCCGCCGCGCTCGCGAAGGGGACAGAAATGACACTGCGGTATTCCGCCGAGCGGACCGGGCGCGAGATCCTGTACATGCCGGTGTCAGCAACAATCCGCGCGCGAGCGAAGCCGATCATCGACGTCGGGTTGGAGAGTGGACTGGCCAAGGCGTTGAGCGCCGGGGTGATCTTCGTGCTGCTCGCGACCGTCGGTCCGAGCCGCCTGGCGTGGGCGTGTGTCGCGCTGTCAGTCATCTGGCTCGGCGCCGCGGTCGCGCAGCGTCGAGTGTACGTGCGGTCGCTCGCCAGCGCGGTGCGCGTCCCGATGACCGGACTCGCCGAGCTGTCGGCCACGCTCAACGAGCCGGCCATGCAGGAGGTAGTTGGGCAGACACTCGCCAGTGGCACTCCGGCGCAGATTGCATTCATCCGCGATCTGCTGGCGGAGTCCGCGACGCCGACCGCGCGATCGAGCGACCCGGCCGAGGGAGCGGATGGTCTGCTCGACACCGCGGCCGACGGCGCACTCGAGCTTCCGGTGCGAACTGCCGCGCTGCACAAGCTTCGCCGATTGCGCACCGTTGAGCCGACGACCTACATCGCCCGCGACGTCGTCCAGCGCATCATCGGCACGCACCTCGACGCAGCGGAACACTACCGAGCCGCCGGTGCGACGCTCCAGCGGAGTACCGCACCGACCGAACGCGATCGCCTGCTGCAACGCGCGATCATCGAAGCGTGGCAAACGCGCCAGACAGCCGTGTTCGACGGGCTCGGAGTGATCCACGAGCCTCGCGTCGTCGAGGGGTGCTACCGTGCGATCACCGGCAGCAACGAGCGGCACCGTGCCTCGGCGTTGGAGCTGATCGAGGAAGCAGGTTCGCGACAATGGGTGCGGCGACTCGACCCGATCCTCCGTGCCACGCCCGACTACAGCTCGTACCCCACGATTGGCGATCGCAGCGAGGTCATCGCCGAGCTCCAGAATGACGACGACTGGTGGGTCGCGCAGTGTGCCGCCTATTCCGGGAACGCCGCCGGGGGACACGAGACCATGCAGATCATCGAGCGGGTTTTCTTACTCCAGCGCGTCGACATCTTCGCTGCGACGGCCAGTCAACATCTCGCGCGTATCGCGCTCGTCACGCGGGAGGTCGAGGTAGACGACGGAGCCGTGCTGCTCCATGCGGACCAGCCGGCCGACGCGATGTATGTCGTCATCGACGGTGAGCTCCGCGCCAGTGCCAGAGGAGCAACGAGGTCCATCACCGCTGGTGAAGCGGTTGGCGCACTCGCGTTGCTCGATGATACGCCGCTCGCGCTCGACGTCCGGGCGGTGAAGAACAGTCGTCTGTTGCGCCTAACGAAGCGTGATCTCCACGACCTCCTGCACGATCACCCTGATCTTGCCGTGTCGCTCCTGCACGGCATGGCGACCCGCCTGCGAGGAATGGCATCATGAGACGTCTCGTATTGGTCGTTGGCGGCCTCCTGGCCTCGGGCGTAGCTGCGCACGTTGGGGCGCAGGACGCGAACATCATGCTGCCGGCGGCGCGAGTGGAGGCGCTGCTGCGCGAGGGCCCGATCAAGCCGGTGGCGAACGAGGGGTCGCGGTACCACGGGGACAGGACCGAGCACGTGCTGCTGTCCTTCGACGATACCACGACGTTCGAGGTGAAGTGGGCGGTATCGGCTCCCGGCGGCGAGGCATTCAACAATCAACCGCGGTACGAGACCGCTGCGTACCTGCTGCAAAAGCTCTTTCTCGACGAGCGCGACTACGTCGTGCCGCCCACCGCCCTGCGCATGCTCCCGCAGGCCGCGTTCATCGAGGGGCTCCGTGGTGAGCGAACGTTCGCCGATGACCCATACGTGCTCGTCGCGCTGCAATACTGGACGGCGGATGTGACGAGTGACGGCGTGTTCGACAAGAAACGCGCCGAGCGCGACTCGGTGTACGCTCGGCACCTCGGCGACCTGAACATTCTCACCTACCTGATTCGGCAGCGCGACGCGAACAAGGGGAACGTGCTGATCGCGACCGACTCCACCAGGCCGCGGCTGTTCGCTGTCGACAACGGCGTAGCGTTCGAGAGCCAGCCGAGCAACCGTGGCACCGATTGGCAGTACATGCGAGTGTCGCGAGTCAGCGCGGCGACGGCTGCTCGCCTCCGGACGATCACCGAGGCGAACCTGGTGCAAGCGCTCGCGGTCGTGGCGCAGTTCGAGCGGCGCGGGTCAGACTACGCGCCGGCAGCGCTTGGTGAGAGCCTCGACAAGAAACGTGGGGTGCGTCGCACGGCGACCGCGCTGCAACTCGGACTGACGTCGTCCGAGATCGAGGGAGTTCAAGCCCGACTCCGCAGCCTCCTCAAGGACATCGACCGCGGGAAGATCAAGACGTTCTAGGCACGCATGTCGGAACGGGGTGGGTCAGCGTAGCGATCGAGCGTGCACGACACGCCGCACGAGGGCGAGGAGTTGATCGCCGTCGAACGGCTTGCGCAAATACCCATCCGGGCCCGCACGGCGTTCCAGCTCGGCCGAGGACACCTCGTCGTGCGCGGTGATGAAGACGATCGATACCCGAGATCCTGACGCGATCAGGCGATCCTGGAGGTCGAACCCGCTCATGCTGCCCAAGTGCACATCGAGCACGAGACACGTCGGCTCGCGTTCGAGCGTGGCGCTCAGGTACTCGTGTGCGGACGCATACGTCTCGACGGCGATGCCGGCGGTGCGCAGCACGCGACCCAGCGCCGAGCGCACCGACGGATCATCATCGACGATGGCAACCCATCGGTCGTTCGGCGCCATCTCCGCTCCGCTCGCTCTCGCAGCGTCGCGTGGCGGCTCTCCATGCTGTGGCATCAGGTGACCAGCTCCCCGCGCCCCGCCGCTGCGGCCTAACGCGAGTCGGCCGACGAAGGAGGCACGCCATTGCCGTTAGGCAGATCGACGCGAATGTCATGCGTGGCCGCGCGCAGCCCGCCAGCAAGGGTAGGAGGCTTCGGGCGACGCGCCCATTATACCTTCGGTCAATCGGCGTGGGCGTGGAGGGCGTGGAGGGCGTGGAGGGCATGCTCGCGCGTGAACCCGACCGCGTTCGAGAACCCCAGGTGACCGCTGTCGAACGTCGTGGGCAGCGCCACGGGCACGTCGCGCCACGTCGCGCGATCACTCGCGCGATCGAACAGGTCCATCGCCCGAACGAGGTCGGCGAGCGAGCCCGCGTGCATCTTCCGCATGACGCGGGAGCGATGGACCTTCACCGTCTGTTCGCACATCCCGAGCTCGGCGGCGATCTGCTTGTTGAGCCGGCCCGCGACGACGCGATGGCAGACCTCGTGCTCTCGCGGAGTCAGCGTGTCGTACACCGATTTGATCTCGGCGACCCGACGACGCGTCGTATCGGACAGGAGCTCTCGCTTGATGGCGCGGCGCACCGCATTGAGCACCGCCTCCTCCTCCACCGGCTTGAGGAGAAAGTCCTCCGCGCCGGCCTTCATCGCCTGCACACTGGTCGTCACGTCATCGCTTCCGGTGACGAATACCGTGGCGATGTCACGCCCGGACCGTATGAGCGCGTTCTTGACCTCGAGCCCCGTCATATCGGGCATCCGAACGTCGAGGAGCAGACAGGCTGCTTTCCCGGTGGTTCCGTGCTCGAGGAAGTCAGTGCCGCTGTCGAACGTGGCTACCTGGTAGCCCGCGGTGATGAGAAGCCAGCGGAGGGACCGTCTGACGGACTCGTCATCGTCGACAACCAGGACGAGTCGCTGAACATCATCCATAACGTGAGCTCCCGCGAGGCATAGGACATTACGACGGCACGCCAGTGGCGGCCCGCCATGTGCGCGCGTCGGTATCTCGTTCGGAGCTACTATGGTAAGAATCGGCCAATGTGGCTACGTCCCAAAGGTCCAACTCAGAGGCAGCAGCAGCGCGGGTCAGAACCGCCAGACGCGATCGAAGTCCAACCCCCACTGTCGGGGCGTGAGGGCGCTACCTCGAGCGGCTGCTTCGTTCGCGCACGTCGCTCCGTTCGTCGACGGCGCAGAGCTCACCGATCCCAACAGCCCACGGTGGAATCGATAGTCGAGCGAGACGCCCAACGTCTCGCCGAGGTTGGTCGACGTTGTTCCGCCGGTCAGGGCACAGAGCCCGGCATCGACCTTCAGGAAGAGACGACTCGTCAGCTGCTTCCCGACTCCCAACCGGCTGGCATAGAAGGCGTTGGCCGCGCTCTGCGAGCTACCATCGTTCCGGTCCGACGCGGCACCGGGTGTCACGTTCACGACGTCGAACATGCCACCAGCCAGCCGCTGGGCGACCGCGCTCGTCGCGGTTGCCACGAGCTCACTGGTAACCGCGCCCTGGTTGAACGCATTCCCCACTGCGTGACCCGACTGGCCAGTGATGAGATAACTCATGAGCTCGGCCTGACTCAGCTTCGAGTCCGCACTCGATAACGTCAGGACCGGTCGCTCCAATGTGCCGCCCAGGTGCGCCCGAACGCGTGGTGCGCGGCCGCCAGAGCTCCGGGAGGATTCATCGGCCTCGCGTGCATACACGGCATTGATGTCGAGGCGCGGATTCATCTCGGGTTCGCCGGTGAATTGAACCGAGCCCTGCTCGAGCTCGAACGTCCTCGTGAATGCACCGAGATTGAGCCGATAGGTACCGCGCTGCGTTACGAGGGCGCCACGAAGCGCTATCTGCCCCCCCGCGACGCCCGGCTGAGACGCTGCCCTCTCGAGCCCAATGGATCCGCCCAGCTGCACGCTGGCTTCAGCGGAGCGCAGCCAGACGTTAGGCCCCATCGCCACGTTGACATCGGCGATCGTTACCCGCTGGAGGATGGATGAGGTGTCGCTGCGCTCCAAATGGGCGGGCGCCAGGCTGTCGACGAGTCGCACGAACGCCGTATCGTCGACCCCGACGACGCCTGCCCGGCCCATGTCCGGCAATCGCAGGACTCCACGGTCCACGGTGATTCTTCCAGAGAGCGTTGGACGCGTCGCAGAGCCAGCAAGGCGTAGGTCGGTCGTCACGTCGAGGTCGGCCGTTTCAGCCAGGCGCATCAGCGCCATGGATGACGTGCGGAGACGCAGATCAACGGTGCTCGTGTCCGAGATTCCGAGTACACCCTTCAGCTCGGCGCGTCCTCCAGCATCGCCGTCGCCACGAACCGTCGCCTCGGCAATCGTGATGCGGTCCGACGCTAGCTCGATTGCCGCGTTTGCGTCATGGACGCCGATGCCGAGCGCGTCGATTCGTGCAGCCCCACCACTCAACGACGCAGTCCCCACCGCTCGTGGTCGGCGTGCCGTTCCCGACAGCGTGATCTGGGTGCGGAGCACGCCCGCAGCTATGTGAATGCCCGGTATGAGCCTCGTGACATCGGGGAGGGAGAGGCTGTCGATGGCCACGGTCCCGGTGATCGGCTCATCGAGCAGCTCCGCCTTCGCGGGCGACAGCGATAGTCGCACCGGTCCGTCCGCTCGCGCTGCCAGAAGACTTCTGGCGCCTTGGCGCGCCTCGACGCTGACACGCACCTTGTTCTCGGCGTACGAGACATCGGCAACGACGCTGTCGACGTACATCGAGTCGAGCTGGGGCAGACGGGCGCGCAGTCGGCCCGTTCCCCGCGGTACGAGCGCGGTTCCCTCGAGGCGTGCCGTCGCATCGATCAGGACGCGGAGCGAATCGCGCGGGCCGCCAGGGCCGGGAATCAGCAGCGGGACGTCGGCGACGTCGAGCGCGACGGCAATCGATCCGGTATCGCGGTAGACGCCCGAGAGTCTCGCCAGCGCGCCGCGCCCCCCGCGGAGCTCCATCGTGTCGAGTGCGATGGTGCCATCGCCCACGCGCCGGAACCGTGTGGGCCGAGTCAGATGCACATCCACGCCAGGATACCGAACCGCGAGCGAATCGAGATCGACCGCGACGGTATCGCCGCGTATGGAGACCGCGCCTAACGCACCGCCGCCGAGTTGATCGGCGTCGGCGGTGGCGAGCGCCACCTCCCAGCGGTGTCCGTCGTCGCTTCGCGCGTTGGCGGACAGCGACGCGAACGACAGGCCACCCGCGGTCACCGAATCGACGCGGAGCGTCGCCTGGCCGCGCGGGGTCGACCGAAGGCTGGTCATCGTCGCAGTCGCTCGTGCGCGGGCGACGTTCCCGGACGGCGATGTCATGCCCGTCACCTCGACCTCGCCGCTTAAGTCCAGCGAATCGACCGAACCGGTGAGGCGGGCCCGCGCCACCAACGTCCCTGCGATCGAGTCGATTTGACTGCGTTTCTCCGACTGCGCCGTCTCGCGTGCGACCGTATCGCCGACGCCTAACGCGCGCAGGATCGGACCCAGCTCGGCCAGCGACAGCGAGGTGGTCAGGTTCAGCGTGTCGCCAACGTTGGCGTGGAGGCCGAGCGCGCCGTGTAGCTGCACCGTTCCAGCAGACGTGGCCACGACGACACTGTCCGCCACGACGCGCGACTCCGTGAGCGTGAGCCGCACGTTGGATGGCTGGACCGTGATGCCAGCGATCGTGCCGTTCACGTTCGTCAGCGCCGCGGTTCCACGAAGCGCGCTGAAGGACTCGCCGGCGAGATCGACGTCCACAGAGGCGTCGAGCGCTCCGTCCGGCACGCTCGGGCGACCGGTCGCCGCGCGAGCGTTCGCGCCGCGCACCTGTGCCGTCGCGCGAATCGCCGGGCCCGACTTGTCGTCATGGTACCGGCCGACGAGCGTCACTGATCCAGCGATACTATGAGCCGTGCCATCCAGCGAGAGGTCGCGAGCTGTTCCGCGAACGCGAAACTGGCCATCGACGTTCGGGATGTTCGCGAGCTCGGGGTAGCTCTGTGCTACGGCTCCCGGTGCAAATGGTCGCGCGCTCACCTCGAAGTCGAACGTGGGCTCGTCGTCGTCGAGGTCGACGCGTCCACTCCCGAGAATGCGCAGTGGCATCGCGTCGCGTTCGGCGTATCGGATATCGGCGTCGACGATGCGCAGATGCTGCGGCGTGGAGTCCAGCGTCACGGATCCGACGAAGCGTCCGCTGAGCGGCGGCAGCGCCGGCACGATGCTGCGGATCGTGCGCGCGTCGATGGGATTCGCCGCCAGCACCAGCTTCGAGAATGCGACACCGGCCTCACCGCCTAACGTGATCGACCCGTGCCCGGTCACGCGATTCGCGCTGCCTGGCACGGTCTCATCGGCATACCGGGCGTCGAGACTGTCGATGTGGAGCGCGGGATCGGTCGCGCTGCCATGGGCAACGACGCGTCCGGTCAGTCCGCCGCGCAGCGCGGGTGGGATCGCGTCCCCGGCCAGGATGCGCAGCAGGTCCGTATGCAGCGGAGCCAGGTCGAGCGCCGCGTGTTGGATCGTCACTGCATTCGCTTCGCTCGATGCGCTCACCTCGACGCTCACGTCGCCACGCAGGCCCGAGCGCGCGGCGTGCAGGTCGGCCCCGGAGACGCGGTACGTGGTCGGCTGGCTCCCCCCTGCCGACGTCACCGCGAGCTCGAGGCGTCCTCCCCCAACCGTCGGCAGGTCCGGCAGAAACGCCGCGAGGTCCGCGAGTGCGAGCGTATCGGCAGTGATCGTCGCGTCGATCATGGGCGTCCCGGCCGCGCCCCAGTCCACGTGCCCGCGCGCGTGCAGTGCAGTCAGACCGACGGCCACGGTTGGCAGGTCCACCGTGGCAGCCTCTCCGACCAGCGCGACGCGACCCGCGATGCGATGCACCGCGAGCGGCGGGTCGTCGACGGCGACGGAGAGGCTCGTCAGGTTCGCGATCGCCGTGGTATCGCCGATCTCGGTGCGAATGAGCGGCGCATCGATGGTGATCGCCGTGATCGCCCGGCGTCTGACGAGCATGGCGCCGACGCGGCGAACGACCGGCAGGTGGCTGGTGAGCGCGGCAGCGATCGCGCGGTCGCGCGCCGCGCCACGCAACGAGTCGGGTGGTGCCCACGGCACCTCGAGGAACACCGCGCCCTGAGACACGTGCACCGAGCCATCGACAACCACGCGTGCCGGTCCGGTGCTTGGCGTTGGTGGTGACGTGTCTGGTCGAATGGCGCGCGACCAGTTCCACACACCCGACGGGGCTTGACGCACGACGACGTACGGCCGCGCCACGTCGAGTGACGTGACAACGAGCCGCTGCTGAATCAGCGCGCCGAACCGGCACGTGGCGCGCGTGGGACCAAGCGCCACGAGCAGCGAGTCATCCGGGCCGCGAAGGGAAACCGAGTCGATCGCCAGCGCGCATCCGGGGCCGAACCGCAGCGCGCCGAGGTGCAGCGACCCAAGCAGGTAGCGCTCGGCGATCTGCACGGCCACCTGCCTAACGCGCTCACGGCCGAACGCGGATTGCGTCACGAGCACGAACGCGACGAGCAGCACGCCGATGAGCGTCGTCAGGCCCACGCCGGCCCACCTGATGCCGCGGACCCACCAGGGACGCGCCATCAGAACGCCTGCCCGATCGAGAAGTGGATCGTCAATCGATCGAAGAACCCACTCGGGCGACTCGGCTGGAACGTGGAGGGGCAGAACCCTTCGGCCTGCGTCGGCAGAATGGGATTACCCTGCGCGTCCGTTTGCCCGAACCCGCTAACCGGGAGCGTGTTGCCGATACTCACGCAGTACAACGGCGCGTTGGCGTACCCGACGGGCGCGTCCCGATAGGCAGGCCCCAGCGGACTCCGGTACGAGTTTCCCGCGATGTCCAACCGGATCGGACCGATCGGCGTCGAGATGCGCACCCCTAGTCCCGGGGTGAGAAACAGTGTCGTGTTGGTGAGCTGTGGCTCACCGATGACCCACACGTTGCCTGCATCGACGAATAGCACGAACTGCAGGAGCGACGTGAGGATGGGGGGCCGCATCCGGAGCTCGAGATTTGCGACCGCCGATGCCGAGCCGCCGGTTGGGACGGCACGCCACTCGGTGCTGTCGGGCGGCAGTGCCCAGAGGAGCGTGTCGGTACCCTGCACCACCGCGCGAATGCTGTCCGCGAGGTAGACACGCGGCCCGACTTCGTTCTGGTGGAACCCGCGCACCGTCGACGCGCCGCCGGCGAAGAGTCGCTCGGCCTGCGGAATGAAGTCGCCCCCCGGAAGTCCGGCGACGACCGACGCCTGCGCGCGCGCTGCCAACACCATGGTTGGCGTGAGCGGAAAATAGGCCGCGGCGTTGACTCGCCCGCCGATGATCTGCTGACGCACCGCCGTGCCCAGCCACTGCGGGGCAATCCGCATCTCCGTCTGGAACGATCGCCCGCGGGTCGGATCCGTCGGCGTGTCGGTGTTGTCGTACGTCACGACGACGCTGGCCAGCCCGAACGGCAATGCCTCCGTGAACTGCTCCCGGTCGGACGCGAGGCACGCCGAGAAGGTCGCGCACAACACGGCCGGCTGTGCCTCGGTGCGTCCGTAGCTCAGGTCGTACACGAGTGCGCCGCGCCAACGACGACCGATCGCACGCGACGCCGATGCCGAGCCGCCAATGCTCGTCGTCTTCAGGTACGCCAGATACTCGGACCGCCGCTCGGTGTACAGCGACACGGAACGCGTCCAGATGCCTAACGATGCCAGCGCATACGTGCCGCCGACGTAGTAGTTCAATTTGGCACTGTACGGATCGGCCTGGGCCTCGCTCGAGCAAGCGCTGGGCGCAAAATCGAGCGGGTCGCCGACGGCGACCTTGGACAGACGCGTCGTGAGCTCGAGGCGCCCTGGTTGGTTGAATACGCCCGTCCGACGGGCCTGCAGCTGGAGGCGAAAGCAATCGAGCGTTGCGTAGCCGGCGCGCAAACGCACCTCGTGTGGCGGCCCTTCAACGACAGCCACGTTGACATTGGCCGTCCCGTCGCCTCCATCACCGCTCGCCGGACTGCGAATGCTGTCCAGCGTGATCCGAACCTCCTCGAAGAGCCCGACGGCGTCGAGCCCGCGTCTGGCCTCGCTCAGTTCCTGAGTGCCGAGGACGGACCCGGTCTTGAGTCGCGTGAGGCGCTCGACCTGAGACTCGGGAATGCGCGGCGCGCCGCTGTCCGCGCCGCGCGCCTCGATCCGCAGCTCGCCCAGGCGGACGCGCGTACCTCGGTCGACATCGATCCATGCCACGCCGTGCTGCGCGCCCGAATCCACACGCTCGCCGCGTCGCGCGGTCGCGGCGAGATAGCCGGCTCGGCGCAGCCCTACTACCATGGAGGCGCTCGACGCGTCGAGCGAGAAGCGATCGAGTGGCTCGCCGGGGCGTAGCTTGATGGCGCGTGCGAGCGAGGCGCGCATTGCCGAGTCCTCCACGCCGCGGACTTCGATCGAGTCGACGATGGTCGGCGCATTCTCGCGAATGGCGAATCGCACTTTCACCGCGCCAAAGCCAGCCGTGTCGACGGCGGCGTCGACGACGATACGCGGATAGCCCTTGCGGCGATAGAGCAGCATCAGCCGCGCGGCGTCACGGAGCAGGGCCCCCTGGACCAGGCATCGACGCGCTCCGAACAGGCGAGTGACGCGTCGCACGCTCGATGACGGTGCCGTCTCGATGATGTCCTCGAGCGTCAGGGACGGAATCGCCTTGTTCCCGCTGAACGAGATGGCCTTCACCTCCGGCGCGGACCCGCTGCACGTCGCCTGCGCGAGCGCGCGAACGGGAACGACGGCACCGAGGCTGAGGACGAGTAACGTCGCGAGTGCCACGCCGCGACGTCGCGCCGGTGGCCTCGCTGCGCCATGGATGGGGATCACGGGTCTCGCGGTCGGATCGACCTGGGGTCGCTTCTAGGTTGCGCGCGAGTTTCGGGAGCGCCCATTGGTCCAAGGTATACTGGGCGCGCTATCCGGCGCGGGCGCATGGTGGAGACAGACGCGGCCGTCCCGGCAGCGAATGAGGGATCCTATGAGCACTCCGATGTCTGGCGCGCCTTTACCGAACCCTGCGTCACCGGCGCGCGCCGAGGTGGTGGAATTCGCCGTCAACTTTCTGCTGTGAGGTCGACAGCCATGTATGAGTTGGCGTGGCGTGACAGAGCGATCGTGGTCCTGCTCGCGATGGTCGCGTCGGCCGGCTTCCTCGGCGCGCAGTCCAGCCAGGAACCAAAGCCGGCACCACCGGTGCCGTCGCCTAACGGGACCGTGTCGTCTGTCCAGATCCAGCGCGAGAACGTGTTCGACAAGTCCGAGCGTGAGCGATGGCTCGCGCGCGTGATGAACGGGCTGCACATCGTGACGCGCGAGCCGGTGGTGGCTCGTGAGATGCTGTTTCGCCAGGGCCAGCCGTTCGATTCTACAGAGTTCGCGGAGACGGCGAGAAATCTTCGAAAGCTCGATGTCTTTCGTGCCGTTTCGGTCGACAGTGCCACGACGGATTCTGGGCTCGTCGCGCTCGTCACCACGCGTGATGCCTGGACGACCCAGCCCTACGCGACCTTCAAGTCCGCCGGCGACCAGATCACGTGGGGCATCGGGATGCGGGAGAAGAACCTGCTCGGGTTGGGGATCAAAGCCGGCGTTCGCTATACGAGCGATCCGGACCGGTCTACCACGTCGTTCACGGCCAACCTCCCTCGCATCTTGCAGGACCGGGTCGATTTTTCAGGGTCGTACGACCTGCTCTCCGACGGAGAGCGGGGGCGCTTCACCGTGGCGGCGCCGTACACGGCGCTCACGACTCCACGGTCGGCGTCCTTCGAGTGGCTGTACGACGACATCGATATCCTCCGGTTCTACAACGGTGAGGAAGTGGCGAGCGATACGGTGCGCCGCCTGATGTCCAGTGTGACGCTGCGCGGCGGGCGCGCTAGGAAGGCGTCGCGCGTCGGCTATCTCAGAACCGGCCTGGCGCTCCGGGCCCGTCGCGACGACTTCCGCGACCTGACCGAGCCGGAGATCGCCAAGGCGGATCGCTCGGTCTTCGGTGATCTCGAGATGAGCCTCGAGTCGAGCAGCTCGAAGTACCTGGTAATACGCGGGTATCGGAATCTCGTCATGAACGAGGACGTCGATCTCAGTCGCACCATCCGCGTGAGCCTCTGGGTCGCGCCGTCAGCGCTGGGCTACGAACGAACGGGATTCGGTCCGGCGATGACCATGCACACGGGCAGGCAGTTTTCGAAGGGGTTCACGTACACGGATCTGCGCGCGTCGTCGCTGTTCACCAGCAGCGGTCTCGATTCGGGTAGTGTCGCGGGTCTGGCCGTCCTCTTACTGCACCCAGCACCGCGGCATGCGGTGGTGTTCAACGCCAACGCCGGGATGCAGAAGAACGCGCATCCCGGGGCGGAATTCGACCTCGGCCTAACGTTTGGGCCGCGCGGGTTTCCGGCCCACTCGTTCACGGGCGACCGCGCGTTCTTCACGACGGCGGAGTATCGGTGGCTCGCCATCCCGGATATCATGGGGCTGGTCGCCGTGGGGCTGGCCGGGTTCGCCGACTACGGTGGCGCGTGGTACTCCGGATCGCCGAGCCGCACCGGCACGGATGTGGGCATCGGGCTCCGATTCGGGTCCATCCGGGGATCGGCAACCAAGGGCGCGACCCGCATCGATCTCGCGCACCGGTTCGCGAATGACGCGTTAGGCGCGAAGTGGGTCATCGCCATCGGCTCCGGCTTTGCATTCGACCGACCGCCGCCGTAACACACGGAGCGCACTGCGTAGCACCGTTCACCATCGCGCAACGACGCGCACTCGCGGCGCGGACGGCGGTTACCTACGAAGGTCCAATGGTCCCCCCTCCCCCGGTGCGCGATGGTGAGATGAGAGCAGGACCCATCTGATAACGAGTCGCGTCGACGTGCAGCAAGGCGTCCAATCCGGGGCAGGAGGAACGATGAGAATGAAGCAGATTTCGGTAGCCGTACTTGGCGCAGCCGCCGTACTGACGTGCGTCACGGCGGCCGCCGTCGCTCAGGGTTCGGGGTCATCGAACGTCGAGCTGGTCGCGCAGTATGCGACCGACAAGCTCAAGTCCGAGCTCACGCTGACGGAGGACCAGATTCCGAAGGTACACAAGGTCAACCTTGCTGCCTCGAAGGATCTCCAGACGCTTCTCCTGAAATACGACGCCGATACGAGCGCCGCCTCGGACGCCGAGTTGGCGCGCGGTCTCGTCACCGCGAGGCGCGCCCAACAAACCGAGCTGAAGAAGGTCCTCACGCCATCGCAGTGGACGTTGCATCAGCAACACAAGGCGGAGAACCTGGCGCTCTCGCAAACCGAGATCATGGCGCAAGACCTCAACCTGACGCGTAGCCAGATCCTGGACGTCAGCAGGATCAACCAGGACGGCGCGAACAAGTTGGTGAAAGCGCTCGACAAACCGCTGAGCGCCTCGAAGCCCGTTCCGGCCGCGATACGCGAGGCCGCCATGCCCGTTATCGAGGCGCGAGATCGCCAGCTCGAGAAGGTGCTGACCGTCGATCAGTTCAAGAAGATGCAAGCGAACCGGCGCGCCCTGATGGAGTTGTTCCTGAGCGAGGCAAGTACCAGCGCAACGACGTCGGCAGCCGCCGCTTCGAAGCCAAAATCCTGAAAACGCGACCCATACCGTGGTCGCGTCTCACTCCCATTCATCCAATCCCTTTCGGAGGTTCGTGATGCCTTGGCTCATTCGACGCGCGCACCGCGCATCAACCACTCGGCGTGGTGCCGGAGCTGTCCCTCTCGTGGCGGCGGCACTGGTGCTCGCAGGCTGTGCGAGCTCCGTCCATGTGGCCACCGACTACGATCGCGCAGCGAACTTCACGTCGTACAAGACGTACTCGTGGCGGGACGGAACGAAGCTGCCCAATCCACTCATGTCCGAGCGCCTGGTTAGTGCCGTGGACGCGCAGCTCGCGTCGAAGGGCCTCTCGAAAGTCGAGACCGGTGGCGACCTCACGGTGACGTACCACGCCTCGGCCGAGAAGTCGGTCGATGTGCAGACGTTCCAGACGGGCGGGACGTACGGGTGTTGGGGTGGGTGCGGATCGACGTCCACGAGTGTCACCCCGGTGACCCACGGCACGATCATCGTGGATCTCGTCGATGGGAAGAGCAACAAGATGCTCTGGCGCGGCACCGCATCCGACGCAGTGTCGGATAACCCGAAGGAGAACGAGGGGAAGATCAACGAAGGTGTCGCGAGGATGTTCAAGGATTACCCGCCGAAGAAGGCGTGATCACCTCGCCTGCGGGTGATTAGCGAAGCCCGGCCGGTCGAAGCACGATCCACCGCGGCAGTAACGACTCCGGGTCGGAGTCCACGCTGCTCGCGGTGGATCGCGTTCATGGCGCTGCTGGCGACGATCCAGGAAATCGGACGGTAGCGACCCTTCGTGCAGATCAAACTGGCGGGCCTTTGCCTCGCGTTAGGCGCCGGAGTGGCCGAGGCGCAAAAAACCGATTCAGTTTGGATCCGCAATGGAGACCGGATCACCGGCGAGGTGAAGTCGCTCTCCCGGGCACTGCTCAAGTATTCCACCGATGACCTTGGCACGATTTACATCGAGTGGGACAAGGTCGCTCGAATCAGCAGCCCGGCCACGTACGAGGTGCAACTGAGCTCGGGGCAGAAGTACTTCGGAACCCTCGGGTTGTCTCGCGAAGGTACGTTGGTGATCGGCGTCGACACGCTTTCCCTGGTCGACATCGTGACGATCACGCCGATCAAGGGACAGCTGCTCTCACGCATCGACGGCTACCTGGATCTCGGATTCTCCTACCAGAAGGCCAACAAGACGGTCCAGCTCACGAGCTCGGCGAGGGTCGTGTACCGGGGTCCACTCGCGGAAACCACCTTCGATATCACCACGTTCCGTGAGGATCGGGAAGACGCGGAGGAGACCGCACGACTCTCGACCAGCCTCACCGAGCGGTTGCTGCTCCCGGATCGCTGGAACACGGGGTTCGTCCTTGGCTACGACAGAAACGAAGAGCTGGATCTGGCAGGGCGCGGACGGCTCGTCGGTTTCGGAGGCCGGTCGCTCAACCGATCCAACCACATCGACGCCCGGGCCAGCGCAGGCCTCGTGCTCACCCGCGAGCGATACTTCTCCGTTGATTCGACGTCCACCGGCGTCGAGGGACTCCTCGGGGTCTGGTTCGCTGCGTTTCGCTACGACCGTCCCAAGCTCGATGCCTCGCTGTCGAGCCAGGCCTATCCGAGCCTCACGGTGGATGGTCGAGTGCGATTGCAGAACGATCTCCGCGTGTCGTACGAGCTCGTGAAGGACTTCATGCTCACCGTGACGTTGTTCGATTCGTACGACAGCAAGCCGCAGGCGGTGGGGGTCACCAAGAACGACTTCGGGACCACGCTCGCGATCAGCTGGACCTTCTGAGACCGTGCCACGTTAGGCGCGACAGAGCTCGGTGCAAGCGGGTTTGTGGAGACCGCGCGTTGGCGCGACCACCGCGCCGAGCGGTTCCCCGCCAACGGGGAGGACAATGGGCAGCGGTGACCGCACACCGGATCCCGCTCGGCGCCGACCGGTAACACGAAGGGCCAATGGTCAGCCCCCTGAACGCCGCCGATTGTGCAGTGGTCGCGCCGGCCGATTGTGCTCGTGATTGGCCAGCGCGCGTCGTCGCGGGGATGACACCGTGCCCGCGACTACTCTCGAGGATCGGACGGCTTCGCCATGGGGGCGCGTATGACGATATCGGGTTGGCGGTCACTGCCGGTACTGATCGCGTGTGTCGGTTTAAGCAGCTGCAAGGAGGCCCCACCGCCGCCGCCTCCTCCACCCGACGTCGTCGTTCAGCCGGTTGAAGTGCGCGACGCGCCGGTGCAGGCCGAGTTCACCGGTGTCGTCCGCGGCGGCGAGGATGTGGAGGTCCGAGCCCGAGTCGTCGGATTCCTTCAGTCGATGAACTATCGCGAGGGAACCGCGGTGACGAAGGGCCAACTGCTCTTCGTCATCGATCCCAAACCATTCGAGGCCACAGCCGCGGAGGCCCGCGCATCCGTGGCAGAAGCGAAAGCGCGACACGACCGGTCTGTGGTTCAGGTCAACCGGCTCCGGCCGTTGGCAGCGCAGAACGCCGTGAGTCAGCAGGACCTCGACAACGCGTTAGCGGGCGAGGAAGCCACCCGCGCCGCCCAGGACGTCGCGCAGGCGCAGCTCACCAAAGGACTGCTCGACCTGAGCTACACACGGGTCACCAGCCCGATCAGCGGCACCGCGGGCAATCGCCTGGTCGACGTCGGATCGTTTGTCGGAACCCCGCAGCCCACGGTGCTCACCGTGGTGTCTTCGCTCGATCCGGTTCGCTTCGACTTCACGATTTCGGAGACCGAGTACCTGGCACTTGCACGCTCGACCGCGAAGAACGGACGAAAGCAACCGCCGTCGGAGGCTCCACTCGAGCTCGTTCTTGCTGACGGATCGATCCACCCACACAAGGGGCGGATCACGGTCGTCGGCCGCGGAGTCAGTGGAGAAACCGGCACGTTGCCGCTGCAGGCCAGCTTCCCCAATCCGGGCGGAGTCCTCCGCCCCGGCCAGTTCGGGCGCATACGACTCCCGATCACGACACGGAAGAGCGCCATCGTGATCCCGCAACGCGCCGTGCAGGAGCTGCAAGGGACCTACAACGTTTTCGTCGTCGGTCCGGACAGCGTCGCCCAAACGCGCGAAGTCAAGCTCGCCAATCGGATCGGCAGCGACTGGGTCGTTTCCGAAGGTCTCGAGCCCGCCGACCGGATCGTGGTCGAGGGGCTGCAGAAGGTGCGTCCCGGGACGAAGGTGCGGCCGACGGCGAAGCTCGCAGCGCAGGACTCCGCGACCACGCGCTGATTCATCGCGGAGTTCGTATCCGGCGACCGATCGCGACGATCGGTCGCCGGCATCGTTTTGCTCATCTCATATGTAGGCGGCGCCCGACGCGCGTGTCGGATTTGTCCCCATGGCACAATAGGCCAATTGTGGCGTGGGTGCCCACTGCGGACAGTACACCATGCGAGAATGGACCGGGCAGGCGACTCCATCAGTCGCCGGTTCCTCCCGGTTGTTGCCTAACGATGCTGGCACCACGTCGTATCTCGAGGAGCAACGATGACGCATTGGTGGGCGGTACCGCTCGGACTCCTTTTCGTCGCGAGCACAGCGCCGGCGCAAAACCAGACGCACGACACCACGTCGGCCCGGGCAACGGGGCTGTCGAAGAAGATCCAGTGGAAGTTCAACTTCGATGCCGGCGTCGGCGCATTCGGATTCGGGAACTCGCTCTACACCGACGCGCGCCCCGACCCGTCCGGAGACCTCGGCGACGACTGGGTGGAGAGCTTCGCGAAGCCCGCGCTCTCCGCCGAGTACGCGCTCAGGACCGGCGCGCTCTACGGCGCGGCGAGCGTCGTCGGCGAGCGCACGTTCGCCGCTCCCCCGTCGATCGTTGGTGAAGACGCATCGTCCTTCCAGGTCGAGGACATGTACATCGGCTGGAAATCCGGGAAGGCGCTGAGCATCGGCGAGGACGCGCTCGATTTGAGAGTGGGGCGATCCCAATATCGCATCGGGCAGGGCTTCCTCTTGTGGGACGGTGGCGGCGAAGGCGGCAGCCGGGGAGGATTCTGGAGCAACGCGCGCAAGGCGTGGGAATTCGCCGGAATCGCGCGCTTCAAGGCGAAACGCAGCACGCTCGAGGGATTCTACCTCGACCGCGATGAGGTCCCCGAAACGAAGACCGGAACCCACGTGTTCGGGGCGAACTACGAGCTCGCCATGGGCGAATCCAACACCATCGGCGCGTCGTACCTGGGGCTGACGTCCGATTCGCTGCCGAACCGCGACGGCATGTCGGTCTACAACCTCCGCGCGTACCTCTCACCGTTCAAGCGGCTGGCCGGCCTCTCGTTAGGTGCGGAGTACGCCAATGAGAGCAACGGGAGCGCGCTGAGCTCGACCGCGTGGATGGCGCAGGCCGCGTACGAGCTCGGCAGCGTCAACTGGAAGCCGAAGGTCTCCTACCGCTACGCGTACTTCAAGGGCGACGACCCCTCGACGGAGAAGAGCGAAGCGTTCGATCCGCTGTTCCTCGGCTTCTCCGACTGGGGCACGTGGTGGCAGGGCGAGATTGCCGGGGAGTACTTCCTGTCCAACTCCAACCTGATCTCGCACACGGTGCGCCTCCACCTCACGCCGACCGAGTCGTTAGGCACCGGCTTCCTGGGATTCGTGTTCCAGAACGACCAGCCCGCGTCGTTCGGCCCCAACGTGACCTCCAAGAGCATTGCGTCGGAGCTCGACTGGTACGCCGACTGGAAATTCAACAGCAACTTCACCGCGAGCTTCGTGCTGGCGTACGGGAACCCGCAGGAAGCGTTGGCGCAGGGATACGGCCGAACCAGCAACTTCACCTACGGGATGTTGTATCTCGCCTATGCGTATTGACCGACTCCGCGGGAGGACCCGCCATGATTGAACACACCTCGAAGCCACTCACCCGGCGGGTGCTCATCGTCGACGACGAGCTGACCCATCCGACATCGGCGGGCGGCCACGCCGTCCAGGGTCTGGCGAACGAGTTGCGGGGGCGCGGCATGGAAGTCGTCGCGGCGAGCTCCTGCGAAGACGGCCTTGCCACCGTCGTCTCCGATTCCGCGATCCACTGCGTGTTCGTCAACTGGACCCTCGGCAAGGAAAACGGGAACGGGAACGGGAGCCGGAAGAACGGCGGCGGGAACGACGGGGGAAACGGCGGCGGTCAGTCACCGGATCACGCGGAGGCCGTGGAGCTGCTGAGAACCCTCCGGTCCCGCAACGCGAAAGTCCCTGTCTTTCTGATGGCTGATCGGAAGGTCGCGGGCACGGTCACGGTCGAAGTCGCGACCATGGCTGACGAATTCGTGTTCACGCTCGAAGACACCGCATCGTTCGTTGCCGGACGCGCGGCGGCGTCGATCGATCGCTACCTCCAAGGCCTGCTTCCCCCGTTCGCCGCCGCGCTCGCGGCGTACCAGCAGGAGCGGGAGTACTCGTGGGCGGCGCCCGGCCACCAGGGGGGCGTGGCGTTCCTCAAGTCGCCGGTCGGCCGCGCGTTCTTCGACTTCTACGGCGAGAATCTGTTCCGCACCGACATGGGGATCGAGCGCGGAGCGTTAGGCTCGCTGTTGGGACACACCGGTCCGATCGGCGAGAGCGAGCGCTACGCCGCGCACGTCTTCGGCGCCCACCGGTCGTACTCCGTGTTGAACGGGACCTCCGGCTCCAACCGCGCCATCATGTCGGCCTGTGTCGGCGATGCGGAGATCGCGCTCTGCGACCGCAACTGCCACAAGTCCATCGAACAGGGGCTCGTGCTCACGGGCGGGATTCCGGTGTTCCTGGCGCCGACGCGCAACCGCTTCGGCATCATCGGACCGATTCCGCCGGAGCGCCTCGCGCCTAACGCCATTGCGAAGGCCATCGCCGACAACCCTCTCGCGAAGAACGCCGCCAGCGCGCGCCCCGTCTACGCCGTCGTCACGAACTGCACGTACGACGGGATGTGCTACGACGCCGCGGACGCCGAGGCGATACTCGCGAAGAGCGTCGATCGCATCCACTTCGACGAGGCGTGGTACGGCTACGCACGGTTCAATCCGATGTACCACGATCGGTACGCGATGCGTGGCAACCCGGCCGAGCATCCGGCGGACGGCCCCACGGTGTTCGCCACGCACTCCACGCACAAATTGCTGGCGGCACTGTCGCAGACGTCGTACATCCACATCCGCGACGGCCGCGGCGCCATCGACCATGGCCGCTTCAACGAGGCCTACTGCTCGCAGGCCAGCACGTCGCCGCTCTATGCGCTGATCGCATCGAACGACGTCGCGTCCGCCATGATGGACGGCCCGGGCGGGCACGCCCTGACGCAGGACGTCATCGACGAGGCCGTCGCGTGTCGCCTGGCCGTGGCCCGCGTCAGGCAGGAGTTCCTCACCAAGAAGGAGTGGTTCTTCGCGCCGTGGAACGCGGAGGAGATCCAGGACCCCGCGAGCGGCAAGCGCGTCCCGTTCCACCGCGCGTCGCCGGAGCTGCTCGCCACGAACCCGTCCTGCTGGGTGCTGCATCCGAACGAGAGCTGGCACGGGTTCGAGGGCATCCCCGACAACTGGTGCATGCTCGACCCGATCAAGTTCGGCATCGTGTGCCCGGGGATGAAAGCGGACGGGCAGCTCGCGGACAAAGGCATCCCGGCCGACATCGTCACTGCGTATCTCGGTCGCCACGGCATCATCCCGTCGCGCACGACCGACCACATGGTGTTGTTCCTGTTCTCGGTCGGCATCACGAAGGGCAAGTGGGGAACGCTCCTCAACACCCTGCTGGATTTCAAAGCCGACTACGACGCCAACGTACCGCTTGGCCTGGTCCTTCCGCGGCTCGTGAGTGCCGCCCCCGACCGCTATGCGGGAATGGGATTGAAGGATCTCGGCGATGAGATGTGGGCGCACATGAAGAAGAACCGGCAGGGACACTGGCAGGCGCAGGCCTACGCCGGCCTCCCGACGCCGACGATGACACCGCGGCGCGCCTTCCAGCAGCTGATGGCCGGCAACGCGGAGAAGGTTTCGCTGGATCAGATGGCGAACCGCGTCGTCGCGGTCGGCGTGATTCCCTACCCACCCGGCATCCCGATTGTCATGCCGGGAGAAAGCGTCGGCGAGACCGACGGTCCGTGGCTCACCTACCTGCGCACGCTACAGGAATACGGCCATCGCTTCCCTGGCTTTGCCAAGGAAGTCGAGGGCGCGGAGGAACGTAATGGCGGCTACCACATCTACTGCGTCACGAACTGAGGGTCTACGCGGTCCGGCGCACGAGACCGTCGTACTCGAGCCGCCGGTACGCGAACCTGACCGGCGCGACACGACCACGACGGAGTTCGCGGTCGCGAGCCCGGCCATCCCCGTCCCGTTTCATCGACTGCTCAAAGTGGTGGCGCTGGTGGATCGCGAAGATCCACAGACGCGACAGCTGCTCGATCACATCGCCGAAGAACGATTCGAGATCGAGGTGAGCACCCGCTACGATCGCGATGTCGCCGAAGATGCGGATGTCGGCGCCTACATCGTGCTGGTCGACGGCGACCATCGTGAGCAGGCGCGGGATCTCGGGCGCGCCGTTCGCGCGTTAGGCTTCCGCACGCCGCTCTGGGCGCTCGCCGATTCCCATCAGATTGCCGACGTGGCCGTGTTGGCCGGCACCGGCGAGGTGGACGGCTACATCTATCTCGGCCAGCAGACGCCCGCGTTCTACGCCAAGCAGGTGGTGGCGAGCCTCGTACACTACGGGATGAGCCTGCTGCCCCCGTTCTTCGGCGGCCTCGCGGCCTACGACGGGGAAGCCAACGTCACGTTCGCCTGCCCGGGGCATCAAGGCGGCCAGTTCTACCGACACTCTCCGGCCGGTCAGCTCTTCTTCAAGCACTTCGGCGAGCGCGTGTTCCGCAATGATCTGTGCAACGCCGACGTCGACCTGGGCGACCTGCTGATTCACGAGGGCCTCGCGGCGCAGGCGGAGCGTCACGCGGCGCGCGTGTTCGGCGCCGACCGCACCTACTTCGTGCTGAACGGCACCAGCAGCTCGAACAAGGTCGTCACCAACGCGGTCCTGCGCCGCGGGGATCTCGTGCTCTTCGACCGGAACAACCACAAGTCGCTCCATCAGGGCGCGCTGGTGCAGGCCGGCGCGATTCCAGTCTTCCTGCCCACGTCGCGCAACCCGTTCGGGATGATCGGTGCCGTCGATTGGGACGCGTGGGACGAGGACTATCTCCGGGACCACATCCGGACGAACCCGCTCGTGACGGATCCCGAGCGGTACAAGGCGGAACGGCCCTTCCGGCTCGCGTGCATCCAGCTCGCGACGTACGACGGCACGGTCTACAACGTCCGGAAGGTCATGGAGAAGATCGGGCACCTGTGCGAATACGTGCTCTGGGACGAGGCCTGGATCGGCTACAACGCGTTCCATCCGCTGTTCGCGGACCACAGCCCGATGCGCCTAACGACGCTCGGACCCGAGATGCCCGGCCTGTTCTCGACGCAGTCGGTGCACAAGCAGGGCGCGGGGTTCTCGCAGGCGTCCCAGATCCACAAACGCGACGAGCACATCAGCGGGCAGCGGCGGTTCATCGACCACAAGCGGTTCAACGAGTCGTTCCTGATGAACGCGTCGACGTCGCCGTTCTATCCGCTCTTCGCCTCGCTGGACGTGAACGCCAAGATCCACGAGGGCAAGGCCGGCGAGATGCTCTGGGACCGCTGCATCACGCTCGGCATCGAGGTGCGGAAGAAGCTCCGTGAATTCGGCGCGTTCTACGGACGCACCGGCCAGAGCGCCGACGAGCAATGGTTCTTCGATCCGTTCGTGCCGGACGTGGTGACGATCCGCAATTCGCGGTTCACCGAGGACGCGACCGACGTGCCGTGGCAGGACCTCCCCACGGACGTGCTGCGGCAGGAGCAGCAATGCTGGACGTTCGACCCGCGGAGCAAGTGGCACGGGTACGCCGGCTACGCCGACGGCTACGCGATGGTCGATCCGAACAAGTTGACGCTGCTCACGCCGGGCATCGACCGCCTAACGGGTGAGTACCTGGATTTCGGCGTGCCGGCCACCGTGGTCGCGAACTACCTGCGCGAACAGCACGTCATCCCGGAGAAGTGCGATCTCAACAGCATTCTCTTCCTGATGACGCCGGCGGAAGACGAGAGCAAGCTGAACACGCTGATCGCGAAGCTCGTGAAGTTCAAGAACCTCTGGGATCGGGACGCTCCGCTCGCCGAGGTCCTGCCGACGCTCTGCACGAACCATCGGGAGCGCTACGCAGGCTACACGCTCCGTCAGGTGTGCAACGAGATGCACGGCTTCTACCGAGCGGAAAACGTCAAAGGGCTACAGCGGGAGTGCTTCCGGGATTCGAGTTTCCCGGAGCTCGCGATGTCGCCGAAGGATGCATACGAGGCGCTGGTCGCCAACGAGGTGGACTACGTGCCGCTGGACGCGATGAAGGGTCGCATCGCTGCGACGCTCGCGCTGATCTACCCGCCAGGAATCGGAGTCGTGGTTCCGGGTGAGCGGTGGGACGAGCGCGCGCAGCCGATGCTCGACTACTTCATGGCGTTTCAGGAGTCGTTCAATCGGTTCCCCGGGTTCAACTACGAAGTGCAGGGTGTCTACCAGGAGCGGATCAATGGGCGCATCAAATTCTACACTTACGCCGTCCGGCAGTAGCCTGACCCTCCCTGAGACGGGGGTCGCGAAAGGGACGGCCGCGAAGGCAGCAAAGAAGATGAGTCTGATGCAGCTCACGTTCATCGTCGCGGTGAACATGATGGGCTCGGGCATCATCATGCTGCCGACGAACATGGCCAAGGTCGGCGCGATCTCACTGCTGTCGTGGATCGTGACGGCGTTAGGCTCGATGGCCATCGCCTACGGGTTCGCGCAGGCCGGTCTCTTCAACCAGCGCAGCGGTGGCATGTCCGCCTACGCCGAGGACGCGTACGGGAAGCCGGGTTACTTCAACGTGTTCTACCTGTACTTCGTGTCGCTCGCGATAGGCAACGTGGCGATCGCCATCTCCGCCGTCGGCTACCTGGCGAGCTTCTTCCCCTGGCTCTCCGCGACGCCCATCGCGACGACGATCGGCGTCATCGGACTGATCTGGGTCACGACGCTCGCGAACTTCGGCGGACCGAGCGTGACCGGAAAGATCGGCTCCATCACGGTCTGGGGGGTCATCCTGCCGGTCGGACTGCTGTCGTTCATCGGCTGGTTCTGGTTCAGCGCCGATACGTTCAGGGCGGCCTGGAACCCGCAGGGCATGAGCATTGGCGCAGGCCTGGGCTCGAGCATCGCGCTGACGCTGTGGGCGTTCCTGGGGATGGAGTCCGCGGCGCAGAACTCGTCCGCCGTCGAGAATCCGAAGCGCGACGTGCCGCTCGCGTGCCTGTTCGGCACGCTCGGAGCCGCGGTGATCTACATCCTCTCCACCACGGTGATCCAGGGCATCGTGCCTAACGCCGAGCTGGCGAAGTCGACGGGGCCGTTCGGACTCGCCTACGCGCACATGTTCAACCCGATCATCGGCTCGATTGTGATGGGGCTGGCCGTTCTCGCCTGCCTGGGTTCACTGCTCGGGTGGCAGTTCACCATCGCGATGACCGGGAAGTCCGCGGCGGACGAGCGGATGTTCCCGACCTTCTTCACGAAGATGAACGGCATGGGCGCGCCGGTCACGGGCATGATCGTCATGGCCATCGTGCAGTCCCTGATGGCGCTGTCGACCATCTCGCCCAGCCTGAGCGAGCAGTTCAGCGTGCTGGTGAACCTGGCTGTCGTCACCAACGTGATCCCATACATCGTCGCCCTGTCGGCGCTCCCGCTGATGATGAAGAAGGCCAACGTCGAGCAGAGCAAGTACCGGTTCAATGTGGCGATCGCGGTCGTCGCGATGTTGTACAGCACCTACGCCATCTTCGCGTCCGGCAAGGACGCGGTACTCGGAGGGACCCTCGTGATGGCCATCGGCTTCATCATCTGGGGATTCATCGCATCCCGCTTCGCACCGCCACGCGACCCCGCCGCGAAGCCGGCGACGGCACCGGCGTGAGGAACAACGGCACAGGAGAAATTCCATGTTACGCATAGCCTCATTGACGGCCTCGGACTGGCAGCGGTTCTGGATTGCGAGCTGCGTGATCACGGGAATCGCCACGCCGGTTGCCGGCCACGCGCAGACGAAGAAGAAAGCCGCCGCTCCAGCAGCGGCGGCCACCGCGGCGACGACGCTGGACCGGGTCCGCTCGAGCGGGACGCTCAAGCTCGGGTATCGCATCGACGCGAAGCCCTTCTCCTACCAGGAGCCTAACAAGCCGGCCGGATACTCCATCGAGATCTGTCAGAACCTGGCCGACATGGTCAAGAGCGAGTTGAACCTGCCCGCGCTCAACGTGCAGTGGGTGCCTGTGACGGTGGAGAATCAGCTCAAGGCCGTCCAGGAGCACGACATCGACGTCATGTGCGGATCGATGAGTGTCACGCTGGAGCGACGGAAGCAGGTGGACTTCTCCTCCCCGATCTTCCCCGGCGGCGTCGGCGTCGTGGTTCGGTCCAATGCGCCGAAGCAGCTGCGCAACATTCTCTCGGGGCAAGCGCAGGAATTCCGACCGACCTGGCGAGCGGTGGCGCTCAACATTCTGCGGGAGCAGACGTTCGCCACGGTGCCCGGGACCACGGCCCAGCAGTGGCTGACCCAGCGCGGGGAGGAACTTCAGGTACAGTCGCACACGATCCCGGCGGAGAGCTACGAGGCGGGCGTCAAGGCCGTTCAGAGCGGGCAGGCGAGCGCCTTCTTCGCGGAGCGGGCCGCCCTGCTCGACGAGGTACAACGGAGCTCGTCGGACGACCTGACCGTGATCGACCGGCAGTTCACGTTCGAGCCGCTGGCGTTGGCGGTCGCGCGTGGCGACGACGATTTCCGCCTGCTGGTGGACCGGAGCCTGAGCCGGTTCTACAACGGGCCGGGATTCGGGGCCACGTACACGAAGTGGTTCGGCAAGCCCGATGAGACGGCAAAGAATTTCTTCCGATGGAACGCCTTACCCGAATGAGTCAGACCGCAAGGGGGTCGTTGATATGATCGAGCGAAGCATCAAGCGCCTCAGCATGCGAGCGCTTGTGGTGGACGACGAGCTCACCAGCCAGACCGCCGAAGGCCGCGCAGCGCGAGCCCTGGAGAACGAGCTGAAGAGCCGCGCCGTCGAGGTCGTGGGCGCGGCGTCCGCCGCAGACGGCACGTCCGTGATCATCTCCGACTCCGCGATCCACGCGATACTGGTGGACTGGACGCTGGGAGACGCCAACGGGAACGGCAAGTCGCGCAACGGGCATAGCCACGACGGCGCGACGGACCTCCTCAAGCTCGTGCGCTCCCGGAATGACAAGATCCCCATCTTCCTGATGGCCGAGCGGGGCCAGGCATCGTCGATCCCCATCGATGTGATGCAGATGGTGGACGAGTACATCTGGACGCTGGAAGACACCGCGGCGTTCGTCGGCGGGCGTGTGGTCGCCGCCATCAAGCGCTACGTCGGGGTCATGCTTCCTCCCCTGGCCGCATCGCTCATGAAGTTCAGCCAGGATTACGAGTATTCCTGGCACACGCCGGGGCACACGGGCGGCACCGCGTTTCTCAAGTCACCGGTGGGGCGGGTCTTCTTCGACTACTTCGGGGAGAACCTGCTGCGGTCCGACCTGTCGATCAGCGTCGGCGCGTTAGGCTCCCTGCTCGACCACACCGGCCCGATCGGCGAGCACGAGAAGTTTGCGGCGCGGGTCTTCGGCGCCCATCGGACGTACTCGGTGACCAACGGCACCTCCATGGCGAACCGCGTGATCTTCATGGCGGCGGTTGGCCGGGACCAGATCGCGTTATGCGACCGCAACTGCCACAAGTCGATCGAGCACAGCCTGGTCATGTCGGGCGGGATCCCGACGTACTTCGTTCCGCTGCGCAATCGCTACGGGATCATCGGGCCCATCCCGCCCGAACGTCTCAAGGCGGCGGCCATCAAGGCCGCCATCAAGGCCAACCCGCTGGCGCCTAACGGGGCCGACGCGCGCGCGGTGTACTCGGTGATCACGAACTCCACCTACGACGGGCTATGCTACAACGCGCGGCGGGTCGAGGAGCTGCTCGATCCCAGCGTGGATCGGATTCACTTCGACGAGGCGTGGTACGCCTACGCCCGCTTCAACCCGATCTACCGGGATCGCTTTGCCATGCACGGTGACCCGAAGGACCACAAAGGCCCGACGGTCTTCGCGACGCACTCCACCCACAAGCTGCTGGCGGCACTCTCCCAGGCGTCGCTCCTGCACATCCGCGACGGGCGCAGTCCGATTCCGCATTCGCGCTTCAACGAGTCGTACATGATGCAGGCGTCCACCTCGCCGCTCTACACCATCCTCGTCTCGAACGACATCACGGCGGCGATGATGGATGGTCCCGGAGGGGCGGCACTCACCAACGAGTCCATCGAGGAAGCGGTAGCGTTTCGGCAGACCATCGGCCGCGTCCACCGCGAATTCAAGAAGAAGGGGGAGTGGTTCTTCAACACGTGGAACGCAGAGCAGGTCAGCGAGAAGAAGAACGGCAGGAAAGTCGCGTTCGCCGATGCGTCACCCGAGTTCCTCATCCGCGAGCCCGACGCCTGGGTGCTGCACCCGGGAGATACGTGGCACGGGTTCGGCGATCTCGAGGACGGCTACTGCATGCTGGATCCCATCAAGGTGTCGATCGTGACGCCCGGCGTGGCCGAGAAGGGTGGACTCGACAAAAAAGGGATCCCGGCCACGCTCCTCACGGCGTATCTCCACCGCCGCGGGGTGGAGGTCGAGAAGACCACGGACTTCACGATTCTGTTCCTCTTCTCGATCGGCATCACCAAGGGAAAGTGGGGGACGCTGCTCAACGCGCTGCTCGAGTTCAAGCGCGACTACGACGCCAACTGCCCACTGGTCGAGGTGCTGCCGGACCTAACGAGTGCGCACCCGGACGTCTACGGAGGGCTCGGGCTGCGCGACCTGGCGGACCGGATGTTCGCCACGCTCAAGGACACGCGGCAGACGCACTGGCTGTCCGAGGCATTCTCCACGCTCCCCGAAGCGGTGATGACGCCGAGTGCGGCGTATCAGCACCTCGTGCGAGACGAGATCGAGCACGTCGCGCTGCCGGACCTCGCCGACCGCGTGCTCGCCACGAGTCTGGTGCCCTATCCACCCGGCATTCCGATGCTCATGCCGGGCGAGGCCACCGGCCCGGACAAAGGACCGTACCTGGGGTATCTGCGCGCCCTCGCCGAGTGGGACCGACGGTTCCCGGGGTTTGGGCACGACACGCACGGCGTGGAACATCGGGATGGGGTGCAATACATCCAGTGCTTGAAAAAGACGTCACGACGCGGCTGACGGAGACTGGGGACTGGGGACTGGGGACTAGGGAACTGCGGCTGGTTGCTGGGTGGTCGTGCTGGTTGCTGGGTGACGCTGGGTGCGGCTGCGTGCAGCGAGCAGCGCGTGGGTGACCTGGCGGTATTGGCAGCAGCGGGCAGCGTGCGGCCGCAGCATGCAGCCGTCGGCAACAGCAGCGAGCAGCCCCAGTCCCCAGTCCCCAGTCACCCGTTAGGCATACCATGGCAATGCTCCATGTAGCAATCCGGGGACGCGATCGCCGTCACCTGACGGCGCTCGGCACCAAGCTCCGGGTCGTGGTGGCGGGCTATCGGGAGGATGCGCACGGCCTCGTCGTCGATGCGTACATCCCGGTCGGCAAGGTCGGGTGGCTCGAGCGGCACGGCTACGGCGTCGCGCCGATCGAGGTGGTGGATGCGCATGACCGCACCCGCCAGGAGGAAGGGCGTACCGCCGTGGCGAGCCGGATCAAACGCGGCCGCTACGGCGACATCATCTGGGGAGGCGGCTACCTCACGACCGACGAAGTGGAAGCCGCGCTGGCGCTGGGAGAAAAGAACCACCCTGACTCCGCCGAGCGGATTGCG
>Ga0207691_10000401_pt1 | contig 43348 bp, 37 predicted proteins | sample KBSM13metaG_FD_184327 | JGI IMG/M metagenome (GOLD analysis project Ga0207691, IMG submission 184327) | Miscanthus rhizosphere microbial communities from Kellogg Biological Station, Michigan, USA - KBS M1-3 metaG (SPAdes) (version 2) | ecosystem: Host-associated > Plants > Roots > Rhizosphere >...
GGGTTTTGTCTTGACTCGCGTTACCCGAATCTCGTATGGTTAAGGCACAATTAAAGAAGTATGCGACATGCCCGGGCGGGACACCGCGCCGGGTTTTCGGCTCTTGTTGCGCCGAATCCTTGTTGCAAAGGACCAGGGTACGCCCCGCTGACTGTTGCGCTTTTGCAACGTGGGTTCGTTTCCCCAAAATGAACCGATGACCTGCGGCGGGCTTGCGAAGCGCCCACGCGATCCGCTGACGAGTCCGGGAAAGTCTTGCCGATACAATGACTTGGTGGCATTCTGCCGGGCGTCCGGCCGCGCTTGCGGAGGCGGGCATTGGGGCGACCGCTCGGAGCTGTTTTGATGTCGCCAGTGTCGCGCCGTTTCGTCCTGACCGGAGCGGCGCTGGCCAGCGCATCCCTGCTTGTCCCGATCACAGTGCGGCCGGCGCGCGCGCAGCGCAACAAGGAGGCCGACTACGAGATCACGGATTGGATCCTGATCGGCGCCGGCGGGCAGGTCACGCTCGGCCTGTCGCAGCCGGAGGTCGGGCAGGGGTCGTACACCGCGTTGCCGCAGATCCTCGCCGACGAGCTCGACGCCGATTGGCAGCGGGTGAAGGTCCGGTTCGTGACCGGCAGGGCCGCCTACAAGATCGCGTTCCGGCAGGAGGCGCCGGCGCAGAAAGAAGGCGCCTCGATGTCGACCACGGCGCTCTACCAGCGCCTGCGCATCGCCGGCGCCGCCGCGCGCGACGTGCTCGTGCGCGCCGCGGCGCAGCGATGGAACATCGAGGTCTCGGCGTGCCGCACCGAGAACGGCGTCGTCATCAATTCGCGTGGCGAGCGGCTCGCTTATGGCCAGCTCGCGGCGGACGCCGCCAAGCTGCCGCTCAACGCGGCGCCTGTCCTGAAGGACCGGAGCCGGTTTCGCCTGATCGGCAAACCAGTGGCGCGGCTGGATACGCCCGCCAAGTGCAACGGCAGCGCGGTGTTCGGCATCGACGTCGTGGTGCCGGGAATGCTGAACGCCGCGATCCGGACCGCGCGTTCCTACAGCGGGCAGGTGACGGCGATCCGGAACGAGGCCGATATTCTCAAGATGTCCGGCGTGCACGCAGTGGTGAAGGTTGCGGCGCTGGCGATCGCTAACGAGGACGCCGGCGCCCAGCACCCACGCGGACCGCATCTGCCGCGTTACAACGCGGTCAGTGTCGTCGCCGATCATTTCTGGCAGGCCAAGCGCGCGCTCGATGTGCTCGACGTGGAGTTCGACGGCGGCGGCGCGGGCGATCTTTCGAGCGCCGGGATCGACGCCATGCTGGACGCGGGCCTCGATGCCGAGCGCGCCGTCACCGCGCTGGTCAGGGGTGAGCCGAACCAGATCCTGAAGGAGCGCGCCGCTTCGATCATCGAGCGGCGCTTCGTGTTGCCGCACATCGCGCACGCGCCGCTCGAGCCGGTCAACGCCACGGCGAGCTACCGCAACGGCAAGGTGGAAATCTGGGGATCGATCCAATCGGTCACCGCGTGCCAGGAGGCGGTGGCGCAAGCGGTCGGCTGCGCCGTCGACGACGTGAAGATCAATGTCACCTTTCTCGGCGGCAGCTTCGGCCGCAAGATCGTGCCGGACTACGTGCTGCAAGCGGTGCAGGTGTCGCAAGCGGTCGGGCGTCCGGTCAAGCTCACGCGCACGCGTGAAGAGGACATGCAGCATGACGTCTACCGGCCGAACGCGGGTGGCCGGCTTCGCGCGGTCCTCGACGATGCCGGCTATCCGCTGGCGATCCATGCCCGCGTCGCCGGTCAGTCGCTGTTCGGCGCGACGCGCAAGAGCTGGCTCGATCAGACGCCGGAGGGTGCCTGGGACGAAAGCATGGTCGACGGCATCTACAATCAGAGCTACCGGCTGCCGCATTTCCTGGTGGAGACGGTGGACACGCCGTTGCCGATCCCGGTCTACTTCATGCGCTCGGTCGGTTCGACCGCGGCGGTGTTCTTCTGGGAGAGCTTCATCACCGAGCTCGGCCATCGCGCCGGGATCGACCAGTATGCTTACCGGCGCAATCTGCTGACCGACGATCCGCTGGCGCTGCGCGTGCTCGACGCCGCCGCGCAGGCGTCAGGGTGGGGAACGCCGCCACCACCCGGCACTTTTCGCGGCATTGCCTACAATTGCTATATCGGCCGCGGGGCGCGCTTCAAGACTTATGTCGCCGAGGTGGTGGAGCTGCGTCGGATCGGCGACAGGTTCGCCATCGCGCGGGTGTTCTGCGCGGTCGATCCGGGCCTCGTGGTCAACCCCAACACGCTCGAGGCGCAGATCCAGGGTGGGATCGGCTTCGCGCTCACCAACACGCTCAAGAGCAGGATCACGTTTTCGAACGGCGGCGCCGATCAGAGCAACTTCTTCGACTATCCGCTGCTGCGCATCGACGAGATGCCGGAGATCGTCCCGATCGTGCTTGCCAGCGATCGCCCTCCGCAGGGATTCGGCGAGGTGGTTCTGGCGCCGGTGGCGCCCGCCGTTGCGCAGGCAGTGCTGCACGCAACCGGTCGGCGCCTCGATGTGATGCCGTTCCCGCAATCCGCCTTTCGGGTGACGGACGGCGCGGACGATCCGGCACGAGCGAGGTAACGGCGGCCATCGCAGGCCTGCCGCCCTGCGCCGCGTCCGACTGCGGGCGGGCCGGGTGCCGGATTTCCCCGGCGTGCCGCGACCGGCACATTCGGGAGCGGCCGGGTTATAATGAGAAAAATCGGTCCATAGGGAGGACATCGTGTGACGGAGCACATCGACGAGAAGCCCAGGCTGCTGTTTCCCGGTCTCCGATCCTTCTACGACGTCGCCATCCCTCTCGCATGGCCGGTCATTCGCATCGCCGTCGGTTGGACCCTGCTGGTGCATGGGTGGGGCAAGGTCGTGCGCGGGCCGTCGGCGTATGTCCGCCCCTTCATGGAGCAGGGATTCGACCCGGCGCTGCCGTGGATTTGGGCGGCGTTGATCATCGAGTTCGTCGGTGGCATCGCGCTCATACTCGGGTTGTTTACGCGTTTCTTCGCCGCGGCCGCCGCGATCGAATTGCTCATCATCACGACGCTCTATTGGCAGAACGGATTCTCCTGGCTCAACCGCGGCTACGAATACACGCTGCTCTGGGGCCTCCTGTGCTTTGCGATCGCGCTGCGGGGCGGGGGGCCGTACTCGATCGATCGCAAGATCGGCCTCGAGCTCTAGCGATCGGGGTGCGTTGCCCGCCGCGGATCGCTTGCCGACCGGGATCAGGCCGGGACAGGCCTTCGCCGAAAACACGACGAGCGAGCAAGCTGACAGATGGAATTCGGTGTCCAGTTCTTCCCCGCCGTCGGTCCCGATCAGAAGGGCGCCGATCATTACTGGCGTGAGGCGCTCGAGCTCACCCAACTGGCCGAACAGCTCGGCTTCACCAATGTGCGCACGGTCGAGCACTACTTTCTGTCCTACGGCGGTTACAGTCCCGATCCGCTCATTTTTCTCAGCGCCGCCGCGGCGGTGACGCGCTCGCTTCGGCTGGTAACCGGCGCGGTGCTGCCGGTGTTCAATCATCCGCTCAAGCTCGCCGGCCAGATCGGGATGGTGGATGCGATTTCCGGCGGCCGCCTGGAGGTGGGCTTCGCCCGCGCCTTCCTGCCCCACGAGTTCGCCCGCTTCGGCATCTCGATGGATGAGAGCCGGGCCCGGTTCGATGAAGGCCTCGACCTGATCGAGCGCCTGCTCGAGGAGGAAGAGGTGACGGCGCGCGGCCGCTTTCACAGTTTCGAGGGCGTGACCTCGCTGCCGCGTCCGACCCAGAAGCCGCGGCCGCCGTTCTGGATCGCGGCGCTGTCGACCAAGGAGTCGTTCGAGAATGCCGGCACGCTCGGCCATCACCTCATGGGCATTCCGCTGGTGGGAGCGCACATGCAGGGTCTGCTGCAGATTTATCGCGACGCGTGGACGCGTGCCGGGCATCCCGGCCGCGGCAAGGTGATGCTCGCGTTCCACATGTATTGCGCGGAAAGCAGGGCGAAGGCGGCGGCGATCGCCCGCGCGCCGCTCAATCAGTATCTCAAGTCGATCGTGGACGCCGCATCGGGCTGGATGTCCGGCGTGTCCTCGCGCGACTATCCCAACTACCAGAAGATGATCCAGTCGATCTCGGAGGAGACCTTCGAAAGCCAGGTGGAGAAGAGCGCCGCCTGGATCGGCACGCCCGACGATATCCGTAGTGCGATCGAGGCCTATGACCGTGAGGTCGGTGGCTTCGAATCGGCGTCGCTGCAGGTGAATTTCGGCATGATCAGCCGCACCGAAGCCGAGGAGTCGATGCGGTTGTTTGCCCGCGAGGTGATGCCGCACTTCGCGCGCGCGCGGCCATCTTGAATGGCTTGCATGAATGGGCTGCCCCACTCTGGCCGGCGTGCGTCGGCTCAACTAACATTCGTCGCGGACACTTGGCAGAGCCCGTCGGAGGTGACGCATGTTCCTGCGAAATGGCTGGTACGCCGCGATCTGGTCGCGTGACCTGAACGAGCAACCGGTTGGGCGGACCTTTCTCAACGAGAAGGTCGTGCTGTTTCGCAACGCCTCCGGCCAGGTCGGCGCGCTGGAAGACTGTTGCTGCCACCGTGCGGCGCCGCTCTCGCGCGGCGAACGGGCGGGCGATTACCTCGCATGCGGCTACCACGGGCTTAAATTCGACATCAACGGGCAATGCGTCGAAGTGCCGGGCCAGAACATGATCCCGCGCGGCGCCAAGGTCAGGAGCTACCCCGTCTGCGAGCGGTGGGGCGCCGTCTGGATCTGGATGGGAGACCGGCGAAAGCCGACACGTCGAAGATCCCCGACCTCTATTGGCTGGGCGATCCGAAATGGACGGCGACGCCCGGCTACATTCATTTGAACTCGAACTATCAGTTCCTCATCGATAATCTGCTCGATCTGACGCATGTGACCTACGTGCACAAGAAGACTTTGGCGGGCGATCCGCGCGAAGCGACCACGCCGACCAGGACCGAGCGCCTGCCCGACGGCGTCCGCGTCGGGCGATGGATGATCGATTTCGTTCCGCCGCCGTTGTTCGCCAGGGCCGGCAATTTCAACGGCAACGTCGACCGGTGGCAGTTCGTGACCTGGACTCCGCCGTCGACGGTGTATCTTGACGTCGGCTGCGCCCGGGCGGGAACGGGCGCGCCCGAAGGCGACCGCAGCCAGGGAATATCGATCTGGTCGAGTCACCTGATTACCCCGGAGACCGAGCATTCAAGCCACTACATGTTCTCCTTTGCGCGCGATTTCGCGCTCACCGATGCCGAAATGTCCAAGCTGCTCTACGAAGGCTCGAAGGCGACGTTTCTCGAGGACGCGGACATGCTCGAGGCGGTGCAGGCGAACCGGTGCGGCGGTTCCCTCGAGGGGCTCGTCGACATCGCAGCCGACGCCGCGCAGCTGCAGGCGCGGCGGATGCTGGACCAATTGATCAACGCCGAGCGTGCCTGATCGGTATCGACGCGGAGCGGCTTACGCCCTGTTCCCGGCGTCTGAAGCAGGGCCTCTCACGGAGCAATTGCGATTCTGCACCCGCTCCGCGCCACGCGAGCGCGGGTTCCCGCGTGGCGCATGGATGCGTCAGTTGCTGGCGGTGGAACAATGGCGCGGCGGCGCGGGCAATTTCGACCGGAACTACCGGGATGAACAGGTGTTAACAAAATAGAGAGCAAGGGCGGGAAAACCTTGGTGTGTTTCCGTGGCTGAGAAGCAGAAAGAGCAAGGCAGCGCACAAGACGCCCCGGACGCGAAGCTCCTGGTGTCCGCACTGTTCGCCTCGAGCGGCGCGGTCGCGCCGGTCGATTTTGCGCGCTTCGGGAAACGCGTCGGTGAGATCATTGCGCGTGCAGGCAGTTCCGCCGGCGGTTCCCGTCGGAGCCCCTACAACAGTGATAGGCGCTAGCGCAGCCGCCTAGCGCGGCCGCAATGACGTCTCGCCCCGGGAAATTGGGGCGAGACGGTGAGGGTTATTCAGAGTTCCACCGGTTCCAACGGAAGCGTGCCGGCTATTGGCTGCCGGCTTGGGTCTTCAGTGCCTGCAGATCGGACTCGCTCCGGAGCGTCATGACCGCGACCTTGCGCGCCCGGAAGTAGGGAAGAACGACCCGCATCTGGGCTCCCTCCTGCTCCAGCAGAGAGACGTAGCGGGGTTCCGCGCCCCGTGTGGGCAGGTCGAACGCCGTCCAGGTGGAGGTCTTCGGATCGTAGCGGAGCACGCGGTCCGCGCCCCAAAGGTTGGTCCAGGCGTTGTGCTTGGTGTCCACCGCGACGTGATACGGCTGCTGTTCGCCCGGGAGCGGGACGTAGGTGGTCTCGTGGGTGCGGGTGTCGATGCGGGCAAGATTGGCCCCCCATGAGTTGCCGATCCACAGCACGTCCGCATTCTTGTCCGTGCCCATGCGGCGCGGTCCTTGTGCCCACGGGAACGGGTTGTTGAAGTCGGGCTGGTTGTAGGTCTCGTAGAACGATCGCGCTTCCGGCGTGGCGCGATTCATCTCTTCCTTCACTGCCGCGAGTTTAACCTCCTGCGACTTGCCGGTTGCATCGTCGCCTTTGCCGATGATGTCGAGCGTCATCTCCGCCCACCAGCCGTTGCCGTCGCGATCGCCGGCGGCTCCGTAGGTCACGCCGGTGCCGTTCGGGGTCTTGTAGGTGAGTGACTTGAACTCGATGAATGTCTCGGTGACGGGATCGAAGCGCAGCGCGCCATCTGGCGCGGAGGCCCAAATCCTGCCCTTGCCGTCGTGGTCCACCGTGGTCGCGCCGCCGGTCGGCGACATGCCCTGCGGCGGCAGATAGACGTCGATCTTCTCGGTCTTGGGATCGAGGCGACCCAAACCGCCGCGCCCGTTATTGACGTTGAACCAGATGATGCCCTTGTCGTCCCGGGTCATGCCATGGGTTTGCGCCGCCAGGCCGTTGGGAGCTGCGACCTTGAACAATTTCAGCTCGCCGGTTTTGGTATCGATCTTGCCGATGGTGGTGCGCCGGTTCGGGATATTGCAGGTGAACCAGAGCTGCCCGTCGAGGTCGAGCCACGCGTCATGGATGCCCCAGCCCGGGATGAGGACGGACGGCGTCCCAAGCGACCAGTCGCTGCCGTCATTCTGCACGAAATTGCTGGGAAGACCGGAATCGGGATCGAGCGGGACGTCGTATTCCTTGAACATGACCCGGGCGGATTCTCCGGATGGTCGCGGATCCGGCTTGAACTTCATCGCGCCTTCGCTGGGGCCGCGTGCGCGGGCGAGATAGGCGGCCAGCTCTTTCTGATGATAGTCGAGGATGCCCGCGGGCTTGCGGTCGTTACCGACGAACGTGCCATAGACATTGGCATTCTTCATCAGCTCGATGATGGCGTTCCAGCCGGCCTCGTCGAATCTGTGCTGGAGAATGTAGCTCGGCGTGTGACAGCCGGTGCAATTGTTGCGCACCATCCGCTTCATGCGCTTGTCTTGCTCGGTCTCTTCCGGCAACGCCGACAGCATGACGTTGCCCGGCAACTGCCGGACGAAATCCTTCATCGGATTGAGCACGAAGCCCTGCTTGCGGGCCGCCGGCAATTCGATCTCGGTTTTGGCGGTCGCGAAACTTACCGCCTGCGCCCACACTCGGTATTTTCCGGCGGGAAGCGGCGGGAAATAATAATCGCCATTCTCGTCGGTGAAGACCGTCGTCGTCACGGTCCCGCCTGCGGGCTTCGCGGAGACGGTGACGCCGCCCAGCTTTTCGCCCGCCGCCGACGTGATGGCTCCGCTGAGGATGGCATCGGCGGCCTTGGCCGCCGTCGCCAAGGTCATCGCCGCACCCAGGGCGGTCAGGACGGCAAGCAAGGCACCTCGTGCGTTCTTCATGACGTTGTCTCCCGTTGTGCTCAGCGCGCCGGGGCGGCCGGAGCGGGCGCCGGAGGGGTAGGTATGGTTTTGAGATACGCGACGATCGCATCGATCTGTGCGGGCTCGAAATGATACTTGAAGCCGGGCATGCGGGGCGTGCCGTTGCTGATCACCTCGCGCATCACCGTTTCCTGCCCGCCCAGCGAGCTGCGCGACAGTTCGGGACCGTAGAGCGGGCTCACCATCTGCGGCTTGGTGTGGCAAACGCGACAGGACTGATTGAACAGCCGCATGCCCAGGAGTTGTCTGTCATCGAGGGCTTGATCGCCGCTCGTGGGCTGTGCCGACGCAACGTATGGCGACATCGCGAGCAGGAGAAAGACAGTGGAAAACTTGAGCCGCGTTGCGAACAGCTTCATCGCTTCCTCCCCGACTTTGGCACCTTTTTTCAAGCAGCCTACGACCGGGCGGGTTCGAAGGGAAGCGGCTGGCCGCCGGCAAAACCGCATGCCTGACCCATCTCGGCGACGCGGCGGCGATCTTGGTGCAGGCCGCGACACGGCCGTCGGATACCCCCGATGCAAGGTCCGATGGGGGGCAAGCTCTTGGATCAACTCCGTGGCAGGAATCAATTTGGTGACAGTGCAGCGATATCGTCGTATGCGCGAACGTGGTGATGACCTGCGTGCCGGCTGTCGGCGTGCTGCGGCTGGCGTTGGGGCCTCTTCGGCAAATCAAGCGGGTTGACGGCGATGACAATCCGGATCGGCACCTCCGAACGCGACGGCACCTTCTACAGCCAGGGCCGCGCCCTCAAGACCATTTTCGAGCGGAAACCGGAGCTCGTCCCGGTCGAGCTCCTGGAGTCGAAGTCCGCCAGCACCGAGAACGCGGATCGACTGCAGGCGGACGAGATCGAGTTCGGCTTCATGGCCTCGAACTGGATCGGGCGCGCAAAGAACGGCGAGTCGCCGTTCGCCGGTCCGATCGATCTTGCCATGGTCGCGCCGATGAATGCAGGCCCGCTGTTCTTCGTCGTGCGGGCGGAATCGCCGATCCAATCGTTTTCCGACCTGCGTGGACGGCGCGTCGCGGTCGGCCCGCGCACGAGCGGGATGGTGCAGCACGCCCACGGAATTTTCGGCGCGCTCGGCATGAGCTTTTCCGAGCTTACGCCGGTTTATCTCGACTTTGCCGCCGGGGCCGAAGCCTTGGCCGCAGGCGAAATCGATGCCCAGCTGCAATGTCCCATCCCCAACCCAGTCATGACCGGCCTCGCCCAGCGGATTGCGGTGCGTGTCCTGTCCTACCAACGCAACGAGCTGGAAAGGGTCATGCAGGCGGTGCCCTTTTATCGTCGCACCGTGATGCGCAAGGGCGCCATCCGCGGTTTCGATGCGGACCTGCCACAGATCGCGGTGGTCAATGTGCTCGTCAGCCATCGGCGCGTTTCCGAGGCGACCGTTTGCGCGGCAGTCGAGGCGATCGTCGACAACAGTGACGAGCTCGGCCGGATCAATCCATTGTTCCTGGGCATGAGTGAGCTGCTCCAGCCGCTCCGGTCGCAGGGCGGTGTGGCGCTCGAATTTGGCGGCGTACCGCTGCATGCGGGCGCGCTGAATGCCTACCGCAAGGCGGGGCTGCTCGCGTAAGTGCTGGTCGGATCGAAGTCTTCTGACGCCGGCTCCGGAAGATCAGCGGTTACTGCGGCTGGATCCCGGCCTCCTTGATCACCTTGGACCACAGTGCCGTCTCGTCGGCAAAGAATCGGGCGGTGTCGGAGGGCGTCGTCGCTCCGGCCTCGAGCGAGATCCGGCGCAGCATCTCGCCGACCTCCTTGCTCTTGAGAATCTCGACGACGTCGCGGTTGATCTTGTCTGTGAGGGCCGCGGGCGTGGCCGGTGGCGCGACCAATCCGAACCAAGTGATCGACTTGAAACCGGGCAGGCCCGCTTCGGAGAAGGTCGGCACGTCAGGTATGACGGCGGCACGCTGCAGATCGGCGACGCCCAAGAGTTTGACCTTGTTCTCGCGGTAGAGCGGGACCGAGGTCGCGAGCGTGTCGAAGAACATGTCGACATGGCCGGCGACGACGTCGGTGAGCGCGGGCTGCGCGCCGCGATAGGGCACATGCACCATTTTGATGCCGGCCTGCGCTTCGAGTTGCGCCGCCGACAGATGCGCGGTGGAGCCGACGCCTTGCGAGGCGTAGGACAGTTTGCCGGGATTGGCCTTGCCGTAGTCGATGAGCTCTTTCAACGTCGATGCCGGAAGGTCTTTGCGGACGACCAGAACGTTGGGGATTTTCGCCAGCATGGTGATGGGAACGAACTTGGTCGGCTCGTAGCCGAGCTCGCGAAACAACAGATGATTGAACGAAAGCGGTGAGGGTGGTGCGACCAGCAAGGTGTAGCCATCCGGCGCTGCGCGCGCGACGTTGCCGGCGCCGATATTCATCGCTCCGCCGGGGACGTTCTCGACGACCGCCGCCTTGCCCCACTTCTGGCTGAGCTGGTCTGCCACGATGCGCGCGAGCGTGTCGGTGGTCGAACCGGGCGCGGCCGGAACCACGACCTTGACCGTTCGCGAGGGGAACGGTTCTTGCGCGGGGCTTGGCCCCGGCCAAAGCGCCGCGCTCACGGCGGTCACGAGCGCGATCGCAGCACCAAAGCGGGACATTCGTTCCTCCACGTCATTCGCGGGTCTTTTGACCCATCGTAGCCGTTGTGTTTCCCGGCGAAAGCCTGCCGGAGCGTTGGCCGGCTGACATCAGCGCCACCGGAGCGCGGCCGTCAACCCGGGAACGGCGGATGCGCATGTTCGCGATCTCGTATATGAAAGAGGAGATCGTTCGGAGATCACCCATGGCTTACACGCTCGATGAATTCTGCTCGGAAAGTCGCGCGCTGCTCAAGGCTCAGCCGCTGATGGACGCGCTGGCGCAGATGTCCGAGAGGCTCGGACGGCTCCTGTCCAATTCGGCCTTTGTCGCCGACACCTTCAGCGACGATATGCCGCCCGGACGGCGCGTGCTCTATCACGATCCTGAAGCCGACTTCTATGTGCTCGCGCACGTGCAGGAGGGAAAAAAGACCGGCAAGCCGCACAGCCATGGAGCGTCATGGGCGATCTACGGCAACGCACGGGAGCATACCGAGATGACCGAGTGGCGTCGCGTCAACCCGGAGAGCGAGGACCACGCCGTACTCGAGCAGGTGAGCAGATATCGCCTGGAACCCAGCCAGACCAAAGCCTACGGACCCGGCGTGATCCATTCGACTGCGCATCCGGAGAAGGCCTGGGTGATCCGCGTCACCGGCACCGATCTCGATGTGCTGCCGCGCTATCGCTTCAGGAAGCAGGATCGCATTTTGGAGAAGACGTGAGCGCCGGTCGCGCTGGCCCTTCGCGGGTGCGCGCGCACGTGGCGAGCCCCTGACGGCTGCTTATTTCCTTTCCCCGCCGATCGCGTTGTAGCGGGCAATCACGTCCTTCGGCGTGGCCGCGGTCCGCGCCAGCGACGTCAAGATCGCGGCGCCGTCGATCGGGCTCATGTCGATGCCGAGCTTCTCGGCTTCGTCGACGAAGGCTTTGTCCCGGCACATCGCCATGAATGCGCTTTGCAGCGCCTTGGCGCGCTCCGCCGGGATATCGGGCGGCGCGGCAAATGGCAGCGCCATGAAGAACGGAAGCTCCGCGAATTCCATGAGCGAAAGCGCGCCGGGATCATTGGTGAGCTCGCGTCCGATCGGCATGGCCGGGAACTCCGGGTGCCGCGTCGCGCGGCCGAAGGCCATGAGCGGCCGAAATGCCTTTCTATTCCAGAGATCGCGCTGGCCGGTCCGGACCGAGCTCAGGCCCACCATCTGGCCGTCGAGCTCCCCGCGCTGCATGGCGAGAAACAGCGGAGCCGCACCGGTATAGCCGCGTACCACGTTCACGTTGAGGCCGAGCACCTCCTTGGCGACGACGGCGAAGATCAAGTTGCTCGACGCCGCATTGTCGGCGCCCAGCGCCACCGATATGCCGGGCGTCTTGAGGTCGGCGATGGTGTTGGCCGCGTGATTGGCGTTGACCAGCATCAGGTAGGCGTCGTCGGCGTAAGACGACAGGCTGCCAAGCCAGGTGAACTTTGCCGGATCGAACTGGGCGTTCGGATTGCCCTGGATGGCGAGCTGCGGAACGGCGCGCTCGAGCTTAGCGAGGACCGAGCCGTCCTTGTCAGAATTGAAATAGAGGCGGTTGGCCGTGACGAGGCCGCCGCCGCCCGGATTGTTCTGGACGATGACGTTCGGGTTGCCCGGAATGAAACGCGACAGATGTCGCGCCGCCAGGCGTGCCGAGATGTCGTTGATGCCTCCCGGCGAGGTGCCCACCAGCATCGTGACGGTGCGGCCCTTGTAGAATGGCTCGACGGACTGCGCTGCCGCTTGTCCGGCGGCCGCCAGCGGCTCGCAGCACAAGGCCCAAAGCAGAATGACCGCCGCTGTGCGTAGCCGATCGGACATGGCTCGTCTCGCTTACGGCAAGGCCGCGAGCAGATGGCCGAAGCCTTGCCGCGGCTCGCGCACGTGCAGGCGCTTCTGAATTTCCCACACGCGGGCCGTGACCGGATGCACCACGGGTACCTGCAGGTCTTGCTCCAGCGTCGCGATGATGTCGAGGGTGCGCCAGCCGGAGCCGAGCATGTAGATCGCGTCGGCGCCTTTCGCTTTCAGAAAATTGCGCTTGATGTGGGCATAGACCTGGTGGCTCGATAGTTCCTGCACCTTGTCGAACGCTACCTCGACGCCTTCCATGCCGCGCACGGTGAAGCCGGCGTCGCGAAAATATTTGGCGAAGATGGCGTTGAGCTTGGGCGGAAAGTAAGTGGCGCCGATGATGGTCTTGGCTTTCAGCGCCTTGAGCGCGTTCACGTGGTTCTGCGCCACGCTCATGATCGGCGTCCGGTATTTCTTCTCCCAGGTCTTCACGATCTCGGCTTCGCGCTTGCGGCCTAGTACCATGAACGGCGGCGCGCCGTGGGGATGAATCAAGTCGCAACCGCACCCCGCCAGCACTGCCACGAGCTCCTCGTAGGCCGGCATCATGGTCTCGAACTCGTCCGCGGTGCCACGACGGATATTGAGAAAAAGCGGAATAAGCCCGATGCCTTCAGGCAGCAGGCGGATGACCTCCTCGGTCACGCCCGGCCGCAAGGTCGGATTAATCATGCCCACGACGCCGCGCCAACTCGAAAAGGTCATGCTGCAATCTCACTCAACATGCCGGCCGCGGGTAACCGAGGTCCCGGGAAAAGATGGATAAAGTCTATTCGCCGTAATCCCTTTTCGTCCCCTCTGCCGTCACATATCCCTCGGCCACATCGTGGGCAAGTGCAGCGCGGTCGCGCGCCGGCGGCTCGCCGCAGCCGCCACCGCCCGCGCTCTGCAACAGGAAGCGCTCGCCCGCCTTCAGCTCGTAACGGCCCGATGACGGCGTCACATATTCCTGCGCCGTGCCTGGCCTGATCACGAAGCGCGCCCCGCGCCCGGCCTTGCCGCCGGCGACACCGTTCGGTGGGAAGCGGCTCTTGTCGTAGCGGCGAATGACGGTCGCGTCCTCGAGCAGCTCGTATTCCCGCTGGAGGCTCAAGCCGCCGCGCCAGCGGCCTGCGCCGCCGGAATCGGGCATGAGGTCGAAGCGCGTGATGCGGCAGGGAAACTCGGATTCCAGGATTTCGATCGGCGTGATGTGAAGGTTGCTCAAGTGGGTGGCGGTGGCGGAGGCTCCGTCTTGGCCCATTCCGCCGCCATAGGCCGAGCCCATGATCTCGTATTGCATGGTGGACTGTCCGGGCCGGCCCTTGGCCCAGGCGATGGTCAACGCGCTCGAGGAGCCGGCATTGGCGATCGCCCGGACCGGATGAAAATGCGCGAGCGCTTCGAGAATGACGTCGACCAGCTTGAGGTTGACCATCTGGTAGTTGGAGACCGGCGCCGGCGCCTCGGCGTTGGTCACGGTGCGAGGCGCATAGGTGAACTGCACGACGTCGCGCATGCCGTCGTTGAAATGCAGGTTCGGCCCGAGGCAGCCGATGAGCGAGTAGAACACGCAGGCTTCCACCATGGACGGTCGCAGATTAACCGGGCCGCGGGCCTGCGGATCGCTGTTCGAGAAGTCGAAGCTCGCGACCCCGCTCCTGATCGCAACGGTGACCGCAAGCCTGATCGGCCTGTCGAGCACGACCCCATCGCTGTCGAGCAGACCCTCGGCGGAGGATTCGCCTTCCGGCAATTTGGCGATGGCCGCGCGCAATTCATCCGCCGCGCCCTTGAGGATGGCGGCGAAGGCATCGGTCACCGTGGGCGCGCCGAAGCGCGCGCACAGGTCCGTGACCCGCGTCGCACCCATTTGCGTCACCGCGATCTGGGCGTGGATGTCGCCGGCGACCAGCACCGGCTGTCGGCTGTTGGCGAGGATGATGCGTTCGATATCGGCCTGCGCGACGCCGGCGTCCACGATCTTGATGGGGGGGAGGAGGAGACCCTCCTGGAATATCTCGGTGGCGTTGGCGGAGGTCGAACCGGCGACCGCCCCGCCCATGTCCGCTTTGTGCGCTATCGAGCCCGAGAACGCGACGAGCTCGCCGTCGGAGAAAACCGGCGCGACGAACGCCATGTCGGAAACGTGCGGGAGTCCGCCGGCATAGGGATGATTGGAAACGAACACGTCGCCGTCCTTGATCCCGGCATCTTTCTCCCGGCCGCCATAGAGATCGAGAATGCGGCCGACGAGATGCCGGTAGACTGGGGCGTGGAAGAACATGGGCGGCGCCACGATCAGCCGCCCGCTCCGATCGAGGATCACGCAGCTGAAATCGCGCGACTCGCGAATGATGGTCGAGTAGCCGGAACGATAGAAATGGTAGTGCATTTCATCGACCAGGCTTGCAATCTTGTTGCGCAGGATCTGGATGGTGATGGCATCCATGTTCATCCTCTCGCCAGGATCAGGTTGCCGTAGCCGTCGACATGCCCGTTCCAGCGCGGTGGAATGACGGTCGTGGCGTCGAACTGCTCGACCAGCGCCGGTCCCGCAATGGTCGCGCCGATATCAAGGCGGTCGCGTTCATAGAGCACCGCGTCAGTTACCGATCCATTGAACGACACGCTCCGCGTGCCCTTGACCGCGTCGGCGACGGGGCGCGGCGATGACGGTGCGGCGGTCTCGCGCGGCTCGTATTTGGGCACCCCTACGCGCACGCGGAGGCGGTAGCTCACCACTTCCACCGGCCGCTCCCTGGCGGCGTGGCCGTGACTGCGGGCGTGGCGTTCGTCGAACCTGTCCCGTGCCGCGGCGAGCGCCGCAGCGGTCAACCGATCCGCGAACAGTCCTTCGAGCGGCGTGCGCAGTTCGTAGCCCTGGCCGGTATAGCGCAGGTCGAGCTCGCGCGCGAAGCGCGCATCGGCGGCGGACATTCCCTCGGCGGCGAGCTCGTCGCCGGCCTTGCGCTCCAGTTGCCGGAAGATGTCCTCGGCATGATCGGCGGTGATCTCCGCCAACGGCCGAAGCTCCGAACGGATGTAGTCGTGCACCACGTCGGTACAGAGGAGGCCGAGCGCGGAGAACGCACCGGGACGCGGGGGCACCAGAATGCGGCGCATGCCGAGCTCCTCGGCGACCGCGGCTGCGTGTACCGCGCCGGCGCCGCCGAAGGGCAACAGCGTGAAAGCGGACAGATCGACGCCGCGCTTGGCCGCAAACACGCGCACCTCGTCGGCCATGCGCATGTCGACGATGCGCTGGATGCCGGCGGCCGCCGCCATGACATCCATCCGCAACGGCGCCGCGACATGCGCCTCGAGCGCTGCGCGCGATGCCGCGACATCCAGCCTCTGGGTGCCGCCGAGGAAATAATCGGGATTGAGATAGCCGCACACGAGGTCGGCATCGGTGACCGTGGGCCGTACGCCGCCGCGTCCATAGCACGCCGGGCCGGGATCGGCGCCGGCGCTCTGCGGACCGACATTGAGAAAGCCGCCGCCGTCGATCCAGGCGATCGAGCCGCCGCCGGCGGAGATCGTCGTCATGTCGAGCGCAGGCACGTCGATCTGGCGGCGCGCGATCACCCCCTCGGTCACTTCGAGCGGTGCCCCGCCTTCGATGAAGGCGATGTCGGCGCTGGTGCCCCCCATGTCCAGAGTGACGAGGCCGCGGCGGGCGTCCTCGCGCGCGAGATAAGCGCTGGCCTGCGCGCCCGCCGCGGGGCCGGAGAACAACGTGTGCACGGTGCGGCCGCCGGCGATCGCCGCCGAAAACGGCATCACGCCGCCGTTCGATTGCATCAGGAAGCGCTGTCTTGTGCGCACTCCGGCGGAGTCCAATCCGCCGTTGAGATGGGCGATATAGCGAACCATCACCGGCTCGAGATAGGCATTGAGCAGGGTGGTCGAAAGCCGCGCCCATTCCCGGATGCGCGGCAGGACCTCGCTCGACAGCGACACCTGGGCGGCGGGAAAGCGCTCGTGGATCAGCGCGCGCGTTTGTTCTTCATGCGCGGAATTCATGAACGAGAACAGGTAGCAGACTGCGATCGACTCGACCCCTGCGTCCTTGAGCTCTTGAGTGGCCTCGCGAACGGCGCCCTCGTCGAGCGGCAGGAGAACGTGGCCGGCGTAGTCGCAACGCTCGGGAATTTCCTTGGTGAGGCTTTGCGGCGCGATCGCCGCCGGCTTCGAATAGAAATAGTCGAACAGATTGCCGTCGCGCGCCTGGTTCTGGATTTCCTGGACCGCGCGATACCCCTTGGTGATCAGCAGGCCGACCTTGGCCCCGCGCATTTCAAGCAGCGCATTGGTCGTAATCGTGGTGCCATGGGCGAAAAAGCCGATCTCGTCCGGCGCGATACCCCGGCCGATGAACTTGGCCACCCCATTCAACACGCCCAGCGCGGGATTTTTCGGTGTGCTCGAAACTTTTTCGATCAGAAGTTCGCCGGTCGCGGTGTCGAGCAGCACGAGATCGGTATGGGTGCCGCCCACATCGACGCCAAGGCGATAGCGGGATGCGCTCATGCTGCGCGCTGGCGCGCTCTCGCTGGTCTACTCATCCCGATTGAGGTGATAGTCCGGCGTGGGCGGCGGGCCCCAGCCGGCGACCGCGCGGTTTTCCCGGCTCCATACCTTTGGTCGCTGCGGACGGTCCGCATGCCAGGGGCGCGGGTCGAAAAAGCCGAGCTCCTCGTCCAGCACCTGGTCGAGCTCGGCAAAGAACTCGATCACGTGCTCGTCGGGATTGCGGTGGTAGATCGAGACATTGTGTCCGGGGCCGTGGCGCAGAGGTCCCCAGATGATCGGGATGCGGTGATGCGACAGCACATCGCAACCCTGCTCGACCGCCGAGAAGTCGCGCACCTCGAAGGCGATATGGTGCATCTTGGCGCGCTTGCCGCGGATGAAGTTCACGGTGTGGTGGTCGGGGTTGCAGCGCATGAACACGAAGAAATCCCCGTTCCAGTCCGACACCTTGAAGCCGAGTACGCGCTCATAGAAATCGCAGGTCTGCTGCACGTCGGGGACGACGAAGGCGCAGTGGCCGAGCTTGATCGGGCCGATGCCCACCACTTGCTGGTTGGGGGTGAGGTAATCCCACTCGGTGAACACCTCGATGGCAGTCCCCTTGTTGTCCTCGAAGGCCAGCAGCTTGGGCGTGCCCGGTAGGTCGTCGCTGCGAAGCTCGTTCTTGATTCCGTCTTCCGAGAGCGCGCGCGCAAGCTCCTTGAAATCCGATTCGGGAGCCACCTGAAAGGCGAGCTTGGCGCAACGCGGCTCGTCGCCCTTCCTGAGCTGCACCACCAGCTGGCCGAGCTTGGTCGCTAGCAGGGCGCGATCCTTCTCGCGGGCGGCGACCACGAGGCCGGTCACCTGCGTGAAATGCTCGATCTGCTTGTCGAGATCGGGCGTCTCGAAGGTGGCATGCCCGATGCGTCGCAATTTGATCATGGCGTTTCCTCAGCCGTAGGTTTTGAGCACGTGACGCGCGATAACCATCTTCATCACCTCGGTCGCGCCTTCGGTGATGCGGTAGCTGCGCTGCTGGCGCCACATCTTCTCGATCGGAAGATCGGTCGTGAGCGCAATGCCGCCGTGGATCTGCATGCATTGATCGGCGGCCTTGAACGCCATTTCGTCGGCGAAATACTTGGCGACGTAGGCGTCTTCGCGCGCCTCTTCGCCCTGGTCGAGACGCGCTGCGGTCTTGTAGACCAGCAGGCGGGCGGCCTGCAACTCGATGAACATGTCGGCCAGCATCCACTGCACCGCCTGGCGGTCGGCGAGCGGCCGGCCGAAGGTCGAACGCTGCTTGGCGTAGGACGTTGCCATCTCCAGGCATCGCTCGGCCACGCCGAGCGCTCGCGCGCCGTGCTTGACGCGCCCGATATTGAGCCATTGCTGGCCGAACCGCATGCCGTCGCCTTCCTCGCCGACGCGGTGGGTGGCCGGGACGCGCACGTTCTCGAGCACGATCTCCCACGGCTTGTCACCCATCATGGTCTCATAGCAGGCGCCGAGCTTCACGCCCGGCGTGTCCATGTCGACGATGAAACAGGAAATGCCCCCGCGCGAGCCCTTGCTCCGGTCGGTTGCGACCATCAACTGCATGAAATCAGCGTCAGCGGCGCCGGTGATGAAACGCTTGACGCCGTTGATGACGTAATGGTCGCCGTCCTGCACGGCGGTGGTGCGCATGCCGCCGGGATCGGACCCGGCGTCGGGTTCCGTCTGCGCGAAGCAGGACTTCTTCTCTCCGCGCAGCAGCGGCAGCAGGTACTTCTCCTTCATCTCGCCCGTGAGCGAATAGAGAATACCGCGCGCGGACGGGCCGGTGATGCCCTCGCCGCGCGCCGGTATGGCGATGGTCCGCGAGAGCTCCTCCCATACGATCGCGCGCGCGAGGATGGGCATGCCGCCGCCGCCGTATTCCTCCGGGACGTCGAGCTGCCAGATGCCGAGGTCCCTGGCGCGCTGTTCGAAGCGCTCGAGATATTCCGGCTTGACGGCCTCGCCGTCGGTGGTCTGGCGCTCGATCGGGATCAGTTCATTGTCGACGAAGCGCCGCAGCCCGGCTTTGAGGATTCGCAGCTCTTCGGGCAGTTCAAAATCCATTCCTCAGGCTCCCTGGGAGTCCTCCCGCCACAACACGCGCACATCCACCGCGACCGTGCCCTGACCGGCCGGGCGCACCATGAGCGGGTTGATCTCGATGTCCTTTATTCTAGCGCGATGATCGAGAAAGAATTGGGCGAGCGCGAGCACGTTCGCCTCCAGCGCCGGGCGGTCGGCCGCCGGCCGCCCGCGGAAACCGGAAAGAAGCGTCGCCAGCTTGAGCCGGTCGAGCATGGCGGCAACCTCGGTCGCGCTCACCGGCAGCAGGCGCAACGCTGCATCCTTGGCGAGCTCCACCAGCACGCCGCCGGAGCCCACCAGCAGCATCGGTCCGTAGAGCGGATCGGTGCGCGCGCCGACAATGGCCTCGACCCCCGACACCATCTCCTGCACCAGGAAGCCGTCGATGCGCGCGTCCGGCTGCGCGGCGCGCGCCGCCGCGACGAGCGCATCCGCTGCGGCGTGCACTGCCGCGCGATCCCGCAACCCGAGCGCCACGCCGCCGGCCTCGGTCTTGTGCAAGATGTCGCGCGAGTGAATTTTCAGAACGACGGGAAAGCCGATGCGCTCGGCGGCGGTCGCAGCGTCGGCGGCGCTGCCGGCTAAGTGGCTTTTCGGCAGCGAAATGCCGTAGCGCGCGAGCGTGGCGTCCAGCGTGTCCGGCGAGAGATCGCTGGGCGGCGCCGGTGGCGGCGCCGGCGGCACGCGCCCTCGCCGTGCGGCGTGAAACCACAACCCGTTGAGGGCGCGGATGGTCGGCTCGATTCCCTGCAGGAATGGAAACCCGGCGGCCTCCTGCGCGGCCAGATGGTTGTCGCTGACCTGGTAGATCATGCGCCCGAACCCGACGACCGGCTTGTCGGTCTGGGTCAGCAATTGTCGCAACGGCGTCACGTCGCCCCAGGCATCGGTCTTGCGCGGCATGGGCGAGGCCCAGGCCACCATGTCGATATTGGAATCACTCGCCGCAGTCGCGCAGATCTTGGCCGCGACTTCGAGGGTCGAAGGAATGCCGACGTCGAGCGGATTTTTCGGCGCGATGCCTTCCTGCATCATGGGCAGGAGCGCGGTTTTGGTGGCGTCGGTGAAGTCGGGCATCGCCGCGCCTTCGGCCTCGGCATAGTCGTACAGCAGGTCGACGGTCCCGCCCGACGTGGTCACGAAGCCGATGCGCGGCCCCTTCGGTAGCCGTCCGCCCTCGAACGCGAGGGCGGCTTCGACCAGATCGTCGAGCGAGCGATAGTTGACGATGCCATAGCGCTCGCACATCGCGAGATAGGCGGCATAGTCGCCCGCGATCGCGCCGGTGTGGGACTGCGAGGCGGCCTGCGACTGCGCGGTCGCGCCGGTCTTGATGGCGAGGACAGGTTTGCCCATGGCAAGCGCGCGGCCGGCCGCATGCATGAACGCCTCCGGCCGGCGGATGCCTTCGATGAACAGCACGACCTGCCGCGTCTCGGGATCGTCGATGACGAAGTTGAGGTAGTCGGCGAGGCCGAGGTCGGGCTCGTTGCCGGACGTGACGCAGTAGGAGTAGCGCAACCCGCGCTCGGCCGCGGACTTCATCCAGAACTGGATGGTGCCGCCGGATTGGAACAGGCATGCGACCGAGCCGGGTGCGAGCCGGCAGAGCTCGGTGTTGGGATAGCCCATGAGGCGCTCGCGGTAGGAATACGCCCCCATGCAGTTCGGCCCGGCGACGCGCAGGCGGCTCCTCGCCACGAAGGCTGCGAGCCACGCGCCGCGCGCCTTCGATTCCGGCTCCTCGCCATCGCCGATCATCGAGGCATAGACGGTGACGGATTGGACACCGGCTTCCTCGGCATCGGTGAGCACGTCGGGAACGGCAGCCGCGGGTACAATCACCAGCGCGTGGTCGACGGGTTCGGGCAGCGCACGCAGCGACGGAAAGCACCGTTGCCCGAACACCTCCGTCTGTCGTGGATTGACGAGCTCGATCCGTCCGCCATAGCCGAACTCGCGCAGGTTCTTGAAGATCTCGCTCGGCCAGCGCGCACGCTCGGATGCGCCCACGATAGCAAGCGACTTGGCCTGCAACGTGCTGACCGCCGAACGGAATAGACTCTGATCGGCCTTCGCTGCACCACTCCCCGGCACGTCCCGCTCCCACGCCTGCATGCGTCTTCTTAGGACCTCGCCGCTTTCCGGTCAAAGGTCCGCCGGGCCTGGTCGAACGCGCCTGCGTTGTAGGGCGAGCGATCCCAACCCGCCGTACGTGCGTCGCCGGGAGCGAGCGATCGGAATCAACAGGCGCGACCTCAACGACGGATGATCGTCGAGCCACTACACCGAGGGGATCGCCTTGAGCGCCGGATACCAGTCGCCGATCAGCGTCGGTGGCCAGGGAACGGCCATGAAGTAGTCGAAGGCGAACCAGATGAAGAAGACCAAGGTCGCGGCATACGGGAGGACCAGCGACCAGCGCTCTTTCGCCTCGTATCGCATGAAGAAGACGACGAACAGGGCGACAGTGGGAATGAGACCGATGACCGCCATCACCCCCATGAATCCGATGAGGTAGCCGAAGAACAACGCGCCGCGCCGGATGATTTCCCGCACCGGCAGATGGCCGGTATCGGAGGTCAGGTCCATGTGGATCTTTTCCCCGACCTCATGCTCGGCGCGCTCGGCCAGACCTTCCGCGCGGGCCGCGGCGGGCCTGCGGCACATTTCGTTGAACAGGCTGAGGACTGCCGCGCACAAGGCCACCGTCCCCACGACCAGCGGCACGACCTTGGCGCTGAAGTCCCACCGCAACGCCATGGACGTCGCCGAACCCACGAGCGCGATCATGAACATCGTGAACAGCTGCGAGGGGTGAAAGATCGGCCGCTGAAAGCTCGTCAGCATCTGCTTGAGGCCGCCTTGGCTGCGGACGTCCTGCAACAACGGCCGCACCAGGCCGACGATGGCGAGAGCAAACAGCAAGACCACCACCGGCCGCAGCATCCAGCTCATGCCGTAGCGCTCGATCGAGATGAACATGTAGCGCTCGATGGTGTCGCCCAGCACCACGCCAAGAATGAGTGGTGGCCGCGGCCACTTGAACTGCTTCATGGTCCAGCCGACCAGACCGAAGAAGAGCAGGGTGAAGAGATCGCCCCATTGGCGCGACGCCTCGAACGCGCCGATATAGATGATGCCGAGCACGGCCGGAAGAATCAGCGTGTAGCGCAGCGTGGCGAGCCTGGCGAACTGCGGACTGAACGCGTAGCAAAGACCCGCGCCAAGAATGTTGGCCAACGCCACCGACCACACCATCGCGTAGGTGATGCTGAGGTTCTTGGTCAGCATGTCGGGGCCCGGCACCAATCCGTGGATCAGGAACGCGCCGAGCAGGATGGCCATGGTGGCGCTGCCGGGAACGCCGAACGCGACGGTCGGAACCAGCGCGCCGCCTTCTTTGGCATTGTTGGAGCTTTCGGACGCGATCACGCCGCGCACGTCGCCCTTGCCGAAGGTCGCACTCGCGCCCTTTTCGGTCTTGAGCGCGTGGCCGTAGGCGAGCCAGTCCACCACCGATGCGCTGATGCCGGGGATGGAGCCGATGCCGCCTCCGATCCACGAACATCGCATGATCAGCCACCAATTGTTGAAACAGTCCTTCACCCCCTGCCACTGGCCTTTGTAGATGCTGGCGCCGTCGGTCTTGGCCGAAATCGCGACCCGCGCGATCAATAGGTCGCATAGTTCCGGCAGCGCAAACACGCCGAGCAATAGCGGTGTCAGCGGCAGGCCGTCCCAGAGATAGAGGCTATCCATGGTCCAGCGCAGCGTCCCCGTCTGCGGGTCGGTGCCGATCATCGCGATCATGACGCCGAGGCACCCCACCGTGACGCCGCGCAACGGCGCGTTGCCGGACAGGACGGCGACCATGGAAATGCCGAGGATGGAGAAGGCCAGCAGCTCCGGCGATCCTATGAACAGCATGACCGGCCGCAGGATGGGAATGCTGATCGCCAGCAACAGCGCGCCGAAGATGCCGCCCATCAGGGATGACATGTAGGCGGCGCTGAGGGCGCGGCCGGCCTCGCCCCGCTTCGCCATGGGGTAGCCATCGAGCACCGTTGCTGCGGAGGCGGCACCTCCGGGCACGCCGAACAGGATCGCTGGAATGGGGTCGCCGGTTGCGGTGGTCGCGCCCAGCCCGAGCAGCAGCGCGAACGCCGAGTAGGGATCCATGTTGAAGGTGAACGGCAGCAGCATCGCCGTGCCGGTGAGGCCGCCGATTCCCGGAATGATGCCGAGCACGAGGCCCATGATGCAGCCGAGCCCCAGGAACATCAGCCGGTGGGGCTCCATCAGCGTCACGAAGGCCTTGCCCGCGGAGGTGGCCATGAAGCCGAGCTCCCCCACGATACTTTCCATGTCATCCGCCCTTTCCGCGATGTTCAGTCACGCGTACGCGAGCAGCAACCAAATGCTCTCGCGCACCCGCGTGTCGCCCCTGCATTCGACCTTGCAGGGCCAGCTCAGGACATCGGAATGAAAGCGTGCATCACGCCAAGTTGAGTTCGCATCTGACTCCGCCCCTCCCCGAGCTCTCTGTGACGACCAACCCGCGGGACGTCATGGCGCCCGGCTTCACTTATTTTGGAGGTCATGTAATCAGAAGATCAGGTAATGGGAAAGCCGTTTGGCAGCGCGCACAACCTTACCGGAGTGCGGCACTTTTGACTGACCATAGCCCGGATGGACCCAGCTGCAGCCGGAGGGAGCGGGGTCGAGCGGGTCGAAGTCGCGGCGGCTCGCTCGGGTTTTTGACTTGGCTTTCGGACCTGGGTTTCTGACCTGGGTTTCTGATCTGGGTTTCTGATCTGGGTTTCCGACCTGGGTTTCTGACCTGGGTTTCTGACTTGGTTTCTAACTTGGGTTTCTAACAAGGTGGTGGACGATGCAGTTGGATCGAATTGAGGGAAAACCCGACGAGACGGTCGCTTGGGGCAGCGACGTCGCGGCGCAAATGCTCCGCCGCCTGGGCGTTCCCTATATCAGCCTCAACCCCGGCGCGAGCTATCGCGGATTGCACGACAGCCTCGTCAACCATCTCGGCAATGAACGGCCGGGCATTCTGCTCTGCCTGCACGAAGATCATTCGGTCGCCATTGCGCACGGCTACGCCAAGGCCACCGGTGAGCCCATGGCTTGCGTATTGCACAGCAATGTCGGGCTCCTGCACGGCATGATGAGCCTGTTCAATGCCTGGTGCGACCGGGTGCCCATGATCGTGCTCGGTGCGACCGGCCCGCTCGATGCCGAAAAGCGCCGTCCTTGGATCGACTGGATTCACACCTCGCGCGATCAAGGCGCCTTTATCCGCTCGATCATCAAATGGGATGACCAGCCCTCCTCGCCGCAGGCGCTGGTGGAATCCATGTGCCGCGCCAATATCGCGACGCGCACGGCGCCCACCGCCCCGGTCTATATCTGCCTCGATGCCGGGTTGCAGGAATCCCGGCTCGACAAGCCGCCGGAATGGCCGGAAGTGTCCCGCTTCGTCCCTGCCGAACCATCGCGCCCGGGGAAGAGTGCGGTCGATCAGGCCAAGGCGCTGCTGGCGCGCGCCGAGCGGCCCGTGATCATGTTCGGGCGCGGTTCGCGCAAGCCGGAATTCTGGCAATCGCGCATCCGCCTGGCTGAGCGACTCGGCGCCTGCGTGGTGAGCGACCTCAAGCAGGGCGCGATGTTTCCCACCGACCATCCGGCGCATTATCTGCCGCCCTTCAATGTTCTCCCCAAGCCGGCGCGCGAACTCCTCTGCGAGGCGGACGTCATCGTGGCGCTGGACTGGATCGATCTCGGCGGCGCATTGCGGCAGGCTCGTGCAGCGGGGAACGTATCGGCCAAGATCATCGCTGCCACGCTCGACCAGAATCTGCACACCGGCGCCAACATGGAATACCAGGCGCTTCCCGCCGTGGACGTATCGATGGCGACAACGGGCGACGCCGCCGTCGCGGACCTGCTGGAAGCGCTGGGGTCGGATCGCCGCCAGGAGCCCTGGAAGGCGCGCCCGCCGGCCAAGCCGAAAACAAGCGCCGGAGAGGGCATCACCATGGAGCACATCGCCTCGACCTTGCGCGCGGAATTCAACGATCCGGAAAACGTGAGCTTCTGCACGCTCGGACGCGGTTGGCCGATCGATATCTGGCCGTTTCAGAACGGCCTTTCCTATCTCGGCAAGGACGGCGGCGGCGGTCTGGGTTCGGGGCCTGGGCTTTCGGTCGGCGCGGCGCTGGCGCTTCACGACCTAGGCCGGCATGCCATCTCGATGCTCGGCGACGGGGATTTCTGCATGGGCGTGACCGCGATCTGGACCGCGGTGCGCCATCGCATCCCGCTGCTCGTCCTCATCAACAACAACCGCTCCTACTTCAATGACGAATTGCACCAGGACACGGTCGCGCGCACGCGCGGTCGCGAGGTCAAGAACCGCTGGATTGGATTGCGCATGGAAGATCCCGCGCCGGACATCGCCAAGCTCGCCGAAGCGCAGGGCGCCGTCGGCATCGGGCCGGTCAAGACCGCGGCGGAGGTGAAGGCGGCGATCTCGAAGGGTGTTGCCGTGCTCAAATCAGGCGGCGTCTGCGTGATCGATTTTCACGTCGAGCCGCCTGCTGAGCGTTCGGATGGAATTGGCCATCGTCCGACCGCGGCTTGAGCGCCGCGACCGCGCCGCGCGGTCGTCCTATCCGTTCTCGAACGCATGCCGGTCCGCCCGACTTGCGTTCGATGACGACGAGAGCGTCGAGCTATTGATCGAGATCGTTGATGCGCGCGACCCAGGCTCGCACCGCGGGCATGATCTGCGGCAGCACGGCGCGCACTTCATCCGAATCCATTCCGGGCTGGACGCGCGGATCGTAAAGCACGTTGAGAATGTATTGATCGTAGATGTCGAAAAATCCCATCTGGACGTTGTCGTTGAACATCGTCCAGGGCACCAGGCTGGTGTCATTGATGGGGCCGAGCGCCTGCAGCAGCTCTTCGTAGACGCAATCGTAGAAGATGAAATCTCCGGCGTCGGCGACGACGATCACATCCGAATGCTTGATGCGGAAGCTCTCGTCCTTGCGGAAACTGGCGAGGCACTGGGGAACGAGCGAGCGTTGAATGAGCTGCGCGCGGTCAGCCCCGTAGATCTTGTCAATGGCGCGAGGCAGGTCGAGGTCGCGCACGAGGGTCACGACCACGTTGGCTTCCGCGGCGTTCTCGGTCATCGCGATGTCGAGATTTTGAATGCGCGAGCGGATGTCGTCGACCACTTGGGCGACCTGAGCGCCGCGGTCGGGCCGGGCACGGTTCTCCACATACACCCGCACCGGGCCATCGAACTTGCGAATGCGGTTCACCGCTCCAGCGAGATGCAGTTCAGCGCCGAATGCCGTCTTGAAGAATCCGTCGGTGATCTCGGCGTCGGTAAAGGCCTTGCGCTCGGTCGCCCGCCGGCTGCTGATCTCGTGATGCTCGGCGGCCGCCGCGACGATCGCCGAGACGGCGAGCGCTAATGCGGTGGCGGCGGTGATTTTCATGGGGCGGTACATGCCGGTACTTCGGGTCATCATCATGGCGGTCGGCGCGGCAGCGCGCAATAAGAGGCCTGACGGTGGCGCGTAGCTGTCCGTTGAGCTATGAGATTTCCGCACGTCTGTAGGAGCTTTATCGAGGTCCGCTCGACGTTCCCCGGGAGGTCGAAATGAGCGACGCGGCGTCAAAACCCTGGCCAACGGAACTGCGCCTGCACCAGGGCGGCCGGGCCCTGACGGTCGCCTTCGACAGCGGCGAGACATTCGACCTCGGCGCCGAATACCTGCGCGTGAAGAGTCCCAGCGCCGAAGTGCAGGGCCATTCTCCCGATGAGCGCAAGACCGTCGCCGGCAAGAAGAACGTCGCCATCCTCGAAGTGAACCCGATCGGCAATTACGCGGTGCGGCTCGTCTTCGACGACATGCATTCGACCGGGATCTACAGCTGGGACTACTTCCTTGCGCTCGGCCGGAACCGGGAGGCCTATTGGAGCGACTATCTCGAAGACCTCGCCGGCAAGGGCCTACAGCGTTAGCGCGCTCCGTCTCCTACTGCTGGACGATAACGGTCGCACCGACGCGAACCCGGCTGTAGAGGTCGATCACATCGTCGTTGGTCAGACGGAAGCAGCCCGAAGACACCGCCTGGCCGATCGTCTCTGGCTCATTCGAGCCGTGAATGCGGTATAGGCTCGAGCCGAGATACATGGCTCGAGCGCCGAGCGGGTTGGCGACGCCGCCTGCCATGTGGCGCGGCAGGTCGGGCCGCCGCTGCCGCATCTGCGCCGGCGGCGTCCAGTCCGGCCACTCGCGCTTGGCGCTGACATGGGTGACGCCGCTCCAGGCGAAGCCGACGCGGCCGACGCCGATGCCGTAACTCAGGGCCTGGCCGTTGCCCAGCACGAGATAGAGGCGGCGGTCCCGCGTGTTGATCACAATGGTGCCCGGCTTCTGGCTGCCCGGATAGCTCACGACGGAGCGCCCGTTCGACGACCCGAACATGCTGGAGAAAAACGACTGGGCGGCGGCAGGAGTGCAGACTGCAGCGAGGACGCCGGCCGCGCACGCGGCGCCGGCGAGGAAGCGCGCAAGCATCGCAAGACCTCGTATGATTGAGTGCCAGATGTCGGGTTCCACCCCCTTCAGGCGGAGCTTGGGAGTCTACCGGTCATAGGATGGCTGGTCGACGGTTGGGCCGGTCGCCCACGCCGATTGTGGTGCAGTGTTGCCGAAAGGCCGCGCCGGATGCATCACGACGGTATTTAGCGGCCGGCCAGCAGGAATATCGTACCATCCTGCGGCGGCGTCGTGTTCAGCGCGCGGAGCTGCCGGACCGTGTTTGGCGACACCCACGCAGACGAATCAAACGTCAACGCGGCACGTCAGCCGTAAGGCTCAGCGGGAGCCGTTATGAGTGCCCTTGACCGCCTCGCCGTCGAGCTTGGTAAACGCGACGAACGGGACAACCTTGTTGTACACGTTCGCGCGTACAACCCTGATGGCACCGTCGGTGCCCTGCTGCTTCACCACCTTCAAGATGACGTGCTGACCCGCCGGGCCGACCGGAATCACCATGATTCCGTTCGGGCGTAGCTGGCTGAGCAGCGGTGGCGGAATGTGATCGATGCCGCAGGTAACGATAATCTTGTCGAAAGGTGCGGCCTCTTCCCAGCCGTAATAGCCGTCGGCAGTCTTGGTATCGATCGACTTGTACTCGGTATAGCCGCGCCCGATGAGGTCGTCGTAGATCCCGCGGGTACGTTCCGCCAGCGGCTTGATGATTTCAATGGTCCAGACCTTGTCGGTGAGATTGGAGAGATAGGCCGACTGGTTGCCCGAGCCGGTACCGATCTCGAGCACCTTCTCGCCCATCTGAACATCAATGGTCGAGGTCATGCGACTCACCACGAGCGGGCCTGAAATGGTGACGCCCCAGCCGATATCGTGGAAATCGCGCTCATAGGCGCGTCCAATGTCCCGTTTGAGCACGAATTCGTCGCGCGGCGTCAGAAGAAAGGCGCGCCCGTTGCGGGCATTTATGAAATCGTTGTTTGCACGTAGGAAAACATAGCGGTCCCAGCGTGCGGCGAGGATCCTCGGATTCTCGCCGCGGTTCTCCACCGCCCATTTGATGAAAGCTTCGCGGCTTGTCGTCGGAGGCTGCAGATCCGCACTATAGGGCGTGGGGACATTGGCTTGTGCCACGCGTGGAAAGGCGGCGCCGGCGAGCAGAGCCGCTGAGCCCGCCACGAAGGTGCGTCGCTGCAAGTCTTCCTCCCATGTCGCGGGCGTCGACCGACATACCATGCCGGACATTCGCTCGAAATTGCGGCGAACAATGCCGACACTATCCGTCATGAAAACCGGCACACCAATGGTATTGCTGTGGGGTTGGACCACAACAGCGCAAGCGCGATAAAAGTATGCCCATCATTTTACATGCCACTCTGGCGTGCTTGCCTTTCAGTTGAATAGCTCTATCAAACTGCAACCAGCCACGATGGGAGATTGGTATGGCCACGATGAATTTAAGGGGCATGGGCGTCGACGCGTTGCTTTCGCTTCGTGCCGAAATCGACAAGAAGCTTGGCGAGAAGCGCAGCGAACTTGAGCAGCAGCTTTCTCGCTTGGGCGTCGAAAGCGATGGCGGGCGCGGCTGGGGGTCCGGTCGGCGCTCTGCGATGAAAGGGCGCAAGGTGGCGCCGAAGTTCCGCGGACCGGGCGGAGAAACCTGGGCGGGCCGCGGTGCTCGACCGCGATGGCTCACGGCGCTCATCAAGGAAGGTCGCAAGATCGACGAGTTCGCGATCAATAAACTGGCGGTCGCGCGCAAGGGAACTGTAGCGAAGAAATCTCGCCGTAAGCGCAAATAGGGTCCTGCCGAATTGCCCCGTCGGGCGCAAAGCGACGTGCGTTCATTCAACGTCCTTGTGCTGTGCGATTGGTCGGACTGTGGTTGGACGTGTCGCTCCTCTTAGCCTTCGCTCGCCGCGCCAAACCTGTGCTCGCCAAGCGTTTCAAAAAACAGAAAGCATTGTCTTGCGTCGCTGCTCGGCTTCAAAGGGTTTTCGCCTGCGGCCTTGCCAGCCTCCGCCAATTGCACGCCGCCGCGCGACGAGAAAGTCACCCGGATGTTGACCGGCGCGCCTGCTGGTCATTGTCGGGCCGACCCCCCGCCGCTCAATTTTTCTTTTCACGGCTTTTCTCGCAAAAGCGGATGGTTTGCAGAAGATGCTTGCGGGTCACGCCGTGGGGTGTTCGTGATCGGCTTAGCCAGATTTCCGGAACGCGATGATGCGCTAAAACGCAAATGATGGATTTCGGGTATTGGCTGCATTGCCCAATTGAATGGGAATGATGGTGGGCGCTGCAGGGATTGAACCTGCGACCTCTCCCGTGTGAAGGGAACGCTCTCCCGCTGAGCTAAGCGCCCGCACCGACGCCAGCATTTAAGGCAGCTACGGACAGTGTCAAGCGAGGCGAGCCTGGGCGACACTCCGCCGGGGCTGTGAAACCGACCTGCCGCACGTCTGGAAGCGATCAGGACCTAACGGCGTTGCTGGGCGTTGCGCGCGGGGCCGCGGGCCGGTTCGGAAGCGCCAGCAGCGCGCGGCGCCCCGCCTTGCAATGTGCGAATGCGGTCTGCGAGCGTGTCTTTGGATTCTCCGGTGCGCGGCGCCCTGGCCGTGGATGCTCCGTTCGCCCCGCTTGCGGCCGGCCGGCCGGCGTCGCCATCGAGGATCGCAGCGATAGGCGAGTCAGGCCCTTCCAGCGTAGCGGTGAGCCGGGCGACCTCGGCCGCAACGTCGTTGATGCTTTCGCGCAGCACCGCGTTTTCCTTGCGCACGTTCGCGCCGCCGCTCTCCGCGTCGCGCCTCATCGCCGCGATGTCGCGCTGCAGCTTGGCGCGTTCGTCTTGGTACCGCTTGAGCTCGCTTTCGATCAATGACTTCTCGGTGGTCACGGTATCGATCGCAACGCGATAGCGACCTTCCTTTTCGGTCAACTCAGCGCGAAGCGCGGACTCGCTCTCTCGCGCGCTCATCGCCTCGGTGCGCAGGCGGTCGGACGCGTTCTCGTAGTCGGTCAGGAACCGCGCCTGCTCCTCGAGCTGGGTGCCGAACTCCTGGACGCGGCGCCCCAGAGCGTCCGCCTGCGCGGTCTGCGCGATAAGCTGACGCTCGAGTTCGCCGGCGCGGGCGCCCAGCTGCTCCGCCCGGCCCCGCTCCGCGGTGAGCTGTTGTCGCACCGCCTCAACCTCGGCGGTCTTGTTGCTCAGGCGCTCGCGCAATTCCTTGTTCTCTTTGTCGTAGCCGCCGACGTGGTCGTGCAGGAGCGCGGCCTGTGCCTGTACGGCCGCAAGCTCGGCGCGCTGGGTATCGGACGAGAGTGAGCTCTGCTTGAAATTGGCGGCGATCCGGGCGAGTTCGGCCCGCGTGCTTGCCAGCGTGCCTTCGGTCTCCTGCAATACGCCGGTTCTGGCCGCGAGCTCGTTCTCGAGCGCGCGGACCTCGTCCGCCAGCTGTCCTTCCTTGGCTTCGAGCGCCAGCAGCGCCGCGGTCTTTTCGCCGAGCTCGAACTTGAGCCGGCCGATCGCATCGCTCTTCCGACCGATCTCGGCAGCCTGGCTGGTGGTCTTCGCCTTCATCTGCTCGACGTTCATCTCGAGCCGGCTCATGGCCATGGCGAATTCGGCGCGCAGCTGATCCTTGTCAGCCTGGATTTCCGCCCGCGAAATCGGGGTCAGCGCTTCCAGGCGACGCATGGTCAGGCGCACCGCGCGCGCATGCACCAGCGGGATGACGCCGATGACGAGCAACCCCGCGATCAGGAACCCGATCCCGATATACATGACCGGTTCGATCATGAGCCCTCCTGAACCACCTCAGCCGTATCTCGACAGAATGGCACGCCCGGCCGGACGCTTCCAGCATCGCCGGACCCTAATCTAAACCAGTGCGAGCATTGTAACGGCGCCACACGTCGCGGGCGCTCGGCGGCATGGCCCGGTCCGGCCGCGGGGTCGACCGGTAACCGTTGGTTTAGACCGGAAAGCGGGCTCAGAACGGGTTCCAGGTCGCCGTTGGCGTGAACTTCACATAGCCCACATTGGCGCCCAGTCGCAGGCCCACGCCGGTGCGGATCGGAACGACGACGATGTTGCTGGCGGTCAAGGCCGTCATCCCCAATCCCCCGACGAAATAGGCCGAACCGTCGATACCGGCGAAACGCTGGTACACGGCTTCGGTGGCCGGGAGGTTGTAGATGAGCATCATCGTGCGTGCGCCTTCGCCACCGAAATCCCAGCCGAGCGAAGGACCTTGCCAGAAGACCCTGAGGTCGCCGGCATTCTTGGTGTAGAGGACCCCTTCGCCGTAGCGCAGTCCGGCGACCAGGGCGCCGCCGGCTTCCTGGCCGAGCACATACCCGTTGGGCAGCCCCCATTGGCTCCCGGCCTTTTCGACAAGTTGCGCCAAGCCTCGCGAGACGCTGCCGAAGAACCGGTGACCCGCGTCGAGAACTTCATTCGAGGAGTAGTGCTGGCTCTGGGGGCCGGGTCTGGCCTGCGGCGGAGGATTTCCCTGCGGCGGAGGATAATTCGGGGGAGGATTGCCCTGCTGCGGAGGATAGTTCGGGGGCGGCGGACCGCCCTGGGGATTGCCCTCGGGCGGCGGGTTGGCCTGGGCCGCCACCTGTCCGGTTCCCACGCCGATAAGGAGAAGGAAGAGTGCGATGGTCCGTGTCACGGGGCGCATCGAGTGCTCCTAAGATCGAGAGGTAACTCCGCTGGACCCGCTATGGGCGGGATACCGCAGCCTGGCGGCCAAACCGCAACCGACTCGCCGCATCATCGGCAACACTATGACCGCAGCGGGGCTAACGAAGTCTTTAGGCCTCGTTCCGGCCGGCGTTTTGCCCCTGGCACAGCGGAACATCCGGCTGCGAGAACCCGCCCGCTCGGGCCGGCCGTCTTCAGACCCCGAGGGCCTTTGGCAACGACGGGTCGCCCCAGGCTACGAAAGCCGGGACACGAAAGTTCTCGGCCTTCCGTCCGTAAGGCAAGGGCACTCCCTCGGGCGTGATCACTGCGCCGCCTGCGGCCGCCAATACCGCGTGGCCCGCCGCAACATCCCACTCGCAGGTGGTCGAAAGGCGCGGATAGACGTCGGCGCCTCCCTCGGCGATGTGACAGAATTTGAACGCTGACCCGCATGCGCGGCGATCGGCGATCGGCAGCCGCGCGAGGAATGTCTCGGATTGGGGGTCGAGATGCGAGCGGCTTACCATCGCGACGAGTCCCGCGCGCGGGGCGGTTCGGGTGTGAATGGCTATGCGTTCCTGCGCGGCACTTGCGGGCGCGCCCGGCGACAGGCGCAGCCGCTCGGCGCCTTCGCCCTCGATCCCGCGCCACAGCACGCCCCTCGCCGGGGCAGCGACGATGCCGAGACGGGGACGTCCACCGCTGACGATCGCAACGTTGACGGTGAATTCGTCCCGCCCGGCCAACAGTTCACGGGTGCCGTCGAGGGGGTCCACCAGCACGAAGCTTGCGGCGATGCTGGCCGGCGGTGCGCGGCCCACGGCCTCTTCCGACACGACGCATGCACCGGGAAGCAGGCGGGCAAGGCCTTCGAGGATCACGGCTTCGCCGGCGTGATCGGCGGCGGTCACCGGAGAATGGTCGGCCTTGGTCCGCGCATTGAGCGAGTGCGTGCAGGCGTCAAGAATAGCGGCTGACGCCATCGAGACGATGGTGGTGAGCTCGTCGAGCAGCCGGACGTCCAACGTTATGATGTCGTCGCGCGGCAAGGCTGGCTGCTCCCATTGGTCCTGCAGGTTCGAGGCTTGTCAGCTCGAATCCTGTAGGGTCCGAATCTTGTAGGATCCGAAACTTGTAAGGTCTTAGTCTTGTAGGGTCTTGGCCTTGGCAGGTCGAGCGGCAGCGGTGTATCAGACCGGCCCACCGCTGCCATGTCCGAATCGTCCTCGAGCACCCTCGGTTCCGTTTGTCAGACGCCCGCCCACCGGAGACGTCCTCCATGTCCGTAGCCGTCGCTCTCGACGCTCTCGACCTTGCCGCGCTCCTGTGCTCCCGCGTCTGCCACGATCTGATCAGCCCGGCTGGCGCCATCGTCAACGGGCTCGAAGTGCTGGAGGAGAAAGACAGCGACGAAGAGACCAAGACCTTTGCGCTCGACCTCATCAAGCGGAGCGCGCGGACGGCCTCGGCGCGCCTGCAATTCTGCCGCCTCGCCTTCGGCGCGGCGGGCTCGGCCAGCGCCCAGATCGACCTCGGCAACGCGCAGGTCATGGCGCGCGGCTTCATCGAGGATGACAAGACCAAGCTGACCTGGAATCTGCCCCACGTGCTGTTGCCAAAAAATCGGGTCAAGCTGCTGCTGAACATGCTCATCATCGCGGGGCAGACGATCCCGCGCGGCGGCGCCCTCACGGTCGACCCGATCGGTGGGGGCGAGACCATGGGCTTCCGCATCTCCGCGTCCGGGCTCAACGCCCGCATCCCGCATGCCGTGCCGGCTCTGCTCGAGGGCACATCCGAGAACGGATCGATCGACGCGCATGCGGTCCAGCCGTACTATGCCGGCCTGCTCGCCCGTGCCTGCGGACTCAGGGTCAGTCTCAGCGCCGAGGGCGACGCCATCTTCGTCGCGACCGTCTGACGCTCCCGCAGGTTCAACCTCGCCGCACCAGCTTGTCCTCGAACCAGTCCCACATGGTGGCGCAGCCGAGGGTCAGGTAGTCGCGCTGGCAGTGCTGCGCGCCGCCCTCGTCACTGGTGAAGACCCGCAGAGTCTTGTCCTGCGAACCGCAGGCGTCGTAGAGCGCCTGTGCATCCACGAGGGGAATCTGCTCGTCGTCTGCGCCGTGCACGACCAGGAATGGGCACCGCATTTTCTGCACGACGCCGTCGAGCTTGAACGGCTCGAGCCGTTTTAGCGCCTCCTCGAGGGTTGGAGCGCCCACGATCCACATGATGTGGTGGCCCGGCACGGAGAGCGACGCCTTGAACTGCGCCTCGACCCGTCGCTTCCACACGGCGTGATAGTCCCAGATCGCGCCCCAGGCGATGCAGGCGGCAAATCGCGGTTCGAGCGCGGCGCAGCGCGGCGCATAGTAGCCGCCAAGACTGATCGCGACGATGCCGATCTTCTTCGGGTCGACGTCCGCGCGCCGCTCCAGGAAATCGATGCAGGCGCTGCCCGCCTTCTCGTAGTCGTGGCGCAGGACGAGGCCGCGAAAACGGATCGCCTCGCCGGTGCCGGGCCCATCCATCACCAGCACCGAGATGCCGCGCTTGATCAGGTCCGGCACGCCGGCGACGTATTGGATCTCCTTGGTGACGTCGAGACCGTCGAAGAAGACAACGCACGGTGTTCGCGCCGACTTCGCATTCCGGGCATGAACGAAATATCCCGGCAGGTGGGTGCCTTCGAACGGCACCTCGACGACCTCGATCTTGACGTCGGTGAGCCCGGCGAACTGGTGAAAGCAATCGACCGCGGTGCGATAGACGTCCAGCGCCTTCTTGTCCTTCGGCGTGCGAAAGCGCTCGCCCATCTGATAATAATGGCAGGCGCGCAAATAGAACGCGGCGGCGGAGACGGGATGATTCGACGCGCGGAAGCGCTCTGCATGTGCGCGCACCTCGTCGGCGATGGTGGTGCAGGCGTCGAACCACGCGTTGTCGTCTTCGGCATCCTTGCCCTCCAGCAGGCGTCCGATCTTGTGCAACTCGCTGATGTCGGCGCCACCATAGCTTCCACGCCCCAGCATGTTGACGAAGGCCGCCGACCACCGATAGTTGCCGGGAAAGTACATGAAGTATTTGGGCGTCTTCGGCATGGACCTCACCTAGCTTTGGCGTCGTTTCTCTGGCGCGAGTGACCCCGTCGCGACGGGCCCGAATGCCGGGCGCAGCCCTGCCGATCAATCCCAGGCCGGCGCACGGCCGGCGGGGTCGGCAATCCTGCCGTCCGGCCGCTTGCGCGCGGCGATCCGCTTCATCTCATCCTCGGTCAGGGCAAAGCCGAATACGTCGAGGTTCTCGGCCATCCGCTTGGCGTTCGACGACCGCGGGATCGGGATGACGCTGCCCTGCTGGATCAGCCAGCGCAGTGCGACCTGCGCCAGCGTCCATCCCTTGTGAGCGGCGATGTCGGCGAGCACCGGGTCGCGCAACAGGCGTCCGCGGCCGAGCGGGCAATATGCGGTGAAGATCAGACCGCGTTGGCGGCACGCCTCCACCAGCTTGGTCTGGTCGAGATGGGCGTGATACTCGGCCTGGAGTGTCACCAGCGGCTCCGGGCAAAGCCGGATCGCTTCATCGAGCAGCGCGATATTGAAGTTCGCGACGCCGATATGGCGCGCAAGACCCTCTCGCTTTGCCTTGGCGAGCGCGGCGATCGGCTCGTTGAGCGCAATCTCCGGGTTGGGCCAATGCACGAGTAGGAGATCGACGAAATCGACGCCGAGATTCTCGAGGCTTTCGTCCACCGAACGCGCGAAGTCGTCGGTGCGCAGATATTCGTGCGACACCTTGGTGGTCAGGAAAAGCTCGTCGCGCCCCACGCCGGAGGCGCGGATGCCCTCGCCGACGCCGCGCTCGGTACCGTATTTCCAGGCGGTGTCGATATGGCGGTAGCCGAGCTTGAGCGCGGTTGCGACGACCTCGCCGCAATCGCCCAGCGAGGAGGTGCCAAACCCGATCGCCGGTATCTCGGCGCCGTGCGCTGTCAAAGTGGGGACGGAGTGTGGGGCCATCGGCAGGACCGGGAGGGGGGCGAGGGCGGAAGTGCGGGGAGCGCACTGTACGATCCGCACGCCGAGGGTCAATCGGCCTCGCGCCGGGAAATGCTGCAGCGCCCGAGCGCGGGCGACGCGCGGCGGCGTCCGTCGTCGGCTTCGCTCGAAGCGGTTCGCGAACCGCTATGGCGCCGCGGGCCTCGGCGCGTCTGCCCCGACGCAGGCCAGGCAAATCTGCTCGACGTGACGATGGTCGGTCCCGCAGCAGCCGCCGAGCACGTTGAGATGACTGAATCTGTGACGCAGCGTCCGGTATTGCCGACCGAGCTCAGCCGGATCGCCCGCGTCCAGATCCTTGGCCTGGTCGAGCTCGGCGTGACTGCGCTGCGAGGCGTTGGCGCGAATCCCTCGCAGGCGCTGCACCCAATCCGCCCCGACCGGCAATGCGGACTCGAAGTGGGTGGGATGCGCGCAGTTGATCATGTAATAAGCCGGCGCGCGCCGCGTTGCGGTGTCGACCGCTCCGATCGCATCCTCCAGGCTCTGTCCGGTCGGGAGGCAGCCATCGGTCTCGAGCGTGAATGAAATGGCGATCGGCATGCCCGCAGCCACCGCGGCGCGGGTGATGCCGATGGCCTCGTTGGCGTTGGTCATGGTGATCGCGGTCACCATGTCGGCTTGCGTTTCGCTGAAAGTCGCGATCTGGCCGGCGTGATAGGCTTCGGCTTGCGCCACGTTCATCAGGCGGCCGGGATCGTAACCGTCTCCACGCGGCCCGACGCATCCGCTAATGACCATCGGAGCGTCCTTGGTCTGGTGCGCGTCGCGCAACTCGACCATCAGGTCGATCGACCTGCGATTGACGTCGGCGAGCGCCGCGGCCGAATAGCCGAGCTTGTCGCCCCAGTCCGAGCTGGCCCGCCAAGTCGGGCTTTCAAAAATGAAACCGAGGCCATGCGCGGCCGCGATCGAGAGATAGCTGCGATAATACGCAAGCAGCGCGTTGCGGCCATGCTCGCTGTTGATCAGATCGAAGGCCGCGAAATAGGGCAGCTCATGACCCTCGAGAAAGATGAGCGTGGTCTCGAGCCCGCCGTCGGTGAGGAACAGGCGGCCCTCGCGTTGCGGCAATTCGGTGCGATGCCTGGCCATGGCGCGCTCTCCATGTGACGCGGCGCCGGACCATACGCATGGCACATGTACGCGCAACGCGACACATGGTCCGCTTGGCCTGTCGATCCGATGATCGGGCCAAAACGCAAAAACCCCGCCGGTGCCGGCGGGGTTCTGGATCGATCGCGGGGAAGGAAGCGGCCGGTGTCTGCCGCCTGCGTCAGGCGGGGATCCGGGCCTCTTCATCCGACGGCTCGCGCAGCACGTAGCCGCGGCCCCACACGGTCTCGATGTAGTTCTTGCCGTTCGAGGCATTGGCGAGCTTCTTGCGCAGCTTGCAGATGAACACGTCGATGATCTTGAGCTCCGGCTCATCCATGCCGCCGTAGAGATGGTTGAGAAACATTTCCTTGGTCAGCGTCGTGCCCTTGCGCAGGCTCAGGAGCTCCAGCATCTGGTACTCCTTGCCGGTGAGGTGCACGCGCGCCCCGTTCACTTCCACCGTCTTGGTGTCGAGGTTGACCACGAGGTCGGCGGTCTGGATCACCGACTGGGCGTGACCCTTGGAGCGGCGCACGATGGCGTGGATGCGCGCGATCAGTTCGTCCTTGTGGAAGGGCTTGGTCATATAGTCGTCGGCGCCGAAGCCGAGACCCCTGACCTTGTCCTCGATCCCGGCCAGGCCGGTGAGGATGAGAATGGGCGTCTTCACCTTGGAGACCCGCAGCGACCGCAGCACCTCGAACCCGGACATGTCCGGCAGATTCAGGTCGAGCATGATGATGTCGTAGTCGTAGAGTTTGCCGAGATCGACACCCTCTTCCCCGAGATCGGTGGTGTAGACGTTGAAGTTCTCGGACTTCAGCATCAGCTCAATGGATTGAGCGGTGGCGCTGTCGTCCTCAATCAGCAATACGCGCATGCCAGTCCCCTTCCTCGCCGCCTCGGGCTCAGGTCGGCACGCCGCAGCGGCGGCCCTCGAAAACGCTTTGGGACAAACCGGGTCGAAGCACTAACGACGCGTGGTTAACAAAACCGCATCCAACACGCGCGCATACTTTCGGGAAATTCGGACGAATCGCCCTAAGATATTGCACGGGAGCGGTTTTCTTTCCAAGCGTCATCTCATGTTCGACTTTAAGAGTCGGCTGTAATTACTCAGAAGACTCTGCCCCTCCGCCCCAGCCGGACGACGGGCCCCCTGCAGTCCCGCAACGGTGACCTAATGATTAACGACGCGGGTAAACACGAAGTTAAGAAAGTGCTCCGCGATCGGTGCAACGGCGTCGGTCTCGTGCCCCTTGCTGGCGTCCCGCTTGCGACGTTCGCAAACCCTCGCAGCATGTTCTGACGCGCGCGTCGAATTCCAAGAGACACTGGCGACCTTGATGATTCTAGTGCGGTTTTTGGATTCGAATTGCCGAAATGCGATCGCGGCTCAACCGCACTAGCCGGCCAAATCGGCTTTTCCGGGATCGCGGGTGTCGGGGCTCGCTGATCGCGCCTCCATCGCCGCCGCGGGAGCCGCCTGGCAGCGGTAAGGAAGCCGCAACCAGTCTTGGATCAGGATGTCTTGGACAAGGATATCAACGCCTTGAACGGGACTACTGATGTGGAAACCGAAAACTAAACATTGTTCCGGCACACTGCGCGCCGGCTTGGGCCATTCCGCCCAAGGGGGACTGTCTGCGTCTTGACCGACGCAGTGTCGGTGCCGGGGGCGTCGGGGGGAGCACGGGTCGATGAAGTCACGCGAGACACTCATTCGCCTGAAGAAGTTTCAGGTCGACGAGAGGCGCCGCAAGGTCGCCCAGATCGAGGCCATGATCGCAGAGTTCGAGCGCATCAGCGGCGATCTCGATCGCGACATCAAGACTGAGCAGGACCGGACCGGGATCCACGACCCCAACCATTTCGCGTATCCGACCTATGCCAAGGCGGCGATGCAGCGGCGGGAAAACCTCAAGCGCTCGGTGGACGACCTGAAGGTTCAGCTCGAGGATGCCAAGGCCGCGTTGGGTGAGGCCATCGAAGAGATGAAGAAGGCCGAAATGCTCGATGAGCGTGACCAGATGCGGGAGCGCCTCGAGGAGGACGTGCCCGTACCGGCCGAGCTCGCGGCCGTCGGCTCCATGGGCAATCGCGCCCGGGCATAAGGGGCGCACTCCGAGCGATCGGACCATAGAACCGCCGCCTCGCGGCGGTTCGCCTCTCGTCGCGCCCGGCGGAGTTCCAAACGATCTCGAGGGGCGTGAGCGGACCGCTGCTTGCGATTCTTGCCTCGACGACAGGCCGCATTGGCGGCCATAATCGCCGCCTAGGGTTTCCTTCAGGATCGCAGGCCCGCCGCAGGTTGTTGCTGAACGCGTTTTCCAGGAACTGATGTCGACGCCGGTTGAAATTACGTGGTTGCTCGCCGCCGTCACCAAGGGTGACCCGGTCGCGTTCGAGCGCCTTTATGGCGCGACCTGCGCCGAGCTCTATGGCGTGGTGTTGCGCATCGTGCGCCGCGAAGATCTTGCGGCCGATGTCATGGAGGACGCCTATCTGCAGATCTGGGGCAGCGCGGGGGAGTTCGATCCCGCGCAGTCGGCACCGCTTGCCTGGATGGTCGCGATCGCGCGCCGCCTGGCGATCGATGTCGCGCGGCGGCCGCTACCGCTGACAAGCGATGGCGAGCCGGAGGTCATCGACGACAATGACGGGCCCGGCACGGTGCCGCGGCACCAGCTCACCGATGACCTCAAACGTCTTCTGACCTGCATCGGGCGGCTCGAACCGGATCGGCAGCGCATGCTTTTGCTCGCCTACTACGGCGCTTTCAGCCGTGAGCAGCTTTCGACCAAGCTCGACATGCCTGTCCATCTGCTGCGGGCGTCGCTCCGCCGCAGCCTGGCCGAGATCGAGCAGTGTCTGGGCTCATGAGCGACGTCGCCCACACCGATGCACTCGCGGCCGAGTACGTGCTCGGCACGCTCGATTCTGACGAACGCGAGCAGGCGCGCGCCTTGCTGCGCACGGACGCGGCATTCGCCGTCAAGGTGTCTCAGTGGGAGCGCCGGCTCGGCGAGCTCCACCTGATGGTGGAGCCGGTGGAGCCGGACGCCGGCATCTGGGCGCGCATCAAATCCAAGATGCCGGAAGCCCAGCAAAGATCGAATGTCCGCCTCCCGGAAGCGCATATCCCGGAGCCCGCGCCCGCGACCATACCGACCGAGGCGCCAAGTCTGGATGCCATCGAAGCCACCATATCGGAGACCGCCTTGGCGCTGACGTCGGAGGCGGCGGCAGCACCTGCATGGGAACCGGCCGAAGCGCCTGCATCCGAGGCCGTCGGCGCGCCGACATCGGAGACGACCGAGCCGCCCGTATCGGACCCGGACGCGCTGACATGGGACACGACCGAAGCGCCGGTGCTGGAGACGACCGCCGATGCGGCTCCGATATCGGCGCTGGAGTCGGCTCCGGCGGCGGATTTGGACGCCGCCGCGATGCCGGGTCCGGCGGAGAGCGTGTTGTCCGTTCCGGAGGCGACCGCGACGGCGACCTTGGACGTAACGCCCGCACCCGCCTGGCACGCGACGCCAACTTCGGCAGCCGTCGCCGAGCCCGCGGCCGTTCCCCCGGTGGTGCCGCCGGCACCGCCCGCAGCGATCATCCCGACGCCGGAGGCGATGCGGAGGACGGACGAGACTGCGCGACAGGTCGTGGCCATACACCGGAGGCTGCGACGCTGGCGCGCATTTGCGATCCTGATGACGCTCGTGGTCGCGGCAGTGGCCGCACTTCTCGCGGCGTGGAAGTTTGCGCCCGAGCGTGTCCCGCCCGTCTTGCAGCCGTTTGAGTTGCTGCGGTACGTGGGCGTCACGCCGCGTGCGGGCGTTCCGTCGCGCCGGCCAGTGCTGCCGCCCTCTCATCTAGAAGAGTGATGGCGGCTCCCTCGATCGCGCCGGATCGAAATTTTTCCGACGCGTGGCCCGGCGGCAACACATTGAAGGGAGGGGCGAGCGGCCGTCGGCGGCTTGATGTTCGCGTAAGCCAGAAAGAAAAAGCGCGCCCGAAGGGCGCGCAAAGTACGGGGGTTGAGAAGGCGTAAAACGGTCAGCGGATGGTGCGGTCCTCGCTCGTGGACGCGGTCATCGGCTTGCTGGCCTTGACGACGGTGACTTCGACCCGTCCGTCGCCGGCGCCATCGGTGACGCGAGCGGCAACGCCGATGCCGGCGACCAGTGTCGCGCAGACCAGCGCCATCGCGACCACCTTCAGGTGGGTCATGCGGTCGGCGCCGAGCATCGAGAAATTGTTCATATCACCCTCCCCAGAGGTCCCGTGTTCATTGGTCGCGCCGGCCGGGAAAAAGGTTCATGGCGTCCGCCAGAAAAAAATGGGGTCGCGAAGGGGCTGGTTGGGCCGAGGAATTCACGAAAAAACTCCAGCAATCTCAGCGCGTTACATGGCTCTCGGTGCTGGCCGCGCCTCGCATCGCGACTGACGCGCACAAGCCGGCCAACGAGCCGAAGGGAAACATAATAGAATCAGCTAGTTACGGGAAATCTGGGGGCCGTCCTCAGGGCTCGGGCGGGCACCGTTGCCCGGCCGCTCCATCGGCCTATGGATTGCAACGCGGTTAACCGCGCCTTAACGACGGGATCAACAGATGCCCTTCACGCTTTATAACGCGCCGCAGTCGACTTGCAGCCAGCGCGTGCGCTTCGTGCTCAACGCCAAGCAGCTTCCGTTCGATGAGAAGAAGCTCGACCTGCTCGCGGGCGACCAGCTCGAGCCCGGCTACCTCGCGCTCAATCCCAACGGCGTCGTGCCGACCCTCGACCACGACGGCGAGATCGTCACCGACTCGTCCGTCATCATCGAATACCTCGACGAAATCGTGCCGGAGCCCCAAGGCTTCACACCGAAGGCGCCGGTCGCGCGCGCGAAGATGCGCGCGCTCATGCGCTTCATCGACGAGATGCCGGCCGCAGCGGTGCGGGTGCCGACCTTCAACCTCGCTTTCCTGCCGCGCTTCGCGGCCATGAGCGAGGAGGAGTTTCTGGCCTTTGCGGACAGCAAGCCGCTGCGCAAGGAGTTCATGCTCGCCATGGGGCGCAAGGGCTTTCCCGAACAGGAGATGAACGCGGCGCTCGAACGCATGCGGCGCACCTATGAGCGCATGGACGCGGAGATTGCCGCGACCGGCGGCCCGTGGCTGATGGGCAAGCACATCACGCTCGCCGACGTGGCCGTCATGCCGGCGCTGGTGCGCATGGCCGATCTCAGCCTCGACGCCATGTGGAAGGAGATGCCGCGCATCGTGCGCTGGTACGACGAGATCCGCGCGCACCCCGCGTTCAAGCCGACATATTATTTCGGCTCGTTGCTGACCGAGCGCTTTGCGCATCTCAGGCCGAAGCCGGGTCAGGCGTAGTTGGTCAGCGGTCGTCAACGATCGTCGAGGAGTTGACGCGCGGCAAACGCGCGGCATGTCATGCGGCGAGCCGAAGGGCGGATACCTTAGCTCACCACCGCCTCGGGCGTGCGCGCGGCGAGATATTTCTCCGCCGTCATCGGCTCACCTTCGACCGGCGGGCGCCTGATCTCGACGCCGGAGAAATTCGTCGCCTCCTCGACCCAGGTCCGCGGAGCCGGCAGCCCCCAAAGGTTCGAGTTCGCCTTCGGGCTGACTGGGCAGCGTACCGGCTCGTCGTCGATGTCGATGACCTGGATTCCCGGAAGCAGCAATTCGGTGCGGTGTCCGTCCGGATCGCGCACATAGAGATAATAGGAATGCTGATGTCCATGGCGGCCGGGACCATGCTCGATGCGATCGCCGAAGCCCAAATTGCCCGCGACGTCGCAGGCGCGGATCATGTCCTCGAGCGCCTCGATCACGTAG
>Ga0207691_10000402_pt1 | contig 43303 bp, 34 predicted proteins | sample KBSM13metaG_FD_184327 | JGI IMG/M metagenome (GOLD analysis project Ga0207691, IMG submission 184327) | Miscanthus rhizosphere microbial communities from Kellogg Biological Station, Michigan, USA - KBS M1-3 metaG (SPAdes) (version 2) | ecosystem: Host-associated > Plants > Roots > Rhizosphere >...
CCGACCCCAACGCCCACGGAGACCCCGACACCTACTCCGACCCCAACGCCCACGGAGACCCCGACACCTACTCCTACGCCGACACCCACCGAGACCCCGACACCGACTCCTACGCCGACACCCACCGAGACCCCAACACCTACTCCAACTCCAACCCCCACCGAGACTCCGACACCTACTCCTACACCAACACCAACTCCCGGAGCCCCGAGTATCACAACCCAGCCTGTTGATAAGACCGTCACAGTTGGACAGACTGCCAAGTTCGGTGTGGACGCGACCGGGGCGCCCCCTCTCAGGTTCCAATGGACCAAGAATGGCTCAAATATCACCGGCGCGACTAAGGTGACTTACACAACTCCGCCAACTACTCTGGACGACAACGGTGCGCTCTTTGCAGCGATAGTGAGTAACCGATTTGGCAGCGTGACGAGCAATAACGCTACTTTGACCGTCCTACCTCAGGCAACCCCCACGCCAACTCCTACTCCAACTCCAACTCCAACTCCAACTCCAACTCCCACGCCCACGCCCACCCCAACCCCGACTCCCACGCCAACTCCGACGCCGACCCCGACACCTACTCCGACTCCTACTCCGACTCCGACTGCCACCCCCACTCCAACTCCCGCGGGACCGACCATAATTACCCAGCCAGCAAACAAGACCGTTCGAGTCGGACAAACCGCTAAGTTCGCTGTGCAGGCAACCGGGGTGCCGCCGCTTCGATATCAATGGACGAAGAATGGCTCAACGATCACGGGCGCGACTAAGGTGACTTACACAACTCCGCCAACTACCGCCGATGATAATGGTGCGCTTTTCGCGGTTACCGTGAGTGACGTTAACGGCAGCACGACGAGCAATAACGCGGTCCTGACCGTGCGGTGACGGGAGCCAAGTCGAGCGAGCCGCTCTTCTGACGGCACCAACCCCGACACCTCCGACTCCAACGTGAGTGCCAAGCCTACACCCTTCAAGCCGCGGTAGGTTGTAGGTCATTTGCGAGTCTCGAATGCTAATCCACCAAGTTCGTCGTCGGCCCATCTCTGTCGGCCAGTTCTGGGACCGACGTCTGCCGTCACCTTTCTGACAATGGCACCGCTTCTGGGTCTTTAACTTACCTTACCTGGCGACACGCAACCATTCGTTGAAGGTCTGGCTTTTCTCCGAGCCTTAGGCTTCGAAGAATTATGCCGCGGTCGCGGACGTTGTCTTTCTACCTAGGCCTTCAACGCGCCGATTCTTGTATGGGCTGAAGTCAAAATATCGATCGGCGACGGCGAGTACGTCGCCCAACGAGGCGATCGATCGCCAGCGGGTATGAAAACACTTCGGTTGTGACTTAACGTGTGTAGCCCAAAGCCTTGCTGGTTGCGCGAGGCGGGCCTGTTCGACCTCGTTAATTTAGCTTACACGCCGACGCGCCGCGCACTACGCGAGGTTCGCGCAGGCACGAGTATTACAGACCGAGACTGCGACTGACCAATGTCTGCGTGTGCAATAAGACTACTACCAGGTAGATATCTTCACCCTGGAGCCCGAGCCTTCCTCGGGCCCAGGGTGAGTTGATAGTCTACTACGGCGAGACGATCTCTGCCGTGTTGCTTACGGACGGCCGACTAACTCCACCGGCGCACAGGATTCTACCGTCATTCAACAGCGTTGCTGTGAAATTCTGCCGGGCAACCTGCATTGTGCCGAACGAGCTAAACAGTTTGGTGACTGGATCGTAAATCTCGACCGAATCGAGCGCCTGCGCGATACCGCCGAAAATGCCGGTCGAGACCGTGGCGCCCCCAATAATTAAGATCTGGCCCTGGAGTGGACCCCAGGCGGGATTCGACAAATAGACTGCCTCATGCCGATAGCGTTCCGCGTTAAGATCTCCGCCCTGCGTGAAGGCTCTTACGCCAGGTTGATAAATGTCGGTATTGTTTGGGAGAGTAAGTCCTCCGGATATAACGACTGTGCCATCGGGAAGGAAGGTGGACTCATGCTCCGTGCGGCCGACGTTCATATCTTGCGTCGAAGTCCACAGTCCGGTAGCCGGATCCCAAGTTTCACAGTGTGGCGTGCCTGAATTCGGCTGTTGGTCGTTGGAGAGAGAGGCGCCTCCGGAAACGAGGACCGTGCCGTCCGCCAGCAGCGACGCGCGGTGACGCTTCCTTTGCGTGATCAGGTCTCCAGTCGCCGCAAACGTTTCAGTCACCGGATTGAAAAGCTCGGCGTGGACGGTTGGCGTACCGCCATGACGGCCCGCCGACATCAGGACCCTCCCGTCGTTGATAAGGGTAGCGGTAAAGAGCGAGCGTCGCACCTTCATAGGAGCGATGGTGCGAAACTGCTGGGTGCTCGGGTCATAAATTTCCGCTGATCTGGTATCACGGTCCGCCGTCTTGCCGCCCGCGATCAATACCAGGTTGCTCTGTAGCCGAGTCGCCGTATGGCTCTTACGCGCCTCGGAAAGGGAACCGACGGGTGTGAAACTGTTTGTTGTCGGGTTAAAGATTTCGGCTGTTTTCAGGGCGGCCGCATCAGTGCTTCCCGCTGCAAGTAGAACGGTTCCGTCAGCCAGGAGAGTATCCGTGTGCTGATTCCTCCCGCTACTCATGTTGGAGACTAACGAAAAAGCGTGGGTCACAGGATCGACAACTTCGGCCGATTGCAGGGTCGTGCTACCCGTCACGCCGCCGGCGACGAAGATCGTCCCATCGCCCATGGTGTTGGCGGTGTGGCCGGATCGATTTTGGACCATCACATCGTGCGGAGACCAAGTCGCGGTGGCCGGATCGAAGGCTTCATTGATGAACATGAATCCACTCTCAAGGGTGGTTCCTCCAATCGCCAGGACCCGACCGTCCGGGAGCAGAACCGAGCGATGATTGGATCGATGATAGAGCATCGGCGTTGTCGCGGTAAATTTTTGTGTCGCGGGATCATAAATATCCACCTCGTCGTGTGGACTCGTGCCCGAATAACCGCCCGTAACGAGCACTCTTCCGTCAGCCATCAAGGTCATGGCATGGTTCGCACGCGGGATAACCATCGGAAAAGCCGTCGCGGTGAAGCTTTGCGTAGCCGGATTGTAAATTTCTGCTGTAGTCGCGGCTAACTTACCAACGTAGCCGCCGGTAATGAGGACCGTGCCATTAGGAAGGAGCAGGGCAGAGTGGCTTTTGCGGTTGGTCGGTTGGGTCCCCGTCGTCTGTGTGTAAGTTTGGGTCGCCGGATCATACAGGTCGGCACTCTTTCCGCCGACGAGCAGAACCTTACCATCGGGAAGCAGCGTCGCGGTATGTTTACTGCGCGGGATGGACATCGCTTTGCTAATGGCTGTAAACGTGCCGGCGACAGGATCGTAAAGCTCTGACGATTTGAGCAACGAACCATCGCTGAGCTCACCTCCTGTGAGCAGGACCTTGCCATCCGGCAATGTCGTAGAAGTGTGATTGGATCGCACTCCTGTCATGTTGCCAGTCGCCTTCAGTTTTCGAGGACCGGCGGGGTCGTAAGTCAGTGCAGAATCTAAGGTGACGCTTTCATTCACGCCGCCGGTAATCAAGAGCCGGCCGTCGTTGAGTAATGAAGCGGCATGGTTAGCTCGCTCTGGTGTGAGTTCAATTGGAGCCGCGCTCACGATTGCGCTCAGCGAACCCGAGGCGAGAAGACACAAACAGAATAGTGTTTTTTTCATATTTACAGTACTGCGGAGGAATGAGAGCCCAAATAATCCCTATTATCCGTACTGACGTGGACGCAATAATAGCGCTTTCGGACGGAATTTTCAATCTAGAACAACGACGGAAAAACGTCAACAGCATAGCTGAGATTCCGTCCCTCCCGCACTGGCTCCCCTGAATTTAGTCCCTCATTTCCGACGGGATACGCATTTATGGAAATTTTGGAGAAATATGCCGAGCAAAATCCAAACTTGGCGGCAACGCCAAAAAAAGCCCCGTCACGACGTGCAGCTACCGAGCAGGAGTTCGCATCTCGCACTGTCTCGTGGACTGGCCTGCGGATCGCTGCGCGCAATGCCGCACTGGACATCTGCGTGTTTCTTCCTACGGTGACACTCCGCTTCCGCCTGGACCGGCTGCGGCGGAGCCGCTCCGGCGGCCGTTGGTTCCCCTCGAAGTAGACCAACACACCAACAATTAGCCAATTACACCTTTGAATATTCCATCAAAAACCAGCCATCTCGTTCAGCCGCATGGTGGCGAACTTATCAACCTGATCCTCGACCGCGAGGCCGCCGCTGAGACGAAGGCCGAATCGCGCGATTTCCCGTCCTGGGATCTGACACCTCGCCAAATCTGCGACCTCGAAATGCTTCTCAACGGCGGCTTCTCGCCTCTGACCGGTTTCATGAACAAGGCCGAATACGAGAGCGTTTGCAGCGACATGAAGTTGTCCAGCGGTTTCCTCTGGCCGATGCCAATCACGCTCGACGTCACTGAAGCCTTCGCCAAAACCCTCAAATCCGGTAGCAGCAAGATCGCTCTCCGCGATGCCGAGGGCGTCATGATCGCTATTCTCCACGTGGAGGATGTCTGGCAGCCCGACCGTCAGGCCGAAGGTAAAGCGGTCTTCAAGAGCACGAGCGCTGCTCACCCCGGCGTCGCTTACTTGATGAATCGAAGCAATCCTTGGTACGTCGGCGGTCGCCTCGAAGGCCTTCAACTCCCGAGCCATTACGACTTCAAGGGTCTCCGTCTCACACCAGCGGAATTGCGCGCCGACTTTGCCAACCTGGGCTGGCGCCGCATCGTAGCTTTCCAGACTCGGAACCCGATGCACCGGGCCCACGTCGAGCTTACCTTCCGGGCCGCCAAACAAGTCGAAGCCAGTCTTCTGATCCATCCCGTCGTCGGAATGACAAAGCCAGGCGATGTCGATTATTTCACCCGTGTCCGCTGCTACCAGCTCTTGGTCGGAAAATACCCCGCCGGAACTGCCAAGCTTGCCCTGGTTCCCTTTGCAATGCGCATGGGCGGCCCGCGCGAAGCGATCTGGCACGCCCTCATTCGGAAAAACTACGGTTGCACCCATCTCATAATCGGGCGCGATCATGCCGGCCCGGGCAAAGATACGGACGGCAAGCCATTCTACGGACCTTACGAGGCGCAGGAGCTTTTCGCTAAACACCAGGAACAAATCGGTGTCACCCAGGTGCCGTTTCAGATGATGGTCTATCTCGAAGACAAGGATAAATATTTCCCGGCCGATGAGGTTCCAAAAGATGCGAGGGTCCTCAATATTTCCGGCACCGAGCTTCGTTCTCGCCTCAATGAGGGCGGGGACATTCCGAGCTGGTTTACATACCCTGAAGTCGCTACCGAACTGCGCCGCAGTTTCCCCCCTCGTGCGAAACAGGGCTTCACAATATTCTTCAGCGGCCTATCCGGCGCCGGCAAGTCCACCATTGCCAATGTCCTCATGACGAAGTTTCTAGAGGTCGGCGGTCGACCGGTAACGATGCTCGATGGCGATCTCGTCCGGAAACATCTTTCGTCGGAGCTTGGATTTTCCAAAGAGCACCGCGACATCAATATCCGTCGAATCGGTTACGTAGCTTCGGAGATCACAAAGAATGGCGGTATCGCCATTTGCGCCCCGATCGCTCCCTACGATGCGACCCGCAAAGATGTTCGCGCCTTGATCGAGCCCGTCGGTGGTTTCATCCTCGTCCATCTCTCCACCTCCGTGGATGTGTGTGAGCGCCGCGACCGCAAAGGGCTTTATGCCAAAGCGCGCGCCGGCATTCTGAAAGAGTTCACCGGCATTTCGGATCCCTACGAAGAACCGACGGACGCCGAACTCCACATCAACACTGCCGAGCTTAGCCCGGAAGAAGCGGCACAGGAGATCGTCCTGCACTTGGAAAAAGAAGGCTTTATCGGAATGAATCGTGGCAGGATCTAGGTGAAAGACGTTGCGTCAAAGGCGTCACAGCCGCGCAATGTAGTTAGAACAGTTCCGACCAACCAGGCATCTGAGCATGCCGGGGTATCGGTGCCACACTGGCTTTACAAAAGTCGGAGTGCTACGCCGTCCAAATACCCCGGCCTCTCTCGGATTTGGAGGCGTTCTGTAGGACTCGCCAGCGACGAAAACTATCAGTTGCTCGGCGTCAGATTGTAAACTTCGACAAGGGCTATCCCTTGCGAAGAGTGCGCGCCGTAGACTAGCGCCGTGTAATTGCCCGGAGCGAGCGTTGAGACAATAGCTGATTCTTTGTCGTTCGAAGGCGGAATGCCGGTATTGATAATTTGTTGCTGTTGGTTCGAACGCCAATTGTCGTTTAGACCTACGAGCGAACCTTCGCTGTTACGAATTTCCAAAACAGGGTCAGGAAGCGCCCCTACGATTCCATAGTTTGTCAGCGACGGTCCAATGGCGCGCACCAGGACTGCAGTCGGTTCTGTTCCGCCAACGATAAACCCGCCAATCATCGAACCCTGGTCGCCGTTTTCTGCCCGGCCCCGTGTGGAAAGGTTGCTGATCTCGGAATCGACGGCGTCGACATCGTAAAGCTCAAACAAAGCGACGCCTGCAGAGTCATTCGCTCCGCGAAGAACCACGGTGTAACTGCCAGGGCGCAATGTCGTCGCGATCAGCGACTCCGCAGGATTCTTGGGGATCAAACCGCCTGTTATCACATAGTCAGGAAGCGGGAAACCCCAATTGTCGTTCTGCGCCACGAGTATGTTCGTTGAGTCATACAGTTCCAGAGTTGGGTCGGCCAGAAATCCTGTCACGCCACTAGACGCGAGCGATGGCCCAAGTCCGCGTAAAACAACAGTCTTGGCCACGTGGCCAGTGATGATAAATCCTCCAATGAGAACGCTGTCGCCCCCCAGAACATCGGTGCGGGTAGAGACATTCACCAAATCTTTGGTGGGCAAAGTCCCAGAGCTAGGCGGGCCGGCCTTCAACCAATTGATGACTGTTGTTGCGACCGTGGGATGTCCAGCGATCCCGTCAAAGGGGGAGGACCAATACTCAAAAGCGTGAGAGTGACCCAGAACCGGGACGATCGCTTTTTTAAATGTATCGGCTACCGGCACATTCAAGGTTGATTCGCTATATCCGCCAAGGAGCAGGTTAGGAATCAGCCCGTTGGTTCCAATTTCCAACGGTCCTATGGTGCCGTCCGTGTTGTAGCTGTTGATACTGACGCCGGTTGAAGTCGGGATCCCGAGTGAATCTTTGTCGGAGCAAAGAATAAACATCGGAGGCATGCCCGGATGGATATGTGTAATGGGGGACGCAGCCTGTGCCGTTGCCAAACCCGATCCAGAAGGTGGCAATGGAAACGAATTAGTTATGTTCAGATAGTTAGCAATCGCCTCGCTCGGACAGGTTTCGGTGTCGTTGCAGACAAGTGGCCACAAATTTGGATCGAATAGGTTGGATACCCCGCAAGAAAAGATCGCCACCAAATCCGGCATGTCATCGCCTGCAATGCCGGTTGTCGCCATGTATGCCGTGTGTGAGCCGCCAGCAGATCCACCAACGCAATAAACAAGACCGTTGCATCGCGGGTCGGCGCGCGCAGTTCGGATTGCCAATTGAACGTCATCGGTCTGTTCAGGGTAGTGACCGTCGTCCACGGGGCTGACATCATTTTGACCGGGAACTGGATGCGTCGGGGAGTCCATTGGATCGTGAGGGGGGGCTAATCGATACTCGACAGCCAGGCCGAGGAATCCGGCGTTACCCAGATCTTCGGCAACATTTAGCGGACCGGCAGCTCCGGCCTTGTACCCGCCCGGGTGAAGAACAATCACAGCCGGATGCCTTAGACCATCCGAGGGAACATAAGCCGTCCAATATAAATCAACCCCAGTGGAGGTAGTTCCGTATTTTTCATAGCTTAAGGTCGACGAAGCCGTGGCGGCCGGAGTCGAAACGTTGATCAAAATGACCGCGACAAACGCGAGAAGCGGGAGAATTCTGCGACCTCGAACAACCCCAGATCGCTCCTTATGAATCGGAATCGATTGAGGGACGAGGCTGTTCTTGTCCTCCCATTTCCACATGTGCGGGAGCCAATAAAATAGGGCTGAAGGGAAAACAGCGCAGCCCCGCGCTAGCAAAGACATCATAGTTAGTGCAGCAATCGATATGCCTCTCGGTGGATTTCCCAGAAGCCGTTAAATACTTAAATGGTTGTTAGATACAGACCCGACGGACTCGTCCGCCGGCTGACAGACGTGGCCTTGGGGGTCCGGCCTCCGATGAGGTAAAATGAAAACGCAAAAGCGTCATGGAAAATGGTGTCGAGCCTTCTTGCAGTGGACGGCGCAGCAGCGGTTTTCCGGAAATCATTAGACAGCGATCCGGCGTGAATGCTCATCACATTTTACACGAATTTCTAAGCAAGCCAAATCGCTGCGCAACCCATTTAGCCTGAGCTCGTAACACCGAACTTTGATTCGGCGGGTACTGCTTTTCCGTCAAACTCGCGAGCGCCGACGCCCGGAACCGCGCGTGTATTTCACTGGTTTGCGCTTCGGTTCAATCTTCTGCAGCCCAGTGCCGCTTTTCACTTCCATGATCTGGTCGCGCAAAAGCGCTGCCCGTTCAAATTCAAGATTGGCCGAGGCGTGTTGCATCTCCTCTTCCAGCTCACGCAGCAATTCAGTCAAGTTGAAGTCACCACCGCTCTCCTGAATAACGGAGGCCGCAATTTCCCGTCCGCGCAGAATTGTATGCAGGCTCTCCTGCACGGCGCGCCGGACAGTTTGCGGAGTGATTCCGTGCTTTTCGTTGTACTCCATCTGTTTAGTGCGGCGGTAATCCGAGATGGACATCAAGGCCTGCATGCTTTGCGTGACGCTGTCGGCGAAAAGAACCACTTCGCCATTGATGTGACGGGCGGCGCGTCCAGCCGTCTGAATGAGAGAGGTTTGACTGCGGAGAAAACCCTCCTTGTCCGCGTCAAGAATGCACACCAACGAAACCTCCGGAAGGTCAAGTCCCTCCCGGAGCAGGTTGATTCCAACAAGAATATCGAATTCGGCCGCGCGCAGCCCGCGCAGGATTTCGACTCGTTCGATCGTGTCGATATCGCTGTGCAAATAGCGAACCTTCAGACCGACATCCCGCAAATAATCGGAAAGGTCCTCGGCCGTGCGCTTCGTCAGGGTTGTAACGAGAACGCGCTCCTGACGTTCGACGCGCTGGCGACAGAGCTCGATGGTGTCGTCGATCTGATTTTTTAGCGGTTTCAGCGTGATCTTTGGGTCGAGCAATCCGGTCGGGCGAATGATTTGTTCGACCACCAGCGGCATGCCGGGCGTCCGAACATCAAATTCTTCAGGTGGCTGGTCGGTGCGGCTCAGTTGCAGATCAGAGCTTTGATTTCCGTCGCTTGGTTTGGCGGGCTTCTCGGCGCCAGCGTTACTGCCCCCCGCTACAACGAAGGGCACCAGCTCTTCTTCACCGATTCGTGCGCGCTTGTGCGGGAAGTAACCGCGGTTGCCGACCACGCTGTTCTTGATTTCAAACTCCGCCGGGGTTGCGCTCACATAAATGAGCTGATTCGCGTTGGCCATGAATTCCGGAAAATTCAGCGGCCGGTTATCCAGCGCGCTCGGAAGGCGAAAACCGTACTCCACCAAAACCGTTTTGCGTGACCTGTCGCCCTCGTACATGCCACCAATCTGCGGGATGGTGGCGTGCGACTCATCGATCACGAGGAGGAAATCTTTTGGAAAAAAATCCATCAAGGTGAATGGCCTCGAACCGGGTGGGCGGCCGGAAAGATGCCGCGAGTAGTTTTCAATCCCGTTGCAGAATCCCATCTCCTGCAACATCTCGAGGTCGTACTCGGTGCGCATTTTCAGTCGTTGCGCCTCGAGCAATTTCCCGGCGGACTCAAGTTGGACAATGCGCTGATCGAGCTCGGTACGAATTGAGGTAAGCGCGCGATTCAACTTGTCCGCTGGGGTGACGAATTGTTTGGCCGGAAAAAATGTGATTACGTTTAACGACTGGTGGGCGTGTCCGGTGAGAGGATCGACACGGGTAATGGCGTCCAACTCATCGCCGAAAAACTCCAACCGGACAGCCTCGTCATCCGCGGTTGCCGGATAGACCTCAACAACATCACCGCGCACCCGGAATCTTCCACGCGCAAAATTCACGTCGTTGCGCTCATAAAGCATATCAATCAACCGTCCGAGGACGGCTTCGCGTGAGATTTGTTGACCGCGCTTCACCGTCAAAAGCATGCGCTGATAGTCTTCCGGCGAGGTGACGCCATAAATGCAGGAGACACTTGCCACCACGATGGTGTCCCTGCGCGTTAGAAGTGAACTGGCGGCCGAAAGGCGGAGCCGCTCGATCTCCTCATTTATCGACGAATCCTTCTCAATGTAGGTGTCGGAACGAGGGATGTAGGCCTCTGGCTGGTAGTAATCGAAGTAGCTGACGAAATATTCGACGGCGTTCTGCGGGAAGAATTGTTTGAACTCGGAGTAGAGCTGCGCCGCCAGCGTCTTGTTGTGCGAGATGATGAGCGCGGGACGATCGAGTTCGCGGATGACATTGGCGATCGTGAAGGTCTTCCCCGAACCGGTCACCCCGAGGAGGGTTTGATGGCGGTTGCCGGCCTCGACAGACTTAAGGAGTTTGGCAATCGCCTGGGCCTGGTCACCCCGCGGGCGATAGTTGGACTCGAGCTGATAGATCATGCAGGGGTAATATGCGCCATGCGCGGAACTGGCACAACGCGGCCTGCGGTGCGCGATCTGCTGTCAGAATTGCGTTACTTTCCGCTCTCCATCTCCCATACCATGAAACTCAAGCTCTTTTTGCAGCTTTCCGTTGCGTTTTTTGCCCTCGTTTCAATCGCCTCGGCTGACACTTTTTTTGTGGCCGATTTTGGCGTCAACAGCATCACAAAATATGATGCTGACGGGAACGGCTCGCCTTTCACCAATGAATTCGTCAATGGCCCCTACGGCGTCGCCATCGACTCGAATGGAAATCTTTATGTGAGTACGAACGCCAATGTGATCAGAGAATTTGCGCCGGACGGGACCGACCTCGGCGTTTTCGCCAGCACGGGTGTGAACAATGCCGCCGGTCTGGCGTTCGACTCCACCGGCAATCTTTTTGTAGCCAACTTCGGCTCGAACACGGTGGAGAAGTTTGCCCCGGACGGGACCGACCTGGGTGTCTTCAAATATCTCATCGGCCCAACCGGGATCGCTTTCGACGCGTCCGGTAATCTTTACGTCGCCATTTCCGGCAGCACGATTGCCCGCTTCAACCCGGATGGAATCCCGTTGAGCAGCTTCACCAGCCTTGACCTGAACGACCCTCAAGGGCTCGCTTTCGACTCGTTAGGCAATCTCTACGTGGCCAACAAGGCCGGGAACTCGATCACGGTTTTCTCGCCTGCGGGCGCGGACCTCGGTACGATCCTTTCAGCCAATCTGAGTGGCCCGGTCGGACTCGCTTTTGACACCAACGACAACCTTTATGTCGTGAACAACCTCAGTGCGACAATTGAAAAGTTAGCGCCCGATGGCACCGATTCAATTTTTGCTTTCACCGGATTCAGTCCCGGCTTCATCGCGGTCCAGCGCACACCAACGCTCGTTAATATCTCGACTCGGCTGAATGTGTTGACCGGCGAGAACGTACTCGATGCGGGCTTTATTCTTCTTGGCTCGGGATCGAAAACTCTCCTGATTCGCGGTCTTGGACCGTCGCTGGGGGGGGCTGACGTCAACGGCACGCTGGCGGATCCAATCATCGAGGTCCATAGCGTCGCCACCGGCAACATTATCGGTTCCAACGACAACTGGAAGAACAACCAGCGCACCGAGATCGAAGCGACTGGCATTCCGCCGACCGACGACAACGAAGCCGCGCTCATTATCACTCTCCAAGCCGGTGCGTACACAGTCGTAGAACGCGGAAAGCAGGATGGCACCGGCATTGGGCTGGTGGAACTGTATGATCTTGGTGCCGGGTTTGGACCGGAACTGGCAAACATCAGCACCCGCGGTTTCGTCGATACAGGTGACAACGTCATGATCGCAGGTTTCATCGTCGCGAGCAGCACCGGCGGCAGCGGCACTGTAATTGTCCGCGCAATTGGCCCGTCGTTAGCCGATGCCAATGTCGCCAACCCGCTGCTCGATCCGACTCTGGAAGTACATGACAGCAACGGCACGGTTCTCGCCTTTAACGACGATTGGAAGAGCGACCAACAAGCCGAGATCGAAGCGACCGGCATCCCTCCGACGGACGACGCCGAGTCCGCCATCGTCCTGCCACTTGGGCCCGGCGCCTACACCGCCATCGAAGCCGGCAAGAATGGAATGACCGGTGTCGGCCTGGTGGAAGTCTACAATTTGCACTGACCGGTTCATCGTTCGAACCCGGCGGTGCATCTCTTGTGCATTCCCGGCTATCGCGTAAAATTCTAGAGATTGAAAAATATCTCCCGCGTTCTGCCCGCAATTTTGCTGACAACGGCAGGGCTTTTCTGCCTAACGACAATGGCTGCACCGGTCCCTGGCGTCAGGATGAATCCGCCGGATCGGAGCAATTGGCCCGCTGCCTTGCAGAACACTCCGCTCGAGCGGCTTTCCTCAGGCGCGCTGATGCTGCTTGATCGCAATGGCGATCTCGTCCGCACCCCCGTTCCCGCTCCGCCTGCAGCCGAAGCCACGGTCGCGGTCACACTTGATCTGCGAGTCGCACCAAATTTGCGTTTAGGTGACGATCCGCCGGCGCTGCCGCCAAACATGCGCGCACAAGCCGAGCCGCACATTGCTCGCTCACCCGGTGATCCCGATTTTCTGACCGCTGTCTTCCAAGAGGGACGCTTCGTCGATGGCGGCGCAGTCGATTGCGGGTATTCAGTCACGAATGATGGCGGCCTGAGCTGGACGCGGGCCTTGATCCCTAACCTAACGACCACCAGCGGCGGTCCCTATTTCCGCGCGACCGATCCAGTAGCCGGGATAGATTTGAACGGCACCATTTTCCTCTGCACGGAGGGAGCGACTAACGTCGATTTCACCCAAGGCATCATTCTCGTTAGCCGATCAACTGACGGTGGGACGACTTTTGGCAACCCGGCCGTTGTCTTCCATCCAACGGTCAGTACCGACTTTCCGGATAAGCCGTGGATGGCGGTCAATACGTTCGCTGCCACCCCGAGTGTCGGAAGGATTTTAGTCACTTGGACCGAATTCGGCACGACTGACGCCTCACCGATTCTGCGCGCCTACAGCAACGATCACGGCGTGACCTGGAGCACAAGTCTGCCGATTCACGCGACGAGCACCAAAGCGCAGGGTTCGCAGCCAATGTATCTACCTGATGGACGCGTCGCGATTATCTATTGGAACTTCGCCGAGAGCGGATTCGGCGGAGATGATGCAGCCGCCACCGGTCCAGAGGAAATCGACATGGTCTTGTCAAACGACGGCGGCATTTCCTTCGGAATGCCGACTCTCGTCACGGACGTGGCTCGTTACGATCAGCCAACTATCCGAACCGGCGTCTTCCTTCCTTCAGCGACAACTGACCGCACGACGGGTGCGATATTCGTCGTTTACCAAGCGTTCGATGCAGCCTTTCATCCGCGAATTTTTTTCACCAAATCGGTCAACACCGGCGCTTCCTGGTCCACTCCAATCGCAATCACCGACAACCCGAATACCGGCGTGTTCAACCCAGCAATCGCGGCTTCACCTGATGGGCAAACGCTCACGGTTAGCTTCTACGATCAACGCGACAGCGGAGGGAATACGCTCCTTTGTAATCTTTATCTCGCGCAATCGTTTGACGGTGGCGCGACCTGGCAACCCAACATCCGCCTGACAAGTGAGACCACGAACGCGAGCCTCGCACCTCTGACCGATTCCGGTTACATGTTGGGCGATTATCTGGGGATCGCGCCGACCACAAGCGTCAACGTGCCGGCCGTGCCAGTTTGGGTTGATACACGCACCGGAAATCCCGACCCGTTTATCAGCCGGGTAGGGATTGCGTCCTCGATAGATTTTCCCAGCTTTCAAGCGTCGCGCTTGTCACTCGCCCAAATCAGCGATCCGGAGCTTGGCGGGCCGACTGGCGATGCCGACGGTGACGGCCTAACGAATCTCTCAGAATTCTTTTCCGCGACTGAGCCTAACGACGCGACGTCGTTTGTGCATACTTCGCGACAGCTGAATATCTCGACGCGCGAGACGGTCGGCGTCGGCGAAGACGTGCTGATCGGCGGATTCATCATCAGCGGTACAACCCCGAAGAAGGTCATCCTGCGCGGACTCGGGCCATCCCTCGCCGACTCTGGCTTACCCGGGGTTCTGCAAGATCCGACCTTGGAGCTGCACGACGGCACGGGTGGAATAATTTTCACGAACGATAATTGGCGGGACACCCAGGAGGCGGAAATCATTGCGACAACGATTCCGCCTACCGACGATCGCGAGTCGGCCATTGTCGCGACGCTCGATCCGGGAAACTATACCGCCATTCTTCAGGGGAAAAATACCACCACTGGAACCGCACTGGTGGAGGCGTACGATCTCGACGCGGCGCCGGATTCGCGCTTTGGCAATATTAGCACGCGCGGCCTGGTCGGAACCGACACGGACGTTCTCATCGGCGGCTTGATCGTTTCCACCGAAGAATCGGCGCAGGCGAACATCATCGTTCGCGCTCTCGGGCCGTCGTTAGCGAGTCCGGACGTGACCACTCCGCTCGATGATCCGACATTGGAACTGCACGACGAAAACGGCGCGCTCCTCGCCTTTGACGACGATTGGCGCGACGCGCAAGAGGGATACTTCACCTCGGCTGAGCTCGCGCCGAGTGACGACCGCGAGGCAGCGATATTTGCGACGTTGCAGGCCGGCAATTACACCGCGGTGGTCCGAGGTCAGAACGCCACCACCGGCGTTGGTTTGGTGGAGGCGTATAACATTCCGTAGATTTCGGGTGGCGGGACTGCCGGAGTGATTTGACATCGCGTAACGCGCGCGCGAATCCACCGGCTCACTTTATGACGGTCTTTGGCGCTTCGTTAGGCAAATGATCACACAGGCCTTTGTTCTCGGCGCCGGGCTTGGTCTGCGTCTTCGCCCGTTGACGGAAGATCTGCCCAAGCCGCTTGTCCCCATCTTCGGGAAACCCCTCATCACTTTTGCATTGGATCATCTCGCGGCGGCAGGCGTGAAATCCTTTGTCATCAACACCCATCATTTACCAGGAGCGTTTGAAACGCTGTTTTCAGATGATCGGTATGGCGAGCTTCCTGTTTGGCTCGTCCATGAGCCGGTCTTGTTGGAAACCGGCGGGGGAATCAAGAATGCGCAACCGTACCTGGGAACGGAGCCGTTCATCGCTTACAGCGGCGATGTCCTGACTGATCTCCCGCTCGAGCCATTGATCGAGGAACATCTTCGCAGCGGCAACGATGTCACTCTTGCGGTGCGCGCCACCGGCTTCGCGACCAACGTCGCTTTTCGCGAGGGGCGCATTCTTGATATCGGAAATCGCTACGGTCATGCCGGGAATTACGATTACGCCAATGTTTCGGTATGGAGTCCTAAGATCTTCGATCGAATCCCTCCGGGGAAGAAAATCTCTTTCATCCCTATTCTGGCGGAATGGATCGGTGAAGGCGGAAAAATCGGGGGCGTTCTCTTGCAGGATGGACGCTGGTTCAATCTCGGATCGAAGATGGAGTATCTAGCGGTGCATCAGACGATCGAGAATGAGCATTGGCGTCCTGCTTATCTTTCAGAGACCGATTGGCCACGACGGATTGCGCCCGACGCGATGATCGATTCAACCGCACAAATCCGCGGCTGTTCGTCGGTGGGAGCGGGCTGCCGAATTGACGCCGGCGCGATTATTGAAGATTCGATTCTGTGGGCCGGTGCACAAATTGCTTCTCGTGCACAATTGAAACGCTGTATCGTGCGCACCGAGGGTCTGGCAGAAGGGACCTTGGAGGACACTGTTATCTAAATATTGAAGGAAGGAATAAATCTCCCGCGATTCTCCCGCTCGATTCCTAGACGATGATGCTTTCCGAAACTCTCCTCGAGCAGACGCTCATTCACTTCCCGCGCGTCGAGGAAGCGAAGGTAAAGATCGCTCCGATCGAAAAAGGCGGATCCGACCGCAAGTTTTATCGCATCCAGTTCTCGGGAGAGCACTCGGTGATCCTCGTTAAATATTCACGGGAGAAGGCTGAGAACATACGTTACGTCGAGATCGCAGAGTTTCTCACCGCGCAAGGTGTCCGCGTTCCAAAAATCTATTTCCACGATCCCGCGGAAACTCTCATCTGGATTGAAGACCTCGGTGCACGCGATCTCTGGAGTTATCGCGACGAAAGTTGGCCGGTGAGGCGTAACTTTTATTTATCCGCGCTCGAGGAGGTCGCCAAAATCCATCGCGTTTCCGAGACAGATTCCGCCGGCATTCGTCGTGACTTGCCGGCGCAATTCGATGCCGCGCTTTATTTTTGGGAGCAGCACTACTTTTTCGAGAATTGCCTTGGTCGGCACTTCGGCGTTGCACCAGAGGAACTCCAAACGTTGGCAAAACTTCCGGCTCTTTCCAAAATCGCCGCGCGCCTGGCCGGGTTTCCACGCGTTTTGGTGCATCGCGATTTCCAATCGCAGAACATTATTCTGCGCAATGGGCAGGCCTATCTGATTGATTTCCAGGGGATGCGTCCCGGTCTGGCGGAGTACGATCTCGCCTCGCTCCTCCACGATCCCTATGTGCGCCTGGCCGAGTCTGAGCGCGCTGAGTTGCTTGAATTTTACCGCGAGACGGCCGGCGTGGCCGATCCCACATTTGGCGAAAAATTCAGACTCTGCGCCATGCAACGGCTGATGCAGGCGCTCGGCGCTTATGCCTTTCTGGGATTGGTCAAGAAAAGTCGATCATTTCTCGACCATATTCCCGCCGCCCTCGATTCGTTAGGCGCCGTTCTGGGCGAGATCGACGGAGTCGAACCCCTGCGCGAGGCGCTAATTCATCTGCGCCGCTAACGCACAAACGGGTTCGTCCGGCGTTCAGCCCCAATCGTTGTCGGCGGGCCGTGTCCGGGAAGGACGGTGACGTTGTCGCCGAGTGGATAAAGCTTTTCCCGGATGCCGGAAAAGAGGAGATCGCCATCGCCACCGGGAAGGTCCCAGCGCCCGACCCCGCCAGCGAAAAGGACGTCACCGCCGACGAGCAGTTCGTTTTCGCGGGAAAAAAAGCAGAGGCTTCCCGGACAATGCCCCGGTACATCGAGCACCTCGAAATTCATCCCCAGAAAATCCCGCGACGGTGACGCTTCGATCAACAAATCTGGCTCGACTGGCTCGATCTCGAGTTGATAGCCGTAGTCACGAAAGAATTCGCGATCTGAGATCATAGGCACGCCCTCAGAGTGAATCCCGATTGGGCAATTGAATTGGCGCTTAATTCTCGCCACATCCTGTATGTGATCGATATGACCGTGGGTCAAAAGAAGCAGCTTGAGCTCGATGCCCTGCCGAGCCAGCCAGGCGCAAGCACCGTCCGGGGCGTCGAAGAGAATCCAACCTTCAGGAGCTTCGATCGCATAGGCGTTTGTCTCGAAAACTCCACCGGTAAAGCCGCGGTAATTAATCATACCTGTTTTTCCTTGTTTGGGTCATAATCGTTCCTGAACTCGAATTTCCTCAACAAAACTGCGATTACGAGCAGGACCGCTAGGAAGGGAACGGAAATTGCGGTCCAAAAGCTGTCTGACTTCCGAATTTAAATTGAATCTTCATCAGGGAGCGTTGTCTCACCCTTTTACTTCAGGATCGGTCGGACGGGGCGGCATCTTGCTTTCAAATCGTTTTCTGCGAGCTTTTTTTTCCCACTTTATGAATATTTCCTTACGTCGGTCTGTGGCGATTCTGCCTGGTTTGCTCGCCATCGCGCTGGCCGCGCAACCCGTTCTCGGCAAATCGGATTCCGAGCAAATCGGTCTTTCGGTGGGCCGCCTTCTCGAAGAAGGCCATTACACCCATCATCCGCTAAATGACGAGATCTCGCGTAAATTGCTGACCGGCTACATCGAGATTCTCGATTACAGCCACCTCTTCTTCACCCAGAAAGATATCGACGCTTTCACGGCGAAATACGCCACGTCGCTGGATGACGATGTTTTGCTCGGAAACCTCAAGCCGTCTCATGAGATTTTCGCCGTTTTCCAAAAGCGAGTCGAGGATCGGGTGGCGAAGATCAAGGAGTTGGTCAAGCAACCGATGGATTTCAAGACGGACGATACCGTCCTCGTAAGTCGCCAAAAAGCGCCCTGGCCAAAGGACGACGCCGAAGCTGATACTCTCTGGAGAAAGCGCATTGCGAACGAGTTGCTCCAGGAAAAGCTGACCGAGCATCCGATCGAGCCCGGCCCGAAACTGGTCGAGCGACGTTACGATCGGATGTTGCGCAATGTGCACGAGGAAGACAACGACGAGCAGGTTAAACTTTTTCTCGACGCTCTGGCCCAAGCCTACGATCCGCACTCCGAATATCTGAGCGCTTCCGACCTGAAGAACTTCAGCATTAACATGGGGCTCTCCCTTGTCGGGATTGGCGCGATGCTGCGAAGTGAGGATGGCTATGCCAAAATCGAGAGCCTTGTCCCCGGCGGCCCTGCGCAGACAAGCGGTCGATTGAAAGTCGGAGACCGGATCAGCGCAGTCGCTCAAGGATCGAAGGATTTCGTCGATGTGCGCGACATGCGACTCGACAAAGTGGTCGAACAGATTCGCGGCAAAAAGGGGACGAAGGTTCGCCTGCTCGTCATTCCGGTGAGCTCTGATGTGGCGCAAACCAAAACGGTCGAGCTGGTGCGCGATGAAATTAAGCTCAAGGACCAGGAAGCCCGAGCCGACATTATCATGGAGAAGAATCGCGATGGCGACCCCGTGAAGCTCGGGTGGATCACCCTTCCTTCCTTCTACGCGGACATGGATTCGCACAAAAAGAGCACCACGAAAGACGTGCTCGCTCTTCTCAAGAGGTTGAAGCGCGAAAAAATCGGAGGCTTGGTGATCGACTTGCGCAGGAACGGCGGCGGCTCGCTTGAAGAAGCCATTTCGCTGACCGGTCTCTTTTTCAAATCCGGCCCTGTGGTACAGACCAAAGGCGCCAATGAGCGTGTCGTCATCTCGACTGATCCCGATCCCGATATTGCCTACGACGGACCGCTCATTGTTTTGACCAGCAGGCAAAGCGCCTCGGCGAGCGAAATTTTTGCGGCGGCGCTGCAGGACTACGGCCGCGCCGTGATTGTTGGCGATAAGAGCACATTCGGCAAAGGAACGGTTCAAACCATCCTCGAAATCGGGCGCTTCACTTCACTGCTCGGCACTCGCTCCCAGGACGACGGCGCGTTGAAATTGACCATCCAAAAATTCTACCGCGTCGCCGGTGGTTCGACCCAGTTGCACGGGGTCACCTCTGATATTGTGATCCCGACGCTGACCGACCTTCCGGAGTTCGGCGAAGGCGCGCTCAAGAACGCGCTGGCGTATGACGAGGTTCCGCCCGCCAAATACACCAAATGGTCAGATTCCCATCCACTCTTCATCGATGAACTGAAGGCGCGTTCGGCCGCGCGGATCACGGCCGATCCGGAATTTCGCTACGTTGCGGAAGACATGGAACGAACGCGCAAGAAGATCAACGACAACCGGGTATCGCTGAACGAAGACGTTCGTCGCCAGGAAATGAATGATCAGAAAGCGCGCAAAGAAGCGCGCTCCAAAGAGCGGTTGGCCCGTAATCAGGTTGAGCCGAGCATTTATCGCCTCACCCTCGAGACACTGGATAACCCGAATTTGGAGCTGATCATGTATCCCGGGAAGATCGCCGAGGCCAAACGCAAAGGCGGCGCGAAGGCCTCGCCGGAAGTTGCGGATGACGCGGCGGATGACGACCAGGACCCCGACGCTGCGCCAGCTGATTCGGACGACAAGGCCGCGGCGATCGATCCGGAACGGGATGAGACGCTGAACATTCTCAACGACCTTGTGCAGCTGAGCCGCGGTCCAAAAACCGCCAGCACAAGCCGCGCAGGCGGGAATTAGACAAAACCGTCGACTTGCCGGCGGCCGCTTTGATATAGTGGCCGGCATGCGCTTGGTCGTTAGGCACAAATATGCAATCGGAGTGGCGATTTTTCTCGCTGCTCTCGCCCTACCAGCGCGCGCCCAAGATGCAGCCCCGGGGGGCCAATCCGATCTGGCGACCGCCTACGGCCAGGCAATGGCCGAGTTCCAAGCGGGCAATTTCGTCAAGGCTGCAAGCGGGTTAGAAGCGCTGGTCGCTCGCGTCGAGGTTACCCCCCAGGTCGAGCCGATTTTCTACACGATCGGTTCTGCCTATTTTAACGCCGGCGATTACCCAAAGGCGATCGCCGCTTTCAAAAATTATCAGGCAAAATTTCCGAAGGGCCCCCACGCCGGGGGCGTCGCCTTCGGAATCGCGCAATCCAACCTTCTCAGCAAGAATTTCAAGGAAGCCGCGGCCCAGATGGCGGCGCTCGAAAACGACCCGCAGTTAGCCGAGCAGGCGCTCCTTTTTGAGGCGGAAGCATTCAAAGCCTCGGGCCAGAATGATCAAGCCATTCGCGCTCTCGAAAAATTCACCGGCAAAGGAATTCACACCTCCGACGAGATGCAGGGCGCGATCAGTTTGGCCGATCTTTACGCGCAAAAAGGAGACGGCAATAAAGCGCTCCACGCGCTCGAACTGATCCACCAGAACATCCCGCTCGTGGATAAGATCCTTCAGCTGAACGCACTCACCATCAGTCTGGGGGACAAGTTCTACGACAAACAACAATTCAAGGAGGCACTCGCCTGTTACCGCTTTGCTTATCCACGCGAGCAAATCATCAAGCTGCAGAACGAGCGGATCGCTTCGATGCAGCGTCGGATCGAGCAAAATCTTGTGGCCGTCCGGGCCAATCCGGCCGACATCATGCAACTCGCGCCGGCCAACAATCAGCTCAAGGATTCAATCGCGAATGCGCAGAAGCTGCTCGCGGAATTCGAAAAACTGCCGTCGATCACACCCGCTATTTACCTGCGTCTCGGCCGCTGCTTTTCCGAACTGAATCGGAAATGGGAGGCCGTCGTCGTTAACCAGGAAATCCTCGATCGCTTCAAAGAAGGCCCCGAACGGGAGCCTGCTCTCTTCGGAGTTATCGTCGCGCTGGCCGACGTCAACCAAGCGCAGCGAGCCCAAGAACGTTGCGAGCAATATCTGCGTGAGTTTAAGAACGGGCCCAATGCCGCGACCGTCGGTTACTTGTTAGGCGCGGTCGCCTTGCAGGCCGGCGATCCGAAGGCGGCGGAAACTTATTTCGGTCGGATCCTCGAAACTCAGCCAAAGAGCAACTTCCGCGAACAGATTCGTTACTTGCTTGGGAACGCCAAGTTCGCGGCCGGCAACTACGATGAAGCGGTCAGGGAGTACAAAAAATATCTGACGGAATTTCCGAAAGGCGGAAGCGCCGAGGATGTCGGCTACCGCATCGCGCTTTGCGCCCTCTTCGCTGGGAAATATCAGGACGCAATGAACCAGCTCCAGGATTACGTCGGGAAACATCCGAGCGGGACTTTCCTGCCCGACGCCAAATACCGACTCGCCGTCTGCAAGTACGCTGCCTCGCTCTATGATGAAGTAATTGCCGATTGCCAGGCTTGGGAGAAACAATTCCCGAGCAATCCGCAACTAGGCGAAGTGCTTGCTCTGCTCGGCGACGCCTATGCCGCGAGCGATCGCGAAGCCCCGGCGATCCCGGTCTACATCCGCTCTTATCAGACGGCGACAACGGACGAGGTGATGAACTACTCGCTTTTTGCCGCGAGCAAGCTTCTGCAAAAACAGGGCGCCTGGGACAAAGTGGGCGAACTGTTCAGCGGCTTCGTTAAAGACAAACCCGACAATCCGACCGTGGTCTCCGCGCTCTATTGGATTGGCAAAGCGAAGGCGCACGAAGGCAAAATCGACGAGGCCAAGCAACTCGCTGCAGACACGATCAAGAAATACATCGCGGACCAGAGCAAGGATGCGGTCGAACAGTTGATCACGCAGTTGGCGCAACTCTGTGCGAAGAAAAAGCCCGCGGTCGCCGCGGACGCTCAACCTGGCTCAAGTGTGGCTACGGACGCTGGCCCCGGCTTTGCCGCGGAAGCTACTAGTCCACCGGGGTCACCGACCCCGGCGACAATTACAACTGAAACTGACCCAGGCGTTGAGCTCGATGGCCTGCTTGCTTCGCCAGCTAATGAGGAATCAGCGACTGCCAAGGCGCGTATTATTTTTGCCAAAGCCGAGCTCGCTCGCCTCCGCAAACAACCGGCCGAGGAAGAAAAAAATATCGCTCGAATCGCGAGCGAATTTAAGCCGGAAGACTTGAGTCCGCTTCTGCTCGGGGCTGCAGGCGATTATCTTTTGGGCCAAGGAAAAATCGATCCGGCCGCAGCGTTCTATCAGCGGTTGCAGGACGATTTCCCGAAAAGCCAGATGGTGGATTTCGCCTACAACGGATTGGGCGACATTGCTTACCAGAAAAAGGATTACCCGAAAGCGCTGCGCTATTTCACCGACGGCACGGAGAAGATCGCAGCTGTCCAAAAGCTGAAAGACATGACCCTGGGCCGGGCGAAGACGCTCTTCGCCCTCGGCAAATTGGATGAAGCGCAAAAAGGTTTCGAGCAGGTGGCATCAGTCCGGGAATGGCGCGGAGAAGCAACTGCCTACAGTGTCTATTCGTTGGGTCAGATTGCTGCTAAACGCGGTAAGTGGGCGGAAGCGAATGCCTACTTCCAGCGCGTTTACGTTGGCTATCAAAAGTTTCTGCCCTGGGTTGCCAAAGCCTATATCGCGAGCGGCGAGAGTTTCGAAAAACTCGGCAAGATGCAGGAGGCGACAAACACCTACCGCGAATTGTTGCGTAATCAGAAGTTGGCCAATTTCACGGAAGCCGCCGAGGCGCGAAAACGCTTGGAGGCGCTGGGACAAGGCTCATGAGTTCTCTCCGACTCATGTTTCACACTTCGCGATTCACGATTTCCTTCATCGTCCTTCTTGTCTCTCTCGTTAGGCCGGGGTACTCGCAAAACATTCTGCTCAAGTCGGGCCAGACGATTGAGACCAAAGGCCTGCGTCGTTCCGCCGACATGGTGATGGGCAAAGTGCAGGTCGGCGCGAGCAGCGGCGAGGTCGGTTATCAAGCGTCAACCATTGCCAAAATAGATTTTCCGCAGCCGGCCCAGTTGAAAACGACGGAAGGGTTCCTCGGCCAGGATGATTGGAAGAAGGCGCTCGCGGAGATCCGGCCGGTAGTTAAGTACTACGAGGGATTTCGCGATATTCCGGGAAACTGGTGGGCACAGGCCGCGCTTCTCGAGGTTTCCGCTCTCACCGGACTACAACTGGACAAGGAAGCGGAAACACTAGGCGACGAGATTCGCAAAAATTCGACCGACCCAGAGACAGCCCGGGCCGCTCAGTTGCAGCTCGTCCCCGGCCTCGTGCGGAAGGACAATTTTGAAAAAGCGTTGCAACTCTGCGACGCGGCGATCAAAGACAGCACGAAGCCCGAAGTCCTCGCCGAAGCCTGGGTACGCAAGGGCGATGCTTTCCTCGCGCAAAGGCAGTGGGATGGTGCCGTCCTCGCTTATCTGCACGTGCCGGTATTTTTCGAAACCGAAAAACGCTGGATGCCGCCTGCTCTGCTTGGCGGTGCACGGGCTTTCCGCGGTTTAGAAGACTTGGAACGCGCGAAGAAATCACTTAATGACTTGACCGCTGACTACCCAAAATCGGCGCAGGCGGAGATAGCCCGGGCTGAATTGCAGAAGTTGCCAAAATGAGAAACACGATCCGACACCTAAGTTGCCTAACGATAGCGAAGAGTTTTTCCCGCCTGGTCGCCGTCGCAATCACCGCCGCATTCTTACTCCTCGCCTCGCCCGGGTTTTCGCAGGCCGCCTCGCCAGCCCCGGCGCCCGCCGGTGTCCAATCGAAGACACTTTGGGAACAAATCAAGGAAGGTGGCTGGGTCATGTTTCCGATTGCGCTTTGCTCAATCGCAACCCTTTACCTGATCGGCGATGGCATCCTGCGAACCAGCCGGAAAAAAGCGGCCCCCCCCGAGCAGGAGGAAGCCCTCAAGACGCTTTTCCGGCAAGGCGACTACGTCGGAGCGCACAACTACTGCAAAACCAACCCCTCTCCGCTGACCAACGTTCTGCGTTCCGGGATCGGACTTCTCGGTGAGGGCAAGCAAGTCGCGGAAGAGGGTATGACGGGCGCATTGGCGAAGGAGAATTCGCAAATGCAAACCTATATCAGCTATCTGTCAGTCATCGGCGTTTGCACCCCGATGATCGGTTTATTGGGCACGGTCACCGGAATGATCAAGGCATTCGCCAAACTAGGCTCGAGCGGAATTGGCGATCCTTCCGGGCTTTCCGCCGCGATCGGCGAAGTGCTGGTCGCAACGGCGAGCGGTCTCATCATTGCGATCCCCGCTTTCGGCGCTTTCTATTTCCTGCGTAACCGCGCGACCGATTCCGTCCACCACATCCAGGATGTCGTGAACAGCCTCTTCCGTAAGATGCCGTACGAATCTCTCGCCGGTGTTCACCTCGGCGACGACGAACTTTTCGCCGCGACTCCGAATTGGCTGGCCGGCGACTCCCATGGCGCCGGAGATCCGGCGGAGCAGCCCGCCTAACGAGGAGGAAGGGCAATGGCAGGCGGAGGTGGCGGCAGCGAATCGGGCGAACCTGAATTTCAGGTCGCGCCAATGATCGACGTTCTGCTCACGATTCTCGTTTTCTTCATGACGATCACTTCCGCGCAGGTTCTCAAAGTGGATAAAACGATCCAATTGCCGATCGCGAAAGACGCGCAGAAAAAGGACAACACCCGCGCCGAAGCGATTCTCAACGTGCGCTGGAAATTGCCCGCCAAAAAAGCGCTCTTCGTTTTCGATGATCGCACCTACGCGAATGCTACGGAGATGGTCGGACCACTCAAAACCGCACTGATTACCGGTGAGAAAAAGGTGACCGCCGGTGCAAATCCAACTTTCCGCGCGGTCATCCGTGGCGACCGCGAAGTCCCCGCCATTTTTGTTTCCCAGGCGATGAACGCCTGCGCCGAAGCAGGCATTACCGACATCTCGTTCTCAGCGGTGAACAAAGAGTGACGGAAAATGACGAATCAATTCCCAATCTCCAAATGACGAAACGCGACACTCTGCAATTCGTCATTCGTCATTCGTCATTTAAAAACCATGCGCCTCGAACTTAACCAAAACGAAGGCAACCTCGGGTTTCAGATCGCGCCGATGATCGACGTCGTTTTCGTCATCATGCTTTTTTTCATGGTCATGGCCGGCGCAGTCAAAGTGGAGAACGAATTGAACACGCAGTTACCTGGCACAGCCGAGACTTCGAACTCGACGGATTTTGTTGATGAACAGATCATCACCATCTCTGACACCGGCGAAATTTCGCTGAACGATGAGCCATTCGACTCGGCCACGAGCAAGGAGTTGCCGCAACTAAAGGGCACGTTGATGCGCTTGAAGCAAAATGCCGATGCCGCCAAGACGCCCGCCGTGGTTACGATCGTCAGTGACACTCAGGCAAAATACAGCCGCACAATCGATGTCCTCGACGCGCTGGCCGTTGCCAAGATCGACAATGTCACCTTCACGGTGGCGGAAGAGGAGTAGCGTCCACCCGCGCCGCCCATCAAGCGCTGGGCAAATAGCTCTGCACGGCCGCGCGATCTCCCTGCACCGTGATCATGTAGACGTGGCCGCCTTGCGCCCAACTCGCGGTCGTCCATTCGCCTACCGTTGAAAAGATCGGTCTCTGGCCCGGCTTCAACTGTGGCAGCGCTGCTCGATCGACAACGAATAAGTGGGCGAGCCGGTTTCCGTCCCGATGAAAACAAATCAGGGTTACGTCGTGACCGCGGAAGGAAAGAGCGCGGCAACCAACCGGTTCCAGCGACGCCAGGGCGGGCGGAGCTACCACCGAAAAGCGTTTCTTTTGCGCCACCCAACCTTGGATCTTCCCGAGATCATTGGTCTCCATGTCCAGCGGCGGCGGAATCCGAACGAAGCTGACCATTTCGCGTGAGTAATCGGGCAGCGCGCCCGCTGCCGAGGTTGGATTCCGCCAAATGCTGATGATCTGCGCGCACAAAAAGAGAAGCGCGGCCACCGTGGCCAGGCCGACTAACCAGCGCGATGCCCGTGACTCAGTTCGGCCCGCGTTTGCGAGAATGCGCGTCTCCAATCCAAACGGCACCGGCATTCTTTCGAGATGATCCGCAATTGCCTGGTCGAATGCCTGCTCATCCGCGAACCACTGCGCCAGCTGCGGGTTGCGCTCAGTCTCCTGCAACGCCGCAAAAAAGTGCGGATCGTTCTGATCCTGCCCGCCAGACCGATAGACCTGAAGAATCAAACGCGCCTGTTGCTCATCCATTGGTGCGTCCTCCAGAATCCGAGTTCCTTAACCCGGCGCTTTCCGCCAACACTTTGCGCAATTGATCTTTCCCGCGCGAGATGCGTGACATGACCGTCCCGATCGGGATCTCAAGCATTTCCGCGATCTCCTTATAGGAATGTTGCTGCAAGTAAAAGAGCGTGAGCGGAGCACGGAACGCTTCATCCAAATCAAGCAGAGCGCGCTGCACAATATCTCCATCGAGCTGATCCACGACCGTCGCTGGAATGGCCTGCGCGCTGATCACTTCCGCCGTACTCTCCGCATCGACAAAACGGTCCTGTTGCCGCTTGCGTCCGAGAAATTCCCGATACAGCGACGTGAACAACCAAGTTTTCACCTTCGACTTATCGCGCAGCTGATGCCCTTTCGAGGCCCAAAGAAAAAAGGTCTGCTGCGTCAAATCCGCCGCATCGGATTCCTTGCGACTGAGAGAGAGGGCGAAACGATAAAGTGGCATGTAATAGTCTTCCACGAGTCTCTCGAAGTCGAGGGCGGCCACATCGCGACCCTAGTTCGACGCGGCTGGAGCCGCCAAGAAAATCGCGCGATTCAGATCCATCCTCTGCTCGAGTTGTGCGAGGAAGGATAAGCGCTTGTTATTCCCGTAATTCGACCAACCGCGTGAGATTACGGAGCGGTCAATAGACCCACTTACCGCCGATGGACGAAAGCGCCGGCAATTCGCCCGTGGAGTAATCGGTCTTGCCAATCGCGCCCCACATCCGCGTGCCTGTCGCATCACGCCAAAGCTTGCTCATGCTTTCACCGGTGTGGCAGCCCCAGCTTTTCACATAGGCGTCCCGGACAAAGTCGCGGCGGTTGATTTTCTTTAACTCCGACTCGTGCATCCATGCTTTCGATGCGCTATCCACGACGTTGCTGTAGTCGAAGAGAAAACACGCTTTGTTCGAGTGCCCGAAGTATTCGAACCCGGAAATCTTGAGCGCATCACGCGGCTGTCCGCTGTTCAGGTAATTGATCACATCGCCACCGCGATCGAAGTAGACGAGATTGAGGTGAAACTTGTCGCGCACACTATTGATGTTTGCGATCAGATCCTGATTCTCCTGCTTCCCACGATCGACGTAGCCGGGCTTGTAAACTAACCAGGTAATCATGGCATCCGGCCCGAGTTGAGCGCGTAATTGTTCCGTCCGCACCCGCGCCGAGTGGACGAAGTTTGCCCACCAATGATCGTGCGCGATCGGACCCTTGTATTGCTCCCAAACATGAAGCGACGGCCCGCCTACCACTATGATATATTCCCGCTGTGACTCTGCGAAGGCCGGAGACACCGCGACGAGGCAAAGAAATAAGAAAAGGGCTAGCCGCTGTCTCATAATTTTTGGAAGGACCGGTACCTATGCGCGGGATGGAAGTGCGCGCAAGCCATTGGAGAGCAGTTTTGGTGCTGGCAGGTTGGCCCCAAGTGGCCGATCTAAGGCATCACTTTCCCTACAAATGCTTGAGAGGGTGAGATTTATTCACGTCGTCGCCAACAATTTGTCTATCGTCACGGGAAGCTCTCGTACGCGGACACCCGTCGCATGGTGGACCGCGGCTGTGACCGCGGCGGGGAAGCCAGCCAGTCCAATCTCACCCACCCCGCGCGCACCGAGTTCGTTGATCTCTTTGTCTGGAAAATCGAGGAAATGCACGTCGATCGGTGGGACATCGGCGTTTACCGCCATGATGTAGTCAGCCAGACTGGAATTGATCGGCGCGCCGTTTTGCGGGTCGTACCAAGTCTCTTCAAAAAGAGCCATCCCGATTCCCATCACGACCGCGCCCTCGATTTGATTACGGGCTGCTAGCGGATTGATCATTCGGCCGGCGTCGATCACCGTGACGACGCGGCTGACGCGCAACCGCGCGATTTCCGGCTGCCAGGTCACTTCGACGAAATGACACCCGAAGGAATGCTTTGAGAACTTCGGTTTTTCCTCGCCAAACGTCGCCTCGGATTTACCATTGCCATTCACGAGGCGGAGGTTGGCTTGTCGCAATATCTCCCCGAATGGAATCCCCTTGGCCGCACCATCCGCTTTCACAAAGACGCGTCCGCCGTCGAACGCCAGGTCGTCGGGTTTATGCTTTTCGAACGGCGAACCGGATGTCTTCGTCGCGACCATGAGCAAGGAGGCGATGGCATTGTCCGCGGCGGCGAACACAGCCGGAATCACGGATCCCGTAACCAGCGACCCGCCTGAAATCGGACCTTCAGGTAAAGATGTATCGCCCAGAGCCACTTCGACTTTGTCCAGCGGAACACCTGTCTTCTCTGCCGCCAGCTGGGCAAGAACGGTGTAGGTGCCGGTGCCAATGTCTTGGGTCCCACAAGCCACACGCGTGGTTCCGTCGTCGCGCAATTCGATACTGGCCTCGGCAGGGAATCGCGCCGCGATCCACGCCGCGCCGGCCATTCCCCACCCGAGCGTCAATCCATCCCGCTTCATCGAGCCGATTTCGGGATTGCGTTGTGACCAGCCAAATTTCTTCGCACCCAGCTCCAGACACTCGAGGTAATGCCGTGACGAGAAGGGAATGCCTAACGACTCGTCTATCTTCGGCTCGTTGAGCCCGCGAAGACGAACGGGATCGATCGTGAGTTGCTCGGCAAGTTCATTCATGGCCGATTCGGTCGCGTAAAGTCCGGGCACCGCGCCAGGCCCGCGCATGTCCGTTGATGCGCCGGTGTTTCGTCGAGCCCGCCCGAGTTTTACTCGAAGGTTCGGGACGCTGTAATGGAACGTCGTCGCTTCACCGCAATTTTCGTGGTGATCGTCGAGCATCGACCTCGCATAGACATAATCGTGCTGAAACGAAACCAGCTTCCCTTCCGCGGTAGCGCCAATTCGAACTCGCTGCTGAGTCCGTGGACGATGGCCGGCAGCTTGAAATGTCATCTTGCGACTGAGCACGAGCTTCACCGGCTTGCCCAATTGCCGTGCCGCGGCGACGGCGAGCGGGCAATGCGTCCACGGCCATAGCTTGCTTCCAAAACCTGAGCCAACGAACTTGGTAATGACGCGGACGTTTTCCTTCGGCAAACCAAACATCTGCGCGAGAACGCTGCGCATGTTGAAGATAGCTTGCGACTCCTCGTAGACGGTTAGCTTTTCGCCCTCCCATATCGCGATCGCTGCCTGCAACTCGATCGGGTTGTGAGTTTCGGTCGGCGTCACATAAGTCTGATCAAGTTTGACCGCTGCGTTTGCGAAAGCGCTTTCGGGATCGCCGCGCTCGCTTTGCAAGCGCTTCTCCGGACCGAAGGAAGTGTCGAAAACCTTCGGGTCATCATCGGCTTGCAGATCAGTCTCTAAATTTGGTTCGTCCTTTGAGTAGGTGACACGCACCGCATCAGCAGCCGCCTTCGCCGCTTCGAAGGTATCGGCCACAGCGAGCGCGACATACTGGCCGTAATAACGAACCATATCGTCGTCGAACGGCGGGCGCCGCTCGTCACAGATGCCTTCGAAGCCTTGTCCGGGAGTCGAACGAGAAATTTTGCCGATGTTCGCTCGATGAAAAATCGCTCGCACGCCGCGCATCTTTTCCGCCGCGGTCGTGTCGAGCTTTTCAATTTTGCCGTTGGCGATCGTTGCCTCAACCGGCACGGCATATAGCAGCCCCGGGAAGTGATGATCGGTCGCGTACATGGCGCCGCCGCTCACCTTCAACGGACCGTCAATCCGCGGTTGCGGTTTTCCAATGATCGACATCTGCGCGCTTTCAGGCATAACCAAAGTCCGATTAGTCGTTAGGGGCTTGAGTTACGAGTTTCAGCGCGTGCACCAGACAACGCTTGGCTAACTCTATCTTGAAACCATTTTGGCTTTGCGGTCGCGCGTCGCGCAATGCCGCGTCAGCCGCTTTCCGAAAGACCGGCTCGGTCGCGGCGTGGTTTATGAGTTCAGCTTCCGCCTCCATCGATCTCCAGGGCTTCGTTCCGACTCCACCCAGCGCGATGCGCGCACGCGTAATCTTCCCATCAGCCTTTGTGATCACGACCGCGGCAGAAGCGAGGGCGAATTCATAAGAAGCCCGGTCCCGCAATTTCAAATAGAGCGATCGATTCCCCGGCGCGGGCGGCGGCAGCGTGACATGGGTGATCAAGTCCCCCGGTTCAAGCACCGTCTCGCGCTGCGGCGTGTCGCCGGGAAGGAGGTGAAAATCCGCAAAAGGAATTGCACGCTCGCCCTTGCTCCCCCGGACATGAATGACGGCCTCGAGAGCGGCCATCGCGACGCACATGTCAGACGGATTGGTCGCAATGCAATGTTCGCTGGTGCCAAGAACCGCCAAGCTTCGATTTGCTCCGTTGATGGCGGCGCAACCGCTACCCGGTTCGCGCTTATTGCACGGCATGTCGGTCGCGCGAAAATACATGCAGCGCGTCCGCTGCAGCAGATTGCCGGCGGTCGTTGCCATGTTCCGCAGTTGGACCGAGGCGCCGCTCAGGATCGCTTCAGAAAGGACACGGTAGTTTTGACGGACAACCGAGTGGTGAGCCAGGTCGGTGTTGCGAACACCGGCGCCAATCGTTAGGCCGCCGTCTGGCGCCGCCTCGATCTTGTCGAGGGACAATGAGTTAATGTCGATCAGCATCGCTGGTCGCTCGACATTCAACTTCATCAGATCAATCAGCGTCGTCCCGCCGGCGATGAACCGAATGTCTGCGCCTTGTTGCGCCGTCCGTGCTTTCGCAGATGCAGCGATCGCCTGCGCGGGATCGTTCGCCCGAGTGAGATTGAAAATCTTCATCCTTCGCGCTTGTCTTTTTGCCGCACAGCTTGAATGGCAGCGACGATGTTGGGATAGGCGCCACAGCGGCAGATATTGCCGCTCATAAACTCCTTCACTTCTTCGTCATCCGGGCCGCACGGTTCCTTTAACAATGCTACGGCGGACATGATCTGCCCCGGGGTGCAGTAGCCGCATTGATATGCGTCATGAGCAACGAAGGCCGCCTGCACGGCGTGCAGGTTTTCGGGCTGACCGATACCCTCAATCGTCGTGATCTCAGCACCTTCCTGCATAGCGGCGAGGCAGAGGCACGAGTTTACCCGGCGGCCATTAACGTGCACGGTGCAAGCTCCGCACTGCCCGTGATCACATCCTTTTTTCGACCCGGTCAAATGCAGATGTTCGCGCAAGCAATCCAGAAGCGTCGTCCGCGGATCGATGCGCAGATCGTAGTGTTTGCCGTTTACCTTCAGCGTGACCGGAGCTGCATCGCTGTCCGTAACTTTCGACGACGAAGATGCAGCCGACGCGGTCATGCCATCACGTCTGCCATAGGCCGGGCTTCGGCTCAAGGGGGTTTGATCAACTAGAGCGGCGTGTCGCACTCGCCGCGGACAAGGTCGGCCAGAATCTGACGTTCCCGGATCAAACGGAAGTTGTCGCCGCGGACGAGAACCTCAGCTGGCAGGGGCCGCGAGTTGTAGTTCGACGCCATGACGAAGCCATAGGCACCAGCACTCATGACCGCGACGAGGTCGCCTTCCGCGAGTGGAGGCATGGCGCGGTCCTGCGCAAAAAAATCTCCGCTTTCACAAACGGGTCCAACGACATCGATCGTTTCGTGCCCCACATTCTCCGGCTCCCGCGTTGGGACAATTTCGTGATAACTTTGATAAAGGGCCGGACGAATCAGATCGTTCATTCCGGCGTCGACGATCGCGAATTTCTTTTGGCCAGTTTGCTTCATGTAACGAACGCGCGTGAGAAGGACGCCAGCGTTGCCAACCAAAAATCGGCCGGGCTCGAGCAGAATACGCAAGCCCAGCTTGCGCAAAGCCGGAACAATCGCGGCGGCATAATCTTCAATTGTGAGTGCGTTCACTTCATTCCGCTGCCACCAATCACCGCTTCCACTTGCCAGCGACGACTGGTAAACGATCCCAAGTCCGCCACCGATGCTGAAGAATTCGATTCCGTATGCCTTCTTCAATTCGAGGACCAGCGACGTGGTCTTGGCGATCGCTTCAGCGAAAGGCGTCGCCTCTGTGATCTGCGAGCCGATGTGCATCTGCACGCCGCGAATCATAATGTACGGCATGCGCGCAGCGGCTTCGTAAGCCATCCGCACCCGATCAAGAGCGATGCCAAACTTGTTCTCTCTCCGTCCAGTCGTGATATAATGATGCGTCCCGGACTCGACATCCGGGTTCACCCGGAAAGCGATCGGTGCGCGCACGCCCCGGCTCGCAGCGATGCGCTCGATGTAGGCGAGCTCCGCCTCGCTTTCGAGATTAAAGCAATACACGCCGTGCTCGAGCGCGTATTCTATTTCTTCACGCGATTTCCCGACGCCGGCGAATGTGCATCGACCGGGTTCACCATCCGCTGCTAGAACACGAAACAATTCACCGCCCGAAACAATGTCGAAACCGGCGCCGGCCCTGCCGAGGAGGCGCAATACCGCGCGGTTCGAGTTCGCTTTGACCGCATAACAAATCTGGTGATCGAGATCACTGAGCGCGGCGTCGAGGCGGCGATAGTGATCCTCGATTGTGCCGGCGCTGTAGACATAAACCGGTGTCCCGACCTTTGCGGCCACCTCTTCGAGATCCACGCCTTCGCAATGGAGCCGTCGAACGCGGTAATGAAACGAATGCACAGCGTAACCTTCGACCCGCAATCCTTCGCGTCCAAGGGCTACCTCCGAAGAGGTATATCACACGTTAGGCCGCGCTCCGACGACGGAAGAGCAATCGGCCCACCGAAATAAGGATGAGCAGCGCTCCGAAGGTGCAGACAATCGCCGCTCCTGAGGGAAGGTCCCAGCGATAGGAGAAAAATAATCCGGCTATTCCACCGAGCAGCGCGATCAACCACCCGATTAAAAGACGATTGCCTAATGATTTACCGAGATTGATTCCGCAAACCGCAGGCACAATCAGGTAGCTGAAAACAAGCAACACACCTGCGATCCGGACGAAACTGGTCACGACCAGGCCAAAGAGCGCGTAAAACAAAAAGTCCCACCAACGCACCCGCAGGCCACGTTCATAAGCAGCGTCGCGATCGAAGGAGACGAGCAGAAACGAGCGGCGCAGGGTGAAATGAACGAGTCCGACGAAGACGAAGAGTCCGAAACATTTCCAAACATCCATCGGACTAACGAGCAGGATATTGCCGACGAGCATGTTCTTGATCTCCTCGTCGCCCTCGGCCGCCCGGCTGAGAAGCAGGACCGCTGCGGCGGCAGCCACGACATAGCTAATTCCGATAACCGCTTCCTGCGGAATTTCGCTCGCACGTTTGCCGGTGAGAGAAAAGAGCGCGGCGCCGAGAAGCGTGAAACCGAGTGCGATTCCAAAGGCGGGCCAGCTCTCCAAATTCAAATGGAACAGAACCGCCACGCAGATACCTAGCGACGCCATTTGCGCCATCGCGATGTCGATGAAGATGATTCCCCGCCTAACGACGTGAAGCCCGAGATAGACGAGTAACCACGGCAACAAAACGCAGGCCACGATCGGCCAAAACATTACATCCCACATGGCTATTTTAAGGCCGCCGCAAGATTGTTTACGAGGGCGTCAATCAGCTTGATGTAGGTATCCGTGTCCGGCAGAGTGCCCGGGAATTGCGCAAAGTCCACGACCTTCGCGCCAGTCGATTCCGCAACCTTTTCCGCGATTTTCCGATTGTGGTACGGTTCCACCAGGATCGCTTTGATTTTCTGCGCCTTTATCTGCGCGATGACCTCCGCGAGATGCGATGGCGAAGGTGGAATCCCAGGCTTCGGTTCGAGGAAAACGTCGATATTGAAACCGAATCGGTGGGCGAAATAAGGCCACGAATCGTGGTAGGCGACGAGGCTCTGGCCCTTGTAGGGCAGCAGTTTTGCACCCCATTCCTGGAGCTTGGCGTTGATCGCTTCCTCGAATTTTTTTTCGTTCGCCTGATAAGCTGCGGCATGGCCAGAATCGACCGCCGCAAGGGCGTTCGCGATATGCTGCGCGACGGCTTTCGCAATAATCGGGTCGACCATGAAGTGCGGATTACCCATCGCGTGGACATCGCCGGCCGCGCGAGTGAGCGCCGCTGGGACTTCCAGAAGCCGGATCCCTTGCGACGCTTCCACCCGTCCAGGTTGTCCGACTTCGATTTTTGGATTGCGCGCATTTTGCAAGAGTGGCGGGAGCCAACCGACCTCGAGTTCCGCTCCGCCATCGATCAGCACATCGGCTTCGCGCAGTTTGACGACGAAACTGGGCCGCGCATCGACGAAATGCGGGTCCTCGGTCGGCTTGGCGAGGACGGTGACGTCGACATTCTCACCACCGATCTCACGCGCGAGGGAAGCGTAGTCGGGTAAAGTCGCGACAACGTTTATTTTCGCCTGCGACGTCAAAGCCGTCGTTAGGCAAAAACAAGCACAGATTATTAATTTCGTTAGGCTGTTTGTTTTCATAGTTGGGAAATTGGGTGGCGGTTGGCTTCAAAATTTGTGTGCGCCATGCGAACCGAGGATGAACTCGAACTGGAGGAAAAGTTCATCGGCCTGTCGGTCCGAGAGAAAATCGTTCGCCTCCAAAAAGTCGTGGTTGTACTGCAAACGAATCTTGGAAAACTCTGTTGGATACCAGGTGATATCGCCGGAGATACGAGAGCGACTTTGGCGATCGTCAACGTCCGTGAAGGCCGAGTCCTGCATGTGCAGATAATCGCCGCGCAGGCCGGCGGTCCACCCCTTGGTAAATCCCCAGATGACCTGGGAATAGATGCCCCAATCGTGAAAGGTCTCCGCGACAGGAAACGATTCATCGACCCCACGTCCGGCCTCAAAACGACGATACATGGCTTCGGTTTGCCATTTCACGAATGGGAAGCCGCCCTCGGCGCGAGGCGATTTCCATTTGTAGAGAAAATCGGCGCCGTAGATTTGCGTCCGCGAACTAGCCCCGGTTTCATTCGAGCCAAACGCCCCCGAGATGCCGGCGAGAATTGTCTGCGTGGGGCTGAGATCGATCGAATTCTCCCAGCGCGGAATATAGACAAAGTCCTGTAGGCCGCGCACTTCGCGATCGGTTGTTAGGCGACCGTAGAACACGCCGTCATCACCCGGATTGCGAAAGGAATAGCCAGTATTGCCGCGTCCATTCTGCACTCCGAAAAGAAACTGCGAATACCAGGAGACCGGCACTGTCCAGGAGACCTGCGCGCCGACGCCGCGCAGTCCGTCAGATCCGAGCAAACGACCGTGCACGAGCGGAGCATCTGCAAAATCCCAGGTGTGCGGGTGGGTCGGATTGATCCGGCCGAAAGCAGCGAAGAACTGTCCGCCTTTGAGCTGCAAACCCCACGGCAATGAGGTCGTTTGCATGAAGGCCTCCTCGAGTTCGACATCGGTTTCGTTATCGTTATCGAGCTTCAGAACGATATTTGCGAAACCCTCGAAGTAAGGGTCGACCGCGCCGTCGAGCGCCAGTTCTGCATTGCGCAAATTGAAACCGCGCTGTTGCGGATCATGATCGCCGACCTCGAGATGATCTAGATCTCGCGCGCTCGAATAGGCAAGCGAGGCGACGGAGTCGAATGAAATGTTCATGTAGGTCTTGCCGCCGCCGGCTAGTGTGATCGGCGCCGTCAGGGAGCTGCCCGCACCGGTCGACGAAATCGTTTCGGCGGAAGCGGTGACGGAGGTGTCGGTCGTGGGGAATGGTTGAGCTGCCGTTGCAGGCGCGGACACGGCCGGAGGCGGCGCGGCCGTTTGTGGCGCAGCTGCGATGACCGATTCGTCGGTTGTCGGGAATTGCGGCGCCGCGGTAGCAGTCGGCGCAGCGGAGGCGTTGGGAACCGGACTCGGCGCGCTGCCTTCGTTCCCGGCGAGCGTGGCCGGCTCCGGATTCATTTTTTCCAGCGTTTCCTGCTGTGCTTTTACCTGCTCCTGCAGCGCCTTCACCGTCTCGGTCAGCGCCCGCACCTGCTGACGCAATACTTCAACCTCGTTAGGCGAGGCCGTTGGCGATGGCTCCTGCGCAAAAAGCGCCGATTGCGCGCAGAGCGTCGCGGTTACCAAAATTAGTTTCTTCAATTCGTTCTCTCATGGGAATCGATCCGGCGATGCTGCCAGATCACTTTCAATCAAACAGAGGCGTCCGGCCCGAGTTGGGTTCCAGCGTCAAACGGAACGCGCGAACGACGCTGCCCGCGCCAAGCGTGTGGTCAAACCCACTCGTTAGGGAGAACGGGCGGCGCGTGCTCGAGAAGTGCGAAGAAATGCTCTGGGGCGAGAGATTGATTAAGGACAACAGGCAGGGTTGCGAGAAGCGGCGCTGGTTCAGGTGGCGCAAAAACCGGCGGAACGGAAACCGACTCGCAATGCCCGGAAGCGAAAAGCGTAACAATGCAAAGATGGGTGGCGGCGGCGTCCGAATGCAGCTGCTCATGCAGGGCTGGTGAGGAACTCAGCAAAGCCGCGGCTCCGACCGTCAGCGCGAGGATCGTGGAAAGAAAACGACGGCCTAACGAAAAGAATCGCTCGTTCCAACAGGCTGCCATCGCGGGGGAGCATTCCGCATCGTTTCCTCAGTAGCAAGCACAAGATCGTTGAAGCATCACTTCAGATCGGTCGAGGCGATCGGAATGATTTGCGAGTGCCCTATATATTGGACGGTCACTGTGGAGGCGTCGCGTTTGAGCACAGGCAACTTCGTTCCCCGCGGAATCACCGCCTCGCCGTAGGGGATTTTTATTTTCACATCCTTCATGATCGTGGCGAACTGTTGCACTGACGCGCTCGGCGAAATTGCGGCCGGTGTTGGGGGAGACTTCGGCGACGGAGAACTCGTTGGTGAATTGGCCGGCGCGGCTGCGGCGGGTACGTCATCGAGAACCTCGATTTTCATGACCGGATGAATTTCCCACGCCGTCGATCGCCATGGTTGGTGATATTTGTTTGCAGCGATTCTTTCGATTGTTGTGCCAACGTCGGCCGAGCCATTGTGATCGTCGTCCCAAAGCAGGTATCCGGTTAGGCGAATTTTCCGCGCCGGATGTCCGGTTGACTCGTAGCTTAGATCCGGTGCGCGAATAAACGCGGCCAGCTCCTGCATTCGGATGTGATCGCGGTAGATGGCGTTTTGCGTCCGGGGAGTAATCTCGCAAATGATCGGCGTAGGATCGCCGATCTCGGGAGGGTGATCGCTTGGCTTGGCCAAAACCTCCAAGTGCCAATCGTGGATATCAATATTTCCGCAATTGGTGGATTCGGGTGGACCGGCGTAGGCGAGCACAAGGTATCCAGTCAGCGAGACGAGTTGCTGTTCCCGGCCGTCGAGTTCCGCTTTTTGGCCCGGGGACAACTCCTTCCGTCGTTTGCGTCTTGTTTCGGCGTCGAAGCTGGCGACCTCCGTCAGAAAACTCGCCGTGTCCATTGCCTTGACCGATGCTCCCGCAGGATTGATCCAGGACCGATTCTTCAAACGATTGCGCTCCACGCCATCAGGAGTTCTGGCTGACCCTTCGAGCTTATCGAGACAATTCCATCCGGTCAGATCGAACTCCTTTAGCTCGCGATCTTCGGAGATCTTGGGCGGCTGCCCGAAGGCTTGTGCGAAGTTAAGAAACGCCAGGGCGAAGAGAGAACGCTGAAAAGACTTGGCCGATTTCGTTCTCATTTCAGCGTCTGCTCTATCGTGCTTCAGTCGCCCGACGATACCGTTCCCAGGATTGCCAGGCCCGTTCCCAATTTTCTTTCGCGGCCCAGGCTTCCGCTTCCAGAAAATGGAAATAAGCAGGAGCGCCCGGTCGGTCCGTAAAGTGGCGGACCGTCGTTAGGGCATCATCAGTTCGGCCGGCGCCAAACTGCGCACGGTAGAGCGCATACCCGTCCGCTACGTCACCAGGTTTCGCATACACTTTCTGTTCCAAGTCCGGAATGGAAACACCCACTGCCTCGGCTGGGAGCACGGGTGGAGTGGCATAACGCCTAACGACCCGCCAGGCTTCCGCGAAGTCGTTTTGGTTGGCATGATAACGCGCCACTTCTCGCCAGCCGAATTTGAGCCACTCGGGATGTGCTGCGACGGCTTGGTTTATGTCGTTGAGCCGGTCACGGCGCGCCCAGAGTAAGAAAAACCGCTCCGTTTGAGCGGGTGTGAACTGCGAGAGATTCGGATCGTTGCGGAAGAGTTCGCCCAGCGCGGTTGTGAACTGGGCTTCGTTTGCATCTTCCAGATAATTAAGCGTCAGATCTGGCCGGCCAATCGCGCTATCACGGAGCGATTCGTACACGGTCGTGTCGCGCTCTTTCGCCTCGGCCAGCATCTTGACGTAAAGTCCCCCCTCCGTCGCGCCGCGTCGTTGCAAGGCCTCGCGCCACGCTGTGATGGCAAGGGTTGGTTGCCAGCCAAGCCAAATTTTGCCTTCCTCGAATGGCAGTTGTGGGGAATTCGGTTCCAGAAAGCGAGCCCGCCGGAAATCTTCTACCGCACGGATGGGGGCGTCTCGCCGGCCGATGCGCGCGGCCGCGCGAAGAAAATAAAGTTCCCAGTCGAGCGGTGCCCATTCCAAGGCACGGTCGGTGAGTGAGATGGCTTCATCGAAACGATGGCCGCGATTGGCCGGAACAGCTCCGGCTTTGGCATTTTCCACCCCCACATATCCCGGAAGAGGAACGGCATTCCGCAATCCGAAAAACCAGCACCCGCAAATGATCGCCAGAAGCAATCCCACGCATCGAAAGAGAACTGGTGGCCATCGCTTTTGGGATCCAGCGGGGCCGGGACAAAATTGAGCGAGACCAAGCAACAGAGTTCCAGCGAGGAAAGTTCCCAAGCGATGACCCGAGACGTCGACGCAACCATGAAGCGCGAAGAGAAACGCGCCAACAAGCGCAGCATAACGCACTCGTTGATTGGTCCCCTCGTGTAGTGGACGGACCCGCCAGAAAAAAATAGCCACCGCGATTACCAGGAGGGCAACCGCTGTCCACCCCATCTCCGCCCAGACCCAAAGCCAATCGCTCTCCGGGTGCAGTGAGCGCGAGACCCGCTGGGAAGCTTCGCGAAAGAGCGCGAAGACGCCTTCGAAATTTCCGAGCCCAACACCGCACCACGGCGACGACCGGATCATCGTCCAGGCGTCGCGGAAAATCAGCCAGCGATAATCTGAATCGACCGCGCCTTCCGTTCCGAGACGCAGATGAAAACGCTCGATCGTTTCGCCGCCGAAGACCAGCAGTGTCGCCAATAGAAGAAGAAGGAGCGAAACGGCAATGGCAACCCCAGCGCCGCTCCACTTTCGGAATGCTAGCCGCGCAAGCCAGGCCGCGCTGCCGATAATCAGAATCAGAATTCCCGCTCGTGAGAAATCGCAGATGAGCGCAGCGACCAGAATTCCGAAACCAACCAGCCACAGAACCCAGCGTTTGTGACCACGTCGGAAATCATCCTGCAGGCAGCCAAGGACAACCACTGTCGAGATACCAAACAGGTCGCCTGTCTGATTACGGTTTGGAAACGGACCAAAGCCGAGAGGAGCATGCCAGAAAGGAAGAGCGCGTTGCGTTAGAAAAAGGAAAACGGAAAGCCCGGCGAGCGCGATCACGCCGGCGGCGAACAGGCGAGCGGCCATGCGCACATCTCGAAGATGGAGGTCGAGCGTGGTGACGTAGTAAATCCAGGCCAAGCCGGCAACGAGCACGACCAGGGAGTCAAGCGACAACCAGGGCTGCAAACTGACGGTGCTCGGAAGGTTGAGGCCGAGATCATTCGTGAGAGCAGTGCGCCAACCCGGGATAAAAAACCAACGCGCCGGCAGGAAGGCGACGCAAGCCAGCGCTACGAAAAGGACCGCGATCGTGTTTAGAACCGGCCCCAGGGAAAAGCGTGGTGGTGCAACCATGAGGAGTAGGGCGAAACATCCGAGCGCGATCGCTTCACTCCAGCGCTGCGTGGCGCCCCCGAGAAAACAGGCTGCGACCGTCAGAACCGGCAAGGCGATTGCGACCCATCGAGCGGTGGTGGGCTGCGATATTCCGGACGAAGACGGATTTCGTGATTGCTTCAAAGTGTGGTTTGCGGTGAAATCAGATCCCCGAGCAGGTGGTGCACCCTGCATTTCGGCGGATGAGTGTCTATCTTGTCCGCCGACAAGTCGATGTTCGAGGCCATCTCAACGCAAGTTTGATTTTTCGTCAATCACCATGATGACCCAGCGCCGGCAAGGATTGTATCGCGTCTTTCTTCTTTGCCAGATTCTGATTACCGCCGCGCTCTTCTGGTTTGGTGTCTGGGTTTTGGTGACTTTTTATTCGCCCGGGGCTGAGCTCACCTGGCGTCGCTATAGCATCTATTGCGCGATGCTCGTCATTGGTCTGCTCGGAGAATCGCTCAATCGGGAGGGTTCAAAACGCTATTTTCTTCAGGCCGAACTTCTGCGTCAGCATCGACTCGCGCTTCGGCAGACCTTCGCCAGCACCGGCGTCCTTGTCTTCTACCTCGTTGCGACCAAAGACGCCTTTATTTCGCGACTTTTCTTTTTCAACTTTCTCCCCTGGCTCTACATCGCGCTTCTCTTCTCCCACCATTTCCTGCCCGAATTCCTCGCGCGCGGAATGTTTCGCCGCGAAGAAAAAACTCTTCTCGTCGGATCAACCGCGAAGGCGGCCAGGTTGCGCCGTTGGCTGCGGCGCAAAGCTGAAATGGGTTTGCGGACAGTCGGTATCATTTGCGACGAGCCGATCGAGGAGACTCCGGATAAGATTCCAGTTCTCGGTGGCCTGGATCGGTTCCGCAGCGCGGTCCAGGAAAATGGCGTCACCCAGGTGATTCTGCTCGAGTTCCCGCAGTTGACGGACGAGAGCCGCGAACTGATCGCGACCTGCGACCTGCTTGGTGTGCGCCTTTTGATTGTGAGCGATCTGGAGGAAAAATTACGGCATCCCGTCACACAGTTCGAGGACGATGGCTTCCGTTTCATCGGCCTGCGCGAAGAGCCGCTGGAGAATCCGTTCAATCGCGGAGTAAAACGGACGATCGATTTCGCCTTCGCCGTCCCCGTCATGCTCCTCTTTTTCCCCCCGCTCGCCGTGATCGTCTGGCTGGCGCAACGTTTGCAATCGCCCGGCCCGCTTTTCCATAAGCAAACTCGCGCTGGCGTGCAAAATCGGCGTTTCGCGATCTGGAAATTCCGCACCATGCACCCGGAGAATACCGATCTCGCCCGCCAGGCGACGACCGAAGACGAACGCGTTTATCCGTTAGGCAAATGGTTCCGCAAACTGAGCATCGATGAGATCCCGCAATTCTGGAATGTCCTCCGCGGCGACATGAGCGTGGTCGGCCCGCGGCCGCATTTGCTTGAGCACAACGAGCAGTTCGCCCAGTTGATGGCCAACTATCAGGTTCGGACTCTGGTCAAGCCTGGCATCACCGGGCTCGCCCAGGTGCGCGGGTTCCGCGGCGAAGCGCAGACCCGGGAAGACATCAAAAATCGCGTCGCTTGCGACATCGAATACCTTGAGAACTGGAACCTGACCCTGGAATGCGGGATCATCGCTCGCACGGTCGCGCAACTCATTGTGCCGCCCTCGTCGGCGTATTAGGGCCGCGCCACCCCGGTAGGGCGTTCGAAATTAGCCGGTGACGCAAGCCACCGGTTACGAAATGCAAAAGAGATTCGCCCCGGCAAGGGCGAAGGCCACTTCGACGCTCCTTCTACGCATACGAAGCAACATGGAATTGCAGCCTCGAAGGGTTCGGGTTCATCTCGGCTGGCCGGGCTGAAAATTTATGCAAAAAGATCTCGCGCAATTACAAATGGTTGTTTTGAATCGGCTTATGCATCTCTCCCAGCTCGCTGGTTTTCACGCGTCGCAGCAGCCCAGCATTACCTCACCACCATGAAAATACTACGTCACACCCGCAGAGCGTGGATTGCTCTCACGACAGCATTTCTCGCACTGACCTCGCAGGCTTTCGCAGCCGAGGCGATTCACACCGACGACGCCTACACCGACGCCGCCAAAGCCAACAACAATTACGGCGATGCGACGGCTTTGTCCGTGTCTGGGAGCGGCTCAAACTTGAAGCGGGCTTGGATTAAGTTTGATCTGCCGAGTGTCCTCCCGGCCGGCACAACCGCGAGTCAGGTGAGCAAAGCGGTCTTAAGCTTGTGGGTTAATAAAGTCACAACCGGCGGCCCCATTAATGTATACGTAGTGACAGGCACCCCGGCTTGGGTTGAAGGCACAGGCGCCTCGGGAAGCGGCATCACGAATGGAACGGCACCGGCCCTCGCCCCAACCCCTTTGATCAGTGGCTGGCAAATTCTCAAGGAAGGGAATTTTGCCGCAGTTGATATTACATCGCAGGTGAAGTCGTGGATCACGACGCCCGCAAGTAATCTCGGCATCGCGCTCACTCCAAACTTGTCTACGGTCAATGTCTCGTTTGATTCGAAGGAATCGACGACCACCAGTCATGGACCGCAATTGGAAATCCAATTGGTCAATCAGGGACCAGTCGGGCCCCAGGGACCTCAGGGATTGACTGGCCCAACTGGGCCGATTGGGCCCACTGGACCGCAGGGATCAGTTGGTGCCACGGGTCCGACAGGTCCAACTGGACCCGAAGGCCCAATAGGCGCTACCGGCGTTGCTGGCCCTCAAGGGCCAACCGGTGCCACCGGAGCGATAGGTCCTGTCGGTCCGGAAGGTCCGCGGGGGCTCACCGGTGCCGATGGATCCGCGGGGCCGCCAG